>Ga0316207_10001054_pt1 | contig 36913 bp, 30 predicted proteins | sample 6weekpyrite_MG_FD_204943 | JGI IMG/M metagenome (GOLD analysis project Ga0316207, IMG submission 204943) | Microbial mat bacterial communities from mineral coupon in-situ incubated in ocean water Damariscotta River, Maine, United States -... | ecosystem: Environmental > Aquatic > Marine >... | reverse complement strand
TCTTCTATTCCTTGAAACGCTTCCATTAAATCCATTTTGCACTCCTCAGCAATAACTTGAGTGCAATTTCTACTAAAATAATTTACATTTGTCTAATATATCTCTGATTTATATGCGATTGCCCTGCCAATCCACATGATCTTTTTCTCGCATCAATAACGTATCAATTAGTACTTTTTTTTCATCACATAATGCAACAGTACCATTAGCTTTTGCAAAATCAATTATAGACACTGGCATACCTCGATATTCTGCAACCCCTAACATCTCATTACCTCGAAATGCTTTACAAGATAAATTTTCCGTCTCACCTGCTATAGACAACACATTTGTAATCGGAACTGCAAACAAGTTATGTCCTGAACGAAATGTCATAATTTCTGATTGATTTGACATGGAATCCTTACCCCATAAATTTAGAAAATACTGCCGTTGGTAAGGTATCGGAATGTGGAAATGATTTATTTAATGAAATGTTTGCCCAAAACGGATTAATTGGCAATCTTTATATAATAAAAATCAAGACATAGAATACATCAAGCTTGTTTTTTCGATGCAGCGTTTGAATTTTGTTCTTTCATTTGTTGTTTTAATTGCTTGGCTGCCATAGCATAACCTCCATCGGAGCCATCAACAAAATGCAAATGTTTTCCATGTAGAGAAAAAACAAAACATGTTAATATTGCAGCATCCGATCGGTGTACGCCAAAACAAAGCTTGCCTTTTTGATATTGGCTAGCAAGATAGTCTATTAATGCATTGGTTTTTTCATCAGTGCTATCAATTATCATTTTTAACATGCCATCAAATTTCATGACATCTGCATTATCAATCATTTCATGAATGTAATTTTCGCCCTTTATTTCCTTGGTGTGAATATTATGCTTAAAAATAATGTGTTTGCCAATCAATGCTAACGTACACGTTTTTATTGAATACCAAAATTTAGAAAAATTATTTTTGCCAGCACATCTCACCATAATTTCATTATGTAGTTTTTGTAGTGACGTATTGAGTTGCAATGTATTTCTCGTTAACGGATGGCAAGCTTTCATTGAGCCATAAATTTCTAACAGTTTACTTAAAAACTGGCGAATGTCTTCACCTTCCACATTATTCTTTTCGGCAACAATTATCGCCAATTTATGATGTCTTGCGCTTTGCACTCCTTCCCATTTACACTCTAATCCTTCATAGTTAGCAGTGACATTTTCACCTACTTTTTGAGACACTTCATAAATATGGCGAGATTTTTCATCTTTAATTGCATCTTCTACTGCTGCCCATCCATTGCCGGCAAATGAAGCCTGACTAATATTCTCACTGGTTTTAATTTTTTTAATCAGAAAGGTATATCCTAATTCTTCGAAATCGATGACTTGCGCCATGCCAATTCGTAGTTCCATTTCAAACTCAACGGCCAGCTCTTTTGTTCCTAACAATGCAGATCTAATTTCTTTTATCAAGGAATGGGGAATCGCAAACGTAGCGCCATCACCACCGAAAATGAAGGGAATATCAATTTCTCGATTCACATTTAATACAGCGGCAATGATAGATGCGCCCAGCATGTTGACGTCTTTGTATTTGCCCGCCTCGATTGCGTTAGTTGAGCCTTTTATATCGGCAATAATAACGATCCAATCACTGGGTAAGTTAACGTAAGTTTCTAAATGTGCGAATTGCGCTATGCTCGAATCGGGTCGCAAATTTTGATAGAAAAAGTCGTTGTTGGGTTTGTTCATGAATTTCCATCATATTCTGGTTATCACTAAATTATCGACACATATCGGTAATCAATTAAATATCGAAAAAACCATTACAATTTGTGCCTTAATAACACCATGGTTTTTGTATGTATTTAAAAAAAATCATAAAGTTACTCCCTCAAAATGGCGATACATTAAGCTAAGACTAAATTTTTAAACCCATTTACAACATCATTTTTAATACAGTTATAAGCCAATGTTTCCATTAAGAAAATATTTCTCCATTGCCAGCTTGTTTGGAATTCTTGCGGTCGTTATCGCGTTGTCTCTGCACTATAAAGACGTTTCTCTAGACATTTTGAAGGATCAAGAAGCCCGTTCTAACGCGTCACTTGCCACCGCCTTTTCCAACTCACTTTGGTCAACGTATAAAAGTTTTATTGAGAGAGCAGCATCATACTCAAAACCTCAGATACTTGCTGATCCCGATTATGGTCACCTTGATAAAGACGTTCGAACCATGATGAAAGGTTTAAACATAGTAAAAATCAAAATCTACAGTTTAAATGGAAATACAATTTATTCCACAGAACCGAAACAAATCGGGGCCAACAAAAGTAGTAGCAAAGGCTTTCTCAGCGGAAAATCCGGAAACATTGCTAGCGAGCTAACATTTAGAAATCAATTTTATTCCCTCGAAGGTGTTGTCGTAGATCGAAATTTAATTTCTTCATATTTGCCTGTACGGAAAAACAAGAATGCGCCGGTTGAAGCGGTATTTGAATTGTATTCAGATGTAACAAACTTAGTGTTAAAACTGGAATCGACGCAAAACAAATTGGTAGGTGGAGTTTTACTTATTCTTGCAATTCTCTATCTATTTCTCTATGCCATTGTCCATCGGGCACATAAAACCATTTTACAGCAAGAGAATGAACGCCAAAAACATGCTCAAGAAATTTATTATCATGCCTATCACGACTCATTAACTGGACTACCCAATCGTAAGGGATTTCTCGAACGATTAGATGAATCCACAAAAAGATCTAATCGAAATAATAAGCCATTTGCGGTAATGTTTTTTGACCTCGATAGATTCAAGGTGATAAATGATAGCCTAGGACATGATGTTGGTGATCAGTTACTGTGTATCGCTGCAAACAGAATTAAAGAATCCGTTCGTGAAATTGACATGGTCTTTCGCATGGGAGGTGATGAATTTACCATACTAACGGATTCATTAAATTCAATTGATGATGCATCTCAAATTGCTCGACGTATCACTGAAAATATCGCCAAACCATTTGCTCTCGACACGCATGAAATCATTGTAACCACCAGTATTGGCATAGCGATATATCCAAAAGATGACAGGGAAATGGATAAATTGGTTAAAGACGCGGATGCAGCAATGTATAAGGCAAAAGAACTGGGAAGAAATCAATATCAATTTTATACTGACGATTTAAATTCACGATCATTAGAAAGATTAGCGATTGAAACTGGATTACGAAAAGCACTAGAAAATGAAGAATTTGAGCTACACTATCAACCCAAAGCCACAACCGATGGTAATGCCATTGTAGGAATGGAAGCCTTGTTAAGGTGGAATCACCCTGAATGGGGCTTACTAGCACCGGATCGGTTTTTAGGTTATTTAGAAGATACCGGACTGATCATTCCAGTTGGAGAGTGGGTTATTCGACAAGCTTGCCACGACAACAAACAATGGCAAAATGAAGGCATGACTCCAATTAGCGTCTCTGTCAACTTATCTTCAGCTCAATTTCGTTCAGACATGTTAGTCACACAAATAGAAAGAATTTTAAGTGAAACAGGCTTAGAAGCAAAATACTTGGAGTTGGAATTAACAGAAAGTTTACTGGTGGAAAATACCAGTTTTACGATTCGAACATTACAACAAATTAAAGACCTAGGTGTGTTTATTTCAATTGATGATTTTGGTACAGGATATTCTTCATTGAATTACTTGCGATCATTTCCTATAGATTTTATCAAAATCGATCGCAGCTTTATCAAAGACCTTGATACCAATAACAAAGATGCTGCCATAACATCCGCCATTGCAACCCTAGCCCATAGCTTAGATATGGAAATTATTGCAGAAGGTGTTGAGAATAATGAGCAACTTGATTTTTTGAAGGAACAAGGATGCCAACAAGTTCAAGGATTCCTTATTGGAAAACCCATACCTATTGAACAAATGAAACAAGAATGGAATAAAACATTATCATCAAACAATGACAAAAAAATGGATGACAATAAAAAAAGCGCATAGATTATTTAACTCTCAATTTACAACGCCCAAGAATCAGCAAAACGTCAAAAACCGGACACTATTTGTGATTAATTAAGCAAACAAAAAAAGTCACAATGACTCTGGGTTTCACGCTAATCAACTCAACATTATCGCCCCCATAAATAATTTCAATTTAATAAGCCACATTGATTTATTTTAACTATCAAACTGATTGAGATAACCCATTAGACAATTCTTTTTTACTCGTAAATAATTATGCTCCAGATTTTCCCTAAGCATAAAATAAAGGAGAGTGATAATGGGTTTAAAAGGTAGCCAAACTGAAGAAAATTTAAAAGCAGCGTTCGCCGGTGAATCACAAGCTAACCGACGTTATTTGTATTTTGCCGCAAAAGCAGATGTAGAAGGATATAACGACGTTGCAACTGTTTTTCGTTCAACCGCGGAAGGTGAAACAGGCCATGCGCATGGGCACTTGGAATATTTGGAAGAAACAGGTGATCCAGCGACTGGCTTACCCATAGGTGGAACAGGAGATAACCTAAAAGCCGCAATCGCTGGTGAAACACACGAATATACTGACATGTATCCGGGCATGGCAAAAACCGCTCGGGATGAAGGATTTGATGAAATTGCTGATTGGTTTGAAACCTTAGGAAAAGCAGAACGATCACATGCCAATCGTTTCCAAAAAGCATTAGATAATCTCGATCAATAATCAATTTGAAGCGGGTCGGTTACCTCCCAACTGACTCGTTTCTCCCCTAACTCTAAAAAAATCTATCGGAATGGAGAATTTTTATGACAGACGCGCCATCCAAAATTCGAGAAGGCAGCTTGGATGCACCAACACGTCATAAATTGGATTGGAAAAATCCAGATTTTTATAATGAAGAATTATTAAATATCGAATTGGAACGGATTTTCGATATCTGCCACGGATGCCGTCGTTGCGTCAGTTTATGTCATTCGTTTCCCACTTTATTCGATTTAGTTGATGAATCCGACACCATGGAGGTCGACGGTGTTAAAAAAGCGGATTATTGGAACGTGGTGGATCAGTGTTACTTATGTGATTTGTGTTACCTGACAAAATGCCCCTATGTTCCCCCACATGAATGGAATTTAGACTTTCCGCACACAATGCTAAGAGCTAAGGCGGTAAAATTTAAAAAAGGGGAAACCAGTACACGAGACAAAATACTCACCTCTACCGATGCAGTTGGCTCATTGGCCGGCATTCCTGTTGTTTCGACTGTTATCAATAAAGTCAATAAAAATACTGCAGCGCGAAAAGTGCTTGAAAATGTACTGGGTGTTCATGCAGATGCAATTTTACCAGAATATCACAGTAATAATGCTCGCAAACGTTTAGCATCACACGAATCTGATTCTCAAGTCATCGCCACTGAATCAACAACAGGCCAGGTCTCAATATTTGCAACCTGTTACGGAAACCGAAATTCCCCACAAATTATTGAAGACATGGTCTCTATATTTGAACACAATGGAATAAAAACGGACTTATTATCCAAAGAGGTCTGTTGCGGTATGCCAAAGCTGGAATTAGGTGATCTTGAGTCCGTAGAAAAAGCCAAAGACATCAACATTCCTGTCATGTTGGAAAAAATCAATCAAGGCTACGATATTATTGCCCCAATCCCATCCTGCGTTTTGATGTTTAAACAAGAATTACCGCTCATGTTTCCTGACGATGCAGATGTTAAAAAAGTTCAGCAACACATTTATGATCCCTTTGAATATTTGATGTTACGACACAAAGACGGGAAATTGAAAACTGATTTTAAACAAAGCTTAGGTAAAGTTTCATATCATGCGGCATGTCACTTACGTGTTCAAAATATTGGTTTAAAAACGCGTGATTTACTAAAAATGATTCCCGACACAGAGGTATCAACCATTGAACGATGCTCTGGTCATGATGGCACTTATGCTGTGAAAAAAGAATTTCATGAAATTTCAAAAAAAATATGCCGCCCGGTAGTAAATCAAATCAAAAAATTTGAACCAGATTATTATGCTAGCGATTGCCCTATGGCAGGTGAGCAAATACAAAATACGGCAAAATCTGAACAACCTGCCATGCATCCTTTGTCATTAATTAGAAAAGCCTACGATATTTAACATTACATTGGGAATTGTGTTATGAAAAAGCTAACTCGTGAAAGTTTATATTCGCTAGAAAAATATGCAGAACGTCGCAAGAATTTTAGAGAAGATGTCATTAATCATAAAAAAAACAGGCAAGTAAAACTTGGCGACAATGCTACGCTTTATTTTGAAGATAACAAAACAATACAATATCAAATACAGGAAATGTTACGAATTGAAAAGATTTTTGAGGCAAGCGGAATCCAAGAAGAACTCGATACCTATAATCCATTAATCCCAGATGGTAAGAATTGGAAAGCGACTTTCATGCTGGAGTATCCCGACATAGAACAACGCAAGATCATGCTTTCAAAATTGATTGGTATTGAAGACAAAATATGGATACAAGTCACTGGATGTGAAAAAGTTTATGCAATCGCTGACGAAGATTTAGAACGCGATACTGAAGAAAAAACCTCAGCAGTGCATTTCATGCGTTTTGAATTTAGTGACGAAATGATATCTCATGCAAAAGAAGGTTCTGCTATTGCTATCGGTGTTGATCATCCTGAATACAGCACATGTGTGGACCCACTATCGGTAAATACACGAAATGCACTCGTTGCTGATTTTGATTAAAAGTGATTTAAATCAAATGTCATTCAACACGTGCATAAGTAGTGTCCGTCACCATTTTAACACCTGTCAATGAACACTTGCGTATACAGTCAGCGAGTAGCTGAATTGCAACCATGCGCGGAAAACCTTTTCGCCATGCCAAAATTACCTTTCTACCCTTGTTTAGCGTATCGTTACGACGAATGGTAAGCAATCCTTGTTTATATCGATCTGCGCCGGCAGCAGTACAGGGGAAAATTGTCAATCCTACACCACTTGCCACCATGTAGCGTATGGTTTCAATAGAGCTACCCACTAAAATATTTTGCAAATCAACATCATCTGCATGGAGCGCAACACAGTTCGGGCATAACGCTAAAATTTGATCTCGCAAGCAATGCTGTGGGCCAAGTAACAATACATTTTCATCACTCAAGTCCTGCATTTCAATTTTTTCTTTTAAAGCCAACGGATGTGATGAGGGTAATAATATGACAAAAGCTTCGTCATACAACGTCATCGTTTCTAAGCCTTTTTCTTCAAATGGCAAAGACAATATGGCAACATCAATGTCCCCATTCTGTAAGCGATCAGAAAGAGTGCTGGTAAAATTTTCCTCTACAAACAGATGTAATTCGGGCGCAAATTCCTGAACAACTGGGAATAAACTGGGAAATAAATAAGGCCCAACGGTGTAAATGGCACCTAAGCGTAATGGTTCTTGAAACGGATTTTTTTCACTGGAGGCAATTTCCTTAACGGCTTTGACTTCCTTAAGTGCCTTTTCCGCTTGTTCAATGACTTTTTTTCCAATTGGCGTGATAACCAAATCCTTTTGGCCACGTTCAAAGAGGATAACCCCAAGGTCTTCTTCTAGTTTTTTAATACCCAAACTGAGTGTTGGTTGGCTTACAAAACATGATTTGGCTGCTTTACCAAAATGTTTTTCCTTTGCCACCGCAATAATATATCTGAGTTCAGTTAAGGTCATTGAGTAAGAAGAGATAATGAATAAAATTTGAATCTAACAGAATTAATCACGTTTATCAAAGCGAGTAAAAAATAGTGCGTATAGTGATTTTATGTAAATATTTTGATATTTAAGCATTGGCTCAATTCTCTATTCATAATGATTTGATTGGCCTTTTCAATATCAGGAGAAAAATAACGATCGACATCGTAAAATCCTACATGTTGACGTAATATTGATTTGATTTTCTCTAGAAACGTCGATGTTTTCAAAGGCGCTAAAAAATCGATTCCTTGGCATGCGGCTAAATATTCAATTGCGAGTATATTAATCGTATTGGACGCAATATCCTGTAATCGTCTGGCAGCAAATGTTGCCATAGAAACATGATCTTCTTGATTTGCAGACGTTGGTAAACTATCAACACTAGCCGGATGGGATAATGATTTATTTTCACTCGCTAATGCAGCAGCAGTCACTTGTGCCATCATAAATCCGGAATTTACACCACCATTGTCCACCAAAAACGGGGGTAACTCACTAATCTTTGAATCAATTAACAACGCAATTCGACGTTCCGCCAATGCACCGATTTCTGCTAACGCAATTGCCAAATTATCTGCGGCCATGGCAATAAATTCCGCATGAAAATTTCCACCTGACAAAATCGCATCATCTGTTACAAAAACCAATGGATTATCAGAAACACCATTAACTTCAGTTAAAATAATGTCTGCCGAATTGCGAATTTGCTGCAAACAAGCACCCATGACTTGTGGTTGACATCGCAAGGAATAAGGATCTTGTACGCGCTTACAATTACGATGGCTATCCCTTATTTCAGAGCCTTTTAAAATGTTTCGAAAACAGGATGCCACATCTCTTGCAGCTTGATGATTTTGTACGTTTAAAATTCTATCGTCAAATGGTGTATGGGATCCTCTTGCGGCTTCTATTGAGAGTGCACCCGTCACAATACCCGTATTGATACAATTTTCTGCGGCAAATAATCCTTTCAAAGCCAACGCTGTTGAAACCTGTGTGCCATTCAATAATGCTAAGCCTTCTTTGGGTGCTAATGTGAGTTGAGATAAACCAGCTTTATCTAAAGCCTGTTTTGCCTCGATTTTTTCTCCAAAATAATGCGCATAACCTTCACCCAACAACACTGCACTCATATGTGCTAAGGGTGCCAAATCACCAGACGCACCAACGGAACCGCGAATTGGAATGCACGGATAAATTTTTTCATTTAACAATGCGATTAAGGCGTCAATGACAGCTAATCGAACGCCCGAATAACCCCGTGCTAAGGAATTGATTTTAAGCACCATCAACAATCTAACACTGGAATCAGAAAGGTACTCTCCAACACCCGCAGCATGAGATAAAACAATAGAATGCTGCAGCCTCTCTAATTCGTCTGGATTAATTCGCGTGTTTGCGAGCAAACCAAATCCAGTGTTTATTCCATAAACTGTTTTACCATCACTTATTACTTTCGCTACAACCTTTGCCGCATCATTGATGCGACTTTTGCAAGACTCATCTAAACTAATCTGCATTTCATTTTCACAAATATTAAACAGGGTGGCATAATCCAGATCTTCGCCCTTTATGATTAATTTTTTCATTTTAGTTATCATCTACCATAGGAAGATCCAAATGATTTTCTTTAGCACAATCAATTGCGATATCATAACCTGCATCTGCATGACGCATCACACCAGTCGCAGGATCATTCCATAATACACGCTTTATCCGTTTAGCGGCTGTTTCTGTACCATCACAAACAATCACCAAACCAGCGTGCTGACTAAAGCCCATACCGACTCCGCCACCATGATGAAAACTAACCCATGTCGCACCACTGGCTGTGCTCAATAATGCATTCAGTAATGCCCAATCAGAAACCGCATCCGATCCATCTTTCATCGATTCTGTCTCACGATTCGGCGAGGCAACTGATCCGGAGTCCAGATGGTCTCGCCCAATAACAACAGGCGCTTTTAATTCACCACTTTTCACCATGTCGTTAAACGCCAATCCCATTCGTGCACGATCTTTTAATCCCAACCAACAAATGCGAGCTGGTAGCCCCTGAAATTTTATTTTTGCTCGCGCCATATCAAGCCAACGATGTAATGATTTATCGTTTGGTAAAAGTTCCTTTACTTTTGCATCGGTTTTATAGATATCTTCTGGATCACCAGACAAGGCAGCCCATCGAAAGGGCCCTATACCTTCACAAAATAAGGGTCGAATATATTCAGGCACAAATCCTGGAAAATCAAACGCATTAGTCACGCCTTCATCAAACGCCATTTGACGAATATTATTGCCATAGTCCAAGGTTCCAGCACCTTTTTCTTGTAATGTCAGCATTGCGCGTACATGTATTGCCATCGATTGTTTTGCTGCTTTTACAACAACAGCTTCATCTTTTTGCCGCATCGCTTTAGCGTATTCCATGGTCCAACCTTTTGGCAAATACCCGTTTAACGGATCATGCGCGCTGGTTTGATCAGTGACAACATCAGGAACGATATTTTGACTCACCAACTCAGGATAAATATCAGCAGCATTTGCCAACAGTCCAACACTGATTGCTTCTCCGTTTTTCTTTGCATTGTTTAATAATTCCAATGCATCATCTAGTGAAGCAGCTTGATAATCAAGATATTTGGTTTTTAATCGAAACGCTATTCTACTTTCATCAACCTCCACCACCAGCATACTAAATCCAGCCATCGTTGCAGCAAGGGGCTGTGCACCACCCATACCGCCCAATCCCGCTGTAAGAATCCATTTACCTTGCGCCTTTCCTGCAAAATGTTTTTTCGCAACCGCTGCAAATGTCTCATATGTACCTTGTACAATGCCTTGGGAACCAATATATATCCAAGAACCTGCTGTCATTTGCCCAAACATCATTAGGCCTTTTTTATCCAGCTCATTAAAATGCTCCCAGGTACTCCAATGCGGTACCAGGTTTGAATTCGCAATTAGTACTCTTGGCGCGTCTTCATGTGTTTTGAATACACCCACTGGCTTGCCACTTTGGACCAATAATGTTTCATCCCCTTCCAAACGTTTCAACGTTTCAACAATTTTGTCATAACATTGCCAGTTTCTCGCGGCTCGTCCTATTCCGCCATAGATGATGAGTTTTTCAGGATGTTCAGCAACCTCCGCATCAAGGTTATTCATTAACATTCGTAATGGCGCTTCAGTTTGCCAACTTTTTGCGATAAGTGTAGTACCCGTTGGTGCTTTGATTTTTCGAGAAGGATCGTTACGTGACGGCATGATTTAAGCCTCATTAATCATTATTAATTTAGGACCATTTTTAATCAATGTTTTGAAAAATTCTAATTTAGCGATAAATACTATGACCAATCAGTCTATGGTAAGTTAAATTCATTTCTTTATACTGCTGTTTAATTTTAGTTATTCTTTGTGTAAAAACGAGATACTCAGCAAAACCACATAAAATTTTAAACGTATTTTCCTTAAAAACCAGACATTGACTATACTTCTTAGCATTAAATATTCCGTGCAATGATAATAATGTAAATTATGAGCCAAGCTTTAACCGCTGACTGGATTATCAATAACGTTAATCTTGCAACCATGCAAGACACGTCTGATTTACCTTATGGCAGCATATTCGATGCAACAATTGTATTAAAAAATGGCAAAATACTCTGGTTAGGTGAATCCTCTGCCGCGCCAACCTATCATTGTGAAAACATTTTTAATGGCCAAAATGCCTGGATCACTCCCGGACTTATCGATTGCCACACTCACCTAATTTACGCTGGCAATCGTGCAAACGAATTTGCTTGGCGTTTACAGGGCAAAAGTTATGAAGATATTGCGAAAAATGGAGGTGGAATATTAAACACAGTAAGGGCAACCCGAAACGCGTCAGAACACGACCTATATCAATCTGCATCGGGACGATTGCAACAATTTATGGCAGAAGGTGTGACAACGATTGAAATAAAATCAGGGTATGGCTTAGATTTAGAAACAGAAATCCGTATGTTAAACGTCGCTAAAAAATTACATAATAATCACCCAATCAATGTGATATCAAGTTATCTCGGCGCTCACGCGATACCACCGGAATTTAGCAACAAAAGTGATGATTATGTAAATTATATTTGTGAAACGGTATTACCTACCATTGCGAAAAAAAAATTGGCAAACGCTGTGGATGTATTCTGCGAAAAAATTGGTTTTAATACTACGCAATGCAGAAAAATATTCGACACCGCTAGCGAGCTAGGGCTAGCCGTTAAAGCGCATGCTGAACAACTCAGTCACAGCGGTGGTACAAAGTTGGTTGCAGAATATTCTGGATTATCAGCAGATCACATTGAATACCTGACAGATAGTGATATAAAACAAATGAAGGTAAAAAACGTGGTTGCAGTATTACTACCAGCTGCATATTATTTTCTAAATGAAAAACAAAAACCACCCATCGCTGCATTGCGAAACGCAAAAATTGATATAGCAGTGGCCTCTGATTGCAATCCGGGTAGCGCACCAATCGCATCATTGTTAACGCCGATGAATCAGGCTTGCGTATTATTTGCATTAACACCTGAAGAAGCATTAATTGGCGTGACACGTTCCGCTGCTAGGGCTTTGGATTTGCAAATAAATAAAGGCCAACTCAAAGTTAACATGGATGCCGATTTAGCACTTTGGGAAATTGAACATCCCGATGAATTAAGTTATGGCATAAATATGATTAAACCAAAACACAAATGGGTAAACGGCAATCATGTATAAACCAGCAGATATGTCAATTTGGGACGGCCGAATTGACGATGATAAGTCTGAAGAAAAATTACGTTGGCATCAATACGTACAAGCATGGGATGGCAAAAAGAATTTGGAAAATGCAACTGCGTTATTAGGATTCATTTGCGATGAAGGCGTCCGACGAAACCATGGTCGAGTTGGTGCCAAACATGGGCCAAAAGCACTAAGAAAAGCGTTAAATAATTTAAGTTATACGCATTCATCTGCTATTTTTGATGCTGGTAATGTCATTTGTGAAAATCAAGTGTTAGAACAAACGCAAGAAAATTGTGCCGATATTGTTTGTGACATTATTCAAAAGGATGGCCACGGTATATTATTGGGCGGTGGTCATGAAGTTACATGGGGAGGATTATCTGGGTTAGAAAAATTTTATAAATCAGAAAAAATTAGACCAAGCTTGGGGATAATAAACTTTGATGCGCATTTTGATTTACGCAATCCCCGACCACAAGCCACATCAGGCACCATGTTTAGACAAATATTGGAGCATTGTGAAATTCATCAACAAGAGTGTCATTACATCGCATTTGGCATTAATCCATCTAGCAATACTCAAACATTATTTGACTATGCAAAAAAGAAAAAAATAACTTATTATTCTGATATTGATAGTACCATCCAAAACATAGAACAACTCAAATCGTCGCTACATCGGTTTTTTAGTGTTATCGACGAATTGTACTTGACGATTTGCTTAGATGCATTTCCCTCCAGCGCCGCACCCGGAACCAGTGCACCGGCAAATCTTGGCATTGAACCGCGGCTTGTTTTACAACTCATCCCTTTTATCAAACATTGTTGCAATAACAATGGCATCAATTGGCGGGTATCCGACATTGCTGAGTTAAACCCTGAATATGATGTCGATAATCGAACCGCTAGTTTAGCAGCTAGATTGATCAATGAAATTGTTTCAATGAGATAACAATTAGCTCTAGCCCACATTTCTCACAAGATTCGCGGCTTCTCACTTGATCCTTGATCCTTGATCCCACAAGAAATTTTCTTCCCTCGGAAATACAGTCCATATTCCGCTCAGTCAAATAATCCCTTGTGGGATCAATTCTCTGCGCGATAATCTCTCGATCCTGTGAGAAATGCGAGCTAGTCTAAAATCGAGCAAAGTGCCTGCAATCACATAAGCGTTAACTTACATTTCACAAAAGTAAGGTAATTTTGTAAAATATCATGATATAAATTGGGCATGACCATTATTTTGCATAAAACAATATCAATAATGTAAAATCTGACCAATTATAAAATAAGCAATTCGTGTGGAGTGGAGAATTTATATGTGGGGAACACCAAAAGTCATTGCCTGGGCAATGCTCTTTAGCTGTTGTTTAATGACAGCATGTAGTCAACAAGCCAATAAATCCATCAATCCAAGTGAAAATGCCATCGATTCGGCTAATTCTAACAGTTCAAATATAAACAGTCGCGCAACAAATCAAGACGCATTTACCCAAACATTATACCCAATCGTTAGTGAATTTTGTTCTGGTTGCCATTCATCCATTGCAACAATTCCTGCTGTTCCATTTTTTGCAGACCCTGATCCAACTTTAGCCGGCAATGAGTTATTTTCAAACCACAGTGTTGATTTACTTAACCCATCTCAATCTAATATAGTGGTCAAAGTTCAAGCAGAAGCCCATAATTGTTGGACTGTGGATTGTTTAGCTGATGCTTCAGTTTTAGAAGCATCTATTCAAGAGTTGGCATCATTAGTCAACGTGGGTCAAGCATCTTACGCTACTTTATGCGCAAATTGCCACGGTGATAATGGGCGGGGAACTGCGACAACCGTTGGCCTAACACGCACATTCGATTTAACTGAATTAACGTCTCTAATAGAAACTACTATGCCAACCACAGATCCAACAAGCTGTGTTGGAACCTGCGCCAGTGATATTGCGCAATTTGTATTTAACAATTTTAGTGCCGCAAACACCCTGTTAGTCGAAGATCCATTGGTTGGATTACCTGAAGGTACTGAACAACTATCCCTTATGTGTAATGAACTTCAAACCACAGGGGCTAACAATGTGGTGAGAGATGCTTTTTGTAATGGGGCACCACCACAAATTCAAGGCTTAACCGACTTACAAGCTGCATTAGGTTTAGCATTTTCCAATCCAAATGCAACCGGTCGACGCAATAATGGTCGACGAGGAAATCCTGCGTTTACCCTAACTGGACATTCTTCTTCATTGGTTGCCCGTTTCGTTTCCGCAATCAATCCTCGAGCAATCATTTTTAACCGAGCAAATCGCGTCAACGGAAATCTTCAACCGAGTCCTGGATTTGTCGCAATGGGATTTGTTCGCGGTGATCAATTTGCTGAGGTAGTTACCTCAGATCGAGTAACGGGTGCATTAACTTTCTTTTTAGTAACATTCAAAAATTCATGTAATTTATCAAACTCTTGTACACCAGGTGATTTACTCACACCAGCCATTGAAAGCAATTGGGTTGAATACACTGTTTATAGCCAAACAGATTTACAAAATACCATTTTGGATTGTTTGCAGTGCCATCAACCCAACGGCCCCGGAACCGGTAGCATTTTACGTATGCAAGAATTACGTAATCCCTGGACACATTTTTTCCGCAACAACCGCCCTGGTGGCGTGGCATTATTGAATGATTTTGTTGCCGCCCACGGCCCTAATGAAGATTATGCAGGAATTCCCGCTCAATTAATTGAAGCTTCGGACCCAGCAGAATTAGAGGATTTAATTGTAGCTAACGGTTTTAATCAACCCAATGAATTTAGGTCACGCAGGATAGAAGGACAGGTTTCCGCTAGTAGTCCCGCCCAGCCACAAAATAACGATATTCCCGGCGTTAGTAATACTTGGCAACGAATTTATAATAATACTGTTCAAGGTCAAGCTATACCGGTACCGTATCATGATGTCAAAGTAACAGATTCTGCAAAACTCGCTTCTTTAACCGCGTCCTACCGCGCATTTGTTAACGGAACACTTGCAGCGGCAGATTTACCGGATATTCGCGACGTTTTTCTCGACTCCATGTTACCGGATATCGGATTTCGTGTAATGTCAGGTTTAGATGGACAGCAAGTCATTACACAAGCTTGTACACAGTGTCATAATTCACAACTGAATCAATCAATATCTCGAGCAAGATTCAATGTCAATATAGCAAACATGAGTGACACACAAGGCGGCGTCCTATCAGGTGCTGCACTCGATGCGGAGATAAGTTTGGCAATTACAAGATTAAATCTTCCAGCAGAAGATGTACGCAGAATGCCACCAGAACAATTTAAAACCTTAGACACTGCAGAAATTCAAGCAGCCAGTAGTTATCTTTGCAGTATAATGACTGTGCCAGATGGCCAATGCGCCAATATCCCCGCATTTGTTGCATCGCCAGCACCATTACCACCTGCTGGGGGTGGCGGTGGTAGATTTGGTGGCGCAATAGGACCAGGTGCTGGTGGTGCGGGAACACCACCCACTACCCCACCGCCCAATGATGACGACTAATATATTATTTATTCAATAATTAGATTTGCAGATTCTAGGTTTATTCATAAACGTAGAATCTGTTGGACTTAATGACTTCCTGAGGCATCACAGAATTTAGTCAATCGTAAATTTCACTCGTTATAAAAAGCACTAGGGACCTAGGAGATTACGCTATAAATCATTTTCAATAGCTATATTTGCTATGTATTATAGCCTGCTAACTATCAATCCCAATTTTTTCTCCACTATTACTCTGCTTAACAGAATGACCTAATTCTAATAAATTCTCATCCATAAAATATAATACTAAGAATCAAATGGCTTTTTCCAATATCGATTGATATTGCGCAATATCCATTGGTATTGGATTACCACCATTTGAAGGATCTTGTACAGCCATTGTCGCAATTTCATTGATACTCGATTTCTCAATACCAATTTCACTTAATTGATGTGGAATATCAATTTCCTTACGCAATTGAAGTACCCAATCAATTACCGCTTGCGAGGAAGGAGATGATAATCCCAAATGATTTGCAAGACGAGTTAGTGTTGCTTCAATTACATTTCGATTATGCTCCAATACGTAAGGCATTAGAATAGCATTTAGCAAACCATGATGTGCATCATATACTGCACCCAAAGGATGAGCTAGTGCATGCATTCCTCCCAAGCCTTTTTGAAAGGCAGTTGCTCCCATCATGGATGTGACTAACATATTTGATCTTGCATCCAAGTTTGTACCATCTTCTATCGCCAGAGGTAAATTTTCCTTAATTAAGCGGATCGCTTCCATTGCAATTCCATCAGCCATCGGATGAAACCCAGGCGCACACAACGCCTCTAGATTATGCGAAAGTGCATCCATTCCTGTCGCCGCTGTCATATTTGGGCTTAAACCAATGGTTAATTCTGGATCTGCAATGACTATTTCTGGCATCATGGTCGGGTGAAAAATTATTTTCTTTAAAACCGCGTCGACATCATGAATCACCGATGCTCTACCCACTTCCGATCCTGTACCAGCAGTCGTCGGAATGGCGATGACTGGCGCAATACCGGTGACATCCACACGAGCCCAATTATCACCAACATCCTCAAAATCCCAGATAGATCGGTTTTGTCCCACCATTAATGCGATTGCCTTGCCTGCATCTAAACTACTGCCGCCCCCCATCGCAATAATGCCGTCATGTTTTCCTTTTTTAAACGCAGTGACACCTTGTTCTACATTTTCACCGCTGGGATTTGGTTTGATGTCACTGAATAATCCCACACCTAAATTTGCAGAAGAACATATTTTCATTGCGTCAGGAATCATTGGTCGCTTTGCTAATGATTTATCTGTTACGAACAATGGATTTATCATTGATAAACTTTTACAAGCATCAACCAAATCAGATATTCGACCTGCGCCAAAACGAATCTGGGTGGGATAATTCCAATTACCGGCTAAAGGATTTGTCATATATAAAACCTCTAAATTTTATAACGAAGATGAAATGACTTTGCCTGTGTCAGTTGTTCAAAACCAATCTCTGAAAGGGTTACGCCTCGTCCTGAATTTTTTAATCCGGTCCACGCAAGTGCTGGGTCTAAATAATCACAACGATTCATAAACCAAGTACCGACATTCACTTGTTCGCCGATTTGAACTGCAGCCTCTTCATCTTGCGTCCAAACCGAACCAGTTAATCCAAATTCGCTGTCATTCATATGTCGTATGGCATGATCATCGGTATTGACTTTCATAATGCCAACAACAGGACCAAAACTTTCGTCTTTCATTACTGACATAGAGTGTCCGACATTCACTAACACTTGTGGCGCCAAATATGGCGTATCTTGTTGGCTATCAGAAAAGGCACTTTCATCAATCAAGGCACTTGCTCCGGCTTTAACAGCGTCTGAAATTTGTGAGCGTACAAAATCAGCTGATTTGGTTCTTACCATAGGCCCGAGTGTTGTATCCATTAATCGTGGATCACCAAGTTTATAATTATTCACTGTTGCAACAAAACGATCCACAAACTCATCATATACTTTTTTATGAACATAAATGCGCTCAATACCACAACAAGACTGTCCTGAATTAAAAAAGGCACCGTCAACCAAGTTATCCACACTAAATTCTATATTGGCATCAGCTCTAACATAAGCTGCATCTTTTCCACCAAGCTCCAATCCACTTTGAATAAATCGTTTTCTTAATGCATCCTGCACAGCTAAACCACCACTAACTGATCCAGTAAATGCAACAGCATTAATATCTGCAGATTCCAAAACAGACTGTACATTTTGGTGAGAAAGAAATAAAACTTGAAATACATTATCAGGCAAACCAGATTCTTTTAATGCCGAAAAAATTCGTAACGCTGTCAATGGCGTTTGATTTGATGGTTTTAAAACGACACTATTCCCAGCCATCAGCGCGGGTATAATTGAATTTACAGCGGTTAAATAAGGATAATTCCATGGTGCGATACTAAACAGACACCCAATGGGATCTCGTTGAATATATCGATTGAATCCTGCCTGCGGAGAACACATAATGGGTTGTAATTTATCAAATGCAGTTGCAACCATAAATTCAGCACGTTCAGCAAAACCCGCAATTTCGCCGGCGGAATATTGAATTGGCCTTCCCATTTGCCAAGTAATTTCTTCGGCTATTTCCTGCTTCTGCTCCAACATCAATTCAACCGCTTTTAAACAAATTTCAGCGCGATCTTCAATTTTAACTTGTCGCCAAAGTGATTGGGATTTTTTTGCGTTTTCAAATGTTGAGCCAACTTCTTTTTCAGTAGAATAAGGTTTTTCAACGTAAATGGAGCCATCAATTGGAGAGATCGTTTGAAAATGTGATTTCATTATTTATGTACCGTTATGAATTTGAAAAAAAATGTGAGCACAAATGCATACGTCAAGTGAAGGGAATACTTGACTGACCCAAACCAATAAAATATAAAACTAAATAATCTCAAAATATCGGTCCATTTCCCAATCAGTAATGTGCTTTCTAAACTCTCGTTCTTCCCATTCTCGACTGGCGGCAAAATGATTAACAAATGCCTCTCCAAAAATTTCATTTGCCACATGAGATGTTTTTAATCGTTGAGCTGCCTCCCACAAAGAAGTGGGCAAGGAAAATTCCTGAGAAATATTTTGCTCATAAGCATTACCATTAATTTTTGGAGCAGGTTCAACCTTATTAATTATGCCCCAAACACCGGAGGCAAGTGCAGCGGCCAATGCAAGGTATGGATTGGCATCCGATGCGGCCACACGATATTCCACCCTTTGCGATTTTGCACTACCCTTAATGACGCGCAGCGCACAAGTACGATTTTCCACACCCCAGCTGGCTGTGGTCGGCGCCCAAAATCCAGGGACAAGTCGCGTATAAGAATTAACAGTCGGGGCAATCATGGCGAGGAGCTGTGGCATGAGTTGCTGTTGACCACCAATGAAATATCGCATTGTCTCGCTAATATTGTCTTCCGCATTGGGATCATAAAATACCGATTTACCATGTTCGTCTTTTAGGGAAACATGGATATGGCCACTTTGGCCAGGCCAATCCGGAGACCACTTAGCCATAAACGTAGCAATCTTATTTTGCCTTTGCATTGAAATTTTGCAAAAAGTTTTAAACAAAGCCGCTTTGTCTCCCGCAGCAAGCGCGTGATCGACACCGATAGCAGCTTCCAAGACACCGGGTCCGGTTTCTTCGTGTAAACCTTCAATCGGGAAATCCATTTGCTGCCCTAAATCCAGTATTGAGTGGTACACTTCTGAGTCAACGGAATTACGGATAACAGAATAACCAAAATAATCGGGGGCGATTGGTTTCAAATCACGATAATTCTTTTCTCTTACGGTTTCTCGCGTTTCATTAAATACAAAAAATTCATATTCCAATGCGGCCAATGCATCAAAACCTGCCTGACGTGCATAATTTACAGCGCGTTTTAATACACCGCGTGGGCAAATAGTCGCTGCTTCATCGGTAAATTCCGCAAGGAAAAATAATCCATCTTCTTCAAACGGTAACTCTCGGCAACTATCTGGAATGATACGCGTTGGCGCATCCGGGTATCCGGTATGCCATCCCGTAAATTCAACATTGTCATACAATTGATCTTTTGAATCCCACCCTAACACCACATCACAAAATCCAAATCCATTATCCAATGCGGAAAAGAATTTTTCCTTTGACATGTATTTACCGCGCAATATTCCATCTACATCAAACACACCAACCTTAACATGTGAAAGATTACGGTCTTCAACTAATCTACCGGCATCCTGCTTGGTTTTGACTTCCCTGGCTTGCATCATTATCCTCACACAATATTGAATTCATTCTAAAATTATAGATAGCTATATTATAGTCTCAAGATAGATAGCCGTTGTATTTTGAAACCCTCTATTTTCGGGCATGACTCGAACAATCAAGCGCGAAGGATGGACCCATGAAATTAGGTATACTTCAATGTGATTCCGTTTTACCCGAATTTCAAACTAAATTTGGTGATTACGATACTATGTTGGTTGATTTATTTTCACTTTGTGATCCAACGATTGAATTCGAAATTTACAATGTGCAGATCGGGGAATATCCTAACGATATTCATGATTGTGATGCATATGTAACGACCGGTAGCAAAGCCAGTGTTTACGATGAATTAGACTGGATTCCACCTTTAAAGTCCTTTATTAGAGTATTAGCGAAAAAGCAAAAAAAACTCATTGCCATTTGTTTTTGTCATCAACTCATTGCCGAGACCTTTTCGGGTAAAACTCAAGCGTCAGAAAAAGGATGGGGCGTTGGCGTTGCAGAAAATAAGATTCTACAAAAAAAGCCATGGATGCAACCTGACTTAGCAACACTGAAACTTGTTGTATCTCATAAAGATCAAGTACAGATATTACCTGAAAATGCCGAGCTACTCGCTAGCAGCGAATTTTGCCCCTATTTCATGTATCAAATAAACAATACTATTTTAACCGTACAGGGACACCCAGAGTTTTCACATGACTATTCTGAAACACTCATGCGCCATAGAAAGGACATCATTGGTGAACCAACCTTTTCTAACGCGATTAAGTCCCTAGACCAAATATCAGATGAAGTTAAATTTACTCAGTGGATGTTAAATTTCATCAATCTTCGTTGACAGAAAAACTCGCCAAACCATCGGCTGGCTTATCATCATCGTCATCTTCTGATTTTTTATCTTCAACCAGACTTAATCCACCATCTGCATCATTTGCAGAACTTTCTTTGGCCAAATTTAATTTTAAGCGGACATTGTTTTGTGAATCTGCGTTTCGTATGGCTTCTTGTTCAGTAATTTTTCCATCAAGCGCCAATTTTATGAGTGCTCTATCAAATGTTACCATTCCAGAGTTTTCGTCTTTTTCCATCGCTTCCTTCACGTCATCTATTTCGCCTTTTTTAATCAACTCACACACGCGAGGTGATCCCAATAAGATTTCTATAGCAGCAACCCGTTTTTTGTCTGGTGTTGGAATTAAACGTTGTGAAATAAATGCACGAAGATTTAATGAAAGGTCCATTAACAATTGATGACGTTTGTTTTCAGGAAAAAAATTGACGATTCGATCTAATGCTTGATTCGCACTATTTGCATGCAAGGTAGAAATGGCTAAATGACCCGTATCGGCAAATGCAAGCGCGTGCTCCATGGTTTCCCTATCGCGAATTTCACCAATCAAAATCACATCCGGTGCTTGTCGAAGCGTGTTTTTCAACGCATCATCAAAACTTTCAGTATCAACTCCCACTTCCCGCTGGCTGATGACTGATTTTTTATGCGGATGAACATACTCAATGGGATCTTCAATGGTAATAATATGGCCACTGCTATTCCTATTTCGATGATCAATCAATGCTGCAAGAGACGTTGATTTTCCTGAACCAGTGCCTCCAACAAATAAAACTAAACCGCGTTTCGCCATTATAATTTCAGTTAACACCGGTGGTAATCCCAATTGCTCAACGGTTGGAATTTCCGTTTTGATATTGCGAACAACCATCGCTACTTGGTTTCGTTGTTTATATATGTTGACACGAAAACGCCCTACTCCCGATTCAGAAATCGCTAAATTCATTTCTGGCTTTTCTTCAAACTGCGAGATTTGCTCGGGCGTCATAATATCGTAGGCAATTTGTTTCGCTCCTTCTGGCCCCAACGGCTCTTTAGACAAGACTTTTAATTGCCCTTGAAATTTTGCACAAGGTGGTGCATTACTTAACAAATATAAATCTGATCCGTCATTTGATGCGAGGGTTTTTAAGTATTCTTTGAAACTCATAAAATGATTCCTTAAGCTAGCAAAAATTTAACACAAAAAATCTTTGAACCGTTACCGTTCCACCAAGGAAACTGGTTTTACAACACTTTTAAGTAAAGAAAAATCCAAAATCTCTTGTACACTACGTTGCTCATTAAAAATCTTTTTAAAATCGACTGCGTTTTTTTCTGTTTGCTTTCCTTTAATGACTTTATTTTTTACCACTGCATATAAAGGTGATTGCGGCAGGGGGACTGATGCACGAAATTCCGATGGAGTAAATAAATGACTACCAACAACACCGTAGGGAACTTCTATGCCTAAAAGATGCAAAACCGTTGGCATTAGATCATGTAATCCACCACTTACTTGTGCCATTTGTTGTTGAAATTCCCTTAGTTCTTTTTCTTTACCGGGAATATAAATCAAAACTGGCACTTTATCATTTTCCAGTGCTGACAGGTTCAAACCATTAACATTACGTTTATTGTTTAACACGCCAGGATCATGATCACCGTAAATGACATAAAGAGTATTTTCGAAATAAGGATTTTTCTTCGCAACGTCAAAAAAGGATTTTAGTGCATCATCTGAATAGCGTACGGATTGTAAAAAATACGGCAGTAATCCATAACCGGGTTGTTGATTTATACTAGGAAATAGTTTTTTATAATCTTCCGGTATATCAATAAACGGATGATGACTGGTTAGCGAAATAACTAAACTAAAAAATTTCTGTTTTTCTTCGGCATATTGTTTCGCGGCAAACTCAAACACATCAATGTCATTAATGCCTAGTCCTAAAATCTTTTTTCCCTCAAAGGTATCGTCATAATAGGATCGATTAATGCCGTATTTATTGTGAGCAACATTAATATTCCAAAAATTCTTATCATGTCCGTGAATGGCAGAAGAAGTATAACCATGCTGATGTAGAATCTTTGGCAATGCTTGAAAATATGAGTCCATATGACTCATTTGCGCGGGTTTTCTATAATCTGGCAATAATCCGGTAAATACCGCAAATTCGGCATCTGATGTACGCCCGTGAAGAGTTACATCATAAATGTTTTCAAAATATAAACTATCTTTTTTCAGTTGATTGCTCGTTGGTGTAACAGGTTCACCATCCACTTCCATGTCAACTAAAAATTCTGCCCAACTTTCCATTTGCAGAAAAACCACATTACGATCTTTGGCAATGGCAAACATTTCACTATTGGTGGAATTCAATTTTTGTTTATCTAACAATAATTGATTTATTTCTTGCTTGCGAGAATCCGTTATTACTGGCGGATTAATCAATGACACAAGGTAATCACTCAAGTCTTTAGAATGAAAAGAAGTTAAGCCATGGGCTGCTGCATAAGTAATGGGAGAATAAACTTTTACCCAATCATTATTTGTAACCGATTCCGTTTTCACTTTCGCCAAGCTAGATTGCCAAGGACTAAAACTAACAAGTGGAATGAGTAAAAAACTGAAAATAATGAACACGGAATAATTATTTGCGAGTAACATTTTTTTCGGATTTTTAATTTTTATTGCCACATTTCCGACGATTTTTTCGCTAGGTTTTTTACGTAAAAACCAAGGGTAGCAAAGCACAAACAAGCCAAATAACATGGGCAAAAATGTGGTGGGATTAATTAACAAATAGATACTATAGTGCACATCCCAAATTTGGCTCATAGCTTGTGCATTAAAAATGGAAGGTAAAGATTGAAAAAAATAAAAATACAATTTATCAATGGCAATTAGTAGAGTAAAAAAGATCACAGATAAACCCAAAAATAACAATCGTTTTTTTTGCGATAAAAACAAACTCAGTCCACCAATGACTAACGGCCATAGTAAACACCAATATAAGGTACTTAACTGGGTTTCATCAGTTAGACTGCGAATAGAAAACCAATCCAATGCAAATATAAGAACAATACAACTAAAGCAAATCACATTAGGAATGGTTTTAGAAACGATCGAGCGTTCCTCACATAAAACAGCTTGTTTTGTTGAAGCGTCTTTCATTACACGAAACTCACAATAAATTCAGTTTGGCCTATGGCGAAAATCACACCAAACGGTTTGGAAGGTAATATAGCGTTATTGCAAGTATGTTGCCGTGAAGAAAAAAGAAAGGAATAAAGATAAGGCTCTAATTTAGAGCCTTATCTGGCCGAATGATGATCGGCCTATTTGACTTGCTGGGAGAGGCTCAACAAGTCGTCAAAACTGTGCTACAAATTCAGCAACTATCATATCGTCTTCGGTTGTACCATCATCTGAGCGATGAAATTCTAACAAAACCGTTAAATTTTTTGCTGCGTTAACAATTCCCGCTAAGGCATAGGTTTTACTGTCTTTTGTACCCGCCGCCTCATAGCTCACATTGTCAAATCGGACCGTTGCACCAAACAAGTTATTCACCATGTAATTCACGGTACCAGCGTAGGCAAGATCAACCACATTCTCTGCGCCTAACACTTCTACACCAACGGTAGCTCCCATAATAGAATACGCTGCATTCACATCCCATACATTACCGGCCCCATTAGGTTGAGTCACATAACCTATCTCAACATCGGCACCCTTTGTGGGTGACAAATTTGCTACGGCTGCAAATGAATTTTTCTCCAAATCAGACAATCCAATATCATTTAGCGCCGCAAGTGTTATGGTAGCTGGACCAACACTTCCCGCAAGCCCAACACCTGCCACGTTATTTCCATACAACGCGGTTTGACCATCTAAAATTCCCCAAATTTGTCCATGACTAATTTGATATAAACCCGGTGCGTCTTCTGCTTCCCAACCGATTGGATTATTAAACAAGCCTCCTAAAACAGTTACATTCGGCATTGCAGAATAGGAAAAAAAAGCTTGCTCTAATACGGCAGAATCCGCTGGACCACTGGATATACCAGCAGCGGATGAATTTGAGCCATTCGTTGCGCCGGCACCAGTGACACCCAAGGCTAAATCAAAATCCACCTGCACAGCCACTTTCTCCGATAATTTATTACTCACGTCTACCTCAGCATTGGCTAAAAAAGTGCGTTGGTCAGAATCACTGGTTAAGGTAATATCGGCGAATCCAGAAACCGTCGCGCCGCCGGCAAAACACATTGGTGAAAATAAAGCCAATAATCCACATGTCATCATTTTTTTTTGCATAATTTTTCCTCTCATCTTCAAATACACATATTATTTTTAAGTTTTTAATTCCTGTACTTTATGTGGTTTTTATTTAAAACACAATATTGACATGGTTTTTATTTTGATGTAATTCAATGGCTTATAACCTAGAATTAAACTGGGTCTTTATCAAAGAGTGAATACACACAAGATAGGATTCATCCCGTGATATTATTTATGACCTTATTTTAAAAATCCTAACAATGAAAAATAACGGTAATATTTTGACGCTACAATGGGAAATCACTTTAAAAATCTAGAGACACGTGCTTAATGAACTTAATGATAAAATTATTTTTTATTTTTACTCTGTTTGGTTTTTTATCTGCCTGCGGAACGACACAAAAACAATCTTACAATAAACACTTCACTCCGCTGCTCAAATCCGCCATAAAAGATTCCCCCAGTAGCGGTGATCTCAATAATGCGCCTTGGGAAATTCCAGAAAATTATTCACAAGATATCGTTATTGATGAATCCACACTGGATATATATCCAGAAATTAATGATTGGCCTGACATGGTGACATTAAATGAAAGTGGAGCAGACACAGAACGCTACTTGTACCGCAGCCATGAAATTCGTCCTATAGAAAAATTATTTGGAGAAAAAACCACAGAAGAAAACATCACGAAATATCAAGATGCCGGTGGTGGAGTAATATCTGTTGTGGATTTAAAAACAAATAAGGCAAAAATTTTAATCCAATCGCCTTACTGGGAAGCGGTTGACGGCATAATCTGGACACCATGGAAGACTCTTTTAATCACACAAGAAACCAAGAATAAAGTCATTACCGATCCAAGCCAACCGCAGGCAGAAAGTGGTTTAGTCTACGAAATTTTATTAGATCAAAATGATTTGATGAATGAACAAAACACTGCCCAAGCCATCGCAAGACCGCTGCTCGGCGCATTGGCACATGAAGGCATTGAAGTCGACGACAATGGTGCAGTATACGTTATCGATGAAGATTACGAAGGCTCTATATATAAGTTTATCCCTGACATCTATGGAAATCTTAGTAGCGGAAACCTATCTGTTTTAAAATTATCGCAAGAAACATCTGATAAAACCGGCCCAGCCACCTGGATTCCGCTAGACATGAGCAAGATTGTAGTAAATGCACAAGAAGCAGCAAAAGATGTAAATGCTTCAAGCTGGTGTCGACCGGAAGATTTGGAAATCATTGGACAAACACTTTATGTTGCAAGCACATGCCATGAACGCGATGATGATGACAACTTTATTGGTAATCGAGTGTTAGCCATCAATTTAGATGGAACACCTCATGTGAGTAATTTTATTTTAGCCGGTGTTAACGTTCCCGAAGAAAATCTCACATCAAATCCAGGATTTCAGAATCCAGACAACTTAGCCAAAGGACCCGATAAAACGCTGTGGATAATCGAAGACAATTCACCAAGTGACATATGGGTGGCATCGTTGAAAACGGACCTTAGAGGATATAGTGAACAAGTATATTTATTTGCATCTTTGGCAGATGCAAAAGCAGAAGGCACAGGAATTTACTTTACAAAAGATTTCAAAACACTTTTTGTTAATATTCAACATTCTGGTACGGGTAATGACAAAACCATGAAAATACGCCAAATACAACATTAACATCTTCGCATATAATTAAATTAGAATATAACACATTGTAATATCTTGATAGTTTGATGCATTCATCTATGCTAAACGCACCTTTAGTTGCAATTAAATTTATTTAAACCAACTGACCAAAACCCCTAAAGTGTCACCAATCAAATACCGAATTAGTAGAAACTCTTTTTTGATTCAGTTTTAATTTTTTGATCAAAATACACTCACACCCTAAGCAGGATATGACTCCATATACTAGTCATTTTTGCAAAACATGAAGCTTCCTAATGAGGTAACACTCTATGAAATGGTTAAATAAGTTTAAAATCGGTACACAAATTGGCGGAGCTTTCGCAATTTTTGTTTTAATATTTCTCTCAATGGCGGGTCTCACTTTGTATGAAGTGGAAAAATACAAAAAGGTGGATAACCGTGTTATAGATATACGTAATCCCACCGTATTAGCTTCTACTGAATTACAAAGTGGGATAAATTATTCACTGGCGGCATTACGCGGTTGGATGATACTACAAGATCCAAAAATGAAAGAACAACGCCAGGAAGCATGGTCACAAATTAACAGCTCATTGGAAAAACTAAAAACCTTATCCAAAAGTGGACTCAATTCAGAAGATAAAGAGCAACTAGTCGCAATTGAAAAATCACTACAAGCTTTTGTAAAAGCACAGAAAGAAATTGAAAACATTAGTGGAACTGTTGAAAATACCCCTGCTACCAAGATTTTAATTGAAGAAGCTGCGCCAAAAGCATCGATAATCATCAAAGAAATTTCAAATATGATAAACATTGAATTCAATGCCGCAGCAACCCCAGAACGTAAAAACCTACTAGGTATAATGGCCGATGTTCGAGGTAGTATGGCGTTATCCCTGGCAAACATTCGTGCTTATCTCCTCACGGGGGACAAAAAATTTAGCGACGAATTTAATAAGTATTGGTCCGTCAATGAAAAACGATATGTTGAACTATCACAAAAAACCAATCTAATGACAACAGGGCAACGCAACTCGTTTAATTCACTTAAAGCTGCACGTAACATATTTAAAACTAAACCACCTGAAATGTTTAAAATTCGCGGGTCAAATGAATGGAACATCGCAAACTACTGGCTAGCCACCAAAGCCGCACCAGAAGCCGGTAAAATCTTAGACCACATTAAAACCATGATTGAACATGAGACCAAACTGGCAAAAGAAGACACTGCCATGGCCCATGCCGTAGCAGAAGAATTGACAATGTTTATGCTGCTCTCTGCCATAATTGGCGTTGTGTTATCAATTTCAGTTGCCATTGTTATAACACGAGCCATTACAAAACCCCTTTCAACCATGCTTGAAGCTGCCGACGACTTGCGAGCAGGCGATGGCGATTTAACACAACGATTACCTGATTTCGGCAAAAATGAAATTGGTCAAACCGCCAATGCATTTAACGGATTTATTGACAAAATTCAATCCGTGTTAATCGAAGTGCGTCATGCGGTTCACGGTATAAATGCAGCCTCAAATCAAGTTAACTCTACTGCGCAAACCTTGAGCCAAGGCAGCTCTGAACAAGCAGCCAGTGTAGAAGAAACCAGTGCCTCTCTAGAACAAATGAGCGCATCAATAAATCAAAACACCGAAAATGCTAAAGCCACCGATAAAATGGCAAATTCTGCAGCATCAGAAGCAGAACAAGGTGGAATTGCTGTTAAGAAAACTGTGACTGCCATGTCGGAAATAGCCGGAAAAATCGGTCTTATCGAAGATATTGCCTACAAAACTAATTTATTAGCGCTAAACGCTGCCATTGAAGCAGCACGTGCGGGTGAACATGGAAAAGGTTTTGCCGTCGTTGCAGATGAAGTACGCAAACTAGCGGAACGTAGCCAGCAATCTTCACAGGAAATTAGTGAACTCGCAGGTAGCAGTGTTGATGTTGCCGAACATGCTGGCAAATTATTGGATGCCATTGTTCCCAGTATTCAAGAAACCGCAAACCTAGTGATGGAAATTAATGCCTCGTCGGAAGAACAATCCGTGGGAGTGAATCAAGTAAATCAAGCCATTGATCAACTTGATAAAGTATCCCAACAAAACGCCGCTGCGTCAGAACAGTTAGCTGCAACATCGGAAGAAATGGCAAACCAAACAGTACAATTACAAAATACAATTGGATTTTTCACTTTGGGAAATGAGTCTTCAACACAACAAACCAATCCAAAAAATCCGCAATTTACACACATACCAACTAGTGTGAGTCATGATTCGGTTGCAAATGATGAAAGCAATTTTGAACCTTTTAGCCACAGTGCCTAATGTGTTTACTGATAGAATTGTAAGACGCTAAGAAAAATTAAAACGAGCACCATTGAACTGGCAGAAATTTGTGCGAATCAAATCCCTGCCAATTCAGAATCAGTAGTTTAATCTATTATTTTTTCCAAGAATATGTCATTGGATCAATTTTGCCTTTTTTCATTAATCCCAAGGTAAAATCTAAGTTAGCCTTATCAAATTCAACCATTTTTGATGCCTTAAAGACACTTTTATTATTTATAGCTGCTTTCCTAATTTTGGTTCTTGTGGATGATGGCACGCTGCTAGAAGCCGACAAAACGTTATCAGGATTTTTTGCCACGGATATATTGGGAATTTCATACATTGCCAATTCTGGATACTTAGCACTATTGGCTTTCCACCACCAATTTTTCACAACACCTGCTTTTATTTTACCTGCTTTAACTGCACCCGCAGTGGCTTTGTGATTTCGCACTTTAAATGATGCTTTTCCGCCTGTTGCCGCTTTTGCACTGCTCTCTCCTGAGCTTGCGCCAACGGCAAATGCAACTTCTGAAGGATGATTATTTAAAATAGACTGTGGATCAGCACCTTTTTTGTAAATCAAGACACCAGAATAAAGCTCTTTACCATTCACTGCTTGTACTAAACCAGTCCCAGTGCCGCGAGCATGAATAATGGCTTGCACAAATGAACCAACATATACCAAAGACGGTTTACCAGAGGCAAATGCATCTAAAATTTGAGGATAACCTTTGGCAATTCTTGGTTTTATTGTCACACCAGAGTCATTTTCCAGTGCCACAGAAATTGATTTGGCAGCTTGGGATTTTGATTTCCAACCAGGGGAAAACCATAAATCCAGAGTTTCCGCAGATACAACTGAGCTAACGGTCACAAACATTAGCATTATTATTATGCAAAATATCTTTTTCATAAGAATTATCTCCAGCGATAGATTGGTAAAAGGGTTTACCTTTTTCCACACTCACAAAGCAAAAAATTGGCCGATTTAATAAAATCAACTGCTGTGTATACAAATTCCACATATTTTATATCTATATTCAATTTTCAACTTAAGCTGTCGATAACATCCGTACGAGCGATAACGTCATATTTTCATCAACTTAACCCCGTTTTTATATTTTGGGGGAGATACTGTGGAGTTAGAATAGAATGAAGTCCCCAACGAAAAACGCGAATAATAATAAACAAGTTTTTAATACCTCAAGCCTTGCCTTTAGTGTCGGCCTTAGTTTATTAACCGTAATTGTTGTTTTATTTTCTTTAATGATTTTTATTCTACCAGCGAAGATCAATAGTGCACTGGGTGAAAATTTTGAATCCGAGTTATTGCCCGGTTTAAAACAAGGCATGGAGCAATTGTCTAACCAAACCAAACAACAACTAATGGATAAAAAAAAGGAAGAGATGAAACGCGCACATGATGCGTTTGAACTCGAAAAAGTCGCCATTGCCAATGGTATTGCCATTCAATTACTACCATTGGCAGAAAGTTTCGATGAAGATGGTATGGCAACCGCCGTACTCACACATTTAGAAAAAAATTCTCAATTAGTACAAGTAAATATTCGCACAGAAGAAAATGGTGAATGGAAAAACTATGGTGAAGAAAGTACCAATGAAACACTAAGCTTCAATGCCGTTTCCATAAATGGATTTGCTCATGTCGAAGTACAAGCCACATTCAAAAAAGATAGCTTGCAAACCATTCTCGAAAGTGAAGAAAAATCTTTTAATGTATTGTTAACTCAACTTAAAATCGCCACAGATAAAACCCTAGCAGAAACACAACAAAAAGCCCGAAATATCCAAACCTCTCTTTCTCGGCAAGTGCGCTGGGATATCATTATTGCCACTGTAATTTCAGGAATTGTTCTCGTAGTGGCCATTGCAACCTTATTACGGCTCATTGTCATTAAACCACTCACATCAGTTTTAGAACGATTAAATGATGTAGCCCAAGGGGAAGGAGATTTAACCCAACGACTACCAGATTTTGGCAAGAATGAAATAGGCCAAATTGCTGCTGGATTTAATGGTTTTATTGAAAAAATCCAAACCGTGTTAGTTGAAGTGAGAGATTCTGTGCAGCATATTAGTGAATCTGCATTACAAGTTAACTCAACTGCCCATACGCTAAGTCAAGGTAGTGCAGAACAGGCCGCAAGTGTAGAAGAAACCAGTGCATCACTTGAGCAAATGAGCGCTTCAATTAATCAAAATACAGATAATGCGAAAACCACGGACAGTATTGCCAGTAAGGCCGCCACTGAAGCCGAACAAGGAGGACAAGCGGTATTAGAAACGGTTAGTGCAATGACTGATATTGCTAGCAAGATTGGCATAATCGAAGACATCGCCTACAAAACCAATTTGCTAGCACTAAACGCAGCAATAGAAGCCGCCCGCGCAGGTGAACACGGAAAAGGATTTGCGGTAGTGGCTGACGAAGTCCGAAAACTCGCTGAACGAAGCCAACACTCATCTCAAGAAATCAGTAGCCTAGCGGATAACAGCGTTACTGTTGCACAACGAGCTGGTGGTTTATTGGAAGAAATTGTTCCTAGTATTCAAAAAACAGCAAATTTGGTTATGGAAATTAGTGCTTCATCAGAAGAACAATCGGTTGGCGTTAACCAGGTCAACCAGGCAATTGATCAATTAGATAAAGTATCACAACAAAATGCTTCAGCGTCTGAACAATTAGCGGCAACGTCAGAAGACATGTCAAACAGAACACGTCAGTTGCAAGAGACCATTGGTTTTTTTACATTAGGAAGTGGAAATAATAATCCAAAACTAAGCAGTTCAATCACTCCACAACCAAAAACAACATCCACACCCCTAGAACACACCCCAGCGGCTAATGAAAAAGATTTTGTGTCTTTTGACAAAAGTGCTTAGAGAAGGCTCGTAAAAAAAGGGCAAACAATATTTTGTTTGCCCTTTTTAAATAAAATAAAAATTGATACATTAGTCTTCGCGAAGCAACCCCACTGGTAATTCAGCAAACCAGTTAATAAATCGCTCAACATTTTCCCCTTCATAAATGGCACCATGTTGTGGACATAACATATTAATATCCATTTGTATTACTCTTTCACACCATTGCTGTTTTGCCTCATTTGATCCCATCCAGCGCTGGTGAAAACCTCGTGCTAGATTTATGTGTTTGTCAAAATTCCTAACAATAAAATCCGTTTCTTCAATAGGTAAGAGAGCTGCACCCACATCTCCCGTAAACAATATTTTCGCCTGTTTATCGTATAAATGGAAATTACCCGAGGAATGCAAATAATGCGCTGGCACACATTCTAAATCAATATTGTTTAAGCGAAACGTTTTTCCCATGTCGGGAATATTGGAGAAGGTTTTATCTGTACCACCAAAATGCGGGATAAAACTACCCCACAACCAACTAAGGTGACAACTTAATTCCGGTTGAAACTCAATCCACAAGGCAAGTGAAGAAATGATATCGGGGTCCTGATGCGACGCAAACAGTTGGTTAATTTCCACTGGGTCCATCATCTGGGAAATCGCTGAAAACACCGCCGGAAAGATTTCCATACCACCGGGATCGGTTAACAGCGCTTGATTACCGGAACGAATGACAAATTCATTGGTGTCAATTAAATAATTTGGTTTTTCAGGATCCCTCGCGATCATAATCCATTGATGATCACCTTCTTGAAAAATCATTTGAGATTTTTTCACCTTTGCTTGTTCCTCAATTATGCCGCTAAGATATTTTTACTTTCCATCAAATGCTCGCCAATGCGAGTTATTGTCTCACTCATGTCTGCGGTTATTGGCGTTAGCGCTAATCCATCATCATTGCTCGCCACTGCCTCTACTTTTGCCAACACTGCCAAGTTCTCTCCAATTTTTAATAACATTTCACATCGTGCGAGTTGCCGCAAGAAATCCGCAGAATCTTCTTCAATTTCTGACACAATATTTTGGCAATTTGATAAAAAAATTGGCGGAAGTTCAATACCATCACATTGATTTACGGCTAATTTCGATAAGTTATATAATTTTTGCTTTTTGATCAGTGAGGCGGATTGTAAAACCAAATCGTTAATTTTATTTTTTATACTTTCTACCTGATGATCCAAACGTTGGCTAAATTCACGCAATAATGCGGTAACCTCAACAAATCCCCTTACAACGGTGGTTGCGCTACGGGATGCAAACATGGCATTTAATGAAATAATATATAAACGATTGGAACCTTGAACAATCAACTTCATTTTTTCGTTAATTTCAGCCACTGCATTTAATGATAATACATGTTGTAGTTCCATATTAGCTTTCATATCAACTGGTTTCACTGAATCAGTATTATTCATAACCTTAATTCGCCTTGTGTTAAAACCAGCAAACAATTTTTTTAGATTTGATGGCAATATTAATGCCGTCAATCGGCATGTATTTTGAATTTGACCTTGAGATAGTAGTATAACGACCTCATTTTAATAAGCCTTTATGCATAAAATACTTGTTATGAACCCCAAAGGAGGGTGCGGTAAAAGTACCATTAGCTCACAATTGGCTGCTTATTATGCTAATTGGGGAATGGTTGTGGGTCTATCGGATATGGATCCACAAAAATCCAGTTTGGATTGGTTGCGAAAGCGATCTAATAATGTAGCTAACATAATTGCCATAAATGCAGTAAACGGTCACATTAATATTCCTGGAGATTTGGATTATTTAATCATTGATAGTCCAGCCGGATACCAACAGAACAGCCCATCTTACCTCTCAAACGTTTGTGACACCATTCTAATCCCAGTACTTCCGTCTGCTATAGACACACAAGCGGCGTCCCATTTTATTTATCAACTTTTAATCAAGTATCGGATTACCTATGACGACAAAAATATTTGCGTAATCGCGAATCGAGCCAAATTACGTTCAGTTGTTTATCGGGATTTACTGAGATTTTTAAAAACCATAAATCTGCCATTGGTGGCTACATTGCGTGAATCGAAGTATTATCTCGATTATGCAGCAAACGGTGGTAGCATTTTCGACGCGACTAAAACGAATATTGATAATTTGCTTGAAGACTGGCAACCCATAATTCAATGGTTACATCAAGTAGAAAAAAATATACAAAGAAATCCGGTTAGTGTGGAACTATAGGGTATATAGGGTACATTGGGCAAAATACCTACACCTTATCTCTCTACCTCTGTTAGTTTATCAATCTCTTCTAAAGACACAATTTTATCGATATTTAACAAAATGACAAATTGGTCATTCAATTTTCCCATGCCTTCAATGAATTCTGTATTGATACTCTCACCTAATTGAGGTGCTAGCTCAATATCTGCGGTACTAAAATCCAAAACTTTGCTTACCGCATCGACTATTATACCGATATTCGTAGATACATTTTTATGTGCCACTTCTATAATGACAATACACGAACGTTTATTAATTTCACATTGCTGTTGTTCAAGGCATTGCCTTAAGTCAACAACTGGAACCACTTTACCACGCAAATTTATCGCGCCAAACACAAAATTTGGCATTTTAGGAATAGGTGTAACCGTACCATACTCCAAAATTTCCTTCACTTTTAGAATGCTCACAGCAAAGGTTTTTTCATTCAATAAAAAAGTAAGGTATTTTTTAGCAAACTCTTTATCGGTTCGTTCTAAGTTTGTGTTATTTGCTAATTGTGACATAGTATAATCCTTAAAAGAGATTGTAATTTATAACGTGAAACACTATCTATCGAAAGTTACTAATTTCGTTTGCTATCAATTGTAATGGTAATTCTTTTTCCACAGCACCAAGTTTAAATGCTTCGTTAGGCATACCATATACAATACAAGTTGCTTCATCTTGCCCAATTGTGTGGGCGCCGGTTTCCCGTAGTTCTTTTAAACCTCGAGCACCATCATCTCCCATACCCGTCATGATGACACCCAGTGCATTTTTTCCCGCAAATTTTGCAACTGAACGAAATAACACATCCACAGAAGGTTTATGCCGATTAACCAACGGCCCATCGACTATTTCAACAAAATATTGGTTATTGTGTCGTTTAACTGTCATGTGCTTATCACCTGGAGCAATAATGACATTTCCCGTTTTAATTTCGTGACCATTAACACCTTCTAACACAGTCACTGCGCAAATACGATTGAGTCTCTCGGCAAATGCCTTGGTAAACTGGCCTGGCATATGTTGCACCACGACAATACCCGGACTACTAGGAGGCAGCTCCCTTAACACCGCTTCGAGCGCCTGAGTTCCCCCAGTGGATGTACCAATGGCAACGAACTTATCGGTAACATGAGAGACTCTATTTACGCCTTTACTAATCACTGCATCAGCGGAATATTTTTTACTGACATTTTGAGCAACGTTAGCTGAGTCGTTTTGTCTGATTGATAATTTTTTAAGACTCTTTACTTTCGCAGCTGATTTGATGGTGTCAATTATCAATTTGTTCTCTTCCATCAGTGCCGCTTTCGTTCCACTCTTTGGTTTAGTGATGATATCAATTGCACCCGCCGCCAATGCCTCCAATGTAACCTTTGCACCAGATGAGGTTAACGAGGAACACATTACAACCGGAGTTGGCCGTTCAGCCATAATTTTTCGTAAAAACGTAATCCCATCCATACGAGGCATTTCAACATCTAACACAATTACATCAGGCCAATTTTTTTCCATTCGACGTAAAGCAAAAATGGGATCGGCAGCTGATTCAAGTTGGATATCGGATTCATTCACAATGATATCTGCCATGACCTGTCTGATCACCGCTGAATCATCCACTACCATTACTTTAATTTTTTTGTCAACTAAACTCATTGTTGTTGCGCCTTTACATATTCCAGCTTAGTCATTCCAGATAAACGATTAATACGCAATTTGCGTGCTTCTGCTCCACCAAGATCTGTTTTCTTAATCTCAAATCCATTTTCTTCCAAGCACTTGAGCACTTTTATAATATTTTTGTCTCCAACCGTTTCTTTCCTATCGGTAAAAATTTTGGAAAACATGTTCCCTCCACCATAAACCTCCACATCGAACTGAGAAGGGGTGGTATTACACTGGGAAATATTCTCTACAAAATACAAAATGGCATTTTCGGCGTATCGATAATCATTGGATGACTTCGTTTCAGTAGGGAATTGAACATGACATAAACCCACTATTTTTCTCATCGGATGCCACAACGTAACCGCAACACAGGATCCCAATATGGTGGATAATTCATTGACTTCATCACCAAAATAAACGTCACCAGGATGAATAAATAACACGCTTGTTGTCATTCTATTTTACTCGTGTATAGATCGAGGGTGAAATCATTTTGAATCTATCAGTAAGATTATGAAGTGTTTCAGAATGACCAATAAAAAGATAACCGTTCATTTTGACACGATCGGCTATTCGATCTA
>Ga0316207_10001053_pt1 | contig 36937 bp, 34 predicted proteins | sample 6weekpyrite_MG_FD_204943 | JGI IMG/M metagenome (GOLD analysis project Ga0316207, IMG submission 204943) | Microbial mat bacterial communities from mineral coupon in-situ incubated in ocean water Damariscotta River, Maine, United States -... | ecosystem: Environmental > Aquatic > Marine >... | reverse complement strand
GAGTCATCTTTTCTTCTTCGGTACCGGGAAGGAAGCCAATATCTTCGCCCATGGGTATCGTGACACGGGTCATGATAATTTCATTATAAAGGTTAAGATCGAGTGTTTGATGCATACCAGCGGCTAACGTGAGTAGCGTTTTGCCTGTTCCGGCCATACCGAGTAAAGAGACAAAATCAACCTCGGGATCGAGAAGTAGGTTAAGCGCAAAATTTTGCTCACGGTTACGAGCGGTGATTCCCCAAATAGCATTGTTGGTTTGGCGATAGTTTTTAGCGTGCTCAATAACGGCACTGCCTTCATCTACTTCGCGGATGATGGCTTCGAAGTCTTCGCCACCAACAGATAAACATTCATTGCAATACCAGTCAGATAATTCTGGTCCCGAGATTCGATAAAATGTTCGACCTTCTTCTTGCCATGATTCCATGTCTTTTTCATGTTCGGTCCAAAAATCATTGTCAAGATCGGTTGTACCGGAATAGAGCAGGTCAACATCCTCGAGCACCTGATCATTGTTATAGTCTTCGTTGTGAATACCAAGAATGGATGCCTTGATACGAAGATTAATATCTTTGGAAACAATGGTTACTGACAGGTTGGGTTGTTCGTGTTTTAAACCCAGAGCAGTGGCCAGGATGTGATTATCAGGTTTGTCACCGGGTAGGCTTTCAGGCAAGTCTTCGTGTAGTGACTGAGTTTGCAAGAAGAGTCGACCGATACTCTCTGGTGTCGACTCGCTACCATGTGGTAACTCAATGCCTTGTTCAATATTATCGCTATCAACATTACGTAGTAGATCATCGAGAAAACGACTTGCCTGACGTGCATTTCGGGCCACTTCTGACGCACCGCGTTTATTACTATCGAGCTCTTCAAGCACGATCATGGGAATATAAATATTGTGTTCCTGAAAACGGAATAGAGAAGACGGGTCGTGCATAAGCACATTGGTGTCGAGTACAAAGGTTCGTTTAGCTTCGTTTTCTTTATCGATCATCGTTGCCTGATACCTCTGGTATTATAAACTTGGTTTTATTTTTTATTGAGTTCCTTGACGGCGGCGAGCACCTCATCAACATGGCCATCGACTTTTACTTTGCGCCATTCTTGTTGAAGCACACCTTTTTTATCAATTAGGAAGGTGCTGCGCTCAATGCCCATGACTTTCTTGCCGTACATGTTTTTTTCTTTAATGACATCAAATTGAGTGCAGAGCTTTTCTTCTTTGTCAGATAACAAGTCGAACGGGAAAGCTTGTTTGGTTTTAAAGTTTTCATGTGACTTAACGCTGTCACGCGAAACACCGAGTATCTCGGTACTAGCACGACGGAATTTAGCGATGTTGTCACGAAAGTCCTGTCCCTCTCTGGTGCAACCGGGAGTGCTGTCCTTGGGGTAGAAATATAAAACAATATTTTTATCTTTAAAGTCAGAGATTTTTAACTCTTGCTCGCCGGTTGCAGCAAGTTTGATATCAGTCACTTTTTTGCCAATTTTTGCTTTAGCCATGTTTGCCTTTAACCTTTAACAGGTTCCATGATTGCATCAAGATTGAGGTTGTCACAGAACTCGGTGAATTGTTCGCGTAAGTCGCCAAGATGTAAATCAGACGGAATGCTGATAACCATTTGCATAGTGAACATATTGGTACCAGTATGCGCCGCAGAGTAACTACCGGTAGAGAGATCTTCGATATTAATATTTCGACTTGAGAAAAAGTCAGCGACATTATTAACGATACCGGGGTGATCCATGGAGACAACTTCCACCATATAGGGTATTTTCTTGCTGGACTGATCACGTGATTCGGTTTGCTTGGTAATAATGGTCAGTTTTAGCTGTTTTTCTAAGGCAGGTAAGGTGGTTTCTAATTTAGCAATAGTATTCCAACTACCTGACACCATCATGATCAGGGCAAATTCGCCGCCCAACACGGTCATGCGACTGTCAATAATATTGCAACCATTATCGAGAACTTTTTCAGAGAGGGCGTTAACAATACCCGGTTGATCTTCACCTACGGCTGAAATGACGAGATAGTTATCCATAGCAATAAGGTATCAGCCTCGCCGTGGTTTGACCAGCAGCATTAGTCATCTTCAAGCTGGATATCCCGAAGTTGTTGTGCGGCATCTTCAGGGCTAATCGTACTGACAAACAGTCCCGAGCCGAGTTCGAAGCCGGTTGGAATACTGGTGCGTGGGCAAATTTCAATATGCCAGTGGTAACTACTACTGCAATCAGTGTACTTTTCACCTTGCGGTAATGAATGCAGGAAGAAGTTGTATTGAGCGCCACCAATCACCGCATCTAAACGTGCCATGGCACGGCGTGTGACACGGGCAAGATCTTCCATATCTTCTTTAGGTACGTTGACATAGTCAGCGCTATGATTCAGTGGCAAGACATGAATTTCCCACTCATAGCGACTGGCGAAAGGTTTAATGGCAATAAATTTTTCACCGCGTTCTACCACATACTGACCTACATCAATTTTACGTTTAATCTCGCCTGAGTCGCGATCATAAATCGTCGCCTCAAAAGTTAGCGCTTCGTTAATCAGTGAGCAATAAATGCACTGGTGATGTTTGTCGTAGTGGACTTTGGCATATTCCACTTCGTTAATAACATTTTCCGGCACGACCGGCATGGCGATGATCTGACTATGTGTGTGCGGAATACTCGCACCAGCAGCCGGACCAAAATTTTTAAAGACCAGCACATAGCGAATCCGTGGATCGGCTTTGTAGAGTTTCTCCATGCGATCCCGGTAGGCACTGAATAAGGTCATCAGATGCTCAACCGTCATATTATGGATAGCGATACCGTGATTATTGTGGTCAATAATCACTTCATGGCGACCATAACCTTCAACCACTTGCTGTAGACCGAACACTAAGCCGTCATCACGGCTGTCTTCACCGAGAACGGGGTAGAGATTCTCAACCACGCGAACCGCCCATTTCTCTTCGATCGGCCATGCGGCGATGGTGGGTGGGGTTTTGTCTTCATTGCCAAGGCAAAACGGGCAAGTATCCTTGTGCTCAACGGTTTTTTGCTCGACACGTTCTTCTTCCTTACGTGGACGCATGCCACGAGCGGTTGCTACCAGCACGGATTCGCTTGGCATAACCGGATTAATACGGATTTCACGGACTGATGGGGCAGGCTGTTTACTCACCTAAATTCTCCTGATTTAGTCGTTTTTACCCATTTTGGGCTAGCTTGATAGCTATTAAACACGTCCAAACCGCAGATGGCACGCTGAAAAACTCAATGCGGCCATAGCTAGAGTTTATTGCATTTTAAGCCGCGTGGCTTGTGTTCCGGCGGGGGCGTCAGTAACATGCGCCTGCGTGTTTTTTAAAGAATTTATGGAGACGGTAATGTTTCACGGCAGTATGGTCGCATTAGTGACCCCAATGCATCAGGATGGCTCGGTGGATGAGCCGGCTTTGGCCGCATTGGTAGAATGGCATATTGAGCAAGGAACCGATGCGATCATCGCAATGGGGACCACGGGCGAGTCCGCCACGCTGGACCACAAAGAGCACTGTCATGTTATCCGTTTTATCGTTGAACAGGCTGCAGGCCGCATACCTATTATCGCTGGGACGGGTGCCAATTCGACTACCGAAGCCATCGAGCTGACGCGCTGTGCGATGCAAGCAGGGGCAGATGCCTGTTTATTGGTGACACCTTATTATAATAAGCCCACGCAAGAGGGCTTATATCAGCACCATAAAGCCGTTGCTGAGGCCGTGCCTGTGCCTCAGATTCTTTATAATGTGCCGGGTCGGACTGCCTGTGACATGCTGCCAGCTACCGTGATTCGTCTCGCTGACATTCCTAATATAGTTGGCATTAAAGAAGCCACCGGTGATATTAGCCGTGCTAAAGAGATTCTTGACGCTTGTGGTGATAAAATCGACCTGTATAGTGGCGATGATGCGACCGCTTTAGACTGTATTCTTGCGGGTGCGAAAGGTGATATTTCAGTTACTGCGAATGTCGCGCCTAAAGCGATGCACGAAATGTGTGCGGCTGCGCTGGCAGGTGATGAAGCCACTGCGAGGCAGATAAATGAGCCGCTGCTGGGCTTACATGAGAATTTATTTCTTGAAGCAAATCCGATTCCAGTGAAGTGGGCATTGACTGAAATGGGTAAAATACAGAGCGGTATCCGTTTGCCAATGACAGTGTTGTCTAATGAGTTTCACGCACCACTCCGGCAGGCAATGCAAGCCGCCAAGATAGTACCGAATTAATTAATGGGGAAGGTAATGAAGGTTTTAAAACGAATTTTAGTGCTGAGCATGCTGGCGACGATGATGGCTGGTTGTGGCACCATTGAAAATATTAAAGAAGAATTCCTTCCGGATAAAAAGAAAGTCGATTACCGTGAAGCTCGCGAAGAACCTACTCTGGAAATTCCACCGGATCTTACTTCTTCAAGTATCGATGATGGCTTGGTTATTCCGGACATCGGTCCAAGTAAGGGGTCTGCCAGTATTACTGATTACAATCGTGAACGAACAGGTCGTCGCACACTTCGTACGGCGGCGGTTTTACCCAAGCAAGATGATATTCGTTTAGAAAAAGACAGTAGCTCGCGTTGGTTAGTCATTAAAGGCAGCGCACAACAAGTATGGCCTCGCTTGCGTGAGTTTTTCTTACAAAATGGTTTTCTAATTAAACGTGAAGATCCGCGTATTGGTATTATTGAAACGGATTGGGCGGAAAACCGTGCCGATATTCCACAGGATTTTATTACACGAAACATTAGTAAGTTATTCGATTCAATTTATTCGGCAGCGACACGCGATAAATACCGGATTCGTTTAGAAGATGGTACTGAGCCAGGTACCACAGAACTTTACTTAACCCATCGTGGTGCTGAGGAAGTGGTCGATCAATCTACAGACACAAGTACTTTATGGCGACCACGTGCCTCTGATCCTGAGTTGGAAGTTGAAATGCTGCGTCGTATTACCGTGTTCTTTGGCGTTGAAGAAAATAAAGCGCGTAATTTATTTGCCAGTCGTAAAAATCGTGTTGAACGTGCACAGTTAACACGTGATGGTTCTGGTAAGGCCAGATTAACAGTAAAAGAAGATTTCGCTCGCGCATGGCGACGGACTGGTTTAGCGTTGGATCGAGTTGGCTTTACTGTTGAAGATCGTGATCGCTCGCGCGGCCTTTACTACGTGCGCTACATTGACCCATTGAAAGACAGTAATGCGAAAAAAGAAAAAGGTATTCTGGATAAACTGACCTTTAATATTTTCAGTGGTGATGAGGAAGTACAAGATAAAAGTACGTACCTTGTGAGCCTTAAAGAAAAAGGTGAACAAACCAATGTCACTGTATTGAATGACAAAGGTAAACTGGAAAAATCGGGGACGGCTTTCCGTATCCTGACCTTGTTACACGAACAACTTAAGTAATCTTTACAAAAACCGTGATGCGGTTTGCATCTCTTGGTAGCGGCAGTCGTGGCAATGCCACGATTGTCGAAGCCGGCTCCACGCGTATTATGCTTGATTGCGGTTTTTCTGAAACCCGTTTTCGACAGCGGCTTGCGCAACGTGAATTAGAACCCTCGCAAATTGACGCTATTCTGGTCACTCACGAGCATAGCGATCATATTAATGGTGTCGGTGCGGTTGCGCGCAAGCATGATATTCCTGTTTACATGACGCGTGGTACGGCGGCTCAGGAAAAACACGGTGTTTTATCACAGCTTCATTTTATTGATGTTCATGATCAATTTTCGATTGGTGATATCGATATACAGGCTTATCCCGTTCCCCATGATGCGCGCGAACCGGTGCAGTTTGTGTTCAGTGATGGTGATCTGCGTTTGGGTATTTTGACCGATGTCGGCAGCCCAACACCGCATATTATTGATAACCTAAATGCCTGTGATGCGTTGATTCTTGAATGTAATCATGATGTTGATATGCTTGCTAAAGGTCCTTATCCTGAATATTTAAAACAACGTGTTGGTGGGGATTATGGTCATCTGAGTAATGACCAGGCGGCTAGTTTATTGGCCAATCTTGATACCTCGCGTTTGCAACATGTTGTTGCCGCGCATATTAGCGATAAGAACAATACTGAGGAATTGGCTTGCACTGCATTAGCGCAGGCACTGGGCTGTAGTGAATGTGATATCGTGTTGGCCGAGCAGGAGCAAGGCCTAGCCTGGTTGAGTATTTCATTGAGTTAAAAGACATTCTAATTCATTTTTGATCGCGTAAAACCCCTTATCCCATTGATTTATTAGCATAAAATAAATCCATTTTTTGCTAAAGAAGCTTTACATTCAGCCGATAACTAGATTACGTCTGAGGAAATTATTTTCCTATTTACAATATTAATGAGTTATTAGGTGTTCAAATGAAAACAGCTATTTCTACAGTTATAGATAAGGTGTCATCACAATTTACTATTCGTCAAAAGCTCTGGACGAGTTACGGCGCGTTACTTGCGGTGATTGTTATCATTGCCAGCTCGGTCCTGTTTGCCGAAGGTGGAATTAAAAGTAACTTTTCAAGCATTGCTGAGGAAAGCCAGCCAGCGATGTTGGCATCTATTGCATTGTCTGATCAGGTTAATCGTAGCGCGCAGAGTATGGGTTTCTATTTGCTAAGCAAAGAAGAAGTTCATAAAGAAAATTACGCGGCAGAATTATCTGACTTAAGTAATCAAGTTTCTATGCTTAAAGAAATGCCTGTTTTACAGCAGGACCCTAAATCAGCACAGCTGGTTAAAAAAATTGCCAGTGATGTTGAAGCCTATGCCGGTTATCAGGAAAAAATGCTTAAATTTGGGTCTAGTATGGCTGAAAATGTTCCAGCAATGCGTTATTCCTCACAAAACCTTAACCCTATCAGCCAACAAATATTACAGAATATTAGCCAAATGATTCTTTCTGAGGAAGAGGAAGAAGCTTCTGATGAACGTCGGGAAATTGTCACGGCTATTAATGATATGCGTTATTCATGGGCAAATATGCTCAATGCTGTACGCGCATACCTGGCATTTCGCGCCAATGTATCTTTGGATGAAGTAAAACTCTATAGAGAAAATTTTGAAGCACTTATGGAAAAATTAGCATCGAAAGGTGATGAGCTAACGCTTGATCAATCTGATTCTCTGGAACAGATTGGATCGTTTAAGGATAAATATTTTAATAATTTAGATCTGATGGTTGAAGGGCATGGTGGAGAACAATGGCGTACCGATGCATGGTTGATTCGCAGTGAAATTGGCCCTTTGTTAACGTCAATTAAAGCCAATATTGAGAGTTTAGTGAATTTGCAAAAGCAATATGTTGCAGATTCTGTTGCGGTCACTTCTGATGACCTCAATGCTCTGCATTCATTGGTGATTGTTTTATTAATTGCCGGCTTGGTACTTGGTTTAATTAGTGCCTTTGCCACCAGTGAAGTGATCTGTGGTCGTATTCAACATGCGGTTGATGCCATGCAAGATATTGCTGAAGGTGAGGGCGACTTGACCCAGAAGCTAGATGAAAGTGGTAAAGATGAAATTGCCGGTTTAGCTAAAGCCTTTAACATCTTTGTTGCGAAGATAGCGCATTTGCTTGGTTCAGTGAGTGAGGTGGGTAATGAAATTGCCGCATCGTCATCACAAATGTCAATGACAGCGGAGCGCACCAATAAAGGTATTACTGAGCAGCAAAGTGAAACCGATCAAACAGCCACCGCAATTACTGAAATGGTACAAACTGCGCAGGAAATTGCACGTAACGCATCGGGTGCGGCGGATGCAGCACATGCGGCAGACAGTGAAGCTCAAAACGGACAGTCGGTGGTTAAGCTAACTGTCGACTCAATTCAAACCCTATCGAATGAAGTTGATCAGGCGGCAACGGTGATTGATCAGCTTGAGGCGGATAGTGAAGACATTGGTAAGGTTATCGATGTTATTAAGGGTATTGCAGAACAAACTAACTTACTTGCTCTTAACGCAGCGATTGAAGCGGCACGTGCCGGCGAGCAAGGGCGTGGTTTTGCCGTGGTGGCAGATGAGGTGAGAACTCTGGCTAGTCGCACACAGGAATCAACAGAAGAAATTATGCAGATTATTGATCGAGTTCAAAGTGGCGCGCGTAAGGCGGTAACCGCAATGGAAACCGGTCGAAATCAAACTGTAATCAGTGTTGAGCAGGCTGTTAAAGCGGGTGAATCGTTGGCGGCGATTACTCAGGCGGTGTCAACAATCAATGACATGAACACCCAAATTGCCCATGCGGCCGGTCAGCAAAGCGAAGTGGCTGAAGAAGTTGATAAAAATGTGGTTAATATAGCCCGAATTGGCAACGACAGCATGGAAAATGCTCAGCAGACTTCTGACAGCAGTAGTAGCCTCTGGAATAATGCCAGCAAGCTCGAATCCCTATTGAGTCAGTTCAAGCTCAACTAAACGAAAATAAGTGATTAAAATTGCGCTCTGTTAGCCTGAATGGCTGGCAGGGCTGCAATGATTTCAGTATCATGCGGCCTTCTGCAGTGACGTATATTAAAGAGAGGCTTCATGCTGCGTTTACGTGGTTGTCCCGCCCTGTCGGCTTTCCGACTGAACAAATTACTTGACCAGCTTCGTCTGTCTATTTCGGCCATCAGCGATATTGATGCGGAATTTATGCATTTTGCCTGGCTGGATTGCGAATTTAGTGACGCTGAAGCGTCGGTTCTTGAGCGTTTGCTTGATTATGGTCCGGCTGGCTCTGAATCGATACCTCAAGGCCAGCTACTTCTTGTGGTGCCACGCCCCGGTACAATTTCTCCCTGGTCGAGTAAGGCTACCGATATTGCGCATAATTGTGGTTTAGCTAACTTACAACGTCTTGAGCGCGGCAAGGCTTTCTATCTAAGAACAGCAAGCGGCGAACCCTTGAGCGAGAAGGATTGGCAGCTCGCTTCCGATATTTTACATGACCGCATGATTGAGGCTGTGTTTGACTCAATGGATGATGCGGTAAATCTGTTTAGTCAGGCAGAACCGACACCGTTTACCTCGGTTGACATTTTAGGTGGTGGTCAACAAGCGTTGGTTAGCGCCAATACTGAATTGGGTTTGGCGCTGTCGGATGATGAAATCGATTATCTGGTACAAAATTTTACCGCGCTAAAGCGTAATCCCACTGATATTGAATTGATGATGTTTGCCCAAGCCAATTCAGAGCATTGTCGACATAAAATTTTCAATGCCGACTGGGTTATTGATGGTGAGCAACAAGATAAATCCTTGTTTGCGATGATTCGTAATACGCATGAGCTGCATTCAGAGGGTGTTCTATCTGCCTATAAAGATAATGCCGCGGTTATGGAAGGTTCAAAGGCGAGTCGTTTTCAGGCCGATCCGGTGGGTCGTGAGTACGGTTACATTGAGGACGATATTCCGATTTTAATGAAGGTCGAAACGCATAATCATCCTACTGCCATTTCACCTGCACCGGGCGCAGCCACTGGTTCTGGTGGTGAAATTCGTGATGAAGGCGCAACGGGTCGTGGCTCGCGCTTTAAAGCGGGCATGACTGGTTTTTCTGTGTCGAATTTGCGTTTACCTGATGCTGAGCAAGAATGGGAAACCGATAATGGTAAACCAGGGCGCATCGTTTCTGCGCTCGACATCATGTTAGAAGGTCCGATTGGTGCGGCCAGTTTTAATAATGAATTTGGTCGACCTAATCTTTGTGGTTACTTCCGTACCTTTGAAGAAAAAGTGCCCGGCCCTGACGGTGACGAAGTGCGTGGTTACCACAAACCGATTATGTTGGCAGGTGGTCTGGGTAACATGCGCACCGAGCATGTTGAAAAGTTAAACTTGAATGCTGGTGCACCGGTTGTTGTTTTAGGTGGTCCAGCTATGTTGATTGGCTTAGGTGGTGGTGCGGCTTCGTCGATGGCAAGTGGTACCAGTGCGGAAGATTTGGATTTTGCCTCGGTACAACGTGGCAATCCGGAAATGCAACGCCGTTGTCAGGAAGTGATTGATCACTGTACCAACCTTGAAGAAAACCTGATTCAAAGTATTCATGACATTGGCGCGGGCGGTTTATCAAATGGTGTTCCCGAAATCGTTAATGACAGTGGCCGCGGCGGGCGTTTTGAGTTACGCACCATCCCTAATGATGAGCCGGGCATGAACCCGATGGAAATTTGGTGTAATGAATCACAGGAACGTTATGTACTGGTGATTGATCCACAACGCATCGAAGAATTTGAAGCGTTGTGTATTCGTGAACGTTGTCCTTATGCAATTATTGGCGAGGTCACCGAAGAAACCGATTTGGTTTTAGGTGATGCACACTTCGATAACACGCCAATTGATATTCCTTTGACCGTATTGCTGGGTAAACCACCCAAGATGTTACGTGATGTGCATCATAAGCCATTTCAAAAACAAAATTTTGTAACAGACGGTATTGATGTTACTGAAGCAGCTTATCGTGTTTTACATTTGCCGACAGTGGCAGATAAAACCTTCTTGATTACCATTGGTGATCGTAGTGTCACCGGGTTGGTCGCACGCGACCAGATGGTTGGTCCGTGGCAAGTGCCGGTGGCAGATGTTGCGGTAACAGCAAGTGGTTTTGAGCATCATTGCGGTGAAGCCATGGCGATGGGCGAACGTACGCCTGTGGCCTTATTGCATCATGCTGCCTCAGGTCGTATGGCAATTGCCGAGGCGATTACGAATATTGCGGCATCTCGAATTAATAAGTTGAGTGATTTAAAACTATCGGCTAACTGGATGGCACCGGCAGGACATCCCGGTGAAGATGCAGGACTATACGATACGGTAAAGGCCGTGGGTATGGAGTTGTGTCCTGAGCTGGGTATTTGTATTCCGGTAGGCAAAGACTCGATGTCGATGAAAACAGTTTGGCAGCAAGACGGTGAAGATCGTAGTGTGACGTCACCGTTGTCATTAATTATTTCTGCGTTTGCACCGGTTGTGGATGTGCGCAAGACGTTAACGCCACAACTTCGAACCGATAAGGGCGATACGGATTTAATTCTAATTGATCTGGGTAAAGGTAAGAACCGTTTAGGTGGTTCTGCGTTGGCACAGGTCTATAAGCAAATTGGACATCACCCAGCTGACCTGGATGATGCGCATGCATTACAGCAGTTCTTTAGCACTATTCAGCAACTTAATGCTGACAATTTATTATTGGCCTATCATGATCGTTCAGATGGAGGTTTGTTTGCGACCTTAACTGAAATGGCTTTTGCCGGGCATTGTGGTATCGATATTGATCTTGCTGATTTGGGTGATGACAGTACCGCTGCGTTATTTAATGAAGAACTAGGTGCAGTGATCCAGGTTGCGCATTGTGACACTGATGCGGTGCTTGAAATTATTCATGATGCAGGCTTGGCGCATTATAGTCATGTTATTGGTTCGCTAAATGATGATGACAACATTGTGTTCCATGTCGCCAGTTATGAGTTATTTAATCAGCCACGTGTTGATTTGCATCGTGCCTGGTCTGAAACCAGTTGGCGAATGCAAAGTCTGCGCGATAACCCAGACTGTGCTCAGCAAGAATATGACGCTTTATTGGATGAAAACAACCCGGGTATGCAGCCTGTTTTGAGTTTTGATCCTGAAGACAACATCATGGCGCCTTATGTTGGTAAGGGAGAACGGCCACGCATGGCTATTTTGCGTGAGCAGGGTGTTAATGGCCAACGTGAAATGGCCGCTGCTTTTGACAAGGCTGGTTTTGCTGCGGTTGATGTTCATATGAGCGATATCATCAGTGGTCAGGTGAGCCTGTCAGATTTCCGTGGGCTAGTTGCCTGCGGCGGCTTTTCTTACGGCGATGTGCTTGGTGCCGGTCAGGGTTGGGCAAAATCGATTTTATTTAATTCACGTGCCCGCGATGAATTTGCGGAATTTTTTGCACGCAATGATAGTTTTGGCCTGGGTGTCTGTAATGGTTGCCAGATGATGTCATCGTTGCATGAACTAATTCCCGGTAGTGATGCCTGGCCACAATTTGTGCGCAATGATTCCGAGCAATTTGAAGCGCGCGTTTCAATGGTTGAAATTCAACAATCACCGTCATTGTTATTAGCCGGTATGGAAGGTTCACGTTTACCAATCGCGGTGGCACATGGCGAAGGCCAAGCTGAATTTGTACGTCAGGATATTGAAGCTGCTGAAGCAGCCGGGCTGGTAAGTCTGCGTTATGTTGATAATTACGGTAACGTGGCAGAAAACTACCCAGCTAATCCAAATGGTTCAGCACATGGTGTGACCGGCATGACGACCACCGATGGTCGGTTTACGATCATGATGCCGCATCCTGAGCGAGTATTCCGTACGATGCAGTACTCATGGCACCCGGATGAATGGGGCGAGGATGGTCCGTGGTTAAGAATGTTTAGAAATGCACGGGTATGGGTCGATTAAGTGACTGATGATATGCAACTTTAGCGATTAAACAGTGTCTTAACCGATAGTAAATAATGGTAGGTGGGCAGGATGTTAATCAAAACTAAAAATAAAAACGATATACAGTCATCAGAAATCACAGATCCTGAAATTTATAAACAACGCCGGGAATTTATTAAACAAAGTGGTCAGTTTGCACTAGCGGCTGCTGGCACACTCGCTGCACCTGAACTGCTGGCCGGCACATTACCCCCCATTGCACCACGTGCGAAAATAGAGGGCGTCATTAAAGGTCCCTATAGCACGGATCAAAAACCGAACAAGTATAAAGACATTACTAATTATTGTAATTTTTATGAATTTGGTACCGGTAAGCGCGATCCTGCTGCCAATGCGCACACATTAAAAACATCACCCTGGCAAGTCGCCATCGAAGGTGAGGTTGAAAAACCGGGTGTTTATAACTTAGAAGATATTCTTAAACCACATACCTTTGAAGAACGTATTTATCGTTTCCGTTGCGTTGAAGCGTGGTCAATGGTTGTGCCCTGGGTTGGTTTTCCGCTGGCCGATCTGATTAAACGTTTTAAGCCTACCTCGAAAGCCAAGTATGTAGAATTTACTACTTTGTTTGATCCGGAAAATATGCCAGGGCAACGCCGTCGTATTTTAAGTTGGCCTTACAAAGAAGGTTTGCGCATGGACGAAGCGATGAACCCGCTGACAATGATGGTAGTTGGTTTATACGGTGAGGTGCTACCGAATCAAAATGGCGCACCGTTACGTTTGATCGTGCCGTGGAAGTATGGTTTTAAGAGTATTAAATCCATTGCTAAAATTCGTTTTACTGAAACACAGCCGGCAACAGCCTGGAATACCTCTGCGCCGCGTGAGTATGGATTTTATTCAAACGTCAACCCGGAAGTCTCTCATCCACGCTGGAGTCAGGCAAAAGAGCGTGTACTAGGTTCCGGGTTCTTTGCCAAGAAAGTAGAAACCAAAATTTATAATGGCTATGCCGAACAGGTTGCTGGTCTTTATACCGGCATGGACTTACGTAAATTTTACTAATGACCGGGGAACAGGTCATGAGCTGGGTCATTAAGCCCACTGTATTTCTTGCTTGCCTACTGCCGCTCGGTTTGTTTTCATTTAATGTTATTAGCGAAAACTTAAGTGCCGATCCCATTAAAGATGCAACGTTGTTTACCGGTGATTGGACCTTACGATTTCTCCTCATTACTTTATTAATCACGCCGTTAAGAAAATTAACAGGTTGGTCGCGATTACTTCGTTTAAGAAGAATGCTGGGTCTCTATGCGTTTTTCTATGCCTGTTTACATTTTCTGGTGTGGTTCTGGTTAGATCGCGAATTACAACTGGGTGAAGTTATTGAAGATATTCTAAAGCGACCTTATATCACAGTTGGTTTTTCTGCCTTTGTCATGTTGATTCCGCTGGCGATCACCTCCAATAAATTTTCTATTCGTCGTTTAAAACAACGCTGGCAGACACTTCATAAGCTGGTTTATATCATCGCAGCGTTGGGTATATTGCATTTCCTTTGGTTGGTGAAAGTGGATGTACTGGAACCCGTTATCTATGGACTTATACTCATTCTATTACTGGGTATTAGAGCTTGGTGGGATAGGCAGTCCCGGGCATCATAATTCTTTTTATCTGCTATAGTTATTTCTAGTAGGGTTAAACCCATACAATAATAAGAATAATTTATCACCGAGAGGCGCTGCCTGATGAGGTATATAGAGCGAAGTAGCCGTTGGTTGCTAGTTGTATTGCTATGCTGGATACCAGTGACGTCACAGGCCGAGCCAGCTGTCTATAAAATCGCAATTGTTCCGCAGTATTCACCAGTATTTATTTACCGGCATTGGCGCCCATTGATACAAGAACTCGAAAAAAATATGGGTGTTCGTTTAGAGATCAAAACCTTTAAAAACTTTAAACAGTTTATTGATGCGTTACAAAATGGTGAGGCGGATTTTAGTTACTTGTCGCCTTACCATCTGGTGCTGGCGCGTCAGAAGCAGGATTATAAACCCCTATTACGAGATGCAGATAAGCAATTAGTTGGACTGATCGTAGTACCTAAAGATAGCCCTATTAAAGATGTTAACCAGCTTCAGGGAAAAACGCTTGCCTTTCCGTCACCCAGTGCATTTGCGGCATCATTGTATTTACGAGCCTGGTTACGCGAGAAGGTGGGTATTGATTTTACACCTCGCTACGTTGGAACACATGGTAATGTTTATCGTAATGTAGTGAGAAATTTTGCTATCGCAGGTGGTGGAGTTAATACAACACTGGCAAGTCAACCCGAGTCGTTACAAAAATTATTGCGCGTGCTTTATGAGATCCCTGGTGTAGCAGCGCATCCGGTTGCTGTACATCGCCGTGTGCCAGCTCAAGTTCAAACCGCATTTATTCGAAGCATGAAGTCATTACGAGATACTGAGAAGGGGCGGAAGCTACTAATGGGTGTACAAATAGCCTCTCCGGTTCTGGCAAATTACCAACGAGACTATGCCTTTCTTGAAAAATTGGAGTTGGAAAAATACCGCGGTAGTACCAGATAATGTCTTCTTTGGGAAAACAGTTAGTTACCAAACCACCACTGATCCGAAAACTTTATTTTCAGTTAGTTATATTTGGTGGGCTTGCAGTAGTGACAGCTATTTTACTATTTACCTGGAAAGTAGGTAATGAACAGCTTGATTTCGCATTGAGCTCAGATCAAATGCAGGCACAGGCGCTGGTGAGAAATACGGCATCGGTTGCCAGCAACTATTTAGTCACAAATGACTTTGGCGCGTTGGAAGAATTATTGCTGCAAGCAGCGACGTTTCCTGATGTTGTATCGCTGACTATCGTCGATTCAACGGGAAATATTTTTGCCAGCGTGCAAAGGCGTGCTGATGGCTCAATCGAGCCGATATTTAATGCTCAAAATTTAGATTTTCCAACGACTGCTAAAGAAAAAGTATCTTTGTTGAAAGATGCAATGGAGATTTGGACACCGATAGAGCAAGCGAGTCTTGGTTGGGTTCAGCTTCAATACAGTCTTGATAATGCGGCAATAGTACAAAAAGAGATATGGAGCAACGGTATTACCACTGCTGTATTTGCATTTATTGTGAGTATTTTTACCCTGATCTTGCTCTTAAAAAAACCAATGCGTGCAATTAGTCATGCCACTGAATTTGCCAGAGGCTTATATAAAAATACCGGCAAAGTAATGCCTTTTGAAAGAAGTGCCTATGAAATTGAGCAACTTGAACACGCGTTAAATTATGCTTCTCATCAGATTTATTCATCGAATAAAGATTTAACCGATATTAAGTTGGCATTGGATGCGCATGCTATTGTTGGCATCACGAATGAGCGTGGAAAATTAACCTATGTAAATGATAAATTTTGTGATTTAACAGGATATCAGCGGGCTGAATTGCTGGGGAAAAATTACAGTATTCTGAAATCTGCACAGCACAATAATGATTTTTTTGAGACGCTCTGGCAAACCATTTCAATGGGCAATATCTGGCACGGCGAAATTCAGAATGCGCGCAAAGATGGCAGTGATTACTGGGTTGAGACGACCATTGTGCCTTTTATTAATAAACAGGCTGAACCTTATCAATACGTAGGTATTCAAACGGATATTACTGAACGCAAAAAAGTTACTCATGAACTTGAAGAGTATCAAGAGCACCTTGAGGAGAAGGTTGAAGAGCGGACGCATAAACTTAAGATCGCTAATAGCGAGTTGGAATCATTTTGTTATTCCATTTCTCATGATTTACGCGCGCCCTTGCGCAGTATTGATGGCTTTAGTCAGGCATTACTGGAAGATTATTCGGGTAATTTGGATGAGCAGGCTCGCAGTTATTTAAATAGGGTATGTGCATCAAGTCAGCGAATGGGAGAACTTATAGATGATTTGTTGGAGTTATCTAAAGTTGTTCGTTCGGACATGAAAAAATCTAATGTAAATTTATCTCTGTTAGCAACGCGGGTATTTGAACAATTGACCGAACGTGAGCCTGAGCATAAAGTGGGTTTCAGTTGTGCTTCTAGAAGTATTGTATCGGGTGATGAACGGCTTATCTTGGTGATGTTTGAGAACTTGATAGGTAATGCATGGAAATTTACAGCGCGTACCGAGAATGCCAAAATTGAATTTGGTGTTGAGCACAAAGATCAGGGCGATGTATATTTTGTGCGTGATAATGGCGCCGGTTTTGACGAAAAGTACAAACACAAAATGTTTGAGCCATTTCAACGCTTGCACTCTAATGAAGAGTTTGAAGGTTCTGGTATAGGTTTAGCGACGGTTCAGCGCATTGTTCGTCGCCATGGTGGTGAAGTATGGGCAGAAAGTGCACCAGATAGTGGTGCAATAATATTTTTTACATTTGGAGAGCAGGCATGAGTAGTACTGCAGCAAGAATATTGCTGGTTGAAGACAACCCTGATGATGAAGAACTCACCTTACGGGCACTTCGTCACCATCAAATGGCTGAAAATGTTGTGGTCGCACGTGATGGCGTTGAGGCGTTGGACTTTCTGTTTTCAAAGGGAACCGAGCTTAATCCTTTACCTCATGTTGTGTTATTGGATTTGAATTTACCGCGTATGAGTGGCCATGAAGTATTGAAGGCAGTGCGCGAGGATGATCGTACACGTAGCTTGCCTGTGGTTGTATTAACCTCATCAAATGAAGAGAGCGATATTCAAAATAGCTACCGATCTGGTGCCAATAGCTATATTCGTAAGCCGGTTGATTATCGCCAGTTTGTTGATGCGGTTGAGAAGATTGGCAGTTATTGGCTGACACTTAACCAAGGTCCGATCCACTGATCTTGAATTGCTATGGCCACTAAGTCGCAGTGGTTGATTAATACACATATAAATTCCCTATATTTCATGCATCTGCCGCCCAGATCGGGTATCCTATGCGGCCTTTTCCGAGGAAATATCATGTTCTGGCAGCTAATTCGGTCTGTATTGTGTGATGTGTGTCGGATTAGTTATTAAATTAATAGTTTCAATAAGTTACGTGTTTGTTGGATAGTAGATAGAGGGTTAACAAGATGTTTGGTAACGAGACAATTGCTGATTTTGATGCAGAATTATGGGAAGCCATGCAGGCTGAGGAACGCCGACAGGAAGAGCATATCGAGTTGATTGCCTCTGAAAACCATGCCAGTCCACGCGTAATGGAAGCGCAAGGCTCTGTTTTAACGAATAAATATGCTGAAGGCTACCCTCATAAACGCTATTACGGTGGCTGTGAATATGTTGATGTTGCCGAACAACTCGCCATTGACCGTGCTAAAGAGATATTTGGTGCTGACTATGCCAATGTGCAGCCGCATTCAGGATCTCAAGCCAATGCCGCCGTTTATATGGCCTTGTTAGAGCCAGGTGACACAGTACTGGGTATGAGTCTGGCACATGGTGGCCATCTAACACATGGCTCGAAAGTGAGTTTCTCGGGTAAAACCTATAATGCTGTTCAGTATGGCTTGGATGAATCAACGGGTGAAATTGATTACGAACAAGTTGAGGCATTGGCGAGAGAACATAAACCGAAAATGATTATCGCCGGTTTCAGTGCTTATTCGCGTGTTGTCGATTGGCAGCGTTTCCGTGATATTGCAGATGAAGTGGGCGCTTATTACATGGTTGACATGGCTCATGTCGCGGGCCTAATTGCTGCGGGTGTTTACCCCAACCCAACTCAAATCGCCGATATCACGACCAGTACCACACATAAAACATTGCGTGGCCCTCGTGGTGGATTGATTCTTGCCAAAGCCAACCCTGAAATTGAAAAGAAATTAAACTCGGCGATTTTCCCGGGTATTCAGGGAGGCCCTTTGATGCACGTGATCGCGGCAAAAGCGGTTGCTTTTAAAGAAGCATTACAACCCGAATTTAAAGTTTACCAACAACAAGTCGTTGATAACGCGCGTGCCATGACCGAAGTATTTCTTGAGCGTGGTTTTAAAGTTGTTTCAAATGGAACAGATAATCATTTGTTTCTGGTTGATTTCATTGAAAAGGGTATTACGGGTAAAGATGCTGAGGCCGCACTGGGCGCTGCAAATATTACTGTGAATAAAAACTCGGTACCTAATGATCCACAGTCACCTTTTGTAACCAGCGGTATCCGAGTTGGTACGCCAGCGATTACGACACGTGGTTTTAGTGAAGCGGATTCAAGCCAACTCGCCGGCTGGATGTGTGATGTGTTGGATAATCTGGAAGATCAGTCTGTGATTGATACGGTTAAGGCTCAGGTATTGGATATCTGTGGCACCTTGCCTGTTTATCAGGCGGACTAAAGGCAGTTATTTCCTTTTTCATAGCAGTGGAGCGTTGAGATGCAATGCCCGTTCTGTAGCGCAGAAGAAACCAAAGTGATTGATTCACGTCTAGCCAACGACGGTGATGCGGTGCGTCGTCGCCGTGAATGCCTGAGCTGTTCCGAACGTTTCACAACTTATGAAACAGCAGAGCTGGTGATGCCAAGGATTGTGAAGACCGATGGTAGCCGAGTTCCTTTTGATGAAAATAAATTGGCATCAGGAATTTTACGTTCACTGGAAAAGCGCCCGGTTGAAACCGAACAGATTGATGCAGCAATTAGCCATATTAAACAGCGGTTACGCGCAACGGGTGATCGTGAAGTGCCGTCCATTATGGTTGGTGAGTGTGTTATGGAACAGTTGCGTGAGTTAGATCATGTTGCTTATGTAAGATTTGCATCGGTTTATCGTAGTTTTGAAGATGTGAATGAGTTTCGTGAAGAAATTGAAAAATTGGAACGAGAGCCATCATTGGAAGTTCGTAAACAGCAGCTTTCTTTATTGCCATCGACGGGCAGTAAAAAAGTCACCAATATTAAATCACGCAAAGGGAAAACAGATCCTGCTGGCTAAAGAGTCAGCAGAACTGTATTGATAATGGCTCAGGGTGATTTCTCTTCAGTAGATTATGCGCACATGTCAACAGCGATGCAGTTGGCTCAACGTGGTTTATATAGCACTGATCCAAACCCACGGGTAGGCTGTGTGATTGCAGACGGTGAAAAGCTTATTGCGCAAGGTTGGCATGTTCGTGCCGGTGAAGGACATGCCGAGGTCAATGCCTTGCAGCAGGCAGGCGAACGCGCAAAAGGTGCAACAGCGTACGTCACATTAGAGCCTTGTTCTCATTTTGGTCGCACACCACCCTGTGCCCAAGCATTGATTGATGCCGGCGTTGCACGTGTTGTCGTTGCCATGAGTGATCCAAACCCGCAGGTTGCAGGTAAGGGTATACAACTACTAATGGATGCAGGCATTGATGTTCAGAGTGGTTTACTGGAACAGCAAGCAGAACAACTTAATCCGGGCTATTTAAAAAGGATGCGGGAAGGTCGTCCCTGGGTTCGTTGTAAACTGGCAATGAGTTTAGATGGCCGAACTGCAATGGCCTCAGGTGAAAGTCAGTGGATCACATCTGCGGCTGCGCGAGAAGATGTGCATCGAATGCGTGCACGAAGTTCCGCTATTTTAACCGGTAGCGGGACGGTGATGTCGGATAACCCGTCATTGACTGCGCGTTGCAATGAAGCAGAGCAACGCAGTGAACAACCGTTGCGAGTGATTGTAGATAGTGAGCTAAAAATATCACCTCAGTCGGCAGTATTTAGGCAGCAGGGAACGGTAAGAATTTATACATTGGCGGATGCTGCGCCGAACCGTAGAGATGCATTGCAGGCAGTTGGTGCTGAAATTGTGATGTTGCCGGCACGTGATAGCCGTGTGGATTTGTCGGCAGTGATGCATGAGCTGGCAGAGTCACAGATGAATGAAGTGATGGTTGAGGCTGGTGCAGGCCTTGCAGGTGCATTGCTACAAGAACATTTGCTTGATGAAATGATTGTTTATATGGCGCCCAAATTGATGGGTGACTCTGCACGAGGTCTGTTTCAGTTGCCAGGATTAGAGACGATGGCACAAAGCATTACTCTGGATATTCAAGATATACGGAAAGTCGGTGTTGATTGGCGTTTTACGATTAGACCGAATTACGTAGGAAATTAATTTATGTTTACAGGCATTATTCAAGCAGTAGGATCGATTGCATCAATGCAAGACATTGGTGGTGATAAGCGTGTGCGATTGAATACTGCCGACTTACCGCTTGCCACTGTTGAACTGGGTGACAGTATTGCGGTGAGTGGTGTTTGTTTAACGGTGATAGAAAAACATTCAGATGGTTTTTCAGCGGATGTCTCGGGCGAGACATTGTCGCGGACAGGTCTGGGTAATTTGAAAAAGAATTCAGCGGTGAACCTTGAAAAAGCCGTGACACCCACAACCGCTTTAGGCGGGCATTTGGTGAGTGGCCACGTTGACGGGATTGGTGAAATTATAAGTCGTCATGCTGATGCGCGTTCAGTACGATTTAGTGTGCGAACACCGGCCTCTCTGGCGCGTTATATTGCTGAAAAAGGCTCAATTTGTGTTGATGGTATTAGCTTAACGGTTAATGCGGTCGATGGTGATGTGTTTGAATTAAATATTGTGCCACATACATTAGAGCAAACAACGATGGATGGTTTTGCAGTAGGGACTCAGGTGAATCTTGAGGTAGATATTATTGCTCGTTATCTGGAGCGCTTATTACTGGGTGATGATGCAGCAAAATCGGGCGCAAGTGGTGCTGAATTAAGTCGTGCCTTTTTGGCCGAAAATGGTTTTGCCTCAGCGAACTGAAGTAATCAATAACGAATTTTAAATGTGAAGAAAGATTATGGCTTTAAGTAATATCGAAGAAATTATTGAAGACATGCGTCAGGGTAAAATGGTTATCTTGATGGATGATGAAGATCGCGAGAACGAAGGTGATCTGATTATTCCTGCTGAAAAAGTGACACCAGAAGTGATTAACTTTATGGCAACGCATGGCCGTGGTTTGATTTGTATGACCATGACAGAAGAACGTTGTAAGCAGCTTAATTTACCTTTAATGGTGGTGAATAATACGGACGCACATGGAACGAATTTTACAGTTTCAATTGAAGCATCACGTGGCGTAACCACCGGTATCTCGGCAGCCGATCGGGCAACCACGGTTCAGGCGGCCATTGCCATGGATGCGACACCGGATGATATTGTGATGCCGGGACATATTTTCCCGTTAAAAGCTCAGCCTGGTGGTGTGCTGACACGCGCGGGTCATACTGAAGCGGGTTGTGATCTGGCCAAGTTGGCAGGCTGTGCGGCTTCAAGTGTGATTGTCGAAATATTAAATGAAGATGGCACCATGGCTCGCCGTGATGATCTGGAAGTATTTGCGCAGCAGCACGGAATTAAAATGGGCACGATTGCCGATTTAATTCATTATCGTATTGAAAATGAAAAAACCGTTGAGCGTATGGAAGAATGTACCATGCCAAGTCAATATGGTGATTTCCGTTTAGTCTCATATCTTGATGCCTATGATAAAAATGTTCATATGGCACTGGTTTATGGTGAACCGGATTTATCTGATCCTGTACTGGTTCGTGTACACATGCTGAATAGCCTGTGTGATTCACTAGGTGGGCAGTTCAGTGATTGTAGTCATACGTTGGATAATGCGATGCGACGGATTGCTGAAAATGGTTCTGGTATTGTTGTTGTATTACGCAGCACAAATGATTCAAATACAATTTTACAACACATCAAAAATTACCATCAGCAACAGAGTGGTGTAAACTTGCCACAACAGACACAAGGTGATCTGCGTACCTTCGGTCTTGGTGCTCAAATTCTTGTCGATCTCGGTGTGAGTAATATGCGTGTGCTGGGCTCAAAAGTGAAATTGCATGGTCTGTCAGGTTTCGGGCTTGAAATCAGCGACTATGTAAGTTTTGAATAAATATTTTGTCTTAAGGGGTTTTCCATGTCAGGTGTAAATGTAATTGAAGGTGATTTGTCTGTGCGCAGTGCACGTTTCGCATTAGTGGCAAGTCGGTTTAACGATTTTATTGTTAATGCGCTGGTGGATGGTGCGATACATACATTGAAACAACATGGTGCGGCAGACAAAGACATCGATGTGATCTGGGTGCCTGGCGCGCATGAAATTCCATTGGCGGCACAGAAGCTTGCAACATCAGGTCGCTATGATGGCATCATTGCTTTGGGCGCTGTGATTCGAGGCGCAACACCACACTTTGATTTTGTTGCTGGCGAATGTTCTAAAGGTCTTGCTAATGTGAGCATGCAAACAGGCTTGCCAGTTGGCTTTGGTGTGTTAACCGTTGAAAGTATCGAGCAAGCGATTGAACGCGCAGGGACAAAAGCGGGTAACAAAGGTGGCGAAGCAGCGATGTCTGTGATTGAAATGGTTAATTTATTACGCGAACTTGATAAGTAGGAGAAAACAGTGAGTAATGCACGCACTAAAGCCAGACGTAATGCCGTGCAAGCACTGTATCAATGGCAGTTAGCGGGGCATGATCTTGCTGAGATCGAAGCACAGTTTCTTGCCGAATACGACATGAAGAAGGTCGATGTTGAGTATTTCAAACAATTATTTCGCCAGGTGCCTCTACATCTGCATGAACTCGATGACCATTTAATCCCCTTTCTGGATCGACCTGTTGATGAAGTTGATCCTGTTGAGCGTGCCATTTTACGCCTTGCTGCGTATGAGCTTGAATTTTGTTTAGACGTGCCTTATCGCGTTGTTATTAATGAGTCGATTGAGCTGGCTAAACGTTTTGGTGCCGAGCATGGTCACAAGTACGTGAATGGCATTGTTGATGAAGTCGCCAAGAAATTACGTGCGATAGAAATGAAGTCAGCCGGTAAAGACAAAGCATAAGCCCGATTTCAAGTGAGCACTTCATATGTCATGCAGTGAATTCAGTCTCATAGAAAAATATTTTTCTCAGCAAACTAACCAACGTGATGATGTAGTAGTAGGTATCGGTGACGATGCTGCGGTGATGCAGTTGGCTGCGAATGAACAATTGATTGTATCAACAGATACGATGGTAGACGGTGTTCATTTTCCTAAAGAGACGAGTCCCTTTGATATTGGCTATAAACTCATGGCAGTTAATTTGAGCGACTTGGCATCGATGGGTGCGCAGCCGCGTTGGGCTTCATTAGCATTAAGCCTGCCTGAATCAGATGAACGTTGGTTAGAAGACTTTTCTGCGGGTCTGTTTGAATTGGCAGGAAAGTATTCAGTGCAGTTAGTCGGTGGTGATACAACACGCGGGCCATTGACGCTGAGTTTAACCTTGCAAGGAACTGTCACCGAGAATCAATACTTACAGCGTAGTGGTGCTCAAGTGGGTGATGCTATTTTTGTTAGTGGGCAATTGGGTGATGCCGGTTTGGCATTACGTCAGTTGCAAGCTAAACAAGGCGTTAATACTCAATTACTGGCGCGATTGAATCGACCCACACCACGAGTTGAACTGGGGCAGTCTTTGCAGGGCGTTGCACATGCGGCGATTGATATTTCAGATGGTTTGTTGGCTGATTTGGGACATATTATGGAGGCGAGTGAGCTAGGTGCCGAGCTGCAGCTTGAAGATTTGCCAATATCTGAAGCCGTTAGCTTAACCACTGCTGAGGGTGATTGGTCATTACCCCTTAATGCTGGCGATGATTATGAACTTTGTTTTACAGTCCCAGAATCCTCGATTGGGCAATTAGCATCACAACATTGTCTGTTAACGCGCATTGGTACAGTCGTTGCGAATAAAGGGATTGATTGTTTTACTTCAACAGGCGAACGACTTGAAGCACGGCGCACAGGCTACCAGCACTTTGATTCTAGGCAAACCAGGGAAGTAACATCGTGAAAGCTACGCCTATTCCAGTATCGGCCATGAAGGATCCCGTGCTCGTTCTGGCACTTGGTTTTGGCTCAGGCTTGTCACGTTTTGCGCCAGGTACTTTCGGTACGTTGGTGGCGATACCTCTGTTCTGGTTTATGCAGCCATTGCCTGTTTTGTATTATTCGCTCATCACGCTGGTGTTATTTGCGTTAGGGATAGTCTTGTGCGGCGTTGCTGCACAGAGGTTGGGCGTGCACGATCATCCGGGTATCGTTTGGGATGAAATCGTTGGCTACTTAGTCACGATGGTGATGGCGCCAACCGGGCTTACATGGATTATTGTTGGTTTTATCTTATTTCGATTATTTGATATCTGGAAGCCCTGGCCGATCGGTTGGCTGGATGCCAAGGTTTCAGGTGGCCTAGGGATTATGGTTGATGATGTTTTAGCGGGCATTTATGCAGCACTTGTATTACAGTTATTAGTGTTCTTGTTACCCACGTTGAATACCTAGGTTTGGGAACATTCTGAATAGCCAAGGGTCAGATATTACGTAGTGCTTTGTGGGTATCAATAATTTAAGGGGTTAAATCAGTGAAACGCTTATTTTTAATTATGATGTTGGGTCTAGTGGCTACTTTTACCCAGATTTCTCAGGCAAATGACGTTGAAATTGTGAATGTCTATATGGAGGAAACCGATTCGGGGTGGCGTGCTGACGTAACCCTAAAACACAATGATACCAGCTGGGAACATTATGCTGATGCTTGGCGTATCGTTGATGGCAACGGACACCTATATAAAACCCGCGTACTGTACCATCCACATATAAATGAACAACCATTTACCCGAAGCCTTACAGGTATTGTCATCCCTGAGGATCAATCCATTGTTTATGTTGAAGCACATGACAAACAACATGGTTGGAGCAAGCAACGCGTGAAAGTTGACTTAACTCGTTCAAGCGGTGAGCGTTATCATATTCGAAGAAAATAAATAGAATATGAAGTGGCGCCAGCTAATTTTTGGTCTTTCCTTAATGGCTTTCACTAGCCAGCTTTTTGCTATTGATCTTGTTGTGCTTGGCCTATTTCGTAATAAGGTGATGGTTAAGATTGATGGCAAGCAACGCATCTTAAAACCCGGCAAGATCTCCCCCGAAGGTGTTTTACTCATTTCATCTAATAGTGATGAGGCCGTTCTTGAAATTGATGGTGTAAAGGGTAGTTATCGATTAGGTAGCCACATTGGTTCCAGCTTTAAGCGTGATGAACAGCCAGAAGTGTCGATATATCAGGATGAGCGAGGGATGTTCACGGTCATCGGCAGTATTAATAATTTTCCGGTTAATTTTCTGGTTGACACCGGTGCGTCGCATATTGCGATGAATAGAAACGAAGCGCGTCGTCTCGGCATTGATTTTCGTCAATACGGCAAACGCGGTCGTGCCAGCACGGCAAATGGCATTGTTAACACATGGAATATTGTACTGGATAAAGTACAGGTCGGTAACGTGACCATAAGAAACGTTAAGGCCTTCGTTAACGACAGTGATAGTCCACGCAAAGTGTTACTGGGTATGTCATTTCTTGGGCAATTAGAAATGACCAACGAAGGTCAAAGACTCAAACTCAAGAAAAAGTTTTAACTCTCAGACTTATCTTTACTGATCAACGCGTACGCAGAGTGATTATGAATCGATTCAAAGTTCTCTGACTCTACTGTATAAGCAGTAACGCGATCATCCAGATTCATTTGTGCAGCGACATCACGCACCATATCTTCAACAAATTTCGGGTTATTATAAGCCTCTTCGGTGACGTGCTTTTCGTCAGGGCGTTTTAATAAACCATAAAGTTGGCAAGATGCCTGTTTTTCAACCAGATCGATAATATCTTCAATCCAGATAAAGCCTGCCGTTTCAACAGAAACGGTGACGTGTGAACGCTGGTTGTGAGCACCATAGTCAGAGATTTTCTTTGAACAAGGACAAAGACTGGTCACAGGAACAACAACTTTAACGGTTAGCGTCGGTGAGCTGTTGTTACAAATTTTACCGATAAATGTGACATCATAATCAAGCAGACTTTCAACACCGGATACAGGTGCTTTTTTATTCATGAAGTATGGAAAGCTCATTTCGATGTGACCTGAGTTGGCATCGAGACGCTCAATCATTTCGGTCATCATTTCTTTAAATGATTTTACGGTTAATTCACGTTCGTGTTGATTTAGAATTTCAACAAAACGTGACATGTGAGTGCCTTTGAAATTGTGTGGCAAGTTCACATACATATTGAAGTTGGCAACCACATGTTGCTGGCCACCGCTGCGGTCATTGACGACTACAGGATGGCGGATATCTTTAATACCTACTTTGTCGATCGCTATTTGACGCGTATCTTCAGAATTTTGAACGTCGGCTATATCGCTGCCGGAAACTTTAGATGTCATGCTATTTATCCTCGGTAAATCTTACACAGGCACGTTCTGTTTCCCAAAGGGTGATTGCGCTAACCTGTAGGTGTTCATTATTTAATTTTTCGCCTAAGCCACGGTACAACCAGGCGGCGATGTTCTCGGCAGTAGGATTAATACTGTCGAAAGGCTCAATCTCGTTTAAATAACGGTGGTCAAGCACATCCGTTAATTTTTTAACAGCAGCTTTTATCTTCTTAAAGTCAATGCCCATGCCCACATCATCAAGCTGGGTCGCAACAACTTCCGCTTCCACTTTCCAGTTGTGCCCATGCATGCGGCTACAAGCGCCGGGGTAGTCCCGTAGGGTATGCGCTGATGCGAAATCAGAAACAACTTTCAGCGTATATCGGGTGCTCATGACTATAACCTGACTAAAATGCTAGGGATTATTTTACGCGTACTGGCTGAGGCACGCAATCCGCATCCTCTAACCGGCTTTCAACGGCGCGGATTATAGCATTGGAATCAAGGCCGCAGGCGCTTAATAATGCATTTCGATCACCGTGGTCGACAAATTTATCAGGTAGCCCTAATTGCAGTAAGGGTGTGTTGATACCCTGAGCTGATAGGGACTCGTGCACGGCACTGCCAGCACCACCTGCAATAACGTTTTCTTCAATACTAACGAGTAAGTCATGTGTTGTAGCTAATTGAGCGATCAGAGCATCATCAATGGGTTTGACAAAGCGCATATTCGCAACGGTGGCATTTAGTTGCTCAGCCGCTGTGCTTGCCTCAGCTAGAGGGCTGCCAAACACTAACAGCGCTACTCGTTGCCCCTCACGAGTAACAAGGCCACGCCCGAGCGGGAGTTCAGTCATTTGCTGCTCAGGTTTCTTGCCAATACCACAACCACGTGGGTAGCGTACTGCGGCTGGGCCATTATGTTTGTAACCGGTGTAGAGCATTTGGCGACACTCATCCTCGTTGCTGGGTACCATCACCATCATATTGGGTATGCATCTCAGGTAACTTAAATCGAACATACCTGCATGGGTTGGGCCGTCAGGGCCAACCAGACCAGCACGATCAATGGCAAATAAAACCGGCAGGTTCTGGATTGCTACGTCGTGAATCAATTGATCGTAACCGCGCTGCAAGAAGGTTGAATAAATAGCAACAATCGGGGTGATGCCTTCACAAGCTAGTCCTGCAGCAAGTGTGACGCTGTGTTGCTCGGCGATACCGACATCAATGTATTGCTCGGGAAATTGCTCGGCAAACTTGACCATCCCTGAGCCTTCACGCATTGCAGGTGTGATTGCCATCAAGCTCGGATCTTTTTTAGCCATGTCACAGAGCCATTCGCCAAATACTTCGGTGTATGTCGGGCTGCTGCCTGATTTTGACAGTGCTTCTCCACTTTCAAGGTCAAATTTTGACACACCATGGAAACCACAGGGGTTATTTTCAGCGGGCGCATAGCCCCGGCCTTTTTGGGTGACAATATGCAGGAATTGTGGGCCGGGTAATTCGCGCATATTACGCAAAGTTTTGATGAGCGTTGGCAAGTCATGGCCATCAATTGGGCCAATATAGTTAAAGCCAAGCTCTTCAAAGAGCGTGCCGGGAACGACCATGCCTTTTACGTGCTCTTCTGCGCGTCGCGCCAGTTCCCAAACTGGCGGAATCGTACTGAGGACTTTTTTACTGCCTTCACGCATGCCGGAATAAAGCTTGCCTGACAAGACACGCGCCAGATAGTTGGAAAGACCGCCGACATTAGGTGAAATTGACATGTCATTGTCATTCAAAATAACCAACAGATTGGCATCCAGATCACCGGCATGGTTGAGTGCTTCAAAAGCCATGCCTGCGGTCATAGCGCCGTCACCAATAATGGCGCAGACGCGTTTGTCAGAACCGGTTTGTTTGGCAGCAATTGCCATACCCAGCGCGGCACTGATAGACGTACTCGAGTGACCAACACCAAAACTGTCATAGTCACTTTCACTGCGTTTAGGAAAGCCGGCCAGACCATCTTGTTGGCGTATGCTCGACATCGCATCACGGCGCCCGGTGAGAATTTTATGGATATAGCTTTGATGACCAACATCCCATACCAACTGATCAGTGGGTGTGTCATAGACGTAATGCAGTGCAACACTTAATTCAGCAGTGCCAAGGTTGGCGGCCAGATGCCCGCCTGTTTGACTGACCGTTTCGATGAGAAACTGGCGCGCTTCATCGGTAAGCTGAGCTAATTCAGACTCTTTTAGCTTACGAAGATCGGCAGGATCATCAATTTGGCTTAATAATGGATATTTGTCAGTCGTCGTCATGTTGATTTAAGGTATTTTACGGCCGGCAATGATCGGTCTTTGTAAGCCAACTTGCAAGGAAATTGTCGTTGGAAAAGCGCTAAAAGTGTGATTTTTAGTGCTTAATTACCGCGCTCGATGATATAGCTGGATAGCCAGCTTAGTGGTTCGGCTTTTTCACCAATAATTTCAATAGCTTGAATAGCATCCTGGTGTAATTCGTTAGCCCAGCGCTTGGCTTCACTCATTCCCAGTAAAGAAGGGTAAGTGGATTTGTTTCGGGCAAGATCAGCACCTTGTGGCTTTCCGAGGGTATCGGTATCTGCCTCGATATCAAGGATATCGTCGCGGATTTGAAATGACAGACCAATACACTTGGCATATTTGTCGAGTGCCTTGTGAAGGCTAACAGGGCAGTCGCCGGACAGGGCGGCTAACTCAACGCTGGCGCGAATTAAAGCACCGGTTTTGTGAATGTGCATGTTTTCCAGCTCGGCAAGTGTCAGGGTTTTACCTTCACTGTCTAGATCGATGGCTTGTCCACCTGCCATACCGCGTGAGCCAATCGCATTGGCTAGACATTCAACCATTTTCAGGCGCTTATGATCGCTGGCCTGAATCGCCGGATCATGAGCAAGAATGTAAAAGGCTAGTGAATGAAGGGCATCTCCGGCCAGGATGGCTGTTGCTTCATTAAATTCACGATGGCAGGTAGGTTTACCGCGGCGCAGGTCATCATCATCCATCGCGGGTAGATCGTCATGAATTAGAGAATAGGCATGGATAATTTCAACCGCACAGGCAGGTCCATCAAGGGCTTCGATATCTATGTTGAGTGCTTCCCCAACCATGTAAACCAGTACAGCGCGGACGCGCTTCCCCCCGTTTAATACGCTGTAGCGCATTGCTGCATGCAGGTTATCAGGCAGCGTGTTCGCATCAGGTAGCCAGTGTTGCAAGGCGCTCTCAACGCGTTGCTGGGACTGCGAGATCAATTTTTTTAAAGCGGAGTTATCAGTCACCGTCATCAAAGCTCTCGGGTTCTGCTTGTTCATTTTGTTCCAGCAGAATTTGTATCTTTTGTTCTGCGTCAGACAGTGATTGGCGACAGGCACGTGTTAAGGCAATACCCCGTTCGAAGTCTTGCAGGGCATCTTCAAGTTTAGTTTCACCCTGTTCCATGCGTTCAACGAGTGATTCAAGTTCCGCCATAGCGGTTTCGAAATCATCTGGGGCGGTCTTTTTACTTGTTTTTTTGGGCATAATTTAGGCTTTTAATTTTTGCGCAGAGCGCATATTCTCTTTTATCGCGGCTACGTTACCGCAGCCAGACCATTAGCGTCAAACCGGACTGCATAGAGAAGCAGATTGCTTGACAGGTTTTGGTGAAAAGCGTAATTTAGAATCATTCTAAATGGTCGACGGAATGCGACTGAGTTTATTATTAATATTTTTTGGAGGAATACCCCTATGGATCTGAAAGGCAGCAAAACAGAAGATAACCTAAAAGCCGCATTTGCTGGCGAATCACAAGCAAACCGTCGTTACCTGTACTTCGCAGCAAAAGCTGATGTTGAAGGTTACAACGATGTTGCCACTGTTTTTCGTTCTACTGCTGAAGGTGAAACAGGCCATGCACACGGCCATCTCGAGTATCTTGAAGTGGTGGGTGATCCTGCAACGGGTCTGCCAATTGGTGCCACATCAGACAACTTGAAAGCAGCGATTGCCGGTGAAACACATGAGTACACAGATATGTACCCAGGTATGGCTAAATCAGCGCGTGAAGAAGGTTTTGATGAAATCGCTGACTGGTTTGAAACACTGGCTAAAGCGGAGCGTTCTCACGCTAACCGTTTCCAAAAAGCACTCGATAACCTCGACGACTAAGACGGCCGTGGTTTGTTGAATAATCAAGGCCGGCTTTATGCCGGCCTTGGTGTCTCTGATATCAGTACAAGGATTTACGGCAATGAGTAAGACTGTTATTCGTGAAGGTAGTCTGGAAGCACCTACTCGGCACGCGCTCGACTGGCATAGTGACTCGTTCTGGAATGAGGATAACCTGTTTCTGGAGTTAGAGCGTATTTATGATATTTGTCATGGTTGTCGTCGTTGTGTGAGTTTATGTAATGCCTTTCCAACGCTGTTTGATTTAGTCGATGAATCAGACACGATGGAAGTTGATGGCGTTGCTAAACAGGACTATTGGAAGGTTGTTGATCACTGTTATCTGTGTGACTTGTGCTATCTGGTTAAATGCCCTTATGTGCCACCGCATGAATGGAATCTGGATTTTCCACATACTATGTTGCGTGCCAAGGCGGTTAAGTTCAAAAAGCAGGGGGCAAGTACACGAGACAAAATTCTTTCTGCAACCGATACAGTAGGACAATTAGCAGGCATCCCGATTGTGTCGGGCATCGTCAATGCAGCGAACAAAAGCATACCATTGCGAAAGTTAATGGAAAAAACGCTGGGTGTTCACGCTGATGCTGTTGTGCCGGAATATCATTCAAAAACCTTGCGAAAGCGTCTCAGCAATAATGGTTTAGCTGATGATGCAGGGCAAGCGACTGAACATACTAATGGCCGAGTTGCTTTATTTGCGACTTGCTATGGTAATCACAATGCCCCCGAGCTTGGTGAAGATTTGCTGGCCGTGTTTGCGCATAACGATATCCCCGTGACGCTGGTGAATAAAGAACAGTGCTGTGGTATGCCTAAACTTGAACTCGGTGATCTGGATGCGGTGGAGAAGGCAAAGCAGGTAAATATACCAGTGTTAGCCAGCATGGTTGATGCAGGCTGGGATATTATTGCTCCGGTACCTTCTTGCGTGCTGATGTTTAAACAGGAATTGCCATTGATGTTCCCAGATGACCCAGAGGTACAAAAAGTTAAGGCAGCCATTTATGATCCCTTTGAATATCTGATGTTGCGACACAAAGATGGCAAGCTGAAAACTGATTTTGCTGTGTCTTTAGGTAAGGTGAGTTATCACGTTGCTTGTCACCAGCGGGTACAGAAAATTGGTATGAAAACGCGTGATATTTTGAGCATGGTGCCAAATACAGAGATTGATGCCATTGAGCGTTGTTCGGGGCATGACGGTACTTATGCGGTGAAGAAGGAATTCCATAAAACCTCAATGAAAATAGCACGGCCGGTTGTGAACCGAGTTAAACAGGCTAAACCAGATCATTACTCAAGTGATTGCCCAATGGCGGGTGAACAAATTGCGAATGGTCTTGATGATGGTAGTCACCCTGAACATCCCCTGAGTCTGCTACGCAAGGCTTATGGTATTTAATATAGACAGGTATAAACAATGAGTAAGTTATCACGTGATGATTTAATGAACCTTGAAACTTATGCAGAACAGCGTGCAGAGTTTCGTGCCAAGGTGATGGAGCATAAGAAAAACCGTCAGGTTATGATTGGTGATCACTGCACCTTGTACTTTGAAGACCGTTTAACCATTCACTATCAAATACAGGAAATGCTACGGATTGAGAAAATCTTTGAAGCAGATGGTATTGAGGAAGAACTGGGTGCTTACAACCCGCTAATTCCAGATGGCAGTAACTGGAAAGCGACATTTATGATTGAATACACGGATGTCAGCGAGCGTCAGGTGGCATTAGCCAAGATGGCGGGAATTGAAGATAAGGTCTGGATGCAAGTCGCTGATTTTGACCGTGTCTATGCGATTGCCGATGAGGACATGGATCGCAGTGATGATAGCAAAACTTCGGCAGTGCATTTTATGCGCTTTGAATTGAGTCAGGAAATGTCTGCGGCGGTTAAGCAGGGCGCATCGATTGCGGCAGGTATTGACCATCCTGCTTACACCTCGAGTGTTGAACCACTACTTCCAGCAGTGAGAGATAGCCTAAGCGCAGATCTTGTTTAATTAGCGCCATGCGCGGTACACTGCTCGAATGATGAGAAATATTCCTTTTTTAACTCCCTTGCTATTTATTGCTAGTGCTGTATTTGCTGTGCCTTGTTATGCAGAGCAAGAAACCGATGATGCCGATTTGGGGGGCTTCATCGCCGGTCCCAAATGGAAGGAATCGAATGCGGTTATTCCTGATTTCCCTAAACAGGATGACCTTCTCATGGTTGAAGTTGATAAAGCCGATTCGCCTTTTAATTACTTTATCGATACCAAAAATGTTTCAATTTCATCAGATGGTGGTGTGATTCGTTACAGTGTTGTGATTCAGTCGGATAGCGGCGCAAAGAATGTCATTTACGAAGGTATTCGTTGTAAAACGGCAGAATTTCGGATTTACGCGTTTGGTTCTTACGATAACAAATTTGTTAAAGCCAGGACCTCAGAGTGGAAATTGATTCAAAATAATGCGGCCATGGCACATCGATATAATTTATACACACACTACATGTGCAATGAGTATCAAACCCATAGTTCTATCGATATTGTTTTGCAAAAAATAAGATACCCTGAACATTTTGAAGTGTCAGGCGAACGTGATGATTAATTGCTGCAAGGGATAGAATCATTTTATGAGTAAAAAGTACGATGCGGCATCGATTGAGGTTTTAAGTGGTCTGGATCCGGTGCGTAAACGTCCAGGGATGTACACCGATACAACACGCCCTAATCACCTTGCTCAGGAAGTTATTGATAACAGTGTCGATGAAGCTTTAGCCGGACATGCATCAAAGCTTGAAGTCACTTTATTTAAAGATGGCTCGATCGAAGTGAAAGATGATGGTCGGGGCATGCCGGTTGATAAACACCCCAAAGAAAAAATTCCTGGTGTTGAAGTTATTTTAACTCGCTTACATGCTGGCGGTAAGTTTACCAATAGTAATTACCAGTTTTCTGGCGGTCTGCATGGTGTGGGTGTCTCGGTTGTTAATGCCCTGTCAAAGCATCTTGAAATCTGGATACGCCGTGATGGCAAAGAATATAATATTGCGTTTAAAAATGGTAAAACAGCTTCAAAACTAGAAGTGATTGGAAAGGTAGGCCAACGTAATACTGGTACAACCTTACGCTTCTGGCCAAATGAAAAATATTTCGATTCCACTAATTATTCGCTGCCACGTTTGATTCATGTTTTACGGGCCAAGGCGGTGCTTTGTCCTGGACTTGAAGTTACATTTAAAAATGAAAAGTCTAAAGAGACACTGAGCTGGTGTTATGAAGATGGTCTTAAAGACTATCTGGAAGAATCGATTGGCAAGCAGGTGACTGAACCTGAGCAACCTTTTATGGGGTCGATGCAAGGCGAACAGGAAGCCGTTGATTGGGCGGTTGCCTGGTTACCCGAAGCGGGTGAAATCATTGCAGAAAGTTACGTTAATCTGATTCCTACCATTCAAGGTGGTACGCATGTTAATGGATTGCGTACAGGTTTGACCGATGCGGTGCGCGAGTTTTGTGAGTTTAGAAAACTACTACCACGTGGCGTAAAAATTAGTCCTGAAGACGTCTGGGATCGTTGTTGTTATATCTTGTCACTCAAACATCACGATCCACAGTTCTCAGGTCAAACCAAAGAACGTCTTTCATCTCGTGAATGTGCTGCCTTTGTTTCAGGTGTGTCTAAAGATGCATTTAGCATGTGGCTAAACCAGCACCCTGAAGCCGGTGAACGGATAGCGATGCTGGCGATTAATAATGCTCAGAGTCGACTTGCAGCAGGTAAGAAAGTAGCACGTAAGAAGGTGACCACAGGGCCTGCATTACCCGGCAAGTTAGCGGACTGTAGTGTACAGGATGTTACACGCAGTGAATTATTTTTAGTGGAAGGTGATTCTGCGGGTGGTTCAGCAAAACAGGCACGTGATCGTGAATTTCAAGCGATTATGCCATTACGCGGAAAAATTCTTAACACATGGGAAGTGGCTTCAACACAGGTGCTGGCTTCGCAAGAAGTACACGATATCAGTGTTGCGATTGGTGTCGATCCTGGTTCAGATAATATTAAAGATCTTCGTTACGGTCGTATCTGCATTCTTGCGGATGCTGATTCAGACGGCTTGCATATTGCGACCTTGTTGTGTGCTTTATTTCTAAGACATTTTCGTCCCCTGGTAGAAGCGGGGCATATCTATGTGGCAATGCCTCCTTTGTATCGTATTGATGTAGGTAAAGAGGTTTTTTACGCACTGGATGATGCGGAGCTACAGGGTATACAAGATCGTATTAAGGCGGAGAAGAAGCGCGGTAAAGTGAATATTCAGCGTTTCAAAGGTTTGGGTGAAATGAACCCAATGCAATTACGAGAAACATCAATTGCGCCGGATACACGTCGTTTAGTTCGACTAACGATAGAACCGAAAGATAAAGTCAATGAAACAATGGATATGTTGTTGGCAAAGAAACGCGCTTCAGATCGAAAAAAATGGCTGGAAAAGAAAGGCGCTCTCGCCAAGATTAACTAGATAAGATATTTCCTATGGCTGGTAAACGAAAAACAAGCAAACCTAAAAAAGCCAAAGCCGCTGAGTCAGCGACTGCAGAGCTTGATTTTGAAGGTATAGAAGAACTGGCATTAAAAGAGTTTACCGAGACGGCCTATCTCGACTACTCGATGTATGTGATTCTTGATCGGGCCTTGCCTCATATCGGTGATGGTCTGAAACCGGTACAACGACGTATTACTTATGCGATGTCTGAACTGGGTTTATCATCTGGTGCTAAACACAAAAAATCTGCCCGAACCGTGGGTGATGTGTTAGGTAAATTCCACCCGCATGGCGATAGCGCTTGTTATGAAGCGATGGTATTGATGGCACAGCCATTCTCGTATCGTTATCCCATTATTGATGGACAAGGTAACTGGGGCTCACAGGATGATCCTAAATCCTTCGCAGCAATGCGTTACACTGAGTCGAAATTAACTGCCTACGCACAAACTTTATTGAGCGAACTTGAGCAGGGCACAGTTGATTGGGTGCCGAATTTCGATGGTACTCTACGTGAACCGTCATTATTACCCGCACGTATTCCTAATATTCTACTGAATGGCACGACCGGTATTGCGGTGGGTATGGCAACAGATATCCCACCACACAACCTTAAGGAAGTCGTATTAGCGTGTATTCATTTGCTTGATAACAGTAAAGCGACTGTTAAAGACTTAACAAAGTTTGTTAAAGGCCCGGATTTCCCAACAGATGCTGAAATAATTTCCTCTAAACAGGAAATTAAAGATGTGTATGAAACTGGCCGTGGCAGTATTCGTATGCGTGCCTGTTATGAAGTTGAAGGTGGTGAAATTATTTTAACCGCCTTGCCTCATCAGGTTTCAGGCGGAAAAGTGCTAGAACAAATTGCAGGGCAAATGACAGCAAAGAAATTGCCAATGGTTGAAGATTTGCGTGATGAATCTGATCATGAGAATCCAACTCGTCTGGTGATTGTGCCACGCTCAAATCGTATTAATCGAGATGAATTGATGGCGCATTTATTTGCCACCACTGATCTTGAGCGTACTTACCGCGTTAATATGAACATGATTGGTATTGATGGGCGACCAAAAGTACGAGATTTAAGAGAAGTACTCGTAGAGTGGTTGAAGTATCGCGTCGCAACAGTGACAAGACGTCTTGAGCATCGTCTTGAAAAAGTACTGGATCGTTTGCATGAATTAGATGGTTTAATGATTGCCTTCTTAAATATTGATGAAGTCATCAAAATTATTAGAAAAGAAGATGAGCCTAAACCGGTATTGATGAAACGTTTTAAATTATCTGATCATCAAGCTGAATCCATTCTGAATCTAAAGCTACGCCATCTGGCTAAGCTCGAAGAAATGAAAATTCGGGCTGAACAAAAAGAATTAGCCAAAGAACGTGACGGCTTACAGAAAACCTTAGGTTCAAAAGCAAGATTAAAAACATTAATTAAAA
>Ga0316207_10001052_pt1 | contig 36938 bp, 35 predicted proteins | sample 6weekpyrite_MG_FD_204943 | JGI IMG/M metagenome (GOLD analysis project Ga0316207, IMG submission 204943) | Microbial mat bacterial communities from mineral coupon in-situ incubated in ocean water Damariscotta River, Maine, United States -... | ecosystem: Environmental > Aquatic > Marine >... | reverse complement strand
TGGCGGAGAAGGAGGGATTCGAACCCTCTCCCTATACTTTTCAGACCTCCCCAGACCATTTCACACCCTTAAAAATCAACGACTTAAAAACCAAGCCGGTCTGGGGCTGGTCTCAGATGGTCTGCGGTTTACACCATTTTTACACCATTTGGGGTGAGTTATTGCTGAATTACCGCCCCCAGCAAGCAGCTAAGATTATAGACAAATCCACAAAGGATTTTAAGTCCTCTAATCTTCCGAAGAAAATCAATTACCTACTCTTTTTTTTGAAACAAACAGCTACGTTTCCACCCCTTTATTTATCAACTACTTACAAGACTTTAAACAAGTTTTGTTACAAGTTTTTACCAGGGAAATAATCATGAATGAAAAACTAGAAACTAAGCTTAAAAAGCTACTAGCCCTCGCAGAGCGTGGTGAAGGGGGAGAAAAGGTCAACGCACAGAGAATGCTTGAAAAATTGCTCATCAAGCACAGTCTTTCCCTGTCTGATATCACAGATGAAAGAATTGATATCCACTGGTTTAAATATAAGGGAAAGATCGAAAAGCGACTAGTACTACAGATAATTACATCAATAGCACCAAACGCCAGCAAGTGGACAAACAGAAGGAAGCGCGAAACCTTGGGCGCAGACCTGACCACGCAGCAAATGCTCGAAGTTGAGCTGATGTTTCATCATTACAAGATAGCGCTCAATGATGATATCGAAGCCCTTTTCTCTGCATTCATCCACAAAAATGACATTTATCCGCCAGATAGCGCCGATGAAGAATCAGGTTCTTGCAAAGATCAATCGCCAGAAGAAAAAGCAAGGCTATTTAAAATCGTAAAAATGATGGAAGGGATGGATAAAACCCACATCAGGAAAGAGCTAGTCCAACCAGGAGTCCCTCAATGACCGCCCAAATCAAACGCTACTTCCTGTTTTCCTACATGTGGCAGGGCTCAACAGTATCAGGCCTTGGAAGTGTAGGGATTGAATCAAATAGATTTCCATCATATGCCTATGTGAAACAAGAAGCATCAAATCTATGCCCTGAAACACCAGTAAGTATCACTATTAACAGCTGGAACGAATTCCGCGACAAAGACGACTTTGATGCTTTTATTGATACTGCGGAGACATTGAAATGACCGGAACAACCGAAGATAAACTAGTGGCCACAAGGCAATCTAACCCCGTTATTAAGTTTTGCTCTACAGATGAATTTTGGGAGGCTATGTGTTCCATACACTTCATACGAGAATCACCCAATCAAGGCAGGAATGCTAGAGATGGAATTATTTATCTAACTGACAAGCCACCAGAATCAGCAGATGGATTTATGGAAAACAAGCTGCGCGAAGTCAACGACTTACTTACCACAAAACGAAAGCCAATAGACGTCGTTCTGAGCATAGCTTTATATGTGGCTACTTTGGTGGTTCTGGCTATCTTAATTTTATACCAATATTACTAAGCTATGGGTTGAAATTACTGGAGACAACATTGGACATAAAAGACATCAAGAAAATAGCAGATGAAACTGGCATGGGGTCATCCATGTATGATCGCCCAAGGCTAACCGACATGGGTGATGGAACGTCAAAATTTATTTCTATTGGCCAGCTAACATATTACGGTGAAAACCTTGTTGCGTTCGCCAATGCCGTGGAAAAGCAGGCGGCAAGTGATAATGAACAGCTGCTAACTCTGATAAAAGCAATATACGTAAAACTGCACTATGGTGATATTTTCCAGTGGGATGATGGCGACCCATGCTGGGAACTTATGAATAAGACTGTAGAGCAAGCCAAATAAACCGCCCCTCCATCCAAACCAACTAATGGAATAGAAGAAACGCCACCCCTACAGTCATGTAGTCTTTTAGGGTCAAATCAAAAAGGAGTGGGTGGCGCTTCGGGGGTTAGAATAACACCATAGCCCAACAATTAACCAAATTCCGTCAACAAACAACGCCCCCCTAAACCCCACAATAATTGACCTTATCCACCAGCATAATGTATTATTAAGCACTAATATAAATTAATAATATGAAGCTCATGAAAATTAAGTTTGGCAAAAAAGATTATTACGATGAATGCTTAGCCACTGAAGACTGGCATAAGTGGTTTGCTTGGTTTCCTGTCAAGGTTGGCTGCCAAGATTATAGATGGCTTGAATTTGTTAATCGTCGTTCTCTATATCATATGGGTGAGAGTGGTGATTGGTATGTATTTGAATATCTGTCGCTTGAGAAAAAAGCAATGACCGATGCCCAGATGGAAAAACACTTAAGCAAAGGGCTTGACTAGATCTGACTGGACTGAATGATGGATAAAAAAACCAACAATGACGCAGAAAGTAAGGCAGTTGAATATGATGTCTGCATGACCTGTCTTGATGTCCATGGCGTCCCTCACGTAGATGCAAAGGGTGAACCGCTGTCACTCTGGGGCAGAGTCAATTGGATGACCGCAAACCCAACCAAGCTACGCTCCTTCAAACCCCGTGAAGCATCGAACATCGGGTAAAGCATCCCTTCTCAGATTGACCTACTCCCAGTCCACCACGCTACTCGCGCAACCAATACCAGCAGCACAACAACAACTAGCAACATTAAAACTATGGGCAAGCAAATTATCAGCCCTACCCACTTCACAGCTACTCCCCAAACGCCGCCTTTCCCACTTGTTCAGTTTTTCACTAGCGCCAATCTAGGCCTAATCCTTTTAGCAGAATTTCTGTGCGTATCAATAGTAGGCGCTCTATTATTCTACGCTTCCTTAATAAACAAAGAACCAAAGCCCATTCCTCAGAAGGCTATTGAACTCTTGCGCCGTAACCCCGGCCTGGCAAAGCAGTTTGAAAAGCGTTATGGGGTGAGTGCTAAATATTTTCTAACCGATACCAAGCCATATAATCCCGATAATAACTAGTATCTATTTCCCAAAATCAATTTCATCCATTAAATAACGCATACGCTTATTGGTGTAGATCCCCTTATCGGTCTGGACGTCTGCCTTCCTTCTCCCCCTTATTGATTTGTTAAGCCTTAATCTGTTAAGAGAACCAGCATGACGCGGGTTCTTTTTCCTAAACCTCTGTATTGCAGCATCAGCAGCGGCTAAATCATCTCTATCGCCAGACTTTAATGCCAAATAATATTTATTTTTAAGATGCTTGATCCGGTCATTAATTGCGCCTTCTTTATTTTTAATGGCATTTCTCAGATCGTAGCGATCATTAAGCCTTGATGGAGAAAAGCCCACTCCTTGCATCGCCTCCTCAAACAAAGTGGTATCCTCAATAACAGGATCATCCTGATAGGTCAGCACTCCGTCATCGTTATATCGAAACATCCGTGAATAGTCTCGCAAGAACTTAGGCGCCATTTTTTCAACGCCACGCTGAAATTCACCATCATTAAAATCACTCATTGCGCCAAGCCAGCTCGTTGCTGTGCCACCCATCGGGCCAAACAATTGCTCCATAATATGATGTGCAGCATCACGTCCTTCAAGTTCACGATTAGGCTCTCTCCAAATCAATTCATTTATAGCAACTCGAGATTGCCATTCCATACCAGTTATCGCATTCGCCGCCCCCTTGTTAATCACTACCTCCCAATCTGGACCAAGGTTCTGTGCAACATAGGTTCGCCAGGCTGCTTTTGAGTCAAACGGCTCATCGTCATCACCCAAAGCGGCATCTAGCGCCTTAAACACAAAATCAATTAGAGGCAACCCGAGAGACCCAGCAAACAAAGCATGCATCACCATCATGCCTGTAAACTCATTTCTGGCAATATGGATTGTTTCAGCATCGTTTTTATTGCCCATCCATGATGCACGAGACAGCCAAGCATTTCTCACAAGGTTATAAACCATGTGCTGGCTGAATCGCTTCAGCATGGTTGCCACTTTCACAAAATTATTTTTCATCGCTTCAGCCATATTCCAGCTGGCATAGTTGAAATGGCTCTCAAGTGTGAGCATTCTTGCTTTTTCAGCATTACCTGATAAACGAAATGCTGCTAGCGCCGTAACCTCCCTATTCAGGGTTTCAGCATTATGGAAAAAAGACGAGATTCCCATCATCGTTCTACGTTTCCATGTGTGCATTTCAGCAGCAGAAGACCGGCTACGAACATCGGTATCAGCCAGCGCAGCTATAGAATGAGACTGTGTTACATCAATCGTCCCATCATTAATCTTATCCAAAATAAATTTCTTTTCAGCAGCGGGGATTTTATCGTTACGACTTAATGAAACCCAGCTCTCCTCAAGCCCTAACTTTTTAGGGCTATTAGCATAATCTTTCATGGCCAACATCAATTCACGCGCTGCCCTGTACCAACCATACCGTGCGCCCAGCTTTGGGTATGCCACCAAGGCTGTTTGGGTTAGATTCACAACCCCAGCAGCAGGCGAAAAACCCAAATACATAATAAAACCAAAATTACCAAGCCAAGCCGTTATTGGATGCCCGGTTGGATTCATAATTCGCTCATGCCGTTTTCGCATGTGATTAGTTACATCCGACATTGCAAAAGCTTCATCCTGTGTCAGCACTGAGGATTTACCTTGCTCATAATTACTCACTTCATCGCTCATACGGTCAAGTTCTTGCTGCATCTTATGGCCGTACTGCACCTTACTAATATGGTTGGCACCATGAAACATGGTATAGGCATATGCACGGCGCGTATCTTTGCTGAACCCTAATACTCGATTGCGGTGAATGCCACGTTTAGCAAAGCTCATGCCTGGCATCATCTTTAAAACATACTGGTTAATTTCATCCTTCAGCGTTTCATTCTTCTGAATATGCTTATCAACCAGCTTATAGATTTCTTGCGCCATACCTGGCGCGGCTTCCATTTCCTCAATCGGCGTGTCCTGCAACTTAAACCAGCGAACCTCTGAGCCTTTAAATCCTTCTTTCACCAAAAGCTGTTTAACCTCTAACGCCTGTGCCTCGTTCTCAGCATGCTCCCGCACATAGTCGCCCTGGTCATTTTTAGCAATAATGACGAAATCACCGTGTCGCACCATTGGAAAATAAGGGCCGCGCTTCAACTCCCTATGCAACTGCTCCCTAACTTTTGAAACAGACTCGCGACCCGCCGCCGCTTGTTCTGGTGTTGAAGCGGTTTCAGCTATACGTTTTTGCAGTGACTTGAGCAATAGATCCCATTGTTTTTCATAATCACCCTTCACGGCATAATAAAGATCCTTCTGGTCCTTGCTTAACTTATTCCACTTGGCAATCAAACCTTCATAAGCATTTACCCTGTCGCGCTCCTGCCTAATCTTGCGCTTGAACTGGGCTATTTCTTCAAACTTTTTAGCATTATCTTCACCAGGCCGACTTTTTATCTGACGCTGTAGCTTTGCGATTTTCTTTCTAGCCCAGCCCTCTAAACTACCGTCAAGTTCTTGATCAGGATGAATCTGGTGAAGCGTGGCATCCATAATCACAACATCAACTTCACGCGCCTCATCATTACTTAGCTTTGCCCACTGCTGATCACGACGACTCGCATCATGCAGCCAGTTTTCAACCACCGCCTTCATTTTATGAAGATGGTCGTTATATGCCGTCATTGGGTTGCCACCTTTCACGGAATCCCAAGGCTTATGATAAGCCTCAACGATTTGGTCACCCGTCATCCAGTTCAGCATCGGAACGCGCAATTTACGGGGTATAGTGGTTAACTTCGCCCAAGTCAGACTATTAAAAAAACGATTATTGGATTTGGCTAAATCCTCTATCGCGCCAATCGCCTCTTTCTCGTTACGCGGTTTTGCATAGGCTAAATATTCGGCTGCACTTACGCCATACTTCTCTTCAAACATACCTGCAAGTGAAGGGTTTTCATGCAGCATATCTATTGCTTTTTGAGGTATCTGCTTGGCGCCTTTCTCGGTATTGGGATTAGCGGTGGTATCTTTCTTGCTCGTCTTTTTATCGGTCAGATACTCAGCCGCACTCACCCCATAACGCTTTTCAAACTGCTTTGCCAGGCCAGGGTTACGGCGCAAGAACTCAATGGCCTTTTTCGGGACAGGTTTGGTATCTTTCTTACGGACGGCATAGTTGGGTGGTTTCTTACCCCTAGAATCAGAAAACCCCTCAGTAGGAGGGGCCTCGTTTAATTCATCTGGTTGAGCCTTTCCAAGGCCTGCTTGCCTTCTTGCCTCAGAGATTCTATTTCGGATTTCGTCAACTGAAGGGGCTTTTGCGAGGTGTCCGGCTTCACCTTGGGTGAGTCCTTCGAGCCCGAATCCGAATTCTTTTTGGAAGTATTGTTCAAGCTCATCGCCGTGTTTATCTCTCAGCTTATTCAGCATCTTGTCATTAATGGACATTTTGGCCGCAAGATCAAAGCCAGTCAAGGCCGATGCCAAAACAACATTACCGCCATTACTTTCAATATGACCACGTAGACTGGCAATAGTGCCACCCATAGCAATAGTATCGTCCACAATCAGGTAGTCGTGACCCTGTTGAACATCGCCGTCAAAGGATGGCTGCACAGCAATACGATGAAAAGCACCCGCATCGGTATGTTTAGCCCGGTTCGACTGAACGATATCCATACTCACCTCAAGGCCCAGCCGATCAGCCAGCACCCTGGCATAGGCCACGGGCAGCATATTCCTCCCCCTAGCCTCTTCAGCGAAAACAGGAACAATTACAGGCTTGCTACCGGCTAGTGCCTCCCTAATCTTATCGACCTTTTTATCACCCACTACGGCCTTGGCCACACGATAGGCCGCCTCTAGGTCACCCGACTTGGCTGCTGCATAATCAGCATGCTTCTTGGCAGTATTCAAAGGTGCCTGGAAGATTGCTGCTGGAAAATCACCCCACTCAGTACGCCGTGATGTGCTGCGACCTTTTGCATAGTTTGGCCCACGCTCCGCCTCAGTCAGGCGCCAGCGACCATCACGCTTAACCAGGTCAAAGGTTACATCGTCATTGCGCAGGGTTGCGCGGGTACTGGTTTCCTCTATTAACTCAGACTCAGCCACCAACATACCAATGTTCGCGCCGATCTCAGGATGTGCCGCAACAAATCGACTGGCACCATAGGCACCACCCTCACCCATGACCAGATCAATCTCACCTAGCTTACGGTGCCATAAGGCCTCATTACGTTGAGTGCGTTTGCCCGTATCCTTGCGTAACCAGCGCTCAGCATCACCCAGCACCGCCTCAAGATCACTACTCTTAAACAGCATCGGCAAGCCGATCTTGCGCAGGAACTTACGCAGCTTGGCAACAATATCAGTCCATAGCTTGCTCAGTTTTGATTTCAGCGCCCGGCGCTCGGCCAGCTTGGCAATAATCTCTTTCGACTCAGTAATAGAATCAATATCACCATAATCACGGGCCACCTCATCAGCCAGTTCCAGCACCACCTTATCGCCGTGGTCCTTCATCCACTGCACACGCTTGGTCATATCACCCATCAACTTATCCCCCAGCATTTCCTCCATGGCATAGTGACCAACAGCCTCATGGGCCAGAATCGTTTGAACATCGGTAGATTCACCCAGATAGTCAGCCACCAGATACACCGCATTGCTGGCAGGATCATGCACACCGAAAACAGGTTCATTATGGTCTTCAGGTTGAAGGTGTGCCGGCAGGTCGTCAACCGATTGCACCACCTCCACCTCGGGCGCGTTCTGGCCCCACTGCAACACTTTGCCCGATATGGCCTTGCGCACAGCCTGAACGGTGCCTTTGGTTACCACCATGTCTGGATGGGTGAGTTTTTCCGCCCCCTTTAGGGCGTAGTTGGCTGTAATTTCTACATCTTCCCCACTCACCGCCCGCTCAGGCATTGGCGACATGTCTTCAAGCTTTTCAAATAGCTCTTTGGTGGAGTCAGCCGCAATATCGAACTGACGGGAGCCATGGTGCGGGCTAGCCTCAAGCAGCTCACTATCCATACGATCAATGATCACTACACGGGTATTCACACTGGTGCCAGCACGCTTAAAGGTTACCGATGGCATGCCGATGTCAGCGACCATTACGGCTTCATCTTGGCTTTCATACCAGGCATCGAACTTCTTGTCGGCACTGCCACCCCTGGGGATCAAAGCAACCACCCGCCCTCCGTTGCGCAGATGATTAAAGGCCTTGTCCAGGTGCTTAACCGCGGTAGATCCACCCTGGCCAAAAGGCGGGTTCATGATCACGGCGTCATATTTATTAACGATGTGCAGGCTTTCAAAGTCATGGTCTTTTACTTCACCCTTGCCCAGCATGCCCAGCTCACCCACCAGATTATAAGAAGGCTCTACAAAGGTGCTTTTGGCATAGTCAGGAAACCAGCGGGCGATGGCACCGTGGCCGGCACTGGGTTCCAGTGCTGACTCATTCGGTTTCAGGTTGGCCCACTCCACCATTTTCAAACCTAAAGGCTCTGGCGTGGCGTAATAGTCCTTACCCTCACGGTTTTGGCGGCTCTTGCTGTTTTTCTGGCGGGTGTAATAGGCTGGCTTAGCCTGGTCAAATTCCGTTGTTTCACTAAACAAGGCCCGGTCTTTTTCTCTGCCACCAGTCCCTTGATGCTTCCCTGGTGATTCACTGCCAGATTCGGTGTAGGCATCGACAAACGCCTGTAACAGATTGCGGGCTTCATGGCCCAAAGCCAGATTCTCAGCAGTTGAACTACGACGGGCAACCGCCTCAGCAAAGGTGCGTTTTTCGTATTCCTGACCGGTAGTGAAATATTCAAAGATGGCATCACTCACAACGCCCGTGCGGTAAATACGGCCTTCGGTCTGAATGGCATCAGTAGGTTTGGTGGGCAAACCAAGATCAATCAGAACACGCTGGTGCTTATTGCTCATGTCATGCAGGCTGATACCTTCCTTACCGGCATCACGTTGAATCAGAATAACATCAACACCGCTATCATCTTCGTTGAAGGCCTTCACATTACGGGCACGCTCACCCTTAGACACATCACCATTAAACAACACGGTCTCAGGGAAAGCGCTGGTAATGGTATCGATAGGCGAAGCAAGGCCAGTCAGATCCAGATTCCACAAATCAGGGCGGGCCTGCTTAAATGACTCAACCACAGCCTTTTCTTTAGGTGTTGACCCTTGCGGCCGGAATGGATGAGTAACATCACTCTTCTTATAGCCATGAAACAAAACCACCTTACGGCCAAGATCCAGGTGCTGCTGAATGCGATCGATCGACTCACGAGACTTAACCGCCTCCAGAAATTGCAACCGCTTCAGATAATCAAAGTGTTTATTGATTAACCCGGTCAGATCTGGGTATTGTTTGTGGTTATCCCATACCCACTTCAGGCCCTCATCAATCTTGGCGCCAATACCATCCTCAGCCAGCACAAACTCACGCGAATAGTCTTGATCAACCTCTAATCGGCGGCCACGCAATACCTTCTGCTCTTTTAACCACTTGTTCAGGTTGCGCTCTGCCAGCTGCACATCTACTTCGGCTTCAGGTGCATTCAAGCTACCGGTACGCATGTGATAACCAAGATGCGTCTGCAGGAAGGAATCAAAGCCTTGAGCAACGTTATAGCCACCCTGGCGCTCTTTATCCTCAAACTGGCCCGAATCAAACAGGTAGCCATCGGCATACTGCATGTTCTTGTGGTAGGCAAACGGTGTGGCAGACAAAAACGTCACCTTGGCGGTACGTGGCTGTTCCGCCAGTTTCTTACGATACTTATCAATCTTGGCGTGAATTCGACTTACACGCTTAGCCTGACGACTCTCTTTCTCAAATTCCTGGTGTTTGCGTCGAATTTGAACCTGCTCATCATGTGGCATACCAGGCTTAACAACCGGCAGTTTCTTCTCAGCCTTATCGTAGGCAGCCTTGGCCTTTTCCAGCTCTTCACCATGAACGGTGTAGGCCTTGGTGTAAATTCCGGATGGATGCTGAGACAAGGCCCGCATCATCTGCAAGGCATCAGTTGTCCGTCCTGCTTGTGATTGCGAAAGCTTATGCGCCTCGTCAGGAATGATCAGATCCCAGTCTCGCTCAACCAAAACTTTGTTCTGCCCCAGGTTGGCATACATGGTCACCACCGCCCCCTCACCACCATTATCAGTAATACCGTTGAGCTGTTTGATAGGTAGATTGAAATGCTTGCCACTGGCCACCCAGTCACGCGCCACTTTATCGGTTGGCGCCACAATCAAAATATTGGTCTTGCCCTGGCGATGAAAACGCTTAGCCACACCCAGGCCGGTAAAGGTTTTGCCAGTACCGGTGCCATTGGTAAACAGCACGCCATGGGCATCAGGCTGATTAAATCGCTCTTCGGCAAATAGAACATCGTCTTGTTGCTCTGGCAACAGAATAGGCAGGGTGTCGCGGATGTTTTGAATATCACTCAGACGGGTGTCTTTGATGCTTTCGGCCTTGGTTTGGACCTTTTGCTTTTCCTCGAACGCTAAGCGGGCGTCGCCAGCAGCTCTTGAAGATTCTCCATCTCGGCCTGACTCAGGGCTGGATTGTCCTTCTGCGCTATCAGCACGGCCTCGGCGGGCGTCTGAATCTCGGGCAGCACTGCTATCAGATCCGGGTTCTTGCTCACGAACGCTTGCACTGCTGCTCTTTCCTGCAGCAGAGGTGCCAGTGTCAGATACGGAGTTATCAGACTGTCCTTCACTCCGTCGCTGGCCAGACGCTTTTCTTCCTGTTCCAGCGCCTGATCCATCTTTTCCGGTTTCAGGCTGAACAGCTGTTTCCAGTGTGCTGCCTTCATCTCGGGCTGTTTCCCGATCTGATTCCACACTTGTGCTGGTAACTGATGCATTGTTGTCTCCTAACTTAACCTCACCGAATCCCTGATCCAGAAGGTTCCTACTAAACATATTAGCAAAAGAAACGTCACGATTCCTTAATTCGCCCCCTTGCTCAGGGTTTTGAACAGCCGTTTCAACCAAATTCAGACGACCTTGAGGCGAAATGGCATACACCATCTCACCATCCATTACCCGGTCGCCGTTCTGATCGTAGTAATGAGTGAAATACAGCTGGTCCTTACCCTTATCACCTGGCAGACGCTCAATCACCAAATCCATATAAGGTTCGTTCGGAATGCGGACGTGGAAGTACTCACCCCCTAACGCCTTAGACTGCAGGCCAAGATCATGTAACAGCCTGGCAATGTTCTTGGATGCCGCCCCCATCTGTTCTTTACGGGGCAGGATGGCCTTATCTACCAATTTGCTACCAGCTTCTGCTGAATTAGTAGTTGGTGCTGGATTAGCCCTATCAATTGCCGCTTCAAGTCCCACTGCATCCAGCGTAATGCGTACACGCCTGTTGCCTGCCACGGCCAGAACGACATAATCACCAGCGTCATTAATGCTTTCTACAACACCCCCCTTCAACATTTTTCCTGTATTCGGGGTAAAGCGACCAATCTTATCGCCAACACTTAGATCAAGTTTTTTGGCCGCCTCCAATTTAGCCTTTTTAAAATTTTTCTTATCCAAATAGTGCCATGCGTCTACGACCTCTGAATGGATTGCCCCCCCATCCACTCCTATATCTATATTCTCAGGGATATAGCTACCTAACTGAGATTTTACGTGCTCAACGCCCTCTCGATATGATTTGGCCCCGGATTCTCTTGCTTTCTTAACGGCATCAATAAGGCGCTGCTGGGCCACGTCGGGCTCTGTTTTTTCATTTACAACAGGACGCCACTTACTAGAGATTTCTTTAAATGTTTTCCCGAGCGGGTAAGTGTCAGTTTCAGCGCTGGTTTCCGACATAAGCGCTTTCCTTATGTCAGATTCTTTATCCCTACCAAACTGCAGAGTGCCGGCCTTTTTATGGTGAACACCCTTTAGCTTTATGCCAGCCTTCACCAGCTTGGCACGCACCTCATCAACAGCAGTCTGGTCGGCAACCTCAACAACTACAGACTTTTTGCCATGGTGGCGGATTTTAAAGCCCTGATCCTGGCTCTCTGTTCCCGCCTGCACTTCAGTTCCCGCGCCCAATGCTGGTGTGGCCTCGGCATGAACTGAATTAGGCTGGTTCGCCTCATCTTTAACCGGGTCTGCAACTGGTTCAGCTTGAGTATCCGTCTGAACGGCTTTAACCGGTGCGGGCTTTTCTCCACTATCACTTGTTTGCCGTTGCTGAACTTTATTCGATATTGGAGCCGCATAATCATCCTCAATGATATTGCCCTCGGCATCTTCCCAGGCGCCGGGTTCATCTTCATAGGCGCGTACCTGGGTACCGTCAGAGGTTTCATGAGTGGGAATAAACGCCGATTCGTCAGACTGGCTCGGTGTAGGCCTTTGCGCAGTCTCTGCCACTGGCAAAGACTCAGGTGTAAGTAACCCCTCATGGTGCGCCGCAGGTTCCTGGGGTTCTGCTACAGAGGCGTGAGGGGTGTTGTTATCGATAACCGATTGGATTAAGCCTTGTTGTTCTGGCTTGGTTGCTGCTGGTTGTTCGGTTGCGGGTTGCGCCTGCGGAATGGCTGGCCGCTTTGTTTCTTCTGGTTTAAGTGCTGCAGCACTATGCTTTTCTGCGAACGGGGTGCGTTCATTAATCATTCCCTCCAGCTCTGTGATTACATCGGTATCGGCCACGCCAGAAAGCTCAGCACGCTCAAGTACAGCCATGGCCAGGCCGGGTTCAATCTCTTCCAGGTCAGCGGCAAGATCATACATCTGCGAACCAACCTGATCCATATCAGGGTGATACTCGTCCTGCTCTAGCTGTGGCTCATATAGGACATTCTCTACGCCAGGCTTCAGGCCGAGCTTATGCGCTTCTGATGGCGCCACCATCTCACCGGCAATCGGATCTTTCACCCAGTTACCGCCAACATGATCTTCAGGCATACTGATCTCGCCTGTTTCAGGGTTAAACCGGCCTGTTGGTATATCTTTCAGCGCTTCATTGCCCTTCTGGATTAAATCAGCGTCAATCGTGGCGCTGTCTAGCGCAACATCACGATTGATATTTGTGGCAGGGGTTGTGGTTGAAGCAGGAGGAGTAACCGGGGCATTGGCTTCGCCCTCATCAAACTGATCAAACGGGTTTGGAACATCACCGCTATCACTAACAGGCTTATCAATCACCTGCTCAGGCTTCCCCTGATCCACAACTGGTTTCTTGCGACTTGCGATAGCCGCCACGATATCGCCAGGTAGGCCAAGTGCTTCAAGTAGGCCTTCAGCAACAATGTCACCTTGGCTGGCTTCTTCGCCAACAACCTTGTTCCGGGCAATCTCACCAGTGGCACCACCTACCATCTGAATCATGGTCTGGGCAGGTATATTGGTGAACTGGTTTGGGCCAATCTTCCACGGAACTATCGCTGTTGTTAACGCATCTACACCACCCTGTGCAGCAGACTGCAATGCGGCCCTGGCTTGCGCCTGCTCGAACTCCATTCCTTTCTCAAGCGCATCAGCTACGTTCGAACCATAGGTATTGGCAACAGAACTAGCAAAGCCGGCACCACCCATTATAGCCGTGCTGCGGGTCATTCCCTGAATAGCTGCTGGCAACACCTTATCCATGCCTTTAGCGCCAAAGATAATGGTAAGCATCTGTGGTGCCAGTTCTGCTACCTGCTCGGTGAGTACGCCAAAAGTATCAGGCGAATCATTGATCTCGCTTACAAAGGCTTTTGTGGCATCCCATAAACCATCGGCGTTATTGGCGGCATCATATGCATCACGCATAGCAGGATGAACAGGCAAGGCATTAATCCTTTCCTGTTCAGACTTAAATAGCGCCTGGGTTTCATCCTTGCGCTTGCCGATGGTTTCACCAACGACGGAATCACCCAGTCCAAGCGCATCAACACTCGACTCAACCATTTGCTCAAACGGTTCAGTAATACCACTGGTAACACTCTGGCCCAGCCTGCGAACCCCCCTCTCCAGGGACGAAAGCAAACCACCGCCAGACTGTTCATGAAGGTCTATAGCATCCTGTTTATTAACAGGCGCTACGTTTTCAACTGAATCAAACTGATCAAAAGGATTTGAAACATCACTTACAGACGCAGCCGCATCAAACTGATCAAAGACATTCTTCATTATTGGAGGTACCCACTGGCACTAACACCATACTTTTGCTCAAACTGTGCAGCTAATCCGGGATTTTTGCGCAACATCTCAATAGCCGCCTGTGGAATGCCTTGTGTTTGTGGCTTCATCGCAGAATCAACGATCCCATTGCCTGAATTTTGAGTATGAGACAGGTTGTTGTTATTCGCACCTGGGGTTTGGGAATTATTTCTAGCTACGCTTTCAGCCATTCTTTCTTTGGCTCGACGCTCAATGAAGCCTTTGCGGCCTTCTTCGCCAAAATCGGATGAGTCAGTGCTAAACCAACCTGCTTTTTCTTTCGCCTCTTGCTTAGACTGTGCCCTGGCATCATCGTAAGAAATGCTCGGCTGTTGATCTGCAGGCTGCCACTGCTGTGCGCCAAGCGGTTTACCAGGATCTACCGGCGCCATTCGGCCAACCTCTTTGCCGTTATCACCAACATCAAGCAATACAGTGGCGCCAGTGGCAGGATCGGTAACGGTTTTATATGTCCCGTATGCAACGCCTCGGGCTGCTTTTTCAGGCACGCCTAAATCAAGCATTTCCTGGTATTTCTTATTGCTGTTGGTACCGCCAGTCGTCGCTTTAGCCGCGGCAGTCGCCTCAATCTCATCCAGCTTATATTCGTGCTGTTGTTGGTCTCGGGCTTTCTGCGCATCTGCTGTGGCACTCGCAGCCGCAGCGCCCTGCTTGCTGGTAATGTCGTTTCGTTTAACCCAAGACTGATCACTTAGGTTTTGCGAATACTCAGCAATACGACTTTGCCGGTCTTCGGCCGCGGCATCACGCTCAGACTGAAAGGCGTTCGCCACACCCATGCGGCCAATATCAGTCATTGCCTGACCAACCCCACCAAACACACCAAGTTTGCCCATATCACACCCCCTGCTGTGGTTGTTGTGGTTGTTGTGGCTGCTGCTGGGCCTGCTGTATTGTTTCCATGCCTTGCATCAGCTGTTCTTTGTCGTTGTCTTCGCCATAGCTTTGCAAATACATCTGCACACCAAACTCCAGCGCCTGTTCAACCTGCTCATCAGCCAACTCAGGATTACCAGTCTTTTTGTTAATCTCGTTAATGGCATCCTCCAAGTCGTTTAACAGCATCAAGCCTGTGGCCAGGGCGACATCGATTGGCATGCGCCCCATGTCGGTATCGATCTTGCGCAACACCATCACAATAGCCTCAGCCAATGCCTGATCTGGCTTGTTCGCCATCTCTTGCATGATGGAATCAAAAACATTTTCTTTGTAAATCAGGTTGCGGCCAATCTGCCATGCTTTCTTGGCTTGGGCTTGTTTTTCAGGGGTGAATTGATTTGATACAGATTCGATAAGACCTGCCATGACTTTCCTCCAGGCATAAAAAAACCGCCGAAGCGGATTATCTTTGTGTGTTAGTCGGCGTTACTCGGGCTCAAATTGCCCAGTCCTGGGGTTGTACTTCTTTCCAGCCAGATCAGACGGTGCCCAATAACTACGGCGTTTTCGTGACTCTTCTTCAAGTCTACGCTGTTCTTCAAGCCTCTCATTCTGCAAGTCTTCTTGAGCAGACCCAGCCAAAGCAGAGCCCGCTAGCTGCATACCACCGTAAGCCAACATTGGATTTTCCTTTGTCCACCCGGCAACAGAAGAAATAATCCCCTCACCAGCCGCTTGAACTGGCGTGGATACGATTGGCGGTGGGCTGCTAAAAAGGTTCTGCATGCCGCTATCGACAATACCACTGCCAACACTATTGGTCGCCACATCAACGGCGCCAGCCTCAACCGCTGGGGCAACAGAAGGGGCAAGCGCATTACTCATGGAATCCATCGCGGCTTCACTGCCGACATTGCTTGCTACCGCTTGCCCGGCTACCTGCTCGCCTGCTGCGGCTGTGCCCGCGGCTAAAGAATTGAGCCCCATGTAGGCACCAACCCCACCAAGAATTGCTTTACCGAAGTTGCGTTCCTTAATACCCTCCACCGCCGTCTTGGCGCTATAGGCCGTGGCCACAAACTTCATAATTGGCACAATAAGCGGTCCACTCACTTGGTCACCTCCATTACAAACCCTTTTACAGCCGGCTTAAAACCGAGCTGCTCAATTAATTTAATAACCCTCTCATCATCGGTGCTGACGTTGAGATAGATTTTGCGCACAGAATCAAACCCTTTCGCCCAATTGATATAGGCATTAATTAACTTCAACCCATGGCCACGACTTGAAGGGGCAACGTAGAAAAATAAGTCATTAGCTATATCGCCCCATGTCCACCAAATCGGCGCAATCAGACCAATAAACACACCATTAATCACGCCGTCACGCTCAATCACCCAATAGAAATAATCAGGCCTAACAGCAAATGTTTCGAATGCCTGAACCGCCTTGTCTTGGTCTGGGTCAATATCACAGAAGTAGCCGATATCATTCTTCGCCGACATTAAAAACCGGGCGACTTCCAACGAGTCAGCAACCGTCGCGCATCTGATATTACTAGACATACCGGTATGGCGCCCGCCACCGTTCATCAGCATCTTTAGGCTCAACTGGGTTTGTTGCAACCCCACCTGTCATAGCCTTGAATATTTCAGCGTCAGTAAAATCCATGTCACCATTCTTAAATTCTTCTCTAACAAAATCGTTGTACTGCTTCGCCACTTGATAGTTATCAAACTTGGCACCAGTGATGCGGCTGATAATTGTTCCATTTTCCTTAATGTAATCACCAAACTTTCTTTCTAGATTGGCATAGTCAACAACACCCTGAATTCTCACTAAATCAGGTGGGGAAACATCACCATGTTTTTCGGTATACCAGTCCTGCACCATCACAGGCATGCTTTCTATTGACTGATAACTATATGGATCATTTACGTTCTGTTGTGGTTGGCCGGGCTGTTGCTGGTCTGTCGATGCTCCACCGGCACCAGCCGTATCACTGGCTTCAGTTGGCGCAGGCGTTGTATCAATCACTTCACCATTCTCAATCTTCGAATTTTGCAATGCCGAATAAATTGGAGAACCGGCTAGCCAATTATCGTTAAGAACCTTTATGGCGGCAGCCTTTTCGGTTGCATCCATATCCTGCATATTGATATTAGCAATACCGTCCAAAAGAGTATCAAAATTACTTGCTTGCAGCCTGGTTGCCTCAATATCCCTGTCACTAGCAATACGATCAGCCTGTTGACCACCTTCAAACGTTTGCCGATCATCTTGCATGTTGTTGTCATGCTCAAATGTCCGTCCTTGACTGGCCTGGTCATACGCTTGCCTGTCATCCTGCATGGTCGCGTCATGAGTAAATCCACGTTCTTGCATATTTGTATCATGAGTGAAGCCACGATCCTGCATATTTTCGTCATGCCCAAAACGTGCGCCCTGTTCAGCCATATTGAAATCATGACTTTGCTCATTTAGTAGGCTTTGAATTATCCCATCATTGCGCTGCAACGCGCCACGGCTGGCGGTATCAAATCCGGCCAGACTGCCCTTGTTCGTTTCACCGGCATTGAACATTGAAACTTCTGTTCCCATCCTTGCATTTTCTGAGCGCGAACTGTTTTCAGCATCCTGATTGCGTGTGCCTTGAGTGAAATAGGTGCTGGCATCTGCATTAGCGATAGGCGCTGCCGCATCAATTGCCGCAGCTTGCGCAGCCTCCGCACCCATTGAGCTATTCACCAGGCCGCGACTATTGGCATATTGAGTGCCTCTCGTTCCGGCTCGTTTCATATAGCCGCTGTTTGAATCCAGCAGCTTATTCAGGTTAGTCGATGTCAGGTCATTGTCATTAACCTGGCGTATTTTCGCATCCCATGTTGACGCCTTGCCGGTCGCCATCTTTGGTGCGGAAGGCATTGAGGCCACACCATTTTGGTTCAGAACTGAATCAATCAAACCAGTTTTGCCATAAACTGAGCTATTACCTGTAACCTTGCCTATCTGATTGCCTTCATTGAACACCAAGCCATTAATAACCTCATACTTGCTAGTAGAATTAGGTGATGTCACATTGCCTGCGCCATCAATGCTTCCAATCTGCTGACCATTCTTTAAAACATTGGAGCCTGAAATACTGAACAGGCTATCATCACCGTCAATTTTTACATTGTAATTACCAAAGCCATTCTTAGCCATTACATCCCCCTACAGTTTAGCTTTACGCTTATCATTGGCTTGTTTCACCTTTGTTGGCAATGCCAGCGCCACGCCAGACGCTTCCAGCACATCCAGCAGCTCAGATGGTTTTATCGCATCAATTTCTTTCTTGGCTTCATCAGCATCAATAATGGCCTGAAGTTCTTCCTTTGATCGTTTCATTATTTCTACCTATGAACTTGAACGCGGTAATTCCCAGCCGTTAACGCCTTGAGCCTGACTTCGCTAACGCTTGGATTGTCGAGTCGATAATCAGTACCATTCACCGCTTGCTGGGTAAGGGTGTTGCCATCGTAGTCAATAGCAACCGAATCAATAGTTGGTACTGCGACATCGCTGCTGGTGCGTACCACTAGGGCAAAGTCAAATGTGGTTGTAATTGCGGGAAAGTACGCATCGGCCACGGCGTTTAATGCCGTGCTATCCATTCGGTTTTGCGCAACGCCCATAGCGTCAGAGAACGCTTCATAGATATTATTTACAGCCGCACTGGCCCAGGTGGTGCTGCCATATGTAACATTGGAGTTATATTCCCATGTCCCGGCGTTATTCCGCACGATAGAACGCTCAGCTGTCTCGGCACTGCCAACAATATTAAACGTCGTTCTGCCATCAGTAGACCAGGCGTAATAGGCGAGATGCCCAGCAAGCGTGTCTGTGGCCGTCATAGAGTTGAAATCAGTCCATAGATTGGTGTCTATCTGGCCGGTCGCATTGGTGATTGCAGCAATGTACTGGTCTTTAGCGGCCTTTTTCACCGCGTTACAGTTATATTGATACACATTGTCGTTTGTCTGGCCTACTGTATAAACCTTAAGTCCGTCTTCACTAATATCAATGCCATAGGGCACTGTATCTTGAGCCGAGATTGATTTGCTAATATTGTCATACGCGCCAGTCGATAGATCCCATCCTGTGGTTAGTACATATTGCAGGATTGTGTCAGTCTGATAATTCAGTATTAGCAACTTAACCCCATCGCCACTGAATGCCAGGCCGAAAGGCTGTGCGGATTGACCTGTTAAATCCAGGCTAACCGTGTCGTAAGACGCGCTGGAAACAACCCAGGCTGTTGATAATGTATATTGGTAAACATGCGCGGTACTAGCGCCATCACCCAACAGATACATTTTGGTGCCGCTTGTATTAAATTTTATGCCACGGAAAACTGTATCTTGACCAGATGCATCAAAAAGTACTGTGTCATACGTAGCAGTTGAAATATCCCATGGGGTTGATAGCGTGTACTGCTTAACATCAGTTACTGACACAAGATACAACTTGGTGCCGTTATTACTTAATGTAAATGCCCCAAAACCTAATCCAGTCTTCGAAGTCACAAACGAGGCCGTATCAACTTCCCCACCAGTCACTGAATATTGGTAAATAGCGGTACTATCGCCCACATACATCTTTGAATCACTATCACCAAACTCTACCCCCGTAGGCGAAATCGTTTGTGCAGAGATATCTTTAAGTTTTGAGTAGGCTAAATTTTCAATGTCCCACGGCGAACTTTCGTTTATGCTGTTGCTTGGCTGAAAACTGCCGCCTTCAAACCAGCCTGCGTACAGATACCACGAGCCAGATACAATCCCCGAGGTGTCGGCAAAATCAGTGATAACAACGGCTTTGATCGATGCAGAGCCGGACGTGCCAAAAATAATGGCCTCACCGCTATTGCCCACAACACGCTTGCCGACATCGCTTGCCGCCCATGTGCCAGAACTCTTCGTCAGCGTGACTACGCCGGTTGTATTCGAAGGCGTTAGCGTGACCGTATATGCTGAGTCTTGCAGGTCGAACAGCGTATCGTCGGTATTAATCCCCCAATAGTTATTGGTAATACCTAGCTGCGCGACCTCTTTAGTCACCATGGCCGTAAACTTGCCGATAGCATCAAGCGATTGTGTCAAAGTGATAGATGATTCCTGGTTTAAAGCCATGCTGGCATTCAAGAAGCCAGTCTCACCCAACCCTTTATCGCCGCTCCTTGAGTATGACGCCAAAATGCTCTTGCCTGTGGCGAAGCTGGTGACTGAACCAACCACATGAGTGACGGCCACATCGAAATATCCCGCCTGTTCAGTCACCGCCGTGACCTCATAAATCACATAGCGAGTCGCGTCCAGCTCTTCCGATAATTTCAAGATCCCCTTTACTGTTGGGTTGGTTGAATCGTCGAAAGTACGGATAAAGGCTTGCGCGTCATTTGCGGTTGAATCCAGGTCGTCAAATCGTAACGTTGTTGCAAGGGATAGATCGGTATTACTGGCTTTTAGCTTGCTGGCACCAGGGTCCGATGCAGCAGTATCGGTTGACCAAACATAACCCAGTGCAACCCCGGCAAACTCACCCTTTGGCCCAGCAGATAGCTGAAGCGGATGAACACCGTAGAAATAAAAAACATTATCAGTGGCGTTATACCGTAGCCCGACAAGTTTATTTGCTAGCATGTCATTAGCAACAGAATCAGAACCATCGACACGCTTGATTGACTTGGCACCCAGGCCATCAATGTTTACCGTTGCTGCGCCGGTATTGCTGTTTGTGGGATAAAACATCACCTCCATCGCATCGGTGTAGGCAGTCGGCGCGTGAGGCAGAGCGACTACATAAGCATTGGCGGCGCCGGTATCGGTGCCCAGGTTGATTAGGCCTCGCTTTAACTGTGATTCAGTTGGCAATTTATCAAAGCCGGCAGCTATTTCATCGGCAATGTTATTATCAAAAGCTGCTACAGCTCTTACCCCTGTTGGAACCCTATTGGCAGAATGATTAAAGAAATCATTGCTCATCGTGATAACCCTCTGACCGAATAATGTATTACTGCCACTTGTAAAGTGTGGGGCAGCTGATAGGTTGAATTTGAATAAATCGTCATGCTCATACTGGTGCCAGATCCTTCGATATAGGCTTCGCCCTGACCAACCACCTGTGCATCAAATAGAAAATCGCCAAACACAGCATCAGTATCGAAGTAGGCGCCACCACTTAAAACATTGATTGTTTCTGCAACCCCTTGAGGCGCATCAGGTGAACCATAAGAAAAGTCTGCCGAGAACTGGATATCAGCGCCCAATGGCGCATCCATCTCAAACACCGCCTTAAAGAACTGCTTGTTGTACTGCGGTGAACGAAAGTTGTTGAAGGCAATAATGGCAAAGGCCTCTACGGCACCACCATCAAATGATGTGCCGGCATCCATCTGGTAGACATAACCATCATCAGAACCAAACAACAACACCTCATTGCCATCGTTATCTTCAGCAGAGCAGCAGCAGCGTACAACCACGCCGTAATCGACACGGGTAAATTCGATGCCTTTTGATGTCACGTGACCAATAATCCCCGTGCCATCAGAAAAGAACAGCCGGTACTGGTCTTTGTCTTTTACCCGCATCGACGCCGTTACCAACCCCTTCTTCGCTTTGATTATGGGTTGAATCAGCTTTGAAAATGTTGAGGCTTTGAAATCACCATAGGCTTGCACTGCTGATAATCCAGTCAGCCCTCGGTCATCCAGATAGAGTGGCTTTCCTATCTCCTGGATAGATCGCTCAATCGCGCCAGACTCTGCCGAATGCGTGACAAGATTCCAATCTGCTGAACTGGTGCCATACAATAGATAAGTGCTGTTGCGGTCAAAAATCGCCATCGCATCGCCCGGCACACTGGCATACCCTGTGGTGTCATCTCCGGTAGCAATCTCACCCGCGCCGGTAATTGGCGACCACGTTAATGGATCAGCAATGGAGCTGTGTTGTGTTGAGCTTCCAAACGAGAAGAACAAATGTTTTTTATGCACAAACAGGTGACGAGGCGTATCGGTTGTCATGCCGGTATGGATAAAACAAAAGCCAGTACCATCCCACTGAAAGCCTTTATTCACGCCGTCAACGCCATACATCTTCCTTGAGCCCGAATCGCCATAAAAATTGTAATTCTTAAACTCAAACTGCCCACCAGGCAGGAAGGTATTGGCCGCCTGCACACCAGAACAGGTCGCAGATCCAGCCGCTGAGGTAATGGTTTCAGCCTGAAATGTGCCGACGACACTCTTCAGGTAAATCCTACCGGCCGCATCGTTGCCAGCCCATGTGCCCGAGGTCACAACCACATTCATCACATCGCCGGTTGCTGTAGATATCCCCCCCGTTACTGTTTCATTAACAGATATCTCGGTTGTGCCCGCCGTAAAATCAACGTAGTGCCCAATATCAACCGCTACCCAGCCAGCCGTACTGGCTTTATACATTACGCAGGCAGTTGCCCCGGCATTGTCACGAAAATTATATTCATCACCGCCATACATCCACACACCGCGAATCTGGCCAGAGCCTGGTGGCTTTCCAATATCTGCCCTGGTTGCTTCAATGGCTGCCTGAAGCCAAGCATTATGATTGGTGTCGTCTGTAGCGCCTTTCTCTACTGCAGTACCAGACGTGGTAGCAGAGCCAGAGGCAGAGGTAATCAACTCAACATCTTGAAAAACATCAGAACAACCAAACAACACCAAATAGCCAGAAGCGTCATTGGTTGCCCATGATCCGGATGTAACAGTAACGACCAGCACCTCGCCCGTATCAGCAGAAGTGTCGCCTGTTACTACTTCGCCAACAACAAAGGCCGATGTGCCAGCAGTAAAGTTAAGCACCCAGTACGAAGCCTCAGAAGGCGATGGCCTACCATCAAAACGCTCAAAACCATCAATACGACGATAGCCTGTGTCTGTTGCCTCGTAGTTTTTTGAGAACAACAGCGAACCGGCTTTCTTCGCCATAGCTGGCGAGACAAGATCCTCACCGCCTTTCAGCTCAACAATATGCGGTCTTCTGCTCAAGCGAATGCACCCCTGCCCATCTTAATAGTGGGCAGCTGTTCGCGTTCCAGGTCAAACAAAAGCGAGTTATAACGGTCCTGCAAAAGAGCAATACGCTGTATAGGTGCCTCCTGGTCTGCCAGATAACGCAACACGGCGCCCATCCATAGCAGATCATGAAAACGCTCAGGCATTCGTGGCACATCAGAATTTTCAACCAGCTTCGTAGGTGAGCGATAGTAAATACCGGTAACCGTATAAACATCATTAGGCACTGGCGTCATGATCAGCGCGTTATCTGGTGAAACACATACAGCTTGTGGCACACCAGATGCCAGAACGCCAACGTTATAAACACGGTCCCAGTCTGCATAGTCCATGCGTCCTATTCGGTATTCATTAGCAAGGCCGTCTGCAGTTAGGTATTGCTTAAAGCTCTTCTCATTCCATGTGCCAAGATCAGTTATAGATAAAGAGGTCGCCGGGTATTCATGGACACTCGCAATCGTTTGAAAGTTCTTGCTTGCGCGCTGAAAATACCAGTTATCACGCCGACTTTGCAGCGCGTACCATTCGTCGTTTACCCATTCAACCAACTTGGCATACATACCCGTCTGACTTTTCACAGTAGACGGGCCGTTGCCGCTGATCTTGGCCTCCTGACGGGCCTTCTGGCATGACTCCAAAAAGTTCATTAACGTTCAGCTGCCCGTGGATCATTAATCAATTGAACAGGGATAGTCTGAGCATCAGAAGATGTCATCGCGTTATCCATATCTGACTGGTAAAACTCAGTGGTCACCGCATCCATCAAACTACAAAATGCACCGTATGGAATATCGATTTCTTTGCCGCGTTGTATCAGATAGGATTGACCATTCCAGCCCACAAAAACATCCTGGTCTCCACCCTCACCCTTCTCAATTGGAATCTTGATTGTTACCTTGTCAGCAATTGCATCCGCCTTTGACGCATACATCTTGCCTGGTTTTGGTGCCTTGAATCGTTTTGCAACTGGTGGAGCTTCAGTAGGCGGACTGTCTGTAATCTCAATACCCAGATGATCAGCTACCTTTTTGCGAATATTCTCTTCTTTCATGGCTGGCGCAAAATTCTCACCCATTACCTCTTTGCCATAAGCACGCAACGCTGCAACATCAGCCGTTGCCACGCTATTTTTATCTACACTCATTGATGCTTACTCCCGGTAAGTTTGTACATAAAAAAAGGAGGCCTCGGCCTCCCTTCATTGCAAAATAGTTTCAGTGCTTAACGAAAAGCGATGAAATGAATTGTTTCACCCGACACATTCACGTCAGTGTCTGCGCCAATGGTGATACCAACAGCCGCTGACGCATCAGAGCCTGCATATTCACTAATGCCATTTGATGTAATCTTGGCTGAACTAGCATTACCAGTGGTAGCGTTATCAACAACCTTCAGGGTCTTGATTGCGCTTGCTGCCGGCATGCCTTCAAACCATTCCAATGTCGGTGCCAAACCGCCTACATCATCCAGGTTGAAACATTTGAAATAGCGTGGCGTAAAACCAAGCTCAATATTTATGGCTGCACCAGTGCCTTCCACCGTACCCACGTCAACTTCTTTCATTGTTAAATCCTCTTGTGCTTAAATAAAAAAGGGACAGCAAAAGCCATCCCTTTAGTTACTTACCGTTATGGTTTAGATATCTGTTGCGCCGACCTCAAGACGGGCAATCCAGGCCTGATTAGTGATCAAACTTGCAAACCATGTCTTCCAACCAACGTAACCACGCTGACCCAGTGGATCTGAAGCGCTCTTGGTACCAGGATTGATAATGCTAGGTTCAATAGCACCGCGGCCCTTCAAAGGAACACACGCAACCGCGTTCTGCGCTACAAAGATCATTGGATACACATCTACCTTGGTACCACTGGTCACCATGCCGTTCAGCGTAGCGCTACCAGAGTCTGCAAATGGCTCAAGCTCAGGGCTGGTCACAAAACGAACGTTTTCCAGTGATCCCAGCTCTTCAGGGCAGATAGGCTTACGGTTGCCGTAATCAGCAACTGAAGTAAAGCCCGTCATGTTACGGATATCGTTTTCCAGATCAGTATGGCAGTAGCACACATACGCCGCCTCAACAGAGCTGGAGCCATACTTAGGTGAGCCATCCAGCACTTTGGTAATTGGCTTACCTTTTTGTGCTTTCAGGAACTTCACAACCGCACGAACACGGGCCACACTGACTGAATCATTAACATCAGTACGCGCAGCATCAGCAGCAGCGCCATAAAAGACGTTAGTGCCACCCTTCATAGTGCCGTACAAAACAGCTTCAACTGTTTCACCCGCGTTTTCACCCATAAGCATGGAATTTTCATCCAAGACCGGATCTTCAGATAGATCCTCAACCTTGTCCGACAGCTCAGAGATATTGCCGTACTGCTTCACTGTTGCCGTTTGGCGGGTGTACTGCATCTGCTTAGCAGTTGGCGTTACACCTTCAACAAGTGGCGTAGTCGCCTTGGCAAACGGTACCGGTGTGCGGAACTTGATGGTATCCGACTTCTTTTTACCCAGCGGTTTGGTCATGCAGGTTTTTTGCAGCACCAGGACAGGTTCTGCATGCTTCAGCGCCTTAGCCTCTGCAGTCAAACCGGCCTCAACACCGATATCACCGTATTTACTCATAGTCATTGCTTGTTACCTCATAATTTTGAGGCGATACGATTAAACATTGCATCCTCATCACCACCGCCATCTAGCGAGCCTCGTTGGCCACGTTTGCTAGGTGTTCTTGCTGCAGCTTGTCGGCGCTTTAATCGCTCACCGGAAATATCAACAGCATCAGCATTTGCATCAGACCCTTGTTCAGGATCTTCCTGCTCGGGCTGAGCGCTGTTCTTGTAGGTGTCGAACAACCAAATGGCATCAGAGGCGAGCTGGCTTTTAGTAAGGGCTTGAACATTGGCTGGCTGCTGGGTAATCCAACCTTTAAAACCGTCACTTTTTGCAGTTTCTTCCCATTTAGGGTGCGCGGCCTCAACGGCGGCATACTGGGTTTGCGCGTCTCTTTGTTGCTCTGAATCGCTGAGGTAATTAACCTTTGATTCAAGTCGTTCGATTGTTTGTTGACTGGCGGCCTGCTGGTTGCGAATGTAGGCGGCTACGTCTGGATATTCTTCTTCGAACTCGCTCATCACATCGTCAGAGGGAGATTCATTAGGGGCGGCCCCATTGGGCGGCTTGTTATCACTTGCTGGTTTTTGCGTGGTTTGTTGCTGTAGCTTTTGATTTAGCTCATTGATCTGACGTTGAAACGCACCCACACGACCCGCGTTAGACTGCGCCTGGTGCTGCGCCTGTTTAAGTGCTTCCTGTGTTTCGTTGAACGCACTTCTCAGGTTTTCAGGGGCATCTTTCCAGGGATCATCATCGGCTTTGGCTTCCGTATCAGCATCTTTACTGGCTTCAGCATTAGTGCCTTCATCTTCATCGGATTCAGCTTCCGCATCATCTTCACCAGAGGGCTCTGAATCATCAGCATCACTGCCAATATCGTCAGAATCTTTGCCATCAGCTATTTCATCAAACATCGCATCCAGGTCTTGCTCGTCTTGATCAACGCTATCGTCCTGGTCGTTCTCATCTGCTTCTAAGGTCATTGTTTGCTCCATGTGCGCACCAAATCGCGGGCACAAAAAAACCGGCACTGAGCCGGTTGTTGATTTGCGGGGCTTTCGCCGCGCTTAGATATTGATTCCAGGGGACACACCACCGCTTGTTTGCAATGGCCTTGGTGGGTCTCCCAGTCTCAAAAGCTGTTTTAGTTCATCGATTGCGCCACGCAATTCATCGCTACGCCGTTCACTGCATTCAGACGTTTCTAGCTCATCTCGTAATTCAGACAATCTTGCTTCGGCATGCTCTTCAACGGCAAACCATGTTTGATTTTGTTTGTTAAATGGCATCAGATTCCTTGCCCTGTCGCCAACCTAAGATTGGCTTCATCATAGAAACGTTCTGCTTTACCCTTCTCAATGATGGATGTCTTTTGCAATTCAGCATTAATTTTTTCAATTGTCAGACCGCGCTCTTGAGCCAGTTTTAGCACCAGATTCTGCTGATCCATTTGCCGCTCATACATACGGGCTTGCCGATCAAAGTTACGATCTTCTAGTTTTTCTTGATGAATCTGGTAATCGAGCTTAAGTTTCTCAGCGGCCAAACCGCCATCACCTTGCTGAGCAGCCTCGGCCATCGCCTCTTGGTTACTATCAATCTCTTTATCGCTGAGAACAACATCATCAGGTTGAATTGACTGACTTTGCACCAGCTTTCTAAGAAGTTCGCGTGCCTTCATCATTGGCCCAAATACTGGGCTTTCTACAAAACTGGCGAGGCCGAACAACGCAGCGGCTTGGGCGTCTTTCTGCAGCAACACCGTTGAACCACGGGCATCAACCTTGTAATCACCCTTAATTGAATCGTCTTCGTGATACTGCATGTTGTAGGTATAGAAACCAGTAATCAGTTTCATTGTGATGCCATCATCAAACTGGCGCACAACCCGTCTAATCACCACATGAGATGTGTTCATGCGAATCTTTGCCGCCGTTGCAGATTCCTGCGCCATTTTCGGCTGGTCATTATTCACAACCATCTGTAAGCCGGTCTCTTCCTCAAACAGCTGCTTTGCTTCTTTGATAATCAGCAAAATCTCATTGGTGCGACTATCAATATTAAATTGATGAAACACCTGATTGATTGGTATCTTTTTGTCTTTTAGCAGCCAGATTTTCTTTGTAGTCAGTTCCCAAACACCATCGGCTGGCTCAATAGCTTGTTTATTTGCAACCGTCTGCGGCCCAATCGACAAAGCGCTGTTATCGATCATCATGCGCCAGCCAGCGTTAAATATCGCTTGAGAGTTACGGCCAGAATAAGGGACGCCATAACCAAAAATACTGGAATCATCTTCAATCCAGTTGGCCACGCAGTAGGAGCGCTCATCAGTCTCAAGCAACGGCAAGTGGATTTTAACCACATGCGCACCACAGAAAATTACAACTGCTTCTACCTCTTCCTCATCGTCGCCATTGAGTGGTTCTTCTTCATCTGGCTCAGCCAGCCCACAATCACACAAGACTGATTTCTTAACTGGCCCTTGATATTTCCAAAACTCGAATCGGTTATCTTTCTTAGTCGAATCGAGCCCGTTAATTTTGCGCATCTCATCCAGATGAGTGCTTTCAGTTTTATATATCTCAGGACCAACACCTAACAACTTCTTCAACTGATCCTTGAAGTAAGATTCATTTTTTAACAGCTTGCGTACCTGGCGCTTGGTCATGTATGACCGCTCAAACTCAAAGTCGGCCTCTTCAAGCGTGGCAGCAGACATGTCTGGGAAATAGTCCCATGGCGACACATAACGCACGACAGGCTTAGATTCAGACACCATTTCCAGCATTCGAACAACCGACTGGGTATTGATGTCCTGAGCCTTAGTCCACTTCTTGACTTGATCAATCTGCTCTACCGGCCCCTCCAAAACTCCGGTACCTAACCTGACAATATCTCGGACACAGTCACGCGCTTTACTTGGATAGTTTGATTCAGTCAGCTGGTCATCAATAGTCGTGCGCATTTTCTTAGCACGTTCGCTGGCCTTCTCAATCTCAAGCGTTGCGGCATAGCCATGGGTAAGCAACTCTTCTTGCTCGTCCTCAGCCTGACCAGCTTTGTACATGTACTCGCCTTCAGGACCAAACATAGGATCTTCACTGGTCGATTTCTCAACCAATTCAGGATCAGGGGTATTAGTACAATCCCAGTTACGATCATCGGTTGGCAGCATCATCTCTGAGAAACGAGCTTCGGCACCATCGCAATAAGGACGGGTTATGTTGGCAAATACGCGGCTTTGTTCTTTTTCCTTCAGTTCTTGCTCTGTTTTGGTGTCATAAATACCGTGGTACTGACGCAGATCCTCAACCCAGCGTGCTTCAATCGTTGCTTTTTGCGTGACCTGATCATTGGCAAGCGTAGACAGTTCAATAGCCAAGACATCAAGCGGTTGCCTGTCTGTACTATCTTTGTCTTTATGATCTTCTAAAAAGTCCAAATCAGTATCCTGTTCGTGAGTCAGCTGGACCTGTCTTTGTTACAACAGATCGTGATTGCGTAACATTAAGGCCTTGCTCAATACGCAGAGCGCCATATTGAATTGCATCATGTGGATGAGAGTGCTTGTTCTTGTCTGGTTCTTCCTTGTATTTGGCCTCTCCAGACACCAGCACACGCTTGAACCGGTACCCACCGTTGAAGCCCTTACGTGAAACCTTGCATGTCGGTGACAACAAAAACCCAGGCTCACCACGCCCCACCAACCGCTTCAGGTGCTTCTTAACTGCAGCTTGGCGTTTCGTTGGAACGTTTGTTTCGCAGGCCGCTATTTCAACCACGTTTTCAACCGACTCAAACACCTCATGCAGAATGTCGAATGCTGCTGTGCTGTCAGTGTCGTTTTTGCTTTCACCTGCAGGGTCACCAGTGATATAGACCGGGCAATTTGCGTACTTCGTATTCAATGTTGGCAACACCATGCTCTCTGCCAACTCAGTGATATCCATGTCTTCGGTCGTGAATTCTTCCAACTGCCGCACCTGACCAAGTGAGGTTTGCTGTAAAAACACTGCCGCTGGCGTTCGCCCAAAATCAAACGAAAGCACAACAGGCAGTTTGGTAATGGGCCACAGCTCATTCTTGGCAACATGCAGAGAATCTTTGAACTGAGGATAAACAGGCTTACCATCCATAATTGTTCCGTACTCCGCATCGATATAAACCTTAATCCAGTTCTCGTCTTTACCAATCTGTGAGAACTGGTAATAACCAGGGCGAAGGTTTTCAAGGTTCTCAGCGTCAGGTGATCGACCAGAAGGCTGCCTAAAGAACTCCATCAACGGCTGGCCAGGCTTAATTGCACCTATTTCAAGCAACTCTTGCTGTAGCCGCTGCAGCTCTTCCTCTTGTTGCCTGGCAGTCTCAGGATCATCAGACCCTTCAGCCAAGTTGTACCACCAGTGGTCGTCATCCGGCATATTGGTGTCCATGAACACGCACGGATTAGTGCACTCAACATCTTTCTTGGCTGGATAACGCCCAACACGGCCACTGGCACCATCAAGCGTTTCTTTGCTTAACTCCCTGGCCTCGTTCATCCATACCCAACTAACCTCAAGCGACAACAGCTTCTTAATGTCGTCAGGCCTATCCAGCGCCAGAAACAACACCTCCAATTCAACATCATCTGCCAGTTTCAAACGTTGGTAGATCGGCGCGTCATAAACAACTGGCCCAAACCATTCAGGCTTAAACCAGTCAGTCCAAGTTTTAATTGTTGTTGATTTCAGTTCCGGGTAGGTATTACGAATAATCGCACCACGGGTACGCCTTACCCCATCCGGCCCAGGCTCTTGCAAAAATGCCAGCCGAACGGCTTCCATACACATCCCAACAGACTTACCAGACCCAATAGGCCCGCCAACACCGCGGATAAACGCCTCTGACGCATGAAACTTAGCAATGGTCGGCGAGGCGTTATATGTAATCAGGCTCATTCAGTAGGCTTGCCACCAAAGTTCATCACCATGGTAGGCATGCTCTTACCCTCAGCATCGCCATGCTTAAGCAGCGTCGCCGGCCCAAACCGTTTAGGCCACAGCTTTTCCATCAGCTTCAGCCGCGTATCAACCCTTGCCTTGGCATGATTCACACTGGCACTGGTCATAGTCGTAACCAACTTTTCATCAACCATGACCGGCACGCCATCCATCATCACCACGTCATCAGCCTGATTATCAATAATGTCCAGCGCATCGTCCGACATCATCTCGGCCTGGACCTGCTTCGCCTGCGCGTACTGGTCATAGAAGTCTTTCATAGACTCCGATGGATCGGCGCCAATTGCATTGTTCAGCCATCGGCAAACCGTTTCCTTTGAGGGCATATCGTCATCTCTACAAATCGCATTCAATGACTCCCCCATCATAAGACGCATGCACAATTTATCGGCCAGCTCTTTGCTATAAATGCCAGGGCAAAAACTATCCCTACCAGCCTGTAAGTGAGCAATAACATCAGGGTCTTTCAATAACTCTTTTGCTTTTTTGGGTACGTTTTTCTCTGCATAACCGCAAAAACGTGCTGCCGCTATTTCATCACCACCATTACGACGATACTCAGCAGCAAACAGGCCTTTACGGCCAGTAAGTTTTTTTAATTTAGTCATGATTTGGGGGCCTCACAGCGCCCTATCCTTCAGAACCGCAATCAGAACGGTTGGGGTTATATCTACAGTTACTGGTTAGTTTTTCAGTGACGCAATCTTTTGCAGCAAACTAGGCGCCTTATCCTCACCAGCAGCAATGCGTTTCTGTTTACCTCGGTGCCAGGACGTGACGCCAAGTACGCTACCCCACGCCACAAAGACCCACTCAGGGATTGCTCCCGGTGTTAACAGGCTGTAGGTGCCATCCGAACCGATCTCACCAAAGGCACGGATGAACATATTCACGATCATTGGAAAACCATAATTCATAAACAGAGTGATGCCGAACATAAAACCATTAAATGGCCGCCATGACCACTGCATCCAATGTTCAGATTTGCTCTCCGACTGCATTGTTGTGTTGACTGCCTGGATTTGCTTTGTCTGTTCCTGCATCTCAGTGATTGCAATATCAGCCGCAATTTGCTGAAGCTTCACTTCATTATTACTTTGAACCTCTTTCAACCGGGCAGCAGCGGCAGGATCAGCCGAAATAATCCCGGCCAGCTCATCAGGTTCAGTTGTTTCAACACCAAACGCAGAGGCAATCATACTCACCACTGGCATGGCCACAGCAGCAGGCCCGCCCAACACAGTGCCAAGCAATGGCGCGGCTTTACCGACAATACCGGCTAGTTTTTTCAGGCCATCACTAAAACTCATCACGCCACCTCAGAATAATGATCTATCCAGTCTTCAATACGTCCTTTGCCAAGGTGTGTGTTGTAGTGGTCTTTCCAGTATTGAGCCAAACCAACCACATCATCAGCGCCTGGAAGCGGCTCAGGTCTACGATAATAGACTAGGCGGCAAATAGCTGTTGCGTAATAAAGATTGCCAATTAGCTCTACATCCAAATCATTCGTAAAAGGATGTTGTGCAGCAAAACCACGAACCTTGCTAGTCAGGTCTTCTTTGTAGATTAAAAAATTATCCCAAACATCCTTATGTGTAGCTGGTTCAATCTGGTACAAACCGAGCGCTGGTCCACCCTGCTGTTTCAAGTGATACAACAGCGATTCATGCGCAGCAGTTCCAAGCACTAGGTTCTCTGCCGCCTCTGACCACATACCCAAGTGCTCAAGCGTTGGCCGAATAATTAGGTTGCGCAAGTGTTTATGATTAATCATTGTGAAAAACTCCCAGGCCTAATTTCAGCATATTGAGTTCGCAGTTCATCTGTCGGGAAAAAGTCAAAATTTTCACACGGTTGCTGGTAATGCTCCGTCAGAGCATTCAAATAATACAAACGCTCACGCAGCTCATCCTCTTGCGCTTTAACCCTGATCTTTCGCTTTTCCCACCAGTCATAAAATCTTGCAGTCGTGTAAAAAAGCGTAACCGCACCTACGGCCAAATGAACCCAGCCCAAAACAACACCTATTGACAGCGTACCGGCAAGCACATCACCTGCATTTTTAGCGGCTTCTATGTTTTCATTCGCCATAAAAAATGCCCTAAATTATGGATGGTCTGGAACGTGATAATAAAACTTCATCTGCACACGGACACCTGCAGATAACGCAATCAAATGAATGTTTGTCACTCCCTGTATATCAACCACAACAGGGTTTAAATCACTGCCTGACCCATCTGAAACAGCGCCACTTGGAAACTCAGCAGCAACATCATAATTAACTGCAAAATCATCCGTTGCACTAAACAATACGGTAGTTGCGTTAGCTGGAACGGCATGCGTAACATCAGTTGTGCTTACAACTTCCCAGTCTGTAAACGACTTCGCAGGCAATGCAAACGCATTAGGGCCATTGGCACGCCCGCTCTTAGTCTTTACCGGCGAGTTAACATCAGTAACAAACGCTGCTACTGCTGGCATTTTTTCACACCTTCAGGCCGAACCATTAAATCAGTACGGGCCTTGATTCGATCCTTGGCCGCTTCAGTCTTAGCTACCAACTTTGCTTGCTTGTTCCGCAAATCTTCACGCTTCTTGCCAATCTTGATGCACTTGCGCTCCATTCGCTCAATCTTTGACTGGGCCCATAAAAAACTAATCATTCTGAACATGTGCTTACCCTTGTTTCAGTGTCGGTGTACCAAACACTTCTCTTGATGGAATTGACGGCATCGGCATGTACTTGCGCAACTTGCCCCACTGAGCCTCTTTTTTCGCTTCAGCTTTTACACGCGGATCATCCGAAAACCCCATAGGCACCCCGGCACGATGCAGGATTGCAGTATCGAGAATAATGCCCTCGTGCTTCGCCTCAGCCTCAGCAAGCTTGCCAACGGAACGCAATGCCGCAGACAGCTCAAGCGCTGCCTCCCAAGGTAGTTCGTGGAGCTTGCCGCCGATGAACAATTGAACTTTCTCGCCGTCTTGTCGAACTCTTGCGCCACTCATAGTTTGAAAATCTTGTTAGCGCCTGCGTCCCACGTTACCGTTATGTCGCCGCCGTTAGGAGTGACAGGCAGGCCGGTAGCGGTATCAATGCAGTAGATCAATGGCGATGTTGCTTCAACCGTTGTGTCTTTCCAGCCAATCAGATACTCCGAGATATCGCCTGTCACAGCGCTAAAGGTAATATCAGCCGCATCAGCAACACCCAGCGTGACCGTCTTGGTTGTCATCGCGCCAGATGAGGCAACACGCCCTGCCGCAGTCACCGAGCTGTAATACTGATCAGTATCAATCGCCAGAATGTAGTCAGCACTATCGACCAGATCAGTCTTGATAGTGTCAGATCCCCACGATATAGAGCCGTTCAGGAAGCCTTCGCGTCCCAAACCATATAATTGATTTGCCATGATTAATGATTCCTGTGTGTCAGGTTTGTGCTTGTTGGCGTTAGAGTGCCAATGATTTTGCCGCGCTGGCGAAGAAACCAGCGTGGCCGTGTTGTTGCAACACCATCATCGACACCGGGAATACCAAATGCCTCTAATGATTCAATGCTGGCCGGGATAATCTCAACTGCGCCAATGGATAGAACCCCATTGCCAAACGACTCTAGGCTCTCAATGCCAGACGGCAATAGTGTTATCACTGCCGCTATCGCAGGCAGACCAAATGCCTCGTCAGAGGCAATACCTACAGGGGCAATAGTGATCGAGCCAACAATGATTTGTACTGAGCCGAATGCTTCAGCACTAGCAATGCCAGTAGGCGATATGCCAGACGCGCCCGATGTTAATGCGTGGCTACCAAATGCTTCAGCGCTCGATATCCCTGCTGGCGTGATATAGACCACGCCCGTTGTAATACTTGCAGAACCGAACGCCTCCAGGCTTGCAATACCTGCCGGGGTTAAACCGACAGCGCCTGCCGTAAGACTTACTGAACCGAATGCCTCTGCACTATCTATAGCAGACGGGCTTAAGCTGATGCCAGCCGCTAGACTGGCAGTACCAAACGCTTCAGCGCTTGAAATACTTGATGGCGACAACGTAACCGCGCCAGGGCTGATAGTATGACTACCGAACGCCTCTAGGCTGGCAATGCTTGTTGGAGTTAGGTTGGTGGCTCCACCCCCTGGCTCTTTGAAACACATCTGGATAACACCCGCATTACCTCCAGACCCGGCTGTTGACCATGTAGGGTTTATTGCAGCTGTAGATGTATAATTAAGCTTTCCTATAAATGTCGCTGGGTCATACCCATAAGGCGCTCTATCATCAACATCTTTGGTTCCTACATCTATACTTGTGCCACCCCAGCTATTAGCATTAGTGGCCCCAAGAACTGATATAAATGACCCTGGTTGTGAGCTTGGAGTAGTTGCCCCTGCTTGGATAGACGTTACACCAGACCCGCTAGCAGATACCACAGTGCTATCTAGTGGCGATACAGAATCCAACCCTGAATATTCAGCAACTATTAATTTTGGCTCGCCTTTGCCACCCCATGTAAGAGGCAAATTATCGTTACTATCACCCGAGGCAATCCGATAGTATGCTGTTACATGATTACCTCCACCTGCGTCACCTAGCTTAGTCCAGCCAGTAGGCGCGGCTGGTGAAGAGCTGCTTAAACGTAGTGTCGCAACTCCAATTAATAAGTTATTAGCAGTTGCGCCGCTCACTACACAAGTAGCACCTGTCTGAGTGCCAGAGTTTAAATGATACCGCCAGCTTTGTATAAAGGCGCCAGCCATTACGCTATCTCAGCAATCACCAGATTTAAAACGTTGCGCAGATCCGTTGTCTGCTCTGCTGTTAATACATCAGCAATCATGGTGTTGCTGTCTCCCCACTGCGAGGGAGGGATCAGGCTGACAGTAGCGGGTGCTTGAGCATCTATGCCTAGCAGCGCTGTTTCAATAACTGCCTGTACGGCACCAACAGCGGAAACTACATCATATGCCTGATCGCCCTCTTGGTCTTTCGCATATTGAGCAATGCCAGGGGTTGATACCAAGCTAGCTATTTGATTATTTGCCCGTTGCAGTGTTTTGTAGACATCACGCACATAATCGTAATTAACAAACGTCGTGGCCAGATGTGATTCAATCGCCACCAAGTTAATTTTCAGCTGCACAGCCGCCGCTTTTAAAGTTGCATAGGCTTGCTGTGGTGATGTGGTGCTTGCTCTGAATGCCATTTATTTATTCCCCTCGTCTAATTCAATTGACTTGTCGCAATGGTGCGGATCTATCCAGTGCAGCGCCCGGCATAGCCAGTAACAAAACCGGCAGTTATGACGCCGCTTGCCAACACGACTAGAAATAGTCTCGTCTGGATCACCGCCTGCAACCGTGTTTGCCAATTGATCAATTGAAATCAGAATGTTCCAAAAATACTTCTTCATTCATCACACCTAAAAATCAAATAATCCCTCGGCTCACCATCATCGGTGTACTCACGATGCGTAATCTCTGATCGATCTGGGAATCGTCTTACAATCGCCTCAGCAACTGCCGGGATCATCGGAGCCTGTAGTGTTTTAATGCCGTACTTCCTGGCCCCAGCCATGACCAGATCAGGATTTTTCAGAAACCCATCGCCGTGCAGCGAGTTCACATGCCCTCGTGGGCCATCGATATGCACAGTCCAAAAACATCGCGGCACCAACGGCTCATCTTTTTTATGCAGCACAAACGAAACCTCACGCACTACATCAACCAACTCAAATTCATCAGACATAAATTGCCCTCAATCACTGCCGCGTGACTGCTTTACTACGGGCATAAAAAAACCCGCCCCCAGTAAAACTGGTGCAGGTCATTTAAAGAATTTTGCCCACAAAAAAAGCCCCGTGAATTTCTTCAGGGGCTTTTATGAGCTTGGTAAAATCTAGGTGAATCCTTGACGGTTGTCAAGCGGTGTTACTGTTTATTTTTACACTGCTTTTAAAAACACTGTGTTTTTATATAGTTACGCAGCCTCAAAGAGTTTCTGTTTAAACAATCACCTTTGTTATGTCGTATTTCACGCATTTTTATCCCCTTATCTGGACAGTGTGTCGTCTAATCAATGTTAGGTGTTAACCCAATATAGTTTTCCGCTACCGTTGTCAGCAGTGGCGCATATTTTTACACCATCCTCATAGATGGTTGCACCGACAAAACTATGTTTATCGGCATCATATTTAACGTCATACTC
>Ga0316207_10001051_pt1 | contig 36944 bp, 42 predicted proteins | sample 6weekpyrite_MG_FD_204943 | JGI IMG/M metagenome (GOLD analysis project Ga0316207, IMG submission 204943) | Microbial mat bacterial communities from mineral coupon in-situ incubated in ocean water Damariscotta River, Maine, United States -... | ecosystem: Environmental > Aquatic > Marine >... | reverse complement strand
AATCCTGTTCGAATTATTTCTATGTTTTATCAAAACGATTTTTTGTTATCGATACGCTTAATAAAATAACCGGTAGTAACCCTGCAAGCACAATCATTATCGCCGCACTGGATGCATCCGCCAGGCGCTCATCCGCGGCAAGTTCGTAAGCGCGAACAGCCAGGGTATTAAAATTAAAGGGGCGTAATAATAAGGTTGCCGGTAACTCTTTTAATATATCAACAAACACAAGCAGTAAGGCCGTTAACAAGCTGGTGCGCATTAACGGAATATGAATACGTTTTAACACATCAAACAACTTCATTCCCATTGAGCGCGCGGCATCATCCATAGAAGGTTTAATTTTACCCAGTGAGGATTCTACTGTACCAACTGAGACCGCAAGAAAACGCACTAAGTATGAAAATATTAATGCAAATAAAGTACCTGACAGTAGTAAGCCGGTCGAGAAATCAAACTGACTTGTACTCCAGTCATCAAGCTTATTATCAACCCATGCAAATGGAATGACCACACCAACCGCAATAACCGTACCGGGAATGGCATAGCCCATAGAAGCGGTACGCACCATTATTTTCATAAAAGCATTATCATGTAAGCGCTGTCCGTACGCCATAAACAAGGCAAGCATTAAGGCAATAACGGCCGTTGCAACAGCGAGAGCTAAACTATGAAAAGTAAGAAGATAAAAATCGCTATTGATCATTTTATCCGCGGTTTCAATCGTCCAGACACTTAATTGAGCAAAAGGAAGCGCAAAGCCAAATAAGAAAGGCAAAAGACAAGCGGTAAAAGCAATGGCGGCTTTTGTTGAGGTCAATGGGATTCGTTGTGCATGTGCCTGACGGCCTATTTGCTGATGAAAGCGCGCGCGTCGTCGAGAATAACGTTCCATCAAAATAAGAATAAAAACAAACATGAGTAACAACGAGGCGAGTTGAGAAGCTGCAGTTGCATCGCCCAAACCAAACCAGGTACGGAATATACCTGTTGTAAATGTTGCAACACCAAAATATTCGACCGTACCAAAATCAGCCAGGGTTTCCATTAGCGCTAAAGATAAGCCTGTTATTATCGCAGGCCTTGCCATTGGTAAAGCAACATTAAAAAAGCTACGCCATGCCCCCATACCTAAAGAGCGACTCGCTTCTAAAGTCACACTCGACTGCTCGAGAAATGCCGCACGCGTTAACAGGTAAACATATGGGTATAACACCAAAGTGAGCATTGTAATAGCACCGCCAATGGAACGTACTTCGGGGAACCAGTAGTCCTGTGCACCCCAGGCAAAAAACTCTCGCAGTGTAGTTTGTACAGGACCGGTAAAGTCCAGCATGCCAGTGTAGGTGTACGCAATAATATAAGCAGGAACCGCTAAAGGAAGCAGTAATGCCCACTGAAAAAACTTGCGCGCAGGAAAGTCATAAATACTTGTTAACCAGGCAGTCGTTATCCCTATCGACAAGGTGCCAACCGTCACGCCCAGCATTAATATCAGCGAATTACTAATATAATCTACTAATACTGTATCAACTAAATGCTGCCAGGTATCACCTTTATCAGCAAAAACTGAACTGAATATAACAATAACAGGTATCGCAAACAAAAGAGTAAGTACAATGATCCCTAACTTCCAGCGATCGAAACGAAGTTTCACTCCGGTTATTTCCAGCCTGCTTTGTCCATTATTTTAACAGCCTCAGCATTATTAACCCCAAGTTGATTTAAGTTAATCGTATCTGCTTTAAACTTACCCCAACTTTTAAGTAAATCACTTGGCGCGACATCGGCCCGAGCAGGATATTCAAAGTTAGCTTCGGCATACCATTTTTGCGCTTGTTTAGATGCAAGAAATTCCAGAAGCTTTAAGGCGTTAACTTTATTCCTGGCAAACCTGGTGATGGCTGCACCACTTACGTTGACGTGGCTGCCACGATCATTTTGATTGGGCCAGAAAATTGCCATCGCTTTCGCTGCTTTATGTTGTTTTTTATCGTTTCCGGCGACCATTTGTCCAAAATAATACGTGTTTGCAATAGCAATATCACACTGGCCTGCTGCTGCCGCTTTAATTTGATCCCGATCACCGCCTTTTGGTTTCATCGCAAAATTTTTCACAAAGGCATTTGCCCATTGTTGGGTTTTTTCTTTACCGTTTGCCGCCAACATTGAAGCAACTAACGATTGATTGTAAATATTATTGGAAGAACGAATACAAATTTTGCCGTTAAATTTGCTTTCTGCCAGTGCTTCGTAGCTGGACAGTTCTTTGCCATCCATTCTTGCTTTTACGTAAAAAATAGGACGCGCTCGTATTGTTAAGCCATACCAGTAATGCTCAGGATCGCGTAAGTTTTGTGGAATCACCTCATCGAGGAAAGCTGATTGCACTGCAGCCAAAACCCCGCTCTCTTTCGCGCGGTATAAACGCCCTGCATCAGTGGTGATTAATAAATCTGCATGAGTATGCTTGCCTTCAGCAATGATGCGCTGCAATAAGGCATCTGCCTTACCTGTAATTAAATTAACCTTAATACCTGTTTTTTCACTGAATATCTCAACAATCGGCTTAATCAGCGCCTCTTTTCGGGCAGAATAAAGGTTTACTTCAGCTGCAGCAACGAATGGCGAAGCAATAGACAAACAGATGAAGCTCATTATGACGCCCAAAGAATACTTACTAAACAGCATGATTATTACCCTAAATATATAAAAAAATAATTTTATCCCATGTTTCCCTTAATGTAAATGAGAATGATTGCTATTAATACTTAAAATAGATAATAATATCAATTAGATAGCCAAACACTACAAAAAGTAGTTTAAAGACATCAGTAAAGGCCCAGTTAAATAAAGAGATTACTTGTCCGTGTTACTGCGACCAAAACAATATAACCAAAACACGATACAGCTAAAACAAAAAATAGCCCTTTCACGCGCTTTGTTTTAGCACGCTTCAACGCAAACATACCGAACACAATATATAAAATTAGCGCGATAAATTTTGCGGTTAACCAGGTATGAACAAATGGATATTGTTGAATCGATACCGCCAATATAATCGCAGCAATCAGTAAGATGGTGTCATTCACATGAGGGACAATTTTGACCCACCTTTTTGTCATCATACTTGAATCGCGCATTACCCATAAAAATCGAAGTGTAAAAAAGCTGATACTGATAAATGCGGTAAGTATGTGAATATCTTTAATCATATTTCTTCCTGTGAAACATGGTGCTCGTAATTCAGGCTGTCTTCAAAACCAAAGCTTTTCATATTCTCAATGCGTTGCGGATACAGAATACCATTTAAGTGATCAAACTCATGCTGAAAAACACGCGCATGAAAATCGTGGGCTTCGCGTTCTATCAAGCTGCCTTGAATATCATAGCCGCGGTATTTTATGCCTTTATAACGAGGTACTAAACCTCGCATATTTGGCACACTCAAACAACCTTCCCAGTCGGTTTCTTTTTCTGCGTTGATCACACTGTATTCAGGATTAATCAGTATCGTTTCGGGTACCGGCTCCATATCGGGATAGCGTTCACTTTCTTCTACACCGAAGATCATCACGCGTAAGCCTACTGCAATTTGTGGCGCGGCAAGTCCGACCCCATCTAATGCTCGCATGGTATCTTTCATATCAATGAGCAGTTGTTTTAATTCGGGCGAATTGAAGTCTGCCACCTCTTTGGCGGGTTCTAGTAGAATGGGATGTCCCATTTTAATGACTTCCTGTACTGCCATCACATAGTCTCAACTTGATTTAGCATTTTACTGTAATATTTACTCAATAAATGACAAAATATGCTCATACCATATAACAGGAATTAGCACATTGAAAGCACTCTTATCTGCCCTCTTTTTTCTATGCACAGCAAATAGTTTTGCTGAAGATTTGCGTTATTACGATATTGAAATCGTGGTAATTGAAAATCAGAGAGAAAATGCAAAAAATGCTGAACATTGGCCACTGGAAGTCAGCATTGAAAAACCTGAAAATACTGTTGTACTGGGTGAAGCACCTTTATCTGAATGGTTACCGCTTGATGCAGATTTGGCAGAAAGCTTTAAAGTTTTGAGCGCAGAAGAATACCAACTCCTTGAAGAAGTTGAAAAAATATCTCAATCCAGAAATCAGCGTGTGATTTTTCACACTGCATGGCGCCAACCCGGGCTGGATAAAAAAATGGCCATGCCCGTTTATTTTAAACATGATTTTACTCAGATCCCGCTGGCACAAGAAGAAACTTTAGCCGTAGATGATGAAAAAACAGATACCGCTAATTCTTCTGTATTAGAAGGTATTTTTCGGGTGACTTTAGCGCGTTATTTACACTTAGAAGCTGAACTCAGTTATCGTACCAAGCCCGTTGTTACACCGATAGCGGAAGAAATATATGAAGAGTACCTGACTGAAACCACGGAAGAAAATATTGAGAAACAAGGCGTCATTTATTTAAAGCAAACACGTAACCGGATTAGAAGTAATGAATTACATTATATCGATCATCCTGTTCTTAGTATTTTAGTAAAAATGACGCCATATATTAAACCTGAAACTGATGAAACCAGCTCACCCCGTTAACTAAAATACCTTAAGCTAATGCAGGAATGACTTTTTCAAGTAGCTGACGAACTTTTTCCATTCCGCTGCTCAAATTTTTCTCAATCATACTCATGGTGAGCTCTTCATTACCTTTACCTGCAGCTAAGTTTGCCACAACAGAAATGCTGGAATAACAAAGTTCTTTTTCTCTCGCAAGCGCAGCTTCCGGCATACAGGTCATGCCCACTAAATGACAGCCATCATTTTCCAGGCGTTTAATTTCGGCAACAGTCTCTAAACGCGGGCCTTGTGTTGCTGCGTATGTTCCTTTATTAACAATATCAATATCGCATTTTGAGGCAGCATCAATAATACTTTTGCGTAAACTCTCGCAAAAAGGATAAGTAAAATCAATATGCACAACATTTTCCAGACTTTCTTCAAAAAAAGTATTAACGCGTGACCATGTGTAATCAATAATTTGATCAGGCACACAAAGCACACCGGGTTGCAGCTCATCGCTAACCCCCCCCACCGCGTTAACGGCAATAACATTTTCAATACCGGCTTCTTTCAAGGCCCAGATATTTGCACGGTAGTTTATTTTATGTGGCGGAATGGTATGCCCGGCACCATGGCGCGGTAGAAAATAAACTTCTCTCCCTGATAACAGCCCTTTAACCAGTGGGCCGGATGGTTCACCATAAGGTGTTTGAATAATTTCTCGTGATGTGACTTCGAAACCATTAATGCTCGCTAAACCGGTACCACCAATAACGGCAATTTTGCTCATAGTTACATTCCTTTAACTGCGTGTATTGCATTTATATTTCGCAAATAATTTTTATAGTCCATACCAAAACCAAATAAATAACGGTCTTCAATATCTAAACCAATATAATCAATATTAAAGTCAACTTTTCTGTCATGTAGTTTATTAACTAAGACCGCCGATGATACACTTTTTGCATTTTTAGCTTTACAGTATTTGTCGATTTCAAATAAGGTAATGCCTTCATCAAATATATCATCAACAATAAGTACATTTCTCCCTGCTAACGATATTTGGGGTTCGTGTATCCAACGTAGCTCTCCACCACTGGTTTCACCCTGGTAGCGTGTTGCGTGAATGTAATCAAGTTGTAACGGAAAAGATAACCTTGTTGCCAAATGACCTAAAGGAATCATACCTCCGGTCATAACACACAATACCAATGGATTTTTATCTTTTAAATCAGCAGATATTTCATCCGCCATGCGATCTAAAACAGCATTTAATCTGTTTGAATCACAAAGACAATCTGATTCACACTCAACTTTCTTTATATCTTCAATATCCATCATATTCCAGACATTATTCTTTTTTTAGTAAAGCTTCATTCTCAATATGGATTGTTGAAGTCGGAAAGGCCATTTGCGCACCGTGCGACTCAACAATCTTTGTTATTTTAAATAACACATCCTGTTTTACTTCATGAAATTTTGTCCAGTTTGTTGTTTTGGTAAAAGTATAAACAAAAAAATTGAGAGAGGAAGATGCAAACTGATTAAAGTTCACCATCAGTGTTTGTTCTGTATCTATTTCAGGATGATTTAATAGCATCTCTTTAATATCGTTAACAATATTCGGCAAATGTTTACCATCCGCATAACGGACACCAATAGTTTCATAGATACGCCGATTTGTCATGCGCGAAGGGTTTTCAACTGAAATATTCGCAAACATTGAGTTAGGAATATATAACGGGCGTTTATCGAATGTGCGAATCAGGGTTAAACGCCATCCTATTTTTTCAACCGTACCTTCTATATCTCTGTCAGGCGATCGAATCCAGTCACCGACAGAGAACGGCCGATCAAGATAGATCATTAAACCACCAAAAAAATTGGCTAATAAGTCTTTTGCTGCAAAACCTACCGCAATACCACCAATACCACCAAAGGCCAAAACAGCGGAAATATTAAAACCCAGAGTTTGTAGTGTAACAAGTAAGCTGGTGATAATGACCGAAACACGTAATAACTGACTGATCGCATCAGCCGTTGTTTTATCAACTGTTGTACCTTTTATACTTTGTTGTTCAATAATATTAATTTCAACAAAAGAGATGAACCGAATTAAAGTCCAGGCCACAACAAAAATAAGGCCTACTTCAAAAATTTTAAATGCATATTCCAGGCTGGCAATTTCGACAGCCACAGAAAACCCTGCTATCCAGATAAGAAAGCTCAAAGGTTTAATAATAGAATGAATAAGTGCGTCATCCCATAGATTTGGTGTTTTTTCCAGTTGCGTTTGCAAACGGCGAAGAAGCTTTCTTTGTATAAAATCAAAAAGCAGTGCAGCAAAAACAACTGCAAAGACATTGACTATCCAGCCATCAGCGCCTTTTAAAAAAGGAATAAAATTTTGTAGTTTTTCTATCATCTTATATAAGTTTCAAATTTATTGGTTTAAAAATCCAGTTCCAGAGAAGGATCATCCTGGTAACGTTTTAGTAAATCAGATGATTCTTTCCATTGCGTAGTTTTGTGTAATTCTGACATTGTTATCTCATGTTTGCCATGCATTCTGGCTAAACGTAAATGCGAAACAGGATCGTTATGGCCACTTAAATTATCTAATACATTAATTGCACCGGTGCGGTTATTGCAAACCAGGGCCATGTCACAGCCCGCCGATAATGCCGTTTCGGCGCGATCAACGTAATTTTCACCGGCAACACTTGCCCCTTTCATATCCAGATCATCACTAAAAATAACGCCCTGAAAACCAAGTCGTTGACGCAAAATATCTTTTAGCCAAACTTCAGAAAAACCTGCGGGTAAACTATCAACTTTTGGATAAACAACATGCGCAGGCATAATCGCAGCAATACCATGATGAATCATACGTTTAAAAGGTAAAATATCTTTTGCGTATATTTCATTATATTCGCGTTTATCAACTGGCATATCAGTATGAGAATCTGCGCTCACCGCGCCATGGCCGGGAAAGTGTTTTCCCGTCGCCGCCATACCTGCAGTTTGCATACCTTTGCTGTATGCATGAGCAAGCTCTACAATAATATTTTTATCCTGATGAAAAGCACGATCACCTATCACCGAGCTTACGCCATAATCAATATCCAGTACCGGGGCAAAACTAAAATCAACACCAATAGCACGTAACTCAACAGCCATTAACCAGCCAGCCGTTTCAGCTAAAAAGTGTGCACGTTTTGGGTTATGCTGATAAATTTCGCCAAAGTGACCAACGGCCGGTAGTGATGTAAAACCATCACGAAAACGTTGTACACGCCCGCCTTCATGATCCACAGCAACAAGTAAGCGTGGTTCACGCAGCACATGAATATCTTTAACAAGTTGAGTGATTTGTTCTATTGAGGAAAAATTACGAGAAAATAATATTACTCCCCCAACCAGCGGGTTTTGTAATATTTCACGTTCTTCAGGATTCATTTCTATTGAATCCAGATCCAGCATAATTGGACCTAATGACATAGATATCCCTACTGCTTTTATAATTTTATAATATCGAGTATTTTTCTTGAATTTACTTTCATTAGAATAATATTCTTACCAACCTGCACCCGCAATATTGAAAGAGGTATTTGGCGCAGCTTATTATCCAACCTTATAGGCAAAGGGACAACCTGTATATCACTCGGTATATAATTAGACACACGGAGTTTTTCAGTTTGTTTTTTGGATATAGGACTACGTTTAACCGCATAGTGAATAATCCTGTTATTCGTTCTATCGCTAAAATAGGTACGTATTATTTCTTTTTCCGAATCAGTAAACCTTACATCTGACTTTGTATTTATACTTTTTTTATTAGCAGTTAACTCTTCATCACTATTATATTTTTTCTTAAAGGCAATATTACACCCTGTTTGCATAACAAGAAAAATTAATAAAATTATTTTTAGCATAAATGAATTCATAATCGTATTTATTTAACCTTAGTGAATAAAAACATGAGTGCCGGCTTCTACATTTTCATATAATGCAATAATATCTTTATTGCGCATTTTCACACAGCCATGAGACGAAGGAGAAGAAAATGAATCACCATCAGGACAACCATGTATATAAATATAGCGGCGCATAGTATCAACTTCTCCAGCCCTGTTTTTCCCCTTTTCCATACCACTCAACCAGAGAATACGCGTTAATATCCAGTCTCTGGCGGGATTTTTCTTTCGCAGTTCTTCGCTAAAAATCTCTCCTGTTTCTCTACGACCGATAAATACGGCATTTTCACGGGCTTTTCCGCCTATCCTGGCTCTAATGATATGTTGACCTATCGGTGTGCATTCACTCCCCATTTTTTGCCCTACACCATTTTTTGCCGTCGAAATGGCATAACAGGCGAGCAAAGAATCTCCCTGTAATAAACGTAATTCCTGTTTTGCTATATCAATATCAATACTTTTTTCAGTTTTATTATGTGTGCTATTCGACATACTGTTTTATAACCAGTTTTTAAAAGGATGTTTTACTAAACTAACATTATAATAGCGCTCATCATCTGAAACTTCATCACCTAACCAGTCAGGTTTAACAAAATGTTCATTCTTGTCAGCCAATTCAACTTCAGCAACAACCAGCCCCTCATTATCACCTTGAAATACATCTATCTCCCATAAATGATTGTCGTTTTTAAGGTGATAGCGCTTTTTACTAATCAGTGGTTTTTCACATAAGGTCTCAAGCATTTCCTTTGCTTCATCGAGTGGAATTTCATACTCAAATTCCTGGCGGGTAATATCTATTGTGGCCGACTTAATATTTAAAAATGCACGCTCGCCCTGAAGACGTACCCGAACAGATGCCTGTTTACTCCCCACCAAATAGCCTTGTGAATATTGAGTTCCTTCATCTGCCAGTGCTTTCCAGGATGCATCTTTTAATAAAAACTTTCTCTCAATTTCTGTCGCCATATTATTTTTTCACAAACAAAGCAATAGATTCAACGTGTGCAGTGTGTGGAAACATATCCATAATCCCCGCTTTCACTAAGGTGTAGCCCATTTCATTTACCAGTGTTCCGGCATCTCTTGCCAGGGTAGATGGATTACACGAAACATAAACAATATGCTTAATATTCATTTTTGCGAGATACGGCATCATTTCCTTTGCCCCACTACGCGGAGGATCAAGTAGCAACTTATCGTAGTCACCTTTTAACCAGCTACAAGCAGACACGTCCTCCATTAAATTTGCAACGTGTAAATCTGTATTACTAATATTGTTTTGTTCGGCATTTTTATTTGCCCTGGCGATAAGCTCTGCATCGCCTTCCACACCGGTTATATGTTTTGCCGTTCTCGCCATCGGTAAAGTAAAGTTACCCAGGCCACAAAATAGTTCTAGCACACGATCATTTTCATTTAAATCCAATAGTTTTAACGCAAGTCTGATCATCTTAGGATTAATATCCTGGTTAACCTGCGTAAAATCTGTTGGTTGAAAATCAAGCGTCACATCATAATCGGATAATGTATATTGCAAACGGGGATTTTCAGGGTAAAGTGGAGTTACTGTATCGGGACCTTTTGGCTGCAAATAAATAGCAATCGCTTCTTCTTTTGCATAGCGGATTAATTTTTCTTTATCATCATCCGTTAATTCAACCAAATTTCTGAAAACAAAAGCGCTAATATCATCGGCAATAGCGACTTCAATTTGTGCAATTTTATCGTAACAACTTAAACTATGAATCACGCTTGCAAAAGAAGTTAAACGCATGCCTGCATCGGGATGAAGTACTTCACATTGATTAAGTTCAGCAAGATACGGCGCGCCACGTTCACGAAACCCCACCAGGACTTTTTCTTTTTTATAAACAAATTTAACACCAAGTCGCGCTTTTCTTCGATAGCCCCAGGGATCTGTTGTTAACGGTGGTAAAATTTCATAACCCTCCACCTTGCCAATGTGCTTTAAGCCATCAATTAAAACTTTTTGTTTTTCTTCAATTTGTTTTTCACTGTTCAGGTGCATAAAACTACAACCACCACAAACGCCATAATGCTGACACTTTGGTTCAATCCGATCTTCAGACGCTTCCAGCACCTCGATCAATAAACCTTCGTCATGGCTCTTTTTATGTGGACGAAAAGAAAAACGGATACGTTCTCCCGCTAAAGCACCACTGACAAAAATCACTTTACCATCAACACGACAAATACCTTTACCGTCATGACTTAATGACTCCACTACCGCTTCATGTTCTTGTAATGGTTTTTGTTTTCTTCTACGCATACTTAATATTCCAATCTATTTTCACTTATATATTCAGCTATGTATTACGTATATCGTAACCTTAGTTATATAAATGCAAAAAACTCTAAAACTTAACGAAACAAACCACATAATGAGAATATGAAGCAAGATGAGAAAATTCAGAGCGTTTACAGCATGTACGCTATAACCGAGCAGACCAGGGCTGGCATCTTTTGCCTGCCTTAATTTTACTCAGATTATTTCATGACCATTTTGCGGCACTAATAGCGACAGCTATGACGGAAAAAGGTCAGTCGACAAATAGCGATCTCCACGATCACAAATAATCGTGACAATAACGGCATTTTCCACCTGTTGCGAAAGTTTTAATGCGGCCGCGACAGCACCACCCGAAGAAGCACCACAAAAAATGCCTTCCTCCGTTGCTAGCTTTAATGTTGTTTGCTCAGCTTCTTCTTGCCCCATATCAATGATCATATCAACCCGGCTGGACTCAAATATTTTGGGTAAATACTCTTGCGGCCAACGGCGAATACCGGGAATTGAAGCCCCTTCTTCGGGTTGAACACCGACAATCTGTATATCGGCATTTTGCTCTTTGAGATAACGAGAATTGCCCATAATGGTGCCCGTCGTGCCCATAGCACTGACAAAATGTGTGATTTTACCGTGGCTGTCACGCCAAATTTCAGGCCCTGTAGTCTCATAATGTGCGCAAGGATTATCGGGGTTAGAAAACTGATCTAAGACCTTACCTTTACCTTCATCTTGCATTTTCAAGGCTAAATCACGAGCGCCTTCCATCCCTTCTTCTTGTGTCACGAGCACTAATTCAGCCCCGTAACTCAACATCGAAGCACGGCGTTCTACACTCATATTATCTGGCATAACCAATACCATACGATAGCCCTTAATGGCCGCAACCATGGCCAGGGCAATCCCGGTATTACCACTGGTTGCTTCTATCAAAGTGTCCCCTGGTGAAATTTCACCCCGGGACTCTGCATGTTGGATCATACTTAAAGCAGGCCGGTCTTTAACTGAACCCGCAGGATTATTGCCCTCAAGTTTGACCAGGATGGTATTGCTGGTCTTGCCCGGCAAGCGTTGTAAACGAACCAGCGGCGTATTACCGACAAAGGCTTCTATTGTCGGAAACTGGGCAGTTGCGGGTATATCGCTAAAAGAAGTCATTATAATTATCCCAAAAGACTGTATAAGTGGCGGTATTTTATAGTATTTTTCTTTATTTGCATAAAACCTTTCATCACCAGTACACTTAATCAGCTTAAAAAGGTGTAAACAGTGCAGAATATGAGCGTTACAAGTAAAATGCAGATTTTTGATAGACAACAATCCATTATCGCTGCCAACGGCAATGTTGCTCTCGCAAAAGAACTCTTTTCCATGTTATTGGGCGAACTGGATTCACGCTTTCAACAAATCGAAAGCAGCTTTAAAAATAATGATTTGGATACATTAGCTGAACATACACATAAACTTTATGGTGCTACAGCGTATTGTATTGTCCCGCAGTTAAGAGAAGATGCTCAAAAATTAGATGAAGCATTATCTGAAAAAAAAGACTCTCAACTTGCTCCTCTTGTGGCATCAGTCTTAAAGTCGATGACGCAGCTGATAAACGAAGGAGCTGTATTTTTAGAGACTGACTGGAATAAACAAGAATAAACCAAAATATGAAATCATAGTCCTAAGGTGACAAAAGCGACAGCATAATCTCGTTCATCCGCAAGGCTTAAATGTTTCTGTTTGATATTATTTTTCTTAACAAACTCATCCGCAACACCCAAAAGCTCCAGTAATGGCTTCCCTGCCTCATCATGAACAACACCAATATGATGCAACGATAAACCATCACTAAACCCTGTTCCCATCGCTTTAGCCGTTGCTTCTTTTGCCGCAAAACGTTTTGCCAGAAAAGCCGTTTTATTATTTACTTTATTGAACTCAACAAACTCTGCTTCTGTCAAAATACGTCTGGCAAACTTATCGCCATATTTTTCTAAACTTTCACGCATTCGTGTAACATGAACAATGTCAGTACCTATACCATAGATCATTACAGCACTCTTACCGATTCCATTAATGTTTTCATTTCTCTCACCGCCGCATCAAGACCGCTAAAAAGACTGCGGGCAATAATCGCATGACCGATATTAAGTTCTTTAATTTGTGGAATAACCGCAATATCTTTTACATTATGATAATGTAAACCGTGGCCGGCATTAACATGTAAACCTAATGAATCAGCAAACTCAACAGCTTCAACAATACGCAGATACTCTTGTTCTTTTTCGCCGGTTGTTTGCGCGTCTGCAAAATGTCCGGTATGAATTTCAATAACGGGAGCACCACATTCCTTTGATGCCTCAATTTGTTCTTTATCAGCGTCAACAAAAAGTGAAACCCGAATTTCTCTGTCCGCTAAACGGGAGCAGGCTTCTTTCATGCGCAGCATTTGTCCTGCAACATCAAGCCCACCTTCGGTCGTTAATTCTTCCCGCTTTTCAGGAACTAAACAGCAATCTTCAGGTTTGATTTTTTCGGCATAAGCTAACATTTCATCGGTTACCGCCATTTCAAGATTCATGCGCGTTTGCAAAACGTCTTTAAACATTTCGACATCACGTTCCTGTATATGACGGCGATCTTCACGCAAATGAAGTGTAATCGCGTCTGCACCAGCCTGTTCTGCAACAATAGCGGCTTGCAATGGCTCCGGGTATAACGTTCCCCGGGATTGTCGCAGAGTGGCAACATGATCGATGTTAACACCGAGTAAAATTTGATTTGTTTTTTTCATAAGGTTTTATACCAGTGTAAATTTCGCGTCTTAAGTGGTTTGCCGCCTAAGTGGTGACTTAAAATAATTCGCATTAATTGTTTTGCTTCTCTTTTGTTTTCTGCCTGAGTAAATTTCTCATTCGACATATCAATTAAAGTCTGACCCGATACAATAAAAGCATCTGTATCATCACTTTCATCAACGCTAACCGGCCCGTTTTCAACATCATAATAGTATTTTTTATCTTTGCTGACACTCTTACCCTTTTCCACTTCAAACTCAAGGTTTAATGCATAGCCAATTTCGGACAGGAGTTTTTTTTCAAACCCCCGCAGTACAACTTCTTCATTTCCATCCTGAAAATTTTCTAATGTTTGTTGATACATCCGAAATAACTCAGGATGAGGATCATATTGAATCATCAAACGTTGTAACAGCTCGTTAATATAATAAGCGCTTAAAATTTGCTTTCCTGATAATTTGATCGAATTTTTAACCGTCTCAGCACCTGTCAGGGTTTGTACATCGCCTTTACCCGACCAGGAAATAATAAGAGGAGAAAAAGGTTCAAGTATGCCCTGTAATTTTGAACGGGGAGCACGCGCCCCTTTCGCAACCAGGGTAACCCGGCCATATTCTAAACTAAAAACATCTAACAAGCGGCTACTATCACGAAAGTCCCTACCGTGAAGTATAAAAGCAGGCTGCAAACTAACGCGATAATGTTGTTGGCTCATATTTTGTACCTTAATAGTCGTCAATATAACCTAAACTATTTAATGCACGTTCATCATCAGACCAACCGCTTTTTACTTTAACCCATAATTGTAAAAAGACTTTTTGCTCAAACATTTTTTCCATGTCGATACGCGCTTTAGTACCCATATCCTTTAACTTAGCGCCACCCTTACCAATAATAATGGCTTTTTGATTATCTCGCTCTACCCATATAACGGCCGCAATATCTAACACCTTTCCATCATTAGTAAATTTTTCAATTTCTACCGTTAAATTATACGGTAATTCCTGGGTTAAATTACGCGTTAATTTCTCACGAATAATTTCAGCCGCCATAAATCGTGAACTACGATCGGTGATTTGATCTTCATCATAAAAAGCTTCCGACTCTGGCAAATAATTAAATATTACTTTTTCAAAAGCTTCAATATTATCGCCCTTCATTGCCGAGACAGGAATAATATCCTTAAATGAAAATTTACTTTGAATTTTTTCAATAAATGGAAATAAATCTTCTTTTTTCTTTAATAAATCAACTTTGTTGACGGCCAATACGACAGGTGTCTTAACATGCTGAAGACGTTTAATAACCAGATCGTCTTCTTCCGTCCAGCGCATAGCATCAACTAACAAAACAATGACATCAACATCTTTAAAGCTCGAACCTGCTGTACGGTTCATATAGCGGTTCATGGCTTTTTTTTCATTATCATGAATACCTGGCGTATCGACATAAACCATTTGTGCTGTATCGGTTGTTTTTATACCTAATATACGATGACGGGTTGTTTGTGGGCGATGAGAAGTAATACTGATTTTTTGTCCCAGCACATAGTTCATCAAGGTCGATTTCCCGACATTTGGGCGACCAATGAGCGCGATATAACCGCAACGAAAATTTTCTTTTTCTTTATTCATGAATAATTGTTTTTAATGCTTTTTCAGCAGCAGCTTGCTCTGCTTTGCGGCGACTTGAACCTTTTGCCATTACCTGATTGCTAAAGCCATCAATAGAACACGACACTTTAAATGTTTGTTGATGTTCTTTTCCCGAAATTGAGACGACGCTGTAAGTTGGTAATGTCAGGTTTCTTGCCTGAAGATATTCCTGCAGGCGTGTTTTGGGATCTTTAAGAACACCTTTTGGCTCACATTGATCGATACGATCTGAAAAAATAGTTAAAATAATTTTTTCTACTTTAGTCAGTCCGAACTCATCTTTTGAATCTAAATAAATAGCACCAATAATAGCTTCAACAACATCAGCCAACGTTGATGAACGACGAAAGCCTCCGCTTTTAAGTTCGCCTGAACCCAAATGGATAAACTCTCCCAGGTTTAATTCAGTTGCTATTTCACTTAAGGTCTCACCTTTTACCAGGCTTGAGCGCAGGCGCGTTAAAACACCTTCTTTTTCATAAGGGAAGCGCTTAAAAAGTTCAGTGCTAATTACCATACCTAAAATTGAGTCTCCAAGAAACTCAAGTCGTTCATTATTATTTGAGCCAATACTTCGGTGAGTAAAAGCCAGTTTCAGTAACGCGTCATCATTAAACTGATAATCAAATGTTTGAAGAATTTTATCTGCTTGCTTCAAATTGCCGAGGCCTCAACACTCTTTTTAAAACTAATAATTACATCGAGATTACCAAACATCGCTTTTCTAACCTCATATTCTATGTCAATAAAGACGCTGTTTTTTGCTTTTTCAATATAAACATTATCTTTAGAAATACCGCTTACCTGGTTAAGCTTTAAACGCTTTATAATCATGGCAGCAATTTCATTATTAGACTTATCACCTAAGCCGCGTTCATCTTGCATACTTGTAACAACATCATTTACTTTAAAAGAATCAAAATAAATGGGAATAATTTTTAATAGTGAAACAACAACAAAAGCAAAGATAACAATAATGAATAACAGACTAATTGCCGTCAGTCCTTTTTGTTTATTTTTAGTTTGCATAGCAGCTCCCGATTTTAATTATTGGATTACGCTTCCAATTCGTTTCCATTTTGGCCAATGGCCCCATTCCCAGCTCATCCAGACAAAAAAAGCGCGTCCAACCAGGTTTTCATCCGGCACAAATCCCCAGACCCGACTATCACGGCTATTATCCCGGTTATCCCCCATCACAAAATAACTTTTATCCGGAACAGTTAAGACAAAATCTAATGGTGCCTGTAAGTTACTCACAAGAATATTATGATTCACTTTGGGTTCAGGCAACTTTTCTGATAACTCTTTAAAATTATAATAACCCGTTGAATAATCACCAAGCGGTTGTTGTTCAGCCGCCTTACCATTTATGTACAATACTTTATTATAGTAGCCAATTTCGTCCCCGGGGACACCAATAACACGTTTTATGTAATCAATTGACGGGTTTTCAGGGTAACGAAATACGACCACATCACCACGTTCAGGGATACTAAAGTCAACAATCTTTTTATTCAGAACAGGTAAACGTACACCGTAGTTAAATTTACTGACAAGAATAAAATCACCTACTTCAAGCGTCGGTAACATTGATCCGGAAGGTATTCGAAAAGGTTCAGCTACAAAACCGCGTAACAAAAAGACAATTAAGACTACCGGGAAAATAAAACGTGAAAACTCAACTATAGCCGGTTCATTGCTCACATCATTACTTTTTGAATCAGTAATAATACCTGTGCTTCTTTTCGGCGCAAAAAACCATTTATCAATAGCCCAAATACTGCCTGATACGATGGTAATAATTGCAAGTACCAGTGAAAAATCAATATTCATTTATCTTTTCCTGTATTTAATACGGCAAGGAAAGCTTCCTGTGGAATTTCGACACTCCCCACCTGTTTCATCCTTTTCTTACCCGCTTTTTGTTTTTCTAATAGCTTTTTCTTACGTGTGATATCACCACCGTAACATTTCGCTGTAACATTTTTACGCAATGCTTTTACATTTGTTCGTGCTATTATTTTCGCACCTAAGACCGCTTGAATCGCAACATCAAACATTTGTCTCGGAATAATATCTTTCATACGCTCCGTTAAATCACGTCCGCGTGCAATAGATTGATCTCGATGCACGATAACTGATAAAGCATCAACTTTTTCACCGTTAATCATAATATCGAGTTTTACCAGGTCAGCTGCCTGAAAGCGATCAAACTCATAATCCATCGACGCATAACCGCGACTGGTCGATTTAAGGCGATCAAAGAAGTCCAGTACAATTTCATTCATCGGCATTTCATAAGAAATGGAAACCTGGTTGCCGAGGTATTGCATATTTTTTTGTACACCGCGCTTTTCAATACAAAGCGTGATTACATTGCCGACATAATCATGTGGTACCAGAATATTCGCAACAACAATAGGTTCGCGAATTTCATTAATAAAATTAGGTTCCGGCATTTCTGCAGGGTTTTCAATTTTAAAAACTTCACCCTTGCTATTCTCAATTTCAAACACCACCGTAGGCGCTGTTGTTATCAAGTTGAGATCATACTCACGCTCAAGACGTTCCTGAATGATCTCCATATGTAATAAACCTAAGAAACCACAGCGGAAACCAAATCCTAAGGCGGTTGATGTTTCTGGCTCATAAAACAATGCGGCATCATTCAAACGTAATTTTGCTAATGCTTCACGCAAGTTTTCATAGTCATCACCAGCCACCGGGAAAAGACCAGAAAATACGCGAGGTTGAACCGGCTTAAAACCACCTAAAGCTTCTTTGGCAGGATTGTTCACTTCGGTAATGGTGTCACCAACAGGTGCACCATCAATTTCTTTGACGCCTGCAATCACATAACCAACTTCACCGGCATCGAGTGAATCGAGATCAGTACGTTTAGGAGTAAAAATCCCCACATGATCAACCAGATGATCCCGACCGGCAGACATAATACGAATTTTTTGTTTCTTGCGCAGGCGACCATTAACAACCCGCACCAAAGAAACCACGCCAAGGTAGTTATCAAACCAGGAATCAATAATAAGGGCCTGTAACGGCGCATCTTTATCACCTTTGGGTGGCGGCACAAGACGAACAATATCTTCTAATAAATCTTCAATACCAATACCCGTTTTAGCTGAGCATCGGGTTGCTTCTGTGGCTTCAATACCAATAATTTCTTCAATTTCCTGGCTAACCCGTTCAGGTTCAGCAGCAGGCAGGTCAATTTTATTTAACACGGGAACGACTTCCAGCCCCTGCTCAATCGCGGTATAGCAGTTGGCCACACTTTGCGCTTCAACGCCCTGGGCCGCATCAACAACCAGTAAAGCCCCTTCGCAAGCGGCTAATGAGCGTGAAACTTCGTAGGAAAAGTCGACGTGACCAGGTGTATCAATGAAATTAAGTTGGTAGGTTTCGCCATCTTTGGCTTTATAATCAAGGGTCACACTCTGAGCTTTGATAGTAATACCACGCTCACGCTCAATATCCATTGAGTCGAGAACCTGACTGTCCATTTCTCTGGAGCTTAAGCCACCACACATTTGGATAAAACGATCCGCAAGGGTCGACTTACCATGATCAATATGGGCAATAATTGAAAAATTTCGAATATGACTTAAATCTGTATTGGAATCACTCACTAGAAACGACTACTCCGTAAAACATAAAAAAGGCGCATTTAGCGCCTCGAATTTGACCAAGATCTACAATCTTCTAGTTTAACGGATTTCCCTGCTCGCTTATATACTGTTGCAACGCTTTTGTATCAAGAAAATAGTGACAAATTTCATGATCTCCCGCCTTTAACACAGGAACGAGTGTGCCGTATAAGCTTTCTAAGGCATCATCACCATCTATATAGATAGTTGTAAAAGAAAGCCCTGCCTCATCAAGATATGAGGGCAGGAGTTTTGCCATGTCTTCACATAAATGGCAGCCCAAACGGCTATAAAGCGTTAACTCAGTCACCAATTTTAAGCGGTAGAAATTGAGGTGAGTTTCCGCGTTGAATCAAAACACGAACCCACTTATCTTCCGGTATATCTTGCACAACACTCAAAAACTGCCTGGTGCCGGTAATAGTATGACCATTTAATTTCAAAATAATATCGCCCCGGCGAATCCCGGCCTTTGCAGCCGCACCTTCTTCGACAGACTGAACTAAGACACCGTTATCAACATTTGCACTTTTACGCTGCCCTTTTGTTAACGGGCTAACTTTAATATTCAGACGGTTTACTTTCTTTTCTTTTTTCTCGCTGCCATCTTCTGCCAGTTGTTCTTCTTCTGGCAATTGTGCCACTTTTACTCGTAAGCGTTTTTGCTTGCCATCACGAATAATTTTTACATCGACCTTACTACCAATAGAGGCTTGCCCCACCGCGAGTGGTAAATCAGACGAACGGTTAATGGTTTTCCCATCAAAGTGCGTGATGACATCACCCACTTCAATACCAGCTTTTTTCGCAGGCGCATCATCCACCACGCGCAGCACGACTGCTCCCATGGGTTTTTCCATTCCAAATGATTCTGCCAGCTCTTTATTAACATCCTGAATCAATACGCCCAACCAACCCCATTTTGCATGGCCATTGTTTTTTAATTGCTTAACGATGTCATTAGCAACATCGACCGGGATGGCAAAAGATAAGCCCATAAAACCACCGGTGCGGCTATAAATTTGTGAATTAATACCAATTACTTCGCCCTCTAAATTAAACAAAGGGCCACCCGAGTTGCCCGGGTTTATTGCAACATCCGTTTGAATAAAAGGCACATAACTTTCACTCGGTAAAGTTCGACCTTTCGCACTAATGACCCCAACCGAAACAGAGTGATCAAAACCAAAAGGAGAGCCAATAGCCATTACCCAGGAACCTACTTTTGCTTCAGTAGATGAGCCTATTTTCACAACAGGTAAATCGTCTGCCTCAACTTTTAATAAGGCGATGTCACTACGCGCATCTGAGCCAATCACCTTGGCTTTTAATTCACGTCTGTCCTTTAAACGGACAATAATTTCATCTGCATCTTTAATGACATGATGATTAGTCACAACATAGCCATCTGAATCAATAATAAAACCCGAACCCAATGAGCTATTGGTATTTTGAGTTTGAATAAAATGATCCTGTTTATTATTTAGGTGGTTATTTTTCTTATAATTTTGTTGTTCAAAAAAACGACGGAATAAATCTCCAAAAGGACCATCTTGTGGCAGTCCCGGTATCTGTTGATGTAAACGATTACCCTGTTTAATTTTTTGACTGGTACTAATATTAACAACAGCGTCACTGTACTTTTCTACCAAACGTGTAAAATCAGGAAGCCCTGACATACTTGCAGTAGCAGTAAAACTTATACTCATACAAAAAAATAAAAAAGAAATAAATTTTATTTTACTTAAAGCTGTCCTAAACATACTTTTACTCGCTCACTTAATAATGATATTAATTAAAATTGATGGTTGGAGATATTTTGCCGGATATCTTTATTATCACCGGTTGAAATCGTTCATCGCCGGAAACTGATTTTGAAAAGCGCTTAAGTTTCTGCAACCCCAGGTAAAACCCCAGAACAGAGAATATAATGGTGACAAGTTCTACATTTTCAATGGAAAGGGTAACACTAATAAACTGACCAATAAGCGCAAAGACAAATAAAAACAACAAAGGCAATAAATAGGTCATGAATGCGCCTTTCAACAAAGAGTTTTCATTTAAACCAACTGTCACTTCATCCCCAACCTGGGCATGAACAGGGTTAATTGCTTTCATCTTTGAAAATTTATTGCCAAGCACTTTTGATAACACAGAGGTACCACAACCTTTATTTGCACTACACTGACCACATGCAGATTGACGCTGTGTCTCTATCCATGTTTCATTGTTTTTAATGGCAACAACAATGGCTTTTTCAGTAATCATTGAATTTACTGATCAATATGTTTTACCGAATCCCCAACCATTTTGACGGTAACATGAGGAACTTCGCCAACAACGGTAATGTGATAGTTACCAATATTTCGTCCGTAAGCATTCACCGCTCCCATGGTTGAACCTCCAATAAGGTTTTTACTGTTTTCCATCTGTTTCTCAACAAAAATTGAAACCGAAGATAATCCATCTGTGAACATTAAGTGCTCTACCGGCATGTCTGTCATTGTCATATTGTGGTGACGTTTAACATCAGGTACAAAACCGGGTGGTAAAGACTCAACTTTCCAACTCATATTCCCACCAGTGTCTTTTCTGGAATCAAAATCTTTCGCGTTATACCATGTGTATTTTTTATTTTCACCCTTCGAAAGTAGGCGATCTTTATCTATCGATTCCGGATAATTAATTTGCGTAAACATAAACTGTTCTACAATCTCATTATTCTCACCGACCAGATGATCCTTTAATAGTAAACCTGTTTTCATATCGACCCACAAAGTATGTCCATAACGATACTGATCTTTCGGAACTATCATTAACTTAATGGCTTTTTTTCCGGCCACCATACCGTCTTTACCAAAATGGAAGTCATAAACCTTAGATAACTGTTCTATTTTAAGTGGGAACTTAGGTGGGAACTCCGAATCTGGACGCGTTTTATCAACTACGACAGATTTTTGATCCGGTAAAATACAGGTAACAGTATCACCACTACGAATAACTTCCCGACCACTTCCATCTAACGAAATTAGACGTTCAACCTCGCCATTTTTGTCAACGCTATGAATAATTTGCATAGAGGTCATTTCATTATTTTGCCCATACACAAATGTGCCATCATAATTAATCATATGCGAGGCATGGTGCATTTTGGCTAACCACTTTTCAACATCCTCTTTAGGATGATCAGCAAATGCTGAAAAAGAAATAAACAATAAGAAAGGTAAAGTAAGAAACTTATTTATCATTTTGTGGTTTTTTTACCGTTGATGAAACAAAACTTACTATACGGCTATAAGGCATTACACCGCTTACACGCGTTGTTTTAGAGAACTCATTATGATTAACCAGGTAGCCGCTTAACTTTGCTTCAACTGCGGCATCAAGTTTTTCGCGTGTGGTAAAACTAACTTGTCGAATTTGATCCTGTTGCAGTGTTACCGCATTGTTATCAACTTTCGCGATCACGCTACTATCAGGTGAAACCAGCTGTGTTTGTTGCAGGCTTAATACTGCAATTGTACCAACAGCGGCTGCGACCGCTAAGCCCCCCGCTTGCTTCATAAGATAACGCGGGCTTAATCGCTTCCAGACAGGCATAAAGATGACAGGCTCATCTTTTAACGCCTCACTCACGGCAGCAGAAATATCGAGTTTAGGATGATCTGAAAGCTGACCTTTCATAGCATCACGCGCGATATGATAACGCTTCCATGTCTGCAACATTTCAGGATTTTTTGTTAAACGTTCGAACCATGCATCTTGATCACGAACTTCACCATCCATTAAGCTTGAAAGTTTGTCTGTTTTATCATTCATAATTTATATCTCATTGTTTGGATCAATTAGCCTACATTTCTGTAAAATTCTTACCGATTCAAATTTATATTAGCGTTCATCTAATAAGGGTCTTAGTTGTTCATCAATTGCTTCACGTGCCCTAAAAATACGCGATCTAACTGTACCAATAGGGCATGACATTGTTTCTGCAATTTCGTCGTAACTTAGACCTTCAATTTCCCGTAAGGTAATTGCCATTTTCAAATCATCGGGCAACTCCCCTATTGCGCTAAAAACCATTTCAGCTATTTCATCCTTGAGTAAAATTCTTTCCGGAGAAGCATGCTCATGCAAGCCTCCCGAGCCTTCGTATGTTTCTGCTTCTGAGGCTTCGATATCATCCCGTGGCGGGCGTCTACCCTGTGCAACAATAAAGTTTTTCGCCGTATTAATTGCAATACGATACACCCAGGTATAAAAAGCGCTATCACCACGAAAAGTTGCCAGCGCACGATAAGCTTTAATAAATGTTTCCTGAGCTAAATCTTGTACCTCAGAAGAATCGCGGACATAGCGGGACAAAATATTCATAACACGCTGTTGATATTTCAACACCAGTATGTCGAATGCTTTTTTATCGCCTTTCTGTACGCGCTCTACCAACGCTTGATCGATACTTCTTTCACCCATTCAGGGATTCCTTCCTTAGTGCTCATAAGGTTCCCGAACAGTCACAATAGAGACAATCATTTCAGGACAGAGTTCGCATTTAACCGCGATTTTTATAAACAAGCATCTTTCAATACGCGTTTTATTGTAAAATCTTGATTCATAGCGTTTTTTTTAGGGTAAAATCATAATACAAAGATGATTTAAAGCGAAGAGCTAGACTAAAATAACTTAAACTTATTGCCAAATACCCCTTGATAACGCGTCAAAGAGTTAAAAATTTTATGCAACACAATACAGATATTTTGATCATTGGTGGTGGAGCAGCTGGATTAAGTTTAGCCCTACGTCTTGCCGACACTCACCATATCTGCTTGATTTCAAAGGGTATTTTAAGAGAGGGCTCTACCCTCTATGCGCAAGGTGGTGTCGCAGCAGTGCTTGATCCAAAAGACAGCATTGAATCTCATGTTCAGGATACCCTCGCCGCAGGTGCTAACCTTTGTGATGAAGATATTGTTCGTTTTACAGTGGAACATAGTTCGGAAAATATCGAGTGGTTAATAGAGCAAGGTATCGAGTTTACCCGTACCAGTAATAATAAAGATTATCACCTCACTCGGGAAGGCGGTCATAGCCAACGCCGAATCATTCATGCACAAGATGCCAGTGGTCGGGCGATTGAAACCACGTTGGAACACAAGGTGCGTACTCATCCCAATATCGAAATTTATGAACACCATAATGCGATTGATCTCATTACCTCGGCTAAAATAGAGAAAAGTAAAAGTAACACCTGTCTTGGTGCCTACGTACTCGATAGAAAATTTAACCGGGTGGAAGTTTTTAAGGCCCAATACACCGTGATGGCAACGGGTGGCGCGAGTAAGGTTTATCTTTATACCAGTAACCCGGACACCTCAACTGGCGATGGCATTGCTATGTCATGGCGTGCAGGTTGCCGGGTTGCTAATATGGAGTTCAATCAATTTCACCCGACTTGTCTTTACCACTCCGATGCAAAGTCTTTTTTAATCACCGAAGCGGTACGGGGTGAAGGTGGCATTTTGCGTTTGCCTGATGGCACTCCTTTCATGAAAAAATTTGATAAGCGTGCCGAACTGGCTCCGCGTGATATTGTGGCACGTGCAATCGATCATGAAATGAAACGACTTGGAACAGAATGCGTTTACCTTGATATTAGCCACAAGCCCGCAAAGTTTATTATCAGGATGTTTCCGACGATTTATCAACGCTGTCTCGAATTGGGCATTGATATTACGAAGGAACCCATTCCGGTCGTCCCTGCTGCGCACTATACCTGCGGTGGTGTTATGACGGACATTGATGGTCAAACCGATGTAAAACAACTTTATGCCATTGGCGAAACGGCTTTTACAGGTTTGCATGGCGCAAACCGAATGGCCAGTAATTCCATTCTTGAGTGCCTTGTCTTTGCCCAGGCAGTGAGCAAACATATTTTACGACAAGCTAAAACAAAACCCGATGACACCGTTCTGGCCAGCTGGGATGAAAGCCGCGTAACCGATTCTGATGAAGAGGTTGTAGTGACGCACAACTGGGATGAGCTACGACGTTTCATGTGGGACTATGTTGGCATTGTGCGAACCGATAAGCGCCTTAAGCGGGCGAAAAGCCGGGTTAATTTGTTACTGAAAGAAATATCTGAATACTATGGCAATTTTCGTGTTACCAGTGATTTATTGGAACTACGAAATTTAGCCACCGTTGCGGATCTTATTATTCAGTCTGCAATTGATCGTAAAGAGAGCCGCGGCTTACATTACACATTAGACCATCCAAAATCGGATGAAAATAATGACCCCAGCAATACCGTACTAAGACCAAACGGATTTATCCCCAGGAAGTAATAAGCCATTACATTTTTATTGTTTCGTTTGACAAGCTATTCTCTTTATCAGAGAAAGACATAAAACGTAACCTTGCCCGTAATTGTCGTAACAGATCTTTTTCTGCAGAATCCATCAATAATAAGAGATGAAATTTTTTATTATGAGCATTTTTATCCGTTGTTTTAAAGTTCAACCAGATAATAAAATACGTCACTATACATTCACCATATAATTCAACCGCATAACTTTTATTATTTTGTGTAAGTTGAAATTCATCATTACTTAAATATAAACGTGAAATATGTTGCTTTGAATTTTTCCTGAATATAAGAAAAAAAACAGCAGCAGCGATAACTAAAAGAAGTAATCGAATATTTAACGATAAAGCATCAGAAATAAAGACACTCAATAGTGCCAAAACAAAAATAATACGAAGATAAATATAAAATATTTTTGAAGGTTTAAGCGCCAGGTCCAGCGGCTTCTCGAACTTGTTTTGCAACATCGGCGACATCCTTGTCATTAGGTTCAGCTTGTCCCATTAAATAATCAAGTAAGATTTGATCCTGGCAGTTTAATAGCTGATGGAAAGCTTTTTTAGTCTTAAGTGATAAAGAAGAATAACGTTTTTCAACAAAGCTTTGTAGCATTAGGTCAAGCTCAAGCATACCACGACGACATTGCCATGCTAAACGTGCTTCATCCATTTCTAAGTTACTGGGAAATAACATTTTTACACCAGGTTTTTAACCATCAATTTTTTAATTTTATGAATCGCCTCTGTTGGGTTTAACCCTTTAGGACAGACATTGGTACAATTCATAATTGAATGACAACGAAACATTTTGTAAGGGCCATCGAGTTCCTGCAATCGTTCATCCGTCGCCTGATCACGACTATCCGCTAAAAACCGATAAGATTGTAACAATGCTGCGGGGCCACGAAACTTGTCAGGATTCCACCAAAATGACGGACATGCGGTAGTACAACAGCCGCATAAAATACATTCATACAAACCATCAAGTTTTTCACGCTCTTCGGGGGTTTGTTTAAATTCAACTTCCGGTATTGGATCATGCACCGTCATATACGGTTTAACAGCCCGATAGTGATGATAGAACTGCTCCATATCAACCACTAAATCTCTGATCACTGGCATACCCGGAACCGGTCGGACTTCAATGGGTTCTTTTAATTCCGACAAGCGTTTTTTACAGGCCAGGCCATTGGTACCATTAATGTTAACCGCATCCGATCCACAAACACCTTCACCACAGGAATGTCGAAAGCTCAGTGTTTCATCCTTTGCTTTTAATAACAACAATGCATCACGTAACATCATATCGTCAGTGACTTCATCCAAAACACAATCCTGCATATAAGGCTTTTGATCGGTTTCAGGGTTATAGCGATAAATTTTAAAACGCATAATTCACCTTACTTAATAAACACGGGGCTTGGGTGGAAAGCTTTCTACTGTGATCGGCTTTAACGTAACCGGCTTATAATCCATACGATGACCTTCTTTATAATATAGACTATGTTTTAGCCAGCTGGCATCATCGCGTTCGGGATAATCTATGCGTGAATGTGCCCCCCGGCTTTCCTTACGTTCAATTGCCGATTTAACCGTGGCAACCGCAAGATCAACCAGATTTTCAAGCTCCATCGCTTCAATTCTTGCGGTATTAAACACTTTACTGTGATCCTGAATACGCACATTTTTCATTCTTTGTTCAATCTCGAGTACTTTATCAAGACCTTGTTGCAAAACCTCTTCGGTTCTAAACACGCTACAATAATCTTCCATAACTTTTTGCAGCTCCCCTCTTAAGTCTGATACCGACTCCGCTTTATCACCGATATCATCCGTGCTATCCCAGCGTTTCAAATGTTTCAACGCATCCTCAACACTTTGTTCGTCAATTTGGCGATGATAACGATTTTCTTCTAAGTATTTTTTAATGTCATTACCTGCTGCCCGACCAAATACCACAATATCGAGTAATGAGTTACCGCCCAAACGGTTAGCACCATGCACGGAGACACACGCACATTCACCCACGGCATATAATCCCGGAATAGATTCTTCACCGTGATCAACGGGAACAACAACCTGGCCAAAACGGTTTGTTGGAATGCCCCCCATGGTGTAATGCGCCGTTGGAAAAACAGGAATCGACTCTTCAGCAGGATCGATATGCATAAAGGTTTTCGACATATCACAAATGCCCGGTAGGCGTTTATATAAAACATCCCGCCCAAGATGATCCAGTTTTAGCATGACATGATCTGCATTTTCACCACAGCCACGGCCTTCACGCACCTCTGTTGCAATTGCCCGGCTCACAACATCGCGACTGGCTAAATCTTTTGCATGTGGTGCATAACGTTCCATAAAACGCTCACCATCTTTATTAACTAAATAACCACCTTCACCACGCGCACCTTCCGTTATTAACATCCCTTTTCCGGCAATACCGGTTGGATGGAACTGAAAAAACTCCATATCTTGCAAGGGTAAACCTGCCCGAAGTGACATGGCTAAACCATCGCCGGTATTAATATGCGCATTGGTATTGGTACGGAAAAGTTGTCCTGCGCCGCCGGTTGCAAGCAATGTTGTTTTCGCTTCGATTAAAAGGGGTTCGCCCGTTTCTATTTCAAGCACTAACGCACCAAGAATAAAACCTTCTTTATCTTTAATCAGATCAATCGCAAAATATTCATCAAAGAAATGTGTTTTTGCCCGGATATTTTGTTGGTAAAGCGTATGTAAAATGGCATGCCCCGTTCTATCCGCTGCAGCACATGTTCTTGCTGCCTGCTCCCCCCCAAAGTTTTGGCTTTGACCACCAAACGGACGTTGATAAATCTTCCCGCTGTCCATCCGGCTAAACGGCACGCCCTGATGCTCCAGCTCATACACCAAATGGGATGCAGCACGACACATGTATTCAATGGCATCCTGATCTCCCAGATAATCACTGCCTTTAATGGTGTCATACATGTGCCAGTGCCAATTATCAGGCAAAACATTTGCCAGGGCAGCATTCATACCGCCCTGGGCAGCAACGGTATGTGAGCGTGTCGGAAAGACTTTTGAAACCACAGCAACGTGTGCATCCGCTTCAGCAAGTTGTAACGCCGCACGTAAACCACCTCCCCCGGCTCCTATTACCAAAGTATCAAAAGTGCGTCGCTCTAAATTTTCTATACTCATATTTTTACCAGGCCTACAAAAACAACGAATAACCACAATGTCATAACGATCAGAAAAAAGGCAAGTGACATTAATAAGATAAAGCGAACACCGCTGGGCTTCGCATAATCAACCAGGATATCCCGGATGCCAACCCAGGCATGAATAAATAATGATAAATAAAAGATAACCGTAGCGATCAATATGACGGGGTGAGATATAAAATTCAGCCACACTTCATAACTCAGTGGAAATTGATAGCTTACCCATCCCACCAGAGATAAAGCGTAAATAGCAATATAAATTGCTGTAAGCCGTTGCAACAACCAGGCACGCATACCCTGCGCTTTAAAACTCATAACCACCAACCTACTGCAACAACAAGCGTGATAACCACCGCAGCGACGACCACTATCCATGCGCTCAACCTGGCAGCCGATAAATGGATGCCAATTTCCTGATCAATGAGCAGAAAACGAAAGCCCGCCAGTAAATGATGCACAAATGCCCAAACTAAAGGAATTAATAATAATTTAACCCAGGGTGATGAAAGATACTCAAGCGTTTGAATGAAGCTCTCTTTACTGGATAAAGAAAGCTGTAGTAAATAAAGACTCAATGGAATAGCTAAAAATAATATTACCCCGCTTAAGCGATGGTTGATTGATGCAATCCCTGTTATGGGTAACCGGATTTTTAATAAATTTAAATGTTTTGGCCGCTTGTATTTTGTTTTCATATAAAGCCTAAGGTTATAATGAGAAGTAGCATCAAAATATCGTACAGAACTATAGTATTTAAGCGTAGTCCATTTCAGAATGCTTTCCAGTGCGCTATAATTCAATCCACAATTATCGTACGTTTATAAGGTTAAGTCTCCTTTAAGCTCATTGATACAGCAAACTGTAACAACTTTCAAACGATATATCAGTTAATATAATTTGGAACCGCTATGAACAAAGAATGGCAAGATTTTCTCTTAACAAACAGTGCCAACATACAAAACAACTATGTTAAAGATTTTGCTTTATCTATTGATGAAGAACAGTCTGCCTATTCAGGTTTAGTCATTGCCGACCTTAGCCAATACGCTTTAATTGAAATCAGTGGTGATGATGCAACCGATTTTTTACAAGGCCAGTTAACCAATGACATTAAGTTAGTCACAGATAATTTAGGCCAGCTTAGCGCCTATTGCAATCCTAAAGGGCGAATCCTGGCAAACTTTCGGGTATTTAAACGCCATGGACATTATTTTCTTCGCTTGCGTGCAGATACACTCGAAGCAACACTAAAACGCTTACGCATGTTTGTTATGCGTAGCAAGGTTGAACTTACTGATAGCAGTGATGCGCTCGTTCGTATTGGTATTGCCGGTTCCGATGCAACAAATAAACTTTCTGCTTTATTTGAAAAGCTACCAAATAATGTAGATGAAGTTATTTCTGAAAATAACATTACCCTCATACGCTTGCATGGCGACTTGCCCAGGTATGAGGCACACGGCCCTGTTGAGGAAATTCAAGACTTATGGCAGCAACTTAAAACCGATGCCACCTTAATAGGGGAAAACAGCTGGAATATTTTAACAATTCGCGCGGCCATCCCGGAAATTGTTGCCGAAACAGTCGAGGCATTTGTCCCGCAGATGGTGAACTTGCAGGCAATCAATAGTCTTAGTTTTACTAAGGGCTGCTACCCCGGGCAAGAAGTGGTGGCACGAATGCATTATTTAGGTAAATTAAAACGCAGACTTTTTAATGGCTCACTGGAAAATGAAACATTACCTGCGCCCGGACAAGCTATCCTATCAGAGCATGAAGATGAGCAAAAAATAGGCCAAATTGTCACAGCCAGCTGGTCCAAAGGTAAAAAAATCGAATTTTTAGCCGTTTTACAAATTGAAAAAGCTGAAAAAGGCGGCCTTTACCTTGATGAAAGCAATAAACCTGCTCTGCAACTTGCCGAGCTCCCCTATTCTCTCGAAAATTAAAAATTTAAAAGATGACTAAACCTTTCTAACCAGATGTCGATAATAAAACTATACCCAAATTAAAGGATAAAACAATGGATCCAGCCGCGGAAGAACGATTCCTCGATCAACTACTTGATGACCTCGAAAATGATAAGCTAGTCTTACCAACACTCCCTGAAGTCGCTTTAAAAGTTCGTGATACATTGGAAGATGACAACTCATCACTCATGGATGTCGCCAAAGTTATCACCAGCGATGCGGCCCTTTCTGCACGCATGATTCAGGTCGCAAACAGTCCATTATTACGCTCAAGCCGCACTTTAGACACCGTTGAAGCTGCCGTCGCAAGAATGGGCAGCAATATGATCCGTAACCTGGTCACCAGCATGGTCATGGAACAAATGTTTCAGGCCACATCCGATGTAACCGATAAACGTTTACGCAAAATCTGGGAACACTCAACAGAAGTTGCCGCGATTGCACACGCCCTTGCTTCTCAATTTAGCAACCTGCAACCCGAACAGGCTATGTTAGGTGGGCTGATACATGACATAGGTGCTCTTCCTATATTAACGCGTGCAGAGGAACACCCGGACTTATTAGAAAACGAAGCTGCGCTCGATAGAATTATTAATAATGTTCATACCACCATTGGTGCTGAAATATTAAAAAAATGGTGTTTCCCGCAAGAACTCATTGCCGTTGCCGAAGAGCATGAAGATTTACAGCGTCAATCAAAAAATGGCCCCGACTATGTCGATATTGTTATGGTCGCAAACCTGCAAAGTTTAATTGATACAAAACACCGTCATACCGAAAAAGACTGGTCAAATATCCCTGCATTTAAACAGTTAGGACTACAACCAGATATTAATATCGTTGATATCGAGGAAGTCAGTGATAGTATTGATGCTACCCGAAATATATTAAATTAAAGAAATCGTGATATAAAACTATTCATTTAATAATGATTGATCGCTGCGTTGTTTGTATCGTTGACCAGTCTTAATATCCGTCAGCATAGCGTTAGCAGTCACAATACTGACAACAAATTAAACATCACGACTGTAAAATCCTTACTTTTCTATGAGCTGAGCAACTAATTTTTTTAAATTTTCACTAACCCTGGATAACGAGTCACTCGATTCATGCACCGAAGTAAGATTGTTGTTCACGAGTTCTGAGCTGGTTTTAATTTTCATCGAGCTCTCTACCATACCTGCCGCAACAGCTGATTGCTCTTCAGTCGCCGCAGCAATACCAGCATTCATTTCATTAATCGTTTGCACAGAGTTGACCACAGGCAATAAAGCACGTTGTGCCTGCTGCGTACTATCAACACACACTGTTGCTGCTTCACTATGTTCTTTTACACTGATGGTAGCCTCTTCCGCAATTTCAGATAAATTTTCAACAATGTTGCGTATTTCAAGTGTTGAAGCAGAGGTACGCTGAGATAACTGACGAACCTCATCAGCCACAACAGCAAAGCCCCTGCCTTGTTCACCGGCCCGTGCTGCTTCAATAGCTGCATTTAATGCTAAAAGGTTTGTTTGTTCGGCAATTTCATTAATAACATCCAGCACTTTTTGTACATTATTACTGCCATCTTCAAGGCGTTGCATAACATTCACCAACTCAAGAATATCGGAAGATAACTGCTCAATATTTTTATTGGATATTTGTAATTCAGAATCCGCCTGTTGCACTGCCTCATTAGCCGAATTAGCTGAATCCGAAGCATTACTCGCATGAGAAGCAACTTCTTCAAATGATTCAGACATCTGTCTGATTGACTCAACAACACTCTCTGTATCTTCATTTTGCTTAACAGCTAAAACAGATACTTTATCTACTGTACTTTTCGCATCAATAGAATTAGTTAAAATTTGTTCCGCTCCGGATTCCAGCTTCTCAATAATTTCTAAAAAATAATAACGTAATTGGTTTGCAGAAGATGTTACTGAGTTAACTTCATTAAAATAAGATTTATTTTCTAATTCAGTATCGTAACAACCTTCGGCCATACCTTTAAGAAATGGAGCGATTTTTGCTAAAAAACTAATCGTTTTGTTTTGAAATATAAATGAAGCAATTATCAAAATTATTGTTATTGAAATAAAGAGTAACAGTAGCAATTTAACTTTATGGGATATCCGTTCTTTAACCAACTCCACTTCAACAGCATATGTGTCTATATCATTAGTAAGGAATTCAATCGCATCAGTTAAATCTCTTTTACTCTGCCTGACATCCGAATAGACCTTAGTTGTATTATTTAATTCTTTCTCGTAGCGACGCGTAAGAGAAAACAAATCATCAATTGCATCCTGTCCCTTTTCGGTTCTATCGTCTTCTGAATATTCATCATCTTCATCACTATCACTAAAAACATTTAATCTTGGCAACTTATCTAAACTGCTTAACATTTCTAAAAAAAGTATATTCTCTTTTAATAATGATTTTTTATAACCGGGGAGATTAGTGTTAATATAGCGTTTTCTGAGATATGTTATTTCCTGCAATGAACTTGAAACACCAACAAGAAGATCAAGATACTTTGATTTTAATGCGTGATCATCGGCCGCACCAATATTGGCATATTTTTTTAGCAACATAATATCTGACAAACGATCTCTTTCGTTGTTTATCAGTAATACTTGTGGATTTGCTGACAGCTTACCGGCAGCACGTACTTTTTTCAGTTCTTCAAGAACTTGTGCGACTGAATTTTCTATGTTTAGACTGACTTCTTCAGGTAACCAATTAACATCTCGAGGAGAGATTTCAAGAAGGTGATTTTGTGCTTCAAGCAACAGACTGGCATTACCGGATCTTAAATAACGTTCTAATGTCATTCTTACATCAACATCAACAATATTTTTTGTTTTTTGGTATTCATTTGAATATGTATATGGCTTCTCCATTTCTATCCAGCCCCATACACCTACTGAAACCATCAGAAACACGAATACAATAATAAGGCCACTATTGATACGAGAGACAACCGCAAGATTCATTTTTGAACTACCTAATATTATCAACACTAAAGATAGTGACAAATTATCTTGCTTATATTACAGCAGCATGACAATCGCAAAATAAAGACCTGATATCTGCGAAAAAAAGGGCAAACAAATGGCGTCTTGTAATATAACTGACATATAACCACATCATTTTTGAATGGAGGATAAATTTTGTTGCCAGCTCATGTAGCGCGCGACATAACACACTTATAAGCATAACAACATTTCAACAGGAAATTTTACAGTTAAATATTTACCAGACAGTTCCTTAACTTCATACCTGATACTAACAGCATGCAAGCATTGCCCTGCCTCGTATTAACAGAACCATTGTGGAAATCAGGGACTAAAAAACAAGCATTAAAAGATGTCAATCTTCTTGTGTTATTCACAGCGCGGGAACAGCTTAAAACACTATGCATGAATTAGAAGCCACTTAACCAGAAAGAGCTTTCGTAGTCGAAACTAATAATAGCAAAATATTTGGGATAAACTGCATTAAATATTAGCGTCATTGATAGTAAATAATTTCCATATTAGGCGACCGATTAAACACTATTGTGTTATTGTGCTTTCATTAAAATTGTCACAAATAGACTTCTGCCTGTTCATTAATAATAAAACAAATCAACTGTCAAACCTGTTCTAAGCCGTATGGAGAATATTTTGTTGTTATAATTCGTAACATAATTAACAGTGCAATCACCGAAATATTAACAACAACTTGCGAAACATAATAGCCTCCATACCAAAGACTAATAAGCTCGCCGATGAGAACAACTAACGCAGCATCCAGTATAAAAGTAACTTTCACGCGGCCAAGCGTAAGATAGGATTGTAATGTTCTAATTAACTCAAAAGTCGCTAACAATATAACAACCTCTTTTATCATTTCTTCTGCACCACGAGCCCAATTTATAAAAATTTGTTGATACAAATGTAGCATCAGGCTTACGATACCCGAGACTGTCTTGTCAGTTTTGGCGAGTAGCAAAAATATTAAAAAGAGCAAAACCACTAATTGCAAGAACAATTACGAATGAAACTGCATTCAGTACAGGTGTCGAGCTGAAGCGAATCCGGGAATACAAATCGACAGGCAAGGTCGGATCTGAGCCGATCAGAAAGATCGTCGTGTTGATATTTGAAAAACTTAATATAAAGGCAACCACAAACGCCCCTATTATCGCGGGACGAAGAAAAGGAATCGTCACATACACTATCGCTTCTAACCGTGTTGCTTTTAAACTCAACGCGGCTTCTTCCAGTGTGCGATCAAACTTTTTTAGACGTGCTGAAACAAGTAACATGACATAGGTCGCAGCAAAGGAAAATTGCCCCAACACAACCAACCAATAACTGGGCCTGAACAACTCAACATCCAGAGCAAATGACTCCTCAATATAGTTACCCGCCGATGTTGCGGTTAGTAAGATAGAAATACCCAAAATAACACCAGGTATAACCAGGGGGGCTAAGGCTAAAAAGTATAATAAACCTTTTAGGCGGAACTGCTCTTCTTCAAACAGTAATGCAGCAAGCGTGCCCACCAGTGTGGACAGGATGGCAACAAAAAAACCGGTACTGAGACTGGTAACAATACTTGCGATCAGTTCATCATCAGCAAAAAGCCCTTGACGCTCATCAGTGGCAGAAAAAAACCAGTCTAAGGTAAACCCGTTCCAGGGCAGTGAAATGAAATTAGAATCATTAAATGCCAGAACGGAAATAGCCATCAGCGGCATAAGTAAAAAGGTAAAAAACAGAAAAATATAGACACGATATACTGCTCGATATAAAGCTGAGCTCGGAAGTGAACGAATCATGAGCCCACCTTCTCTAACTTCTGTCCGGATAGTTTAAGTGCAAGCCAGATGATACCCGATGAAAGCATGAGCAGTAAAAATCCAAATGCGGCACCTTCATTCCAGTTGAATGTTTGCAGAAAATTATTATAAATCTGCTCCGTAAACCACAACGAATTTTTGCCACCTAATAAATTAGGCGCCAGATAATCACCGATAACCAGCATAAATACAATAATGGCACCAGAGGTAATGCCCGGCATGGAATAAGGAATAATGATTTTTATAAAAATATCCCACTTTGATGCACCAAGATCACATGCCGCTTCAATCAATGAATCGTCCATGCTTTGTAGCGTAGACATGACGGGGATCACCATAAAGAGCATGGACATATAAAGCAGACCAACCACCATACTGAAATTGGTATATAACATATTAAGCGGTTCGTCGATAATGCCAATCGTTATCAGGAAATGGTTAATCACACCATGATCACCAAGCAAGACCATCCAGCCATAAACGCTCACTAATTCACCGACCCAGAGGGGAATGAGTAACAGCAACATCAAAAACCCGGCGTTCTTCTTTGAGGTCACTTTGCTCAAATAAAAGGCCACAGGAAAGGCAATAATAAAAGCCAGTAAGGTGACACCGATGGCATAAGCTGCCGTTTTTACAAAGGTTAACCAGTAGATTTTTTGAGTAAAAAATTCAATATAGTTAGCGAATGAAAAAACCATATCACCCATATCATCCTCAACCTGAAAAGAACTGATCAACATTTCAGCATGGGGAATAACAATCGTGAAGATTAGCCAGATAAATACTGGCACAATCAACAAATAAAAAGTGATATTAAAATTGTTTTTTTGTTTCATCATATGTTGTAACTATTGTTCGGTTAACGCCCTCTCCCTTTGGGATAATCAGCGACTTAGTTAGATAGCTTAGTCGAATGGCAAGTTGTTCTATCAGGGGGTTGGGTTGGGGTGAGGTAACAATAACAGGAAATATTTGAATTAGCTGCCCCCTCATCCTAACCTTCTCCCCAGGGAGGAGGAACTTGCTCATCTATACGTTTTATAATTTTATGTCTCATAAGTTCATTAAAAACACTTTACATCATCACGATGAATACCTACGTTCAACGTGTGTCCCTCTACGATGCCATCAAATTGCGCATTTTGTGGCAGTGATATTAATAACTCCTCACTGCTTCCTTTAACTATTGTAGAAAGTTTGGTGTTTGATCCGTCAAACAAAATCGTTTTAATCATCACTTCAAACTGAACTTCAATCTGTTCGCCGTCGTTAATAGAACTATCAGGATTAATAATAAACGCTTCGGGACGCATATAAATTACGTCAGGTATCATATTAAGTTCAGGGCGCTGCAACTTCCAGCCCCCTTTAGTCAGCATTGAACCACCTTGCACTGATTGCAATTCAAAGCGGTTGGTGTCACCAACAAAGCCGGCAACGAATGATGTCTTTGGATTCTTATAAAGATTACGCGGCGTATCAATTTGTTCAAACTGACCATCATGCATAACGGCAACCTGATCACTCATCACTAATGCTTCTGACTGGTCATGGGTAATATAAACAAAGGTGGTACCAATTTCTTTTTGTAGAAGTTTAAGCTCTACCT
>Ga0316207_10001050_pt1 | contig 36962 bp, 32 predicted proteins | sample 6weekpyrite_MG_FD_204943 | JGI IMG/M metagenome (GOLD analysis project Ga0316207, IMG submission 204943) | Microbial mat bacterial communities from mineral coupon in-situ incubated in ocean water Damariscotta River, Maine, United States -... | ecosystem: Environmental > Aquatic > Marine >... | reverse complement strand
GCGTCGGGCTCATGCACGGCCAGATCGGCCAGAACCTTGCGGTCAACCTCGACACCGGCCAGCGCCAGGCCATTGATGAAGCGCGAATAGGTCAGCGTCTCGTCATGGGAACGAACCGCCGCATTGATCCGCTGAATCCACAGGGCGCGGAACTGGCGCTTGCGATTCTTGCGGTCGCGGGTTGCGTATTGGTTGGCTTTGTCGACCGCCTGCGTGGCGGTGCGATAGTTGGTGGACCGGCGGCCGTAATAACCTTTGGCGGCCTTGATCACTTTTTTATGGCGTGCGTGGGTGACAACCCCACCTTTGACTCGGGACATTTCTCAAGGCCTCCTTAGCGGGCGTAGGGCATGTAACCCTTGATGATTTTCTCATCAGGGGCGGACAGGACAGTGGTTCCACGTGCGGTTCGGATGAACTTGTTTGACCGTTTGATCAAGTTGTGGCGTTTGCCCGCCTGGCCTGCCTTGATACGGCCCGTCGCCGTAACCTTGAAGCGCTTCTTGGCGCTCGATTTGGTCTTCATCTTGGGCATTTCCGTCTCCAATTCTCTGGGTCGGTTCTGACGCATCTCGGCATGCCACTTGGGCCGGACACATCGGTTAGAGCGCGCTAGGTAACGCCAATTTGCGGGGCAGGCAAGGGCCTAGTTCAGGATCCGTGCCACAACCGAAATAAAGGCGTTCGGCACCTCGCGCCAACCTTGTGGATCAGGCAGCGATTTGAACGAATAGACGAATACGCCCGCACCAACCGCCAAAATCGCAAGCGTGACGGTCGGAAACACCTTTTCGGACCAGGATGCCAGCGCCGAGGCGGTGGCAAACCCCACGACCAGCGTGGAAACGGTCAAAAGGATGTCCAGGGGCAGGTTCATTCCAGGTCCGTCGACAGAATCAGGTGCTCGGCGCAGGGTGCGACGCGAATAATGTTCGTGGTGCCCTGCACATTGAAGGGCACACCGGCGGTGACCACGATCTGATCGGCCGAGGTGGCGATGCCGGTGCTGCGCGCCGCCCGCGCCGCCGAGATCACCGCCATCTTGAAGCGCGTCAGCTCTCCGGTCAGAGCACAATTGGTGCCCCAGGTCAGCGACATGCGCCGGGCGACATCGGCCAGCGGTGTCAGCACGATGATCGGCACGCGCGGGCGTTCGCGCGCCACCAGCGACGCGGTGGTGCCCGATTGCGTGAAACAGCAGATTGCCTTGATATCGGTCGATTCGGCGATCTCGCGGGCCGAGGCCACGATGCCATCGGCCACGGATGAGCGTTTGACGGTGCGGGTGTTTTCCATGATGTCGCGATAGGTCGGGTCAGCCTCGACCTCCAGCGCCACGTTGTTCATCGTGGTAACCGCCTCGATCGGATAGCCGCCGGCCGCCGATTCCGCGCTCAGCATCACCGCGTCGGCCCCCTCGTAGATGGCGGTGGCCACATCCGAGACCTCGGCGCGCGTCGGCACCGGGCTCTCGATCATCGATTCCATCATTTGCGTCGCCACGATCACCGGTTTCGCCGCCGCCCGGCAGCGCCGCACCAGCCGTTTCTGGATCGGCGGCACATTCTGCACCGGCAGTTCCACGCCCAGATCGCCGCGCGCCACCATGATGCCATCAGAGGCGGCCAGGATCTCTTCGAACGCGGTCACGGCGGCGGGTTTCTCGATCTTCGACAGGATCGCCGCCCGGCCCCGCGCCAGCTCGCGCGCCTCGGCGACATCCGCCGCGCGCTGCACGAAGCTCAGCGCCAGCCAGTCGACCCCCAAGCCGCAGACAAATTCCAGATCAGCCCGGTCCTTGTCCGACAGCGCCGCCAGTGGCAGCACCACATCGGGCACGTTCACACCCTTACGGTTGGAAATCGCGCCGCCCGCCACGACGCTGCAATCGGCATAATCCGCGCCGCAATCCTCGACCCGCAGCTTGATCTTGCCATCATTGACCAGCAGCGTCGCGCCGGGCTCCAGCGCTGCAAAGATCTCGGGGTGAGGCAAACAGACACGGCGGCCATCACCTTCAGCAGGATCCAGATCGAACCGGAACGGCGCGCCGTCCTGCAAATCATGCGGCCCCTTGGCAAAGACCCCACAGCGCAGTTTCGGCCCCTGCAGATCGGCCAGGATGCAGACCGGTTCGCCCAGATCCTGTTCGATCTGCCGGATGATCGTGTGGCGGGCGCGAATCTCTTCGTGGTCGCCATGGCTCATATTCAGGCGAAACACGTTGGCCCCGGCCTCGAACAGCGCCCGGATCATCTCGTAATCATTCGACGCGGGGCCCAGGGTTGCCACGATTTTCACATTGCGTTGACGTCTCATTCAGCCCGCTTTCCACATTTATGTTAGCGCTCACATTCGTTTCGACGCCGTTATGTCCCAATTCCCATTACAGGACAACTGGCACTTGGGCGCAAGCTGGCGTATGTGACATTCTGCAATGAAAGACGCAGCCCAGAACCCCGCCCCCTATGAAATCGACGGCCCCCTGCGCCCGGCGCGCTGGCTGTTGACGTGCGATCATGCCTCCAATCGGGTGCCTGAATGCGTGAATGGCGGCGATCTTGGCCTGCCGCCCGCCGATATGGCGCGTCACATCGCTTATGACGTCGGGGCTGCGGGTCTGTCGCGTTTTCTGGCCGCTGAACTGGACGCGCCGCTGATCCTGTCGCGGTTTTCGCGTCTGGTGATCGATCCGAACCGGGGCGAACATGACCCGACCGTGTTGATGCGGCTCTATGACGGCTCGATCATCCCGGCCAACCGGGGGGCTGACGACGCCGAGACGGAACGCCGCCTGGCCGCGTTCCACCGCCCCTATCACGATGCGCTGACCGATCTGGCGGCCACCCAGGAGGATCGCGCGCTGCTGGCCATCCACAGCTTTACGCCGCAATTCAAGGGCCGGGCGATGCGGCCCTGGCATGTCGGCGTGCTCTATGCCGAGGATGACCGGCTGGCGCTGCCCCTGCTGGAGCGTCTGCGCGCCGAGGCCGATATCTATGTCGGCGACAATGAGCCCTATTCCGGCCATCTGCCCGGCGACACGATGGACCGCCACGGGGTCGAGATGGGCCGCCCGCATGTGTTGATCGAGCTCAGGAATGACCTGATCGAAACGCCAGAGCAGCAAAAACACTGGGCCCTGCGGCTGGCACCGATCCTTGACGGTGCGCTGGCCGATGCGGCTGTGTGACAGAGCAACAGGGAGAGCTTTCATGGAAGACCAGACCCGGATCGAGATCGAGGCCGCCGCCTTTCGCCGTCTGCAACGGCATCTGATGGCCGACCGGGTGGATGTGCAGAATATCGACCTGATGAACCTGGCGGGGTTCTGCCGCAACTGCCTGGGCCGCTGGTATCAGGAAGCCGCCGGCGCGCGCGGCATCGAGATGACCAAGGAAGAAGGCCGCGAGGCGTTTTACGGCATGCCGATGGCGGAATGGAAAGCCAGCTATCAGACCGATGCCAGCCCCGAAAAGCAGGCCGCGTTCAAGGTGGCGTTTGCAGAGAATGTCGAGGGCAAGAAGGGCTGAAAGGCCCATGGGAAAACTGTGCGCAGGCCGCACACATTCTTTGCGTACACGTGTCGGCTCTGACATCGGCTGACCTGCGCCCCTAGGGGGCTTGCTGCCAAAACTGACGTCGCTGGTTATGGGTCACGTGGTCACAACAATCTTCCCGCCGGCCGTGTTATCCTCCATCATGCGATGCGCTTCGACGATCTGGTCGATCGCGAAGACCTTGCCGATAGGGGGGACAAACGCTCCCGCTTCCACGGCATCGACAACCTGCTGGAGGGGTGTCGACATAAAGTCTTCTGAGCCGCCTGAATAGGTTGTCAGGTTGACCCCCGTAGGAATGGCCCCCATCGGGCTGAAGCGGTTGAATTCCCAAGCGTTCCCGACCATGCCAGTCATGCAGACCGAGCCACCCATCGCCGCGCAGTGCAGACTGTCCTTCAGCGTGGTGGTTCCGACCAGTTCCAGCACACGATCCACACCATCGGGATGCGCCTCGCGCACCGCGCCGGCGATGGTGCCGTCGTCGATGAAAACCTCGTCCGCACCATTCTTGACCAGCATATCACGGCGTTCGGCGCACCGCGTCGTCGCAAGGACCCTCACCCCCATATGCTTCGCAAGAATGGCCGCCGCGAGCCCGACCGATGTTGTACCCCCCCGGATGAGCAGGCTCTCGCCTTTTGCAGCCCTCAGAGCCGTGTTGAGCGAGCCCCAAGCCGTTTGGACCATTTCAGGCAGAGCACCTAAGACTTCCCAGGACAAAGATGTCGTCAGCTTCTGGACCTGGCCCTTGGGAACCAACGTATACTCGGCGTAGCCACCATCGAATTGTCGGCCCATACCGCCCATGGCAGTGGCAACGATGTCACCCTCGAGGAAATCACCATCCGGTGCCGCGGCGACGCTACCCACCGCCTCGATCCCAAGAACTCTTGGAAATGGCACGCTGGGCGAATGGCCTTGACGGGTGAAGAGTTCAGACCTGTTCAGACCGAATGCACCGATCCGGATCAGAACCCACCCCGGCTTTGGCGTTGGGATGGGGTAGCTTTCGACTGTCAGAACTTCGGCCCCCCCGGCTTCGTGAATGACAACAGCCTTCATCCGATCCATAAGATGCCTCTCGCGTGGATCGGGTGCCCCTCACCACGTCATCTGCCTGACTACAAAATCTCTATGATTGCAGATGGAGCCCGGCACTCCGAAATGCCAGTCGCTACAGCGCACATCACCTGTGCGCGGCAAACGGGAACCCGTCTACGTGCGTCAGGGTCGGCCCAAAGCCCTACGCCACCCCCGCAGGCCGCAAAAACGCCGGTTTGCCCGGTTCGCTCAGCTCGGGCGCATATTCATAGCCGCCGGTGTCGAACTCCAGGATCGCCGCCGGATCGGTCAGCCGCCGCGTGATGATGAACCTGGCCATCGCGCCGCGCGCCTTCTTGGCAAAGAAACTGACGATTTTCGGCCCGCCCGGCTTCTCCTCCAGAAATTGCGGCGTGATCACGCGCGGCTTCAGCGCATCTGGCTTCACGGCGGTGAAATATTCGACCGAGGCGCAGTTGACCAGCGTGTCGGTGCCAAGCGCCGCGGCTTGCGTGTTCAGCGCCCTGGCGATCTGCGCGCCCCAATAATCGTAAAGCGACCCGCCGCGCCGGGTTTTCAGGCGGCTGCCCATTTCCAGACGGTATTCCTGCATCGCATCAAGCGGGCGCAGCAGCCCGTAAAGCCCCGAGAGGATCCGCAGATGATCTTGCGCAAACGCCATCTCGTCAGGGTCGAGCGATCCGGCCTCAAGCCCCAGATAGGTATCGCCCGCAAAAGCAAGCGCGGCGGGGCGTTTGTCTACCCCCGCGCCAAAGCGCTGGAACCGGTCGCGGTTCAGCCGGGCCAGATCGGGGCTGATATCCATCAGCGCCTGCAGCTTTTTGGCACTCAGTTGCTTGGCGGTCGTGGCCAGCCGGTTGGCATCGGCCTGGAACATCGGCTCGGACATAGCGACATCGCGCGGCGACCAATCCAGCCGCTTGGCCGGTGATATGACAATCAGCATGCGTCCCCCTCAAGCACTTCAAGAAAGGCCGCGCCGAACCTTTCGGCCTTTTGTTCGCCCATCCCCGAGATGCGCGCAAGATCATCCAGCGATCCGGGGCGGCGTTCGGCGATCTGGCGCAAGGTCGCGTGGGTGCAGGAAAGGTATTTCTCGGTCCCCATTTCGCCGCGCGACAGATCCACCTGCGCCGCCATCAGCCGGTCAAATACCGGCCCCGCATCGCGCCCGGCCAATTTGCGGCGGGCCGGGTGGTCGGGGGCGGGCGCGGCCCCGGTGATCACGCCCAGAAACTCCGCGCCGTAGCGCTCCAGCTTGGTGGCCCCGATGCCGTTCACACGCGCCATCGCATCCATGCTGTCTGGCCGCGTCTCGGCCATTTCGATCAGGGTCCGGTCGGTGAAAACCATATAGGCGGGCAGGCCTGCCGCCTCGGCCAGCGCCCGGCGTTTTGCCTTGAGCGCCGATAAAAGCGGCGCGTCTTCCTCGGAGACCAGCATTTTCACCGCCGGGCGGCGCGGGGCCTTGGCGATGGTATCGCGGCGCAGCGTGATGCCCGCCTCACCCTTCAAAATGGGCCGGGCGGCCCCGGTCATGCGCAGCGCGCCGAACCGGTCAGGATCGGGGCGAACCAGATCATGCGCCGCCATCTGCCGAAACACCGCCTGCCAGCCGCGTTTGTCAAACTCGGTGCCGACGCCGAAAGTGGGCAGGGCGTCATGGCCGCGTTGGCGGATCTTGTCGGTGGCGTTGCCCACGAGAATATCAATGAGATGCCCGGCCCCGAAATATTCGCCGGTGCGCAAAATGGCGCTCAGCGCCTTTTGCACGGCAACGCCCGCCTCGAAGGTGTCGGGCGGCGCGGCGCAAAGATCGCAATTGCCGCAGGCCCCGGGGCTTTCACCGAAATAGCCAAGCAGCACCTTGCGGCGACAGCCCAGCGCCTCGGCCAGCCCCAAGAGCGCGTTCAGACGGGCATGATCGGCCATCTTGCGGTCCGCCGGGGCCAGGCCTTCATCGATCTGGCTGCGGCGCAGGCGGATATCGTCAGGGCCAAAAAGCGTGAGCGTATCGGCCGGGGCCCCATCACGGCCCGCGCGGCCGATTTCCTGGTAATAGGCCTCGATCGATTTCGGCAGATCCGCATGGGCGACCCAACGGATATCGGGCTTGTCCACGCCCATCCCAAAGGCCACCGTGGCCACCACGATCAATCCATCCTCGCTTGAGAAACGACGCTCGACGATGCGGCGGTCCTCGGCCTCCATGCCGCCGTGATAATGGCAGGCCTTGTGCCCGGCCTCGCGCAGGCCCTGCGCCAATGTCTCGGTCTTGGCGCGGGTGCCGCAATAGACGATGCCCGGTTGGCCCTTGCGGGCGGCGGCAAAGCTCAGGATCTGGGTGCGCGGCTGGTTCTTGACCTCGAAGGCGAGGTTGAGATTGGGCCGGTCAAAGCCGCGCAGGAAACTGGCGGGTGGCGCACCGTCAAAAAGGCGCTCGACAATCTCGGCCCGCGTTTCGGCATCCGCCGTCGCGGTAAAGGCGGCCAGCGGCACGTCAAGCGCGCGGCGCAGCGCCCCGATGCGCAGGTAATCGGGGCGGAAATCATGGCCCCACTGGCTGACGCAATGGGCTTCATCGACGGCAATCAGGTTAACGCCCGCGCGCCGCAACATGCGTTCGGTGCCGCCTGCCGCCAGCCGTTCGGGGGCCATGTAAAGCAGGCGCAGCGTGCCCGCCTCAAGCCCGGCCCAGACCGCATCGGTCTCTTCTTCGGTATTGCCCGAGGTTAGCGCGCCCGCCTCGACGCCCGCCTCCTGCAGCCCGCGCACCTGATCGCGCATCAGCGCAATCAGCGGCGAGATCACCACGGTCACCCCCTCACGGCAGAGCGCGGGCAGTTGAAAGCACAGCGATTTGCCGCCGCCCGTTGGCATGATCGCCAGGACGTTCTGGCCCGCGATCACGGCCTCCACGATCTCTTCCTGGCCGGGGCGATAGGCGGAAAATCCAAAGACGGATGACAAAAGGGAACGGGGGTCCGGCATGGCCTGCTATGGTGTCTTTTTTACTGCTTTCTGGTTGCGCCGACGGTCGCATATCGGGCCTGCGGGCACAAGCCGCCCGCCTATCCGTCGGACAGCGTGGCGATGGTGATCAGCGTATCGCCATAGCGGCGTTGATCGAGCATCGTGCAGGCCGCGGGAACCAACGGCGCGGTGTTTTCTTCCCAGACAATCAACGCGCCCGGCGCAACCCATCCGCCCGCCAGAGCCGAGGCCAGCGCGCGTTCACCCAGCCCCTTACCGTATGGCGGATCCAGAAAGATCAGGTCGAACGCGGATTGCTGGACCGGGCCCAGCCGGGTGGCATCGCGGCGAAAGACCTTGGATGCCCCTTGCGCCGCACAAAGCCCGATATTTTCCCGCAAAAGCGCCCGCGCCGCCATGCCATCATCGACAAAACAGGCAAACGCGGCCCCGCGTGAAAGCGCCTCAAGCCCAAGCGCGCCGGTCCCGGCAAAAAGATCGAGCACGCGCGCCCCGGTGATCGGGTCGCCATAGCCGCCATTGATCAGGAGGTTAAAAAGGCTCTCGCGCACCCGGTCGGAGGTCGGCCTGAGATGGGCGCGGGCATCGCCCTTGCCCACCGAAGCGAGCGTTTTGCCCTTATGCGCGCCCGCGATGATCCTCATCCGCGCAAAAGCGTTTTCAACTCGGTCGCGGGATCGGCCACAACGTCAGAGGCGGGGCTTTTGCCCGCTTCAAGCAGGCGCTTGCCGACCATATAGGCGCGCGGATCGTTCATCGCATCAACCGCCAGCAGCGTGTCACCGGCGTAATACCAATGCGAGCGGCTGTCGCCCTCACCGGCGCGGGTGACAATCCGGTCATAGCCCGCGTTCAGGCCCGCGATTTGCAGCTTGGTGTCGTATTGATCGGACCAGAACCACGGGTAAGGCGCATAATCCTGATCCGCGCCCAGCATGTTTCGCGCCACGCATTCGGCCTGATCAATGGCGTTCTGCACCGATTCCAGCCGGATCCGGTTGCCCCTGTAGATCAGCGACGCGCAATCGCCCGCAGCCCAGATCGCGGGATCAGACGTGCGCCCCTGTGCATCGGTTTTGATGCCGTTCTCGATCTCCAGCCCCGCCGCCTCGGCCAACCCGGTGGCCGGTGCGATGCCGACGCCGACGATCACCATATCAAAGGCCAGCTCGCTGCCATCCGACAGCACCGCGCCGGTGACATGGCCCGCGCCTGTCAGACGTGTGAGCCCGATGCCTTCGCGGATATCCACCCCGTGGCCCGCATGCAGCGCGCGGAAATAATCCGAGGTCTCGGGGCAGGCGACGCGTTGCAGGATACGCTCGGCCATTTCCACCAGCGTCACCTGCATGCCCATCTTGGCACAGACCGAGGCCGCCTCGAGCCCGATATAGCCGCCGCCCACGATCAGCACGCGCTTGCCCGCCACCACCTCAGGGGCCATCGCATCGACATCGGCCAGACCGCGCACCACATGCACACCGTCCAGCGCGCCGCCAATGGCCTCGGGCAACCGGCGCGGCACCGACCCGGTGGTCAGCGCCAGTTGATCATAGGAAATGACCTGGTCGCCCAATGTGACGCGCTTTGCATCCCGGTCGATCGAGAGGGCCGCATCGTTCAGGATCAAGTCGATCCCGTTTTCGGCGTAATAGGCCTCGGGCCGCAGATAGAGCCGCTCCAGCTCCATCTCGCCCATCAGGTATTTCTTGGACAAGGGCGGCCGCTGATAGGGCGGCGCGGCTTCTTCACCGATCAGGGTCAGCTCACCCTCAAAGCCCTCGCTGCGCAGTTTCGCCACCAAAGACGATCCCGCCTGCCCCGCACCGATCACAACAATATGCGACATCCCCGCTTTCCTTCTGCTGGCCTTGCCCCGAATTTCCTCTATATGGCGGTGAAACACCCCGATTGGCGAGAGGAAAATCATGCAGGTCTCAATAGGCGACAGATTGCCCGAAGCCCGCTTTCTGGTGATCGGCGAGACCGGGCCGCAGGAGGTGGCGCTTGCCCCCCTGCTTGCGGGCCGCAAGGTGGTGATCTTTGGCTTGCCGGGGGCCTTTACCCGCACCTGTTCCAGCGCGCATCTGCCCAGCTTCATGCGCGCCCTGCCCGGACTGACCGCCAAGGGCATCGACGAGGTGATCTGCGTCGCGGTGAACGATCCTTTCGTGATGCAGGCCTGGGGCGACGCCACAGGGGCCACCTCTGCCGGGATCACCCTGCTGGCCGATGCCGGTGCCGAGTTTACCAAGGCGATCGGCATGGCGTTCACCGCCCCGCCCGCCGGGTTTTACGACCGTTCCATGCGCTATGCGCTGATGGCCGAGGATGGCGTGGTCAGCGTACTGAATATCGAGGAAAAACGCGTCGGCTGCGAGATATCCTCGGGCGAGGCGATGCTGGCGCAGCTCTGAGGCCGGATGCCCCTGACCCTAGCCCGCGACGGTGATCTGTTTCTGCGTCGGGTACGGAATGTCGATGCCGCCTGCGTCGAACGCCTCTTTCACCGCGCGGGTCAGATCGAATTTGAGGCCCCAGTAATCGCTGGCATCGCACCAGACCCGCACCGTGAAATCGACCGAGCTGTCACCGAGATTCGAGACCTTCACGAAAGGCTCGGGCTCGCTATGGGAGCGCGGATCGGCGGTGATGCAGGCCAGGATCGCGGCCTCGGCGGCCTTCAGGTCCGTGTCATAAGAGACGCCGAAAACCAGATCGCAGCGCCGAGTGTCGTAATGCGAATAATTGGTGATGGCCGAGGCAAAGATATCGCCGTTGGGCACGATGATCTTGACGTTATCGGGCGTCGTCATCTCGGTGGTGAATAGCGTGATCATGTCGACCGTGCCCGATTGCCCGCCCGCATTGACATAATCGCCCGCCTTGAACGGCCGGAACGCGACCAGCAAAACGCCCGCCGCCAGGTTTGACAGTGACCCCTGTAACGCCAGACCGATGGCCAGACCGGCGGCACCGATGATGGCGGCCAGCGATGTGGTCTGGATGCCGAACCGGCCCAGGATAAAGATCACCGCCAGAACCAGGATGCCATAACGCGCCAGCGAGCCCAGGAAACTGGCCAGCGTGCGATCGAACCGATTATCCAACTCTGACAGCGCGATGATGCGCCTCTTGATCCAGCCGCTGAACCACAGCGCCACGATCACGATGGCCAGCGCCATGACAGCGTTGACCGCTATGTTGATGAAAAATTCCTGGGTCATGTCGGCCTCGTTTCCTGCGATGACTTGGCCAGCGCGTCCATCTTGCGGGCCAGCTTGATATCCAGCGCGCTTAGCCCGTCCACGTCATGCGTGGCAAGCGTTACCACCACGGTTTTATAGGTGTTGGCCCATTCCGGGTGGTGGTTCCATTTCTCGGCCCAGATGGCGGCCCGCGTCATCCAGCCAAAAGCGTCGATGAAATTGCGAAATATGTAAGTCCTGGTGATCGCATCGCGCTCGTCGACCATGGCCCAGCCAGCGGCCAGTAAGTCCGCCAGATCGCCCGCCCTTTCCGCGTCGGTCAATTTCCCGGTCATTCCTGTTCCTCCACCTGCGCCTTTCGAAACGGGCCATAGCTTGTCAGCACCTCGATATCATCCTCGACCGCGTCACGTTCGGCCTCAAGATATCGCGCCACGGCATCCGAAAACCCCGCATCCGCCATCCAGTGCAGCGAATGGGTGGCCACCGGCAGATAGCCGCGCGCCAGTTTATGTTCACCCTGCGCACCCGCCTCGACACGGGCCAGCCCGCGCATGATGGCAGCCTCGATCGCCTGATAATAGCAAAGCTCGAAATGCAGGCAGGGGTGGTGTTCGGTGCAGCCCCAATAGCGGCCAAAAAGCGCGTCACGCCCGAGGAAATTCAGCGCGCCTGCAACGGCGTGCCCATCCCGGCACGCCAGAACCAGCAACACGTCATCGCGCATCCTCTCCTGCACGATGTCGAAAAAGGCCCGCGTCAGATAGGGGCTGCCCCATTTGCGCGCGCCGGTATCCTGATAGAAGATCCAGAACGCATCCCAATGTTCGGGGCGCAGCACACCGCCCGTCAAGCTCAGGATGTCGCCGCCAAACCCCTGCGCCTGCCGCCTCTCGCGGCGGATCGCCTTGCGCTTGCGCGCGGCGAGGCTGGCCAGAAACGCCTCGAAATCGGCATAGCCTGCGTTTTCCCAGTGAAACTGTTGCGTGACCCGGTGAAGCAGGCCCATCTGTGCGCCCTGTTCAGCCTCGGCCCGGGTGCAAAACGTGATGTGAACCGATGAGAGGCCAGCATTCTCCGCGACCTGAACCGCGCCCTGAACCAATGCCGCACGGCCCAGACCCTCCCAACCCGGACGGGTCAGAAACCGCCGCCCGGTCGCGGGCGTAAAGGGCACCGCGATTTGCAGTTTGGGGTAATATTGCCCGCCCGCCTGTTCATAGGCATGCGCCCAGTTGTGATCGAAGATATATTCGCCCTGGCTGTGGCCCTTGGCATAAAGCGGGGCCGCCGCGATCACCTGCCCGCCCGCGCGTGCCAACAGATAGCGCGGCTGCCAGCCGGTGCCGGGGCCGACCGATCCGCTTTCCTCCAGCGCGCTTAGAAACCGGTGCGTGGTGAAAGGGTCGATGGGCGGGCCGCCATCTGCGGCCTCCGGGCAGGCGCAGGCATCCCAATCGGCGGGGTCGATATCGGCCAACGCGCTATAGGCCGTGACCTCTACCTGGGTGTCGCCATCCATAACCGCTGCCTCCCGATGCGTTCCTACCAGATGGGGCGCGCGGGCGCACAGTCAATCACTTCGCGCGCCCAGGCCCCGGCAGGAACCCCTCAAACGTGATGTTATCTGCGCTGCGCAGCGCCAGGTCTGCCTCAGCCTCTGACGTGATTGTCCAGCTGAACACAGGCACGCCCCGGCGTTTCAGCGCGGTAACGGCGGCATCGTCCAGATCATCCTTGTCATGGCTGATGAATGCGGCCCCGACCCGGTCGAAATCCTCAATCGCGCGCAACCGGGCCAGCCGCGCTTCCCCCAGCGGGGCCCATTCGGGGTGGCCATAGCTGCCGGTGACGATGCCGCGCGGGATATGCGGGGCCGCGGCGGCAAGTGCCGCAACGCTGTGCGGGTTGAACCCCATCACCGCGACCGGGCCGAGATAGCCAGAAAGCGCGTCGGCCACGGCGCGTTCCAGCGCGCCATCGACCGGGCCCATGATGCGGGACTGATCCTTGATCTCGATCAGGAGCGGCACCTTGCCGCCAACCTCTGCCAGAACCGCGGCCAGCGTCGGGATACCGTCGCGGCCGCCGATCAGATCCATTGCGCCAAGAGCCGCCGCGCCTTGCGCAATCACCGGCCCCGAAGCGGCCGTCATCCGGTCCAGCGTCGCGTCGTGAAACACCATCGGCGTGCCATCGGCGGCCGCTTGGATATCCATCTCGATGCCATAGCCCGCCGCCACCGCAGCAGCCATCGCCGCCATGCTGTTTTCCGGGGCACCAGCACCATGCAGGCCCCGATGCGCGATCGGGGTGTCGAGGAAAGCCCGTGGCAAGGTCATGAGATCTGGAAAATGCCTTCGATTTCGACCGCCACGCCAAAGGGCAGCGACGCCGCAGATACCGCCGAGCGGCTGTGACGTCCGGCCTCGCCCAGTGCCTCGGCCAGGAAATCCGAAGCCCCGTTCACGACCTTGGGCTGATCGCCGTAATCGGCGGTCGAATTGACGAAGCCGGTCAGCTTGATCACCCGCACCAGCCGGTCCAGATCGCCACCGCAGGCCGCCTTGACCTGCGCCAGCAGGTTGATGGCACAGCTGCGCGCGGCCCCGGCCCCCTCTTCGGTGCTCATGTCATCGCCCAGTTTTCCCACCAGAAACCCATCCGGCCCGGTCGCGACCTGGCCCGAGACATAGACGATATTATCCACCACCACGAAGGGCACGTAATTGGCCGCAGGCGCGGGCGCGTCGGGCAGAGTCACGCCCATTTCGGCAAGGCGGGATTCGAAATTGCTCATGTCAGGGCACCTTTATGGGGTCGGTTGGGGTATGTCGCGGCGCAGCCTAGCCTGCCGCCGCAGGACACGAAAGCCGCCCTTCAACTTTCTCTGAAGGCGCGGTTGAAATAATCGGTCAGCGGACGCAGGAGATAGGCCAGCGGCGTGCGGTCGGCGGTGCGGATATAGGCCTCAACCGGCATGCCCGGCAGCAGGGTTTGATCCTCCAGCAGGTCGATCTCACCCTCGTTCAGGACGATCTCAGCCTCGTAAAAACTGACGCCCGTCGCCTCATCGGTGAAGGCATCGGCGGATACTTGGGCGACCCGGCCCGCCAGTTCCGGCGTGGTGCGCGCGTCAAAAACCGGAAAGCGCAGGGTGACATCCTGACCGACATAAACCTCATCGACATTGGTATTGCTGACGCGAGCCGAGATCACCAGCGGGCGGTCCTGCGGCACCAGATAGAGCACCGGTTCAGCCGCCTGCACCACCGATCGCGGGCCGAAAACGCTTAACCCATAGACGATGCCGCCGACCGGCGCGCGCATTTCCATCCGGTCGAGTTGTCGGCTCAGGGCGCGTTGGCGTTCGGCAAGCTCAGCCTCCTGCACGCGGACCTCGCGCAATTCGGCGATGGCCTCTTCGCGCCGGGTGGTGTGCAGCTGCAAAATTGCCAGGTCGATCTCGGTGATACGCCCCCCGGCCTCGGCGGCGCTGGCGTCCAGCTCACCGATGGAGCCCATCATCCGGGCGTTTTCACGTTGCAGGGTCAGGGCGCGCGAGGCCTCGGACAGGCCGCGATCGACGAGGTTCTGCACATTGACCAATTCGCCCGCGATCAGGTCGCGCTGCTCGACCAGGGAGGCGCGTTGCGCGGCAATACCATCCAGCTGCGCCGCAATCTGTTCGGCGCGGCGGCGCATCTGATCGACCTCCTGACCGAGGGTCTCGGCGCGCGCGGCAAAAAGGTTGCGCTGACCGGTCAGCACCTCATCCAGCTCGGCGTTTTCGGCGGCTGCCGCCACAACATCGGCGGGAAAGACAACTTCCTCCAGCCCGTCACGCTCGGCCACCAGCCGCGCCCGCCTGGCGCGCCATTCATCATATTGGGTATTGACCACCGCCAGGTTCGAGCGGATTTCCGAGCCGTCGAGGCGCAGGATAACATCGCCCTCGGCCACCAATTGCCCCTCATCGACCAAAAGCGCGGCCACGACCCCGCCTTCGGGGTGCTGAATGGCCTGACGGTTCTGATCGACCTCGATCTGACCCGGCGCCACGACCGCCCCGGCGATACTGGACAGCGTCGCCCAAGCCCCAAAGCCACCTACCAGAACCAAGAGCGTGACGAGCCCCAACATCATCGGCCAGCGCACCGACCAGGCCTTGCGCGGATCGCCCTGCATCAGCTTACCCCCCCGGGTTGCGGACCCGCGCCATCGGGGCCCCTGACCTGCCCGGCGTTGGCCAGCACTTTTTGCAACACCTCATCGCGCGGGCCAAAGGCCTTGGGCACACCATTGTCAAGCACCAGGAGCATGTCGCATTCCTTGATCGCGGCGGGCCGGTGGGCCATGATCAGCACCGATTTTCCCTCGGATTTCATCTGTCGGATGGCCCTGTTCAGGGCTTCGCTGCCTTCATTGTCGAGGTTGGAATTGGGCTCATCCAGCACCAAAAGAACCGGGTCGCCATATAGCGCGCGGGCCAGCCCCACACGCTGCACCTGCCCGCCCGACAGCCGCCCGCCTTCGGGCGACATTTGCGTGTCATAACCATCGGCCTGTTGGCGGATCATGCCATCGGCAGCAGCCTTGCGCGCGGCATCGACCACGGCCTGTGGGTCGGGGCTTTCGTCCAGCCGGGCGATGTTTTCGGCCAGCGTTCCTTCGAACAGTGTCACGCTTTGCGGCAGATACCCGACGAGACGGCCCAGAATGTCGGGATCGTATTGATCCAGCGTCGCGCCATCCAGCCGCACCTGCCCGGCCGCCGGTGACCACACCCCGGTCAGCGCCCGGGCCAGGGTGGATTTGCCCGCGCCCGATGTGCCGATCACCCCCACCGCCTGGCCCGGCAGCACCTTGAAGCTCACGCCGCGCAGCATGGCCTGATTGTGACCGGGCGGCACCACCGACAGCTGGTTGACCTCCAGCAGGGCGCGCGGGCGCGGCAATGGCAGACGCTCAGGTTCGGGGCGCATCTCGGACAAGAGCGCGATCAGCCGGTTCCATCCAAGCCGCGCCCGGGCAATCGCCTGCCACTGCCCGATCGCCATCTCGATCGGGGCCAAGGCCCGGCCCAACAGGATCGAACCCGCGATCATCGCGCCTGCCGTCAATTCGCCGCGCAACACCAGATAGGCCCCCAGCCCCAGCATCGCCGATTGCAGAAAGAGGCGCAGTGTTTTGGTCAGCGTGGTATAGCCGCCAACCCGGTCCGAGGCCGCCATGCCCTGCCCCAGCGCGCGGGCCCGCAGCTTTCGCCACCGCGCCAGCGCCGCCCCCTGCATCCCCAGCGAGCGGATCAGCTCGCTATCCGATTGCAGCCGTGCCGCCATCCGGTCGGCATGCAGCGCGGCGGTTTGCGCCTCCTGCATCGGTTGGCTTGATCGCGCCTGGTTGAGCCATGTGATCAAAACCAGAAAGACGCCCCCCGCGACGGCAAGCCAGCCAAGCCAAGGGTGAAAAATGAATATCGCGGCCAGAAAGAGCGGCGTCCAGGGCAGGTCGAAAATGGCCAGAAACACCGGTGATGCCATCAGCTTCTGGATCGCCTCAAGATCCATCAGACCGGTCTGCGCCCCGCCTTGGCGCGCCGCCCGCGCAAGGGCCGCGCGAAACACGCGATCATCCAACTGGTCCTGAAACCGCGCGCCCACCCGCGCCGCAACCCGGCCCCGGGCATAGTCCAAGAGGCCCATCATCAGAAAGAGAAACGTGACCAGCAACGATAGCGCCAGCAGCGTTTCCTCGGACCCGCTGCCCAATACCCGGTCATAGACCTGCAACATGAATAACGGTCCGGTCAGCATCAAAAGATTGGTGAACATGCTGAATGCGAACACCGCCCACATCAGCGCGGCATTTTTGCGCCGCGCCTCCTGAACTTCGCGCGAGCGGGGCATCATTGTCGTTGCTGCGGTTCTGCTCATATGCGCGCGCGGGCCTCCGCCCGAATGACGGGTCTTTGCCCGCCCGATGTTGACAGCCCTGCCACAGTCATGTCGAAAAAGCGGGCGTCGGGTGGATTCGTTACTGGCGTCTGCCTTTGATTTTCGATTTGAAGCTCTATTCTATCTAACCTACGAAAGCATTGACGGGAATCCCATTGTTCTTTGCCCATCCGATAACGCGCATCAAAACGATCATGGCCATCGGGGCGATGGCGGGCCTGGCGGCCTGCGGTGCCGCGACCCTGCCCGGCGAAGGTGTGATCAACGACCCGGCCGAGGTTCAGAACCGCGCCGTCTATGATTTTAACGTCGCTGTCGACCGCACGCTCGTGCGCCCAGCCTCAGTCGGCGCGGCCACGGTTTTGCCGCAGCCGGTGCGCCAGGGGATCGGCAATTTCGCCAGCAATCTGGATCAGCCGCGCTATGTGCTGAACAACCTGTTGCAGCTGCGCTTTGAAGAGGCGCTGCAGAACACCTGGCGCTTTGCGATCAATTCCACCATCGGCCTGGGCGGCCTGCTGGACCCGGCATCGGGCATCGGCCTTTATGAGGCCGATACCGATTTCGGCGAGACGCTGCATGTCTGGGGTGCCCCCGAAGGGGCCTATGTGGTTCTGCCGATCCTTGGCCCCTCGACCAGCCGGGACACGGTTGGTTTCGTTGTCGATCGGGCGATGAACCCGGTGCGCTTTTTTGTCGAAACACCCGAAAGCTATTATGCGAGCGCGGCCACGATCGGCAGCGCGCTCGACACCCGATATCGTTTCGGCGACACAATTGATGAGCTCTATTACGACAGCGCCGATGGCTATGGTGCCGCGCGTATCCTGTATCTGTCGAACCGTCGGTTCGAATTGCGCGGTGCTGCGCAGGACGATTATTTCGACCCCTATACCGATGCCTACGAGGATCCCAATGCTCAATAAACTGGCCCCAACCCGCCGCGTATTTCTGAGCCTGATGGCCGCGGCCGCGGGCACTGCCCTGTTGCCCGTCCGCGTATTCGCCCAATCCGTCAGCGTGGCGCGCCAGCTGGTCGATGCGCTGCTGATCGATCTCTATGCCCTGATCAACGCGGGCAGCTCCGCCAACCGGCTCTATGCCGATTTCGAGACCCTGCTGAACCAATATGCCGATATGCCGATTATCGCGCAGACCGTGATGCGGGTCGAATGGCGCCGCGCCAGTTCCGCACAGCGCAGCGCCTTTACCACCACGTTTCGCGCCTATATCGCGCGCAAATATGGCAGCCGGTTTCGTGAGCTGATCGGCGGCACGTTCGAGATCACGAACGCGCGCCAGATCCGCAATTTCGTTGAGGTCACCACCACCGCCAATCTGCGCAACGAGGCCCCGTTTGAGGTGATCTGGCTGGTCTCGAACGGCTCAGGCGAGCACAAGTTTTTCAACTTGATCATCGAGGGCATCAACCTGGCCACCACCGAGGCCGAAGAGATTGGCGCGCTTCTGGATCGAAATCGCGGCGATATCGATGCGATGATTGCTGATTTGCGCGCCGCAACCTGACGTCCCGGCCCTTGCCAGCGCCCGCGCAGCATCCTAATTCAGACGGGCCAAAACCCTGCGCCGGATCCTGACACGTGACACCAACCGATTACCGACACGAGCTTGACGGCCTGCGCGCCATCGCTGTTATGGCCGTGCTTGGCTATAATGCCGGATACAACGATCTTGCGGGCGGATTCATCGGTGTCGATGTGTTTCTGGTGCTGTCGGGCTATCTGATTACCCAGCAGATCACCGGGCAATTGCGCGCTGGCAGCTTTGCCCCGGTGCGCTTTTGGCTGCGCCGCGCGCGGCGCCTGTTGCCCACGATGGTGCCGGTTCTGGCCGTTGCCGCGCTGTCGGCGCTGATCCTCAAAGGCGATGCGGCCTTTGGCGAATTTGCCGGGCGCTTTGTCAGCGCGGGGTTCTTCTATTCCAACTACCAATTCGCGTCAGAAGCCGGCGGATATTTCGCCCGCTCCAGCGATACCAACCTGCTGAAACACACCTGGACGCTATCGCTGGAGTGGCAGTTTTATCTGGTCATGCCGGTCGTTTTGCTGATGCTGCACCGGTTTGGCCGGTGGGGCATGTTTGCCGGGTTGCTGGCGCTGTCGGTAGGGTCGTTCATCTATGCCGAGCGGCTGATTGCGGTCGATGATGCCAACTGGGCCTTTTACGCTGTCGCACCACGGTTCTGGGAATTTGCCGCGGGCGGGCTGATTGCGCTGGCGCAGCCCGCGCTGGCCCGGCTGCCTCTGCCCGGATTTGTGTTGCGCGGCGTGGGGCTGGCGGTGATCCTGGGCGCGATCTTTTTCTATCAGGGCGGCATCTTTCCCGGCCGCGGCGCGCTGGCTCCTGTGCTCGGCACAATGCTGATCCTGGCTGCCCCGACCGGCCGCCGGGATCCATTTCACTGGATCCTGACGCGACGCTGGATGCTGTGGACCGGGCTCAGATCCTATGCCATCTATCTCATTCACTGGCCCCTCATGGTCTCGGTGACGCCCGCCGATATGAGCCAGTCCGAGGGCATCCTGAGCGTGGTCATCGTGATCTCTCTCTTTCTGGGGCATCTCATCTATCGCTATGTCGAAACCCCGGTGCGCAGCGGCCCCCGATTTCGCGACAGCCGTGCGATTGCCGGGTATGGGGCGGCCACGCTGGCCGTCATCGGTGCCATCGGGCTGGCCTTTCCAAGCACACCCGTCAGCGCCCTGCGATCGGTTCTGCCGCTGGCCGATGCCCGCGCTGCGATCACCGAACTGGACCGCGCCCGCGCGGAATACCTGGACCTGCAATCGCAAATCAGCGCCAATCAGGTGCCCGGCGTCACCTATTGCAGCTTCGATGCCATCACCACACCCGATGCCATGCTGGCATGCCTGACCGATCCGGCGATCCCCGACGATGCGGTCCTGCTGATCGGCGACAGTCATGGGCGCGATTTTCTAGCGGCTTTGCATGGCGCATATCCCGAGCGACGGGTTCTTATGCTGCACCAATCCTCCTGCGTGCCGGCAACCTATATCCGGGGGCGCTCGCTCTGCTTTGACGGGTTGGATCAGATCCTGCGCGATCTGGCCGCCCAAGACCGACTGAGCCCGGTGATCCTGGCGGCGCGTTGGTGGCGGGGCGAGCATCTGAATGCCGATGCCACGTTTGCCACCCTGCAGGAGCTGACGGCGGATGTGTTTGTGATCGGCCCCGGCCCGACCTTTTCCGCACCGATGGACAGTTTTGCAACCGAGGCGGGCTTTGCCGGCACCGACCTGCGCGCCTGGGCCGGGATCGGCCCCGATCGCACCGCCTTTGACATCGCGGCCACATCGCGCGACATGGCCGCCCGCGCGGCCGATATCGGGGCCGGGTATCTCGACCGCTACAGCCTGTTCTGTCCCGACGATCTGTGCACCATCACCGATGGCCCGGACGGCCCGTTCCTCTATTTCGATGAACAGCATCTCAGCCTCGCAGGGCTGGCGCGTTTCGAAACCATGCTGTCGGCGGACGCAGCGCTGCGCGCCTTTCTCAGCCGCCCCTGAAACAGGCCTCTCCAGATGTGGCGCATGCGTTAAGGCGCGCCAGCAACCGGCCCCTCGCGCGCCAAAATCTTTGCCATCAGGCAACCCAAAACACATCTGGGAAAGCCTGAGACCCGGGCTGCGCGCCTTGGCGCGTCAGACGCGTTACCCTCAGACAGTGCTAAGGCTGCCAGGGTTTTCGGACACGGCTTCAGTTGCCGCCCAACAACTGGCGCAGAAATCCGCCCAGGCTTTGATCGGGGGCGTTTGGCGCGGCGCCCGGCAGGCGAATGCCGGTAACCGGTTGCTCCTCCTCTGGTGGGCGCGCCTCGGCGATCGGGTCGATCATCGGCAGCGGGCGCGGCGGCAGCCCCTCATGGACCTGTTCCATGGTCCGGCGCCAGATCTCGGCCGGCAGACCGCCCCCCGTTACGCCCGGCAGTGATTGACTGTCGTCGAACCCCAACCACACACCGGCAACATAATCAGCGGTAAAGCCTACGAACCAGGCATCGCGCGAGGATGAGGTTGTGCCGGTCTTGCCCGCCACCGGCCGATCAGACAGCTGCGCCCGCCGCCCCGTACCTTCGGCGACGACCCGCGCCATCATATAGGTCAGCTGCTGCGCCGCAAATTCCGACACCACCCGCTCGCGGATCCCGCCGCCCTGCCCGATCAATGGCTCCTCATCGCCCAAGAGGCGCAGATCGATCAGCCCGTAAGGCGTCACCGCCGAGCCGCCATTGAGGATACCCGCATAGGCCCCCGTCATCTCGATCAGCGTATTATCAGACGCCCCGAGCGCCAGCGCAGGCCCAAGGGCAAGATCGCTTTCGATGCCAAATTGCGCGGCCACCGTGCGCACATTTTCGCGCCCCACCGCTTCGGACAGGCGCACCGCGGGCGTATTCAGCGAATCCCTGAGCGCATCGGCAAGGGTGACCTCACCGACAAACCGGCCGTTATAATTGGTCGGTGAATAGGGCCCCGAACCCGGCACATCGATGGTCAGTGGCGCATCCAGGATCATATCGTCAAAGCGCCAGCCCAGATCCAGCGCGGCGGCATAGATAAAGGGCTTGAACGCCGATCCGGTCTGCCGCATCGCCATGGTTGCACGATTAAAAAGCCCCGATCCCGCCTGCCTGCCGCCGACCATGGCGCGCACCGATCCATCCGCCGACATCACCACGATGGCGGCCTGCGCCTCGGTCAGGGCACCGGATTGTTCGGCAAAAACCGCCTCCAGCGCGGCCTCGGCGGCCTCTTGCATGCGCGGATCGAACGTGGTGCGCACGATCACATCTTCGGTGGTGTCGGTGGTCAGGAAATCGGGCCCCTGGGTCATGATCCAGTCGGCGAAATACCCGCCCGCGCGCGCCGTCGCGGCCTCCGACAGAACCGCCGGATTGTTGCGGGCCTCTTCGGCCTCGGCAGCCGTCAGATAACCCTGATCCTCCATCAGGCCCAGCACCACGCCCGCCCGGTTCTGCGAACGTTCCAGATCCGTCGTCGGCGCAAACCGCGTCGGGGCCGACAAAAGCCCCGCCAGCATCGCGCTTTGCTGCGGCGAAACCTCAGCCGCCGAAACCCCGAAATAGCGCTGCGCAGCCGCCTCGACGCCAAAGGCCCCAGATCCCAGATAGGCCCGGTTCAGATAGATCGTCAGGATTTCTTGCTTGGTATAGCGCAGCTCCATCGCCAGCGCGAAGGGGATCTCGGTGATCTTGCGCCACAGCGACCCACGCCGACAATCGGCCTCGTATTCGGTCTCGCTGTCCCATTGCTCGGCGTCATAGGCGACGCCCTGACACACCAGTTTCGCCACCTGCTGCGTGATCGTAGACCCGCCATGACCGGCCAGGGGCCCGCGCCCTTCCGACAGGTTGATGCGCACCGCCGAGGCGATGCCCCGCGGGCTGATGCCGTAATGCTCATAGAACCGCCGGTCCTCGGTCGCCACGATCGCATTCACCAGATGCGGCGACACCGTGGTCGGATCGCCAAGCCCGCCAAACTGTTCGCCGCGCCAGGCAAAGACGTTGCCATCGCGGTCCAGCATGGTGACCGACCCCCGCTGCCTGCCATCCACGAACGCGCTGGCATCGGGCAGCGTGGTATACATATAGGCCGTGGCCACACCCAGGATCAGCAACAGCGCCACGACACCGCGCCACAGCAACCCATAGATGATCCGAAAGATGAACCGCAGGATGCGGGCGAAAAAACCCAGGATACCACCGCGACGCGGGCGCTGCTGACGCTTGCGGGGTTTGCGCTTGCGGGTGGGGGCCGGTTTGGCCGCTGCCGGCTTGCGCCGCTCCGCCACCAGCCGCTTGCCACCATTTTGCGGGCGCCGCCCGCGGTTTCCCGAATTGCTCATGCTTCTACCCGCTCGTGTTTTCGCCAACATAGGCGGTTTCGCCCGCAATGTGGAGCACTTATGCCGCAGCGCGGAATTTTCAATCTGCCCGATTTCCGGGCAGCCGCCCCAAATCGTGCAAAATTATTCCCCCCCGGCCTGTTTTCGCCGAAATCAACGCCCCGCTTCATTGCTCTTTGCGCCGGCAGGGGCCTGTTCTGACCGCATCCGGGGCCGTTCAGGCCACACATCGAGAGGGGAAGATTTCCGTGAAACTCATCATCGCAGCAATCAAGCCGTTCAAGCTGGAGGAGGTCCGCGAGGCGCTGACCACCATCGGCGTGCGCGGCATGATGGTGACCGAGATCAAGGGTTTTGGTGCCCAATCCGGCCACACCGAGATTTATCGTGGGGCCGAATATGCCGTGAATTTCGTGCCCAAAATGAAACTGGAACTGGTGGTGCCGGCGGCGATGGCCGACCAGGCGGTCGAAACCATCCGCGCCACCGCCCGAACCGGCAAGATCGGCGATGGCAAGATATTCGTGCTGGACGTGGCTGGGGCCATGCGGGTGCGCACCGGCGAAACCAACGAAGACGCGATCTGACCCGCGCCCAATCGGAAAAAAGGAAGACCCAGAGATGACGAAGACATATCTCCTAATGACGGCAGCCGCCGCCGCGTTTGTGCCGACGATGGGCATGGCGCAGGAGGCCGCGACGCCCGGATTTGACGAAATCGGCCCCTATCTCATGACCACCCTGCTGTTTCTGATGGGCGGCTTTATGGTGTTCTGGATGGCCGCCGGTTTTGCCATGCTCGAGGCGGGGCTCGTGCGCTCCAAGAACGTGGCGATGCAGCTAACCAAGAACGTGGCGCTCTTTTCGCTGGCCGCGATCATGTATTGGCTGATCGGGTTTAACCTGATGTATCCGGGCGATGCCTGGTCGGTCTCGGGCATTATCGGCACCATCCTGTCGCCCACCGTGTTGGAGCCTGTCGGGCTCTCGGCTGCCGATGCGGCGCTGGATTATGCTTCGGTCGGGTCGGATTTCTTCTTTCAGCTGATGTTCGTGGCCGCAACCGCCTCGATCGTGTCGGGGGCTCTGGCCGAACGCATCAAGCTCTGGCCGTTTCTGGCCTTTGTGGTTGTCCTGACCGGTGTGATGTATCCGATCACCGGGTCCTGGCAATGGGGCGGCGGCTGGCTGTCTGAACTGGGCTTTTCCGATTTCGCGGGCTCGACCATCGTGCACTCGGTCGGCGGATGGGCGGCATTGGCCGGTGCCATCGTGCTGGGCGCGCGGCTTGGTAAATTCAAGGATGGCAATATCCACCCGATGCCGGGCTCGAACCTGGCGCTGGCCACGCTCGGCACATTCATCCTGTGGCTTGGCTGGTTCGGCTTTAACGGTGCCTCGCAGCTGGCTGCCGGAACCGTGGGCGACATCACCGATATCAGCCGCATCTTTGCCAATACCAACATGGCCGCAGCCGCCGGGGCGATGGCCGCGCTGATCCTGACCCAGGTGCTATATGGCAAGATCGACCTGACCATGGTGTTGAACGGCGCATTGGCGGGCCTGGTTTCCATCACCGCCGAACCGTTGGCCCCGACGCTCTTTGGGTCGCTCTGGATCGGTGCCGTGGGGGCCATTCTGGCGGTGCTGGCCGTTCCGATGCTCGACCGGCTCAAGATCGACGATGTGGTCGGGGCCATTCCGGTGCATCTTGTCGCCGGGATCTGGGGCACGATCGTGGTGCCGGCCTATAATACCGAGGCCAGCTTTGGTGCCCAGATCATCGGCATCGCCGCTGTCGGCGCGTTCACCTTCACGATCAGCTATGTGGTCTGGATGGTCCTCAAGGCGGTGATGGGCATCCGCGTCGATGAAGAGGCCGAAATCACCGGGCTCGACGTATCCGAACTGGGGATGGAAGCCTACCCGGACTTTACCACCGCCTGAGCCATGGCCCCTTGCGGGCCATCACCTGAAACGACAAAGGGCACCCGCGATGGGTGCCCTTTTTCATATTCGCAGGTGCCGGCTGGCTCAGATTTCGCCTTCGATCCAGCTTTGTAGCGCAGCCTTGGGGGCGGCCCCGATCTTGTTCGACACCACTTCACCATCCTTGAACAGAAAGAGCGCCGGAATACCGCGCACGCCCAGTTGCATCGGCGCGTTGGGGTTTTCGTCCACATTGACCTTTACGATCTTGATGCGGTCGCCCATTTCGCTGGCGATCTCTTCCAGGGCGGGGCCGATCTGGCGGCAGGGGCCACACCATTCGGCCCAGAAATCCACCACGACGGGGATCTCGGATTGTTTCACTTCAGTATCAAATGTTGCGTCGGTGGCGGCGATGGTGGCCATATCTAGCCCTCCTGGAGGCAAATTGCGCGTGTCAGGGGCGAAACCTAGGTACCCGCACCGGGAAGGTCAAGCACCCCTCGCCCGATGCAAGGCTGCCATGACCAGATCGTGAGGCAATGGCATCAGCCGCGCCTCGCGCGTCCACAATATCGCCGTTTCAATGGCTTGGCCCGGGTAGATCGCGGCCAACATTTCGCCATAGGCCCCCATTTGCCGCAAAAGCCCCTCGGGCACCTCGCAGGCGCGCGTGGGAACCATCGCATTGGATTTGTAATCAACCGCCAATACGCGCCCATCCAAGAGAATCAGCCGGTCGATCTGACCCAAAAGCTTCTGCCCCAAAATCGCGCTATCGGCGGTCAACTCAACCTCCGCCAGAGCCCCCGGCGCAAAGACATCCGCAAGCTGCGGCGCACTCAAGCAGGCGGTTGCCTCCTCCAGCAAGGCCGCCACCTCGCCCGCCTCGATCGCGCCCTCAGCCGCCAATATCCCCGGCGCTGCCGAAGCCCAGGCCGCGGGCACGATATCGGGCAGATGCTCCAGCAACAGATGCACCCGCCGCCCGCGCGCCAACGCCGCCGCCTCGTCCAGCCCGTCGCCCGGCAGCGATTTCGCACCGCCCAGATCCGAGGGCGACAGCGTTCCGGCCGCGCGCGCCGGGGCTTTTGGCACCAGGCTCACCCAATCGGGCAGAGCTTGCGGCACCGGCGGCTCCCTATGCGCCTCGGCCCCGCTCGTCCAGTCGCCGGTTTCGATCCTGAGGCCGGGTTCGTCGAAAAAGACCTGCTCAGCCGCGCCCATCCTCACCGCCGCACCGCGGATATGGGTGAACCAGCTGCCATTTTCCCGGGTCTCCAGCTTGCCCGCGGCACAGGTGATCAACCAGCTTTCGGCCCGCGTCATGGCGACATAAAGCAGCCGGTTGCGTTCCTCGGCCGCGCGCGTCGCGCGCATCTCAAAAAGAGGCCGCAGCATGGCGGGGCTGTCATCTTTTGCCCCGGCCCAGATCACCGGGCCGCCCTCAGAAACCAACAGAACCGGGCCGGGATGGCCGCCCTGCCGATAGGCGGTATCGGGCAGGATCACCACCGGGGCCTCCAGCCCTTTGGCCCCGTGCACCGACATCACCCGGATCTGGTCACCCGCGCTGCCCGGGTCGCGCTTGATCTGCACATCATCGGCCTGCAACCAGCCGACAAACCCGGTCAGGCTGGGCACATCCATCCGTTCATAGGCCAGCGCCTGCGCCAGCATCGCGTCGATGCCATCCTCGGCCTCGGCCCCCAACCGCGCCAACAGGCGGCGCCGCCCCTCATGGCGGATCAGCACCCGTTCCAGCAGATCATAGGGCCTGAGGTAATCGGCCCGGTTGCGCAGATCGACCAGCAGATCGACCGTATCGCAAAACTCTGCCGCGCGTTCCTGCAAGGCCCGCCACAAGAACCCTTTGCGCCCATAGGCCAGATCATGCAGCGCGCCCTCGGACCAGCCAAATAGCGGCGAACGCAGGATCGCGGCCAGCGACAGATCATCCTCGGGCGTGGCCAGAAACGCCAACAGAGCGGTCAGATCCTTGACCGCCAGCTCCGCCGCCAGCCGCATCCTGTCGGCCCCGGCAATCGGCAGCCCCCGCGCCTTGATCGCGGCGATCAGCTCATGAAAAAGCTCGGACCGGCGCTGCACCAGGATCAGAATATCGCCCGCCCGCACAAGGCGGCGGTGCCCCTCATCCTCGATCGTGGTGCCATCGTTCAACATCGTCTCGATGGCGCGGGCCACGCGACCGGCCAGAATGACGCTGTGATGATCATCGGCCAGCTGATCGACCGGATCATCCCAGTCCGGCGTTTCGGGTTTCTCGGTCTCGGCAACCGGCGGCCAGATATCAACCCGGCCGGGCAGGCTCTGCTTATGGGCGATATGTGTCACGCTGGTGCCCACACCGGCACCCGAGACATCGGCGAATACCTGATCGACCAACCCAAGGATCGGCACCGCCGAGCGAAACGAGTGCAACAGCGCGCAGGTCTGAAACCGCGCCCCGGCCTCCTGCAGCCCTTCCTGGAAATGGGCCCGCATCCGGTCGAACCCGTCGGGATCGGCCCCCTGAAAGGAATAGATCGACTGTTTCTTGTCGCCGACCACGAAAATCGTGCGCTCAACCCCGTCGCGCGCGCCTTTGCCGGCGGCAAATTCCCCGGCCAGTTGGGCGATGATCTCCCATTGCTGGGGGGCAGTGTCCTGTGCTTCGTCGACCAGGATATGATCAATACCGCCATCCAGCCGAAACAGCACCCATTGCGCCACGCCGCTATCAGACAACAGCGCCCGCGTGCGGTGAATGAGATCATCGAAATCAAGCCAGCCATGCGCCGTTTTGGCACGCTCGAACGCGGGCAGGAACGCGGCGGCAAACCGGTGCAGCGCGGCGGTTTTGCGCGCCGCCAACAGCGCCCGGCGGCGCGGGCGGGCGGCCTCCACGCGGTCCATCAGCGCCGCAAGATCGGGCGTGATATGGCCCATCCTGCCCCAGATCGCTTTGTTCGGAAAGCTGCCGATCCTGGCCGTATCGGGCGCGGTCTTGGCCGTTGAGCCGACCAGAAATGCCGCCTCCAGCAATTCCACATCGGCAAGCCCCGGCCTGTCTTTGCTCAGCGCCTCGAACCGCGCGATATGGGGGCCCTGATTGCGGTTAGCGGGGTCCAGATACGGGATGATCGACCGGCAGAGATCCCCCTCGCCGCCATGAAACACATCCGCTACAATCGCCTCGGCGGTTTCGCCGGGGGCGACGCCGAACCAATCGAAAATCTCGCGCTCGGACGCGCCTGCCCCGATCTCGCTCCGCTTTGACAGCACCGCTTTCAGAAACGGCATCGCGTCATCGCCCGACAGATACTCCGCCAGCGCGTCCATCGCGCCCATCTCGGGCCCATCCGCCAACCCGTCCAGCACATCGGCACAAAGCATCGCCTGCGCCCGGTCATCCATCTCGGCAAAGCGCGGCGAGACACCGGCCTCCAACGGGAACCGGCGCAGCACCACGGAACAAAAGGAATGGATGGTCTGGATCTTGAGCCCGCCGGGCGTCTCGATCGCGCGGGCAAAAAGCGTGCGGGCCCGCGCGATCAGGGCGGCGTCAATCTCATCGCCCGGAACCCCCAACCCGGCCAGCGCCGCGCGCAGATCGGCCTCGGGCGTCATCGCCCAGGCCCCTAGACGCTTGAACAACCGGTTCTGCATCTCCGAGGCCGCCGCCTTGGTATAGGTCAGACACAGGATGCGTTCGGGCGGCACATCGCGCAGCAAAAGCCGCGCCACCCGGTCGGTCAGCACCCGGGTCTTGCCGCTGCCGGCATTGGCCGACAGCCAGGTCGAGGCCCCGGGATCGGCGGCCTCGACCTGGGCCAATGTGGCACCGTCTTGGGTCATCGGCCAACCTCCACGACGGTTGCTTGCATGGTTTCATCCCATTCGCCATGGCGCGCCAGATGGTCGAAATCACCGGCGTATTTCACCTCCTGCATGGCCCGGCGCGAGACGTATCCGGTGCTGTCCTGTCCGAAATGCGTAATCAGCCGGGTGAACCCGGCCATGATCTCATCCAGATCGCCGGGCGCGACCGGTTGCGCGCGCAAGGTGCCGCCGCTGCCAAGCCCGATATAGCAGATCTGCGCCACCCCGGTGGCATCGCCAAAGGCACCGCGTTCGGCCATCACCGCCTCCAGCCATAATTGCTTGTTAAACGCCTTTTCCTGTTTATCCGTGGGCACCCCGCCGGTCTTGTAATCATAAAGAATGACACGGCCATCCGGGGTGATGTCGATCCGGTCGGGGCGGGCCTTCAGCGTCAGGCCAAGCGCCTCGAACCGGGTGCTGCCGCTATGTTCCATCAGATGCGGGCGGCCTTCTGCGCGCCGGGCGCGTTCGGTTTCAATGAACCAGGGCGCGATGCGCCCCATCCGGGCCAACCAGATCCGCCGCGCGGCAGGCCAGGGCGCGCCCTTGGCCAGCCCGGCTTCGGTCATCTGCATCAGGAGCGCCTCGGCATCTTCGGGCAGACCGCCCTGGGTGGCGTCGATGAACTGGCGCAGGATGTCATGCAGAATGGTGCCGCGCAGCGGCGCGTCGGGCAAGGGGCGCAGCGGATCGAGGCGGCGCAACCGCAACACCCGGCCCGCATAAACCGCATAAGGATCGCGGATCAGCTTTTCGATCTGCGTCACGCTCAAGCTATCGGGGCGCTGGTGGATCGGCGGGCTCGGGGCCGGTCTGCTGGCGGGCGGGGTCGGGGCCGCCGGCTCATCCAGCCGCAGCGCCATCGAGAGCCAGCTTTCACCGCGCGCGCGCATCGCCGCCAGCGCGGATTTGCTGTCATCGCTGGCCCCCGCCATCAGGTTGGTGATCCGGTTCAGCCAGCGCGACGGCACCGTTTCGGTCTCTGCGTCCCGCCGCGACCGGGTCAGCCAGACCTCCGCCCCCGTCACCGATTGCTGGAAATCATGCGCAGCCAGCCCAATCACCCGGTCCGGCAGCCGCAGCCCCGCCTTGGCGCGCATGGTCCGGTTCAGCCACGGGTCGGCCCCCGGGGCCTGCGGCCAGGATCCTTCGTTGAGCCCGCCCAGGATAACCAGATCGGCCCCCTGCACCCGCGCCTCCAGCGTGCCCCAGATCATGATGCCGGGATGCGGGCTGAGCGGGTCGCGCGCCTCTTCCGCAACCAAAAGCGTGGTCACGAAATCACGGTATTCCGCCGCGCTGAGATCCCCTCCCGCATCGGCTTCGCCCTCCAGCATCTGCATCAGCTGCAGCGCTTTCTGACCCGCCGCCTGCCCCCAAAGCGCCGCCTCCGCCGCGCCGCCCTCAGGCCCCGCCACCAGCATCCGGCTGGCCTCCAGATGGGTCGCGACATGATCACCCAGAGCGCGGGTTTCGGGCGCATAAAGGCCCAGCACCGCATCGGCCACCCATCCCGCCCAATCCACCGCGCCGGGATCGGTGTCGCGTTTCGCCGCCCAGGTGATCAGATCGGCCCGGGTCGGAAACGGCGTTCGCCCGCGCAAAAGCTGCAGCTCCAGATCGCGGGCGCGCAACAGATGCGGGCCCCGATCCGCGCCCCCGGCATGGGTCAACGGGTGTTTCAGCAAAACCAGCAGCGCCTCGGCGCTCAGCCGCGTCGCTGCCGCCTCGGCGATATGGCGCAACAACCGGCCGGGGGCGGAATGCGACAGCGCCTCGCCCCCCGAATCGTCAGGCTCGATCCGCCAGCGATCCAGCGCCGCCGTCACTTGCCGCGTCAGCCCCCGGTCAGGCGTGATCAGCGCCGCGGTGATACCGGCATCGGCGGCCCGGCGCAGGCGCAGCGCGATGGTGGCGGCCTCGGCCTGCGGGCTCGGGGCCTCGATCAGGGTCAGACCATCGGCGGCATGCGCCACTTCGGGCAGATCCGGGCCCTCGCTCAGCCATTGATCGGTGACCGGGGCCGGGCGCAGCGCCAGCGAAATCAACCGGTTGCGCGCCAGATTGGCCGGGGCGGCACTGCTCCAGCGGGCTATGTCACAGGCATGCATCCCCAGATCGCGCGCCAGCCGGGCAAAGCGAAACTGCGGATGATCCTCGCCGGTCAGCCCGTCATTCAGCCGATCCCAGACCCCGCGCGGCTGGTCGAAATCGAGCCCCGGCAAGATCACCGCGCCCTGCGGCAGACGCGCCACCGCCGCCATGAACCGCGCCGTCGGCCCGCGCGACCCGGTGGACCCTGCCACGATGATCGGATGGGCGGGCGGCGAGACAGCCCAATCGGCGGCCAGTTGGTCAACAACGCCCGATTGCCGCGCCTCGACGCTCAACCTGTCGGTGCCGGCCACGAAATAGGGCGTCACGATGTTCAGAAACGCCTGCGCGCGTTGCCAATGATCGGAATGGTCCGAGACATCCAGCCCGGCCACCGTTTCGGGCAGCACGCGTTCCTCCTGCATCTCGGCCATCAGATCGGCCAGCGCATCGGCCAGCCCGAAGAGCGAAGATCGCGGCGCAAGCGCGGGCTGGCGATCCAACAGCGCGACCACCAGTTGGGCAATTTGCAGGCGCAGGCGCAGGGGCGCGACCGGCGCGGGCAGGCCCTCCATATCGGCGCGCGTGCCCAGATCGGTGATCAGGCGGACCCGGGGCAGGAAACCGGGCCCCCGTTCGGCAAAAAGCGCCCGCAACCGGCGTTGCGTGCGTGCGGTGTTCACATAAAGATCGACCCGCGCCAGGGCCTCTGGCGGCAGGCCCTGCATCCGCGCGTCCAACCCATCCACAAGCGCGCGCGAGAAATCGACGCCAAGCGGCGTGGCAAAAAGGCGGGGGGTATCTTGCGGCTCAAACATCGGGGGCCTCCCTCAACATATCTTCGGCCAGGTTAATCCCCGCCGGATGCCCGACATCGGCCCAACCGCCTTGATGGGCGACCCCGTATAACCGCCCCCCGGCCAGCGCCGCGTTCCATATCTCATGCAGAGAAAACGGCCCCTCCGGCGTGTCGGCAAACAACGCCGTTTTCAGGATCTGCGCCCCGGTATAGACGGCACCCGCCTTGTCCCATCCCAGCCGCCCATCGGCACCGATCGAAAAATCGCCGCCCGCATTGCGCCCCACCGCGCGGGCCTGTGGCACCATCAACAAGAGCCCATCCATCCGGTCGCCATCCCAGGCCGCGTCCAGCTCTGCAAGCGCCCCGGCCCCGGTCCAGACCGCGTCGGCGTTCAGCGTAAAAATCTCGGGGCTGGCCAAAACCGGCAAAGCCGCGCGGATGCCGCCGCCCGATCCCAGTATCTGCGCGGCCTCCTCGACAAAGCGCACATCCGCCATGCCCGCCAGATAATCCCGCATCGCATCGGCGCGGTAATGCCCGTTCACCACGATCCTGCCGCTGCCCGCGCGCGCCTGTTCCAGCGCGTGATCGATCAGCGCCCGGCCGGCCACCTCGATCAGGGGCTTCGGCCGCTCCGCCGTCAGCGCCCCCATACGGGTGCCAAAACCCGCCGCCAGGATCATGCAGCCCCTCACGGCGCGAGCCCCGGCATCAGCGGGGCCATGCCGCGCGCCAGATCGCGAAGCGCCGGGTGGGTCAGCGCGGTCTCGACATGGGTGAAAACACGCGGCAAATGGGTCAGGTAAGCAGGCTTGCCCCGTTCGCGCGCAAGCCTGCGGAAAACGCCCAGAATGCGCAGGTTGCGCTGGAAAGTCAGCAAGGCGCATTCAACAGAGAACGCCGCTGCATCCAGCCCCAGCCCGCCCGCGTAACGCGCGCTCAGCGCGGCCTGCCGATCGGCACCCATATCGCGGCGCGCATCATGCGTCAGCGATATCAGATCATACCCGGGCGGGGCCATCACGGCGTCCTGAAAATCCAGCAACCCCACGCGCGCCAGCCCGGTGCGCTCAGACAGCCAAAGCAGGTTCTCGGCATGAAAATCACGCAAACAGGGCACCAGCGGCCGGGTGAAATGGCGGGTGAAAAGCGCCTCCATCACCTGCAACGCGGACGCAGCACTTTCGCTTTTTGGCAGGGCAATCTGTGTCATCTCGGCCATCGCCGCAGGCGTCATCCGCGTCGCGCGCCAATCATGACCGCCCTCTGCCAGATGGATCAGGACATCGATCGCCGCGTCCCAGGCCGCAGGCGGCAGCCCTGTCCCGGCAAAGCTCCGATCGCCCAGATCCTCCAGCAGCATCAACCCATCACCCGGCCGCGCCGACAGGATATCGGGGGCCGACAACCCCGCATCGCGCAGCCGGAGCGCAACGGCAAGAAACGCATCGAACGCAGGCCGGTCCTCAGGCGGGGCCGCCATCAAGATGGCGCTCTGGCCAGCCTTGTGCAGCCGCGCATACCGGCGGGCTGACGCATCACCCGCCAGCGGCCTGATATCTGCCCCGCCCCATCCGGCCAGGTCCAGAAACGCGGAGATCGCCCCGCTCATTTCGGCAGCATCCCGGCCAGGCGTGGGGCCCAGATATCCGGCCGCGCACTACTGATCTGAACATGGCGCCGGCCCGGCTGCGGCAGCATCGTAAAGCTCAGCCACAGCGCCGCGCCCGGCATATCGCCAGCCATACGCCCGGGCCATTCAACCAGGCAAAGGTCCGTGTCAAACGCATCCGACAGGCCCAGCTCATCCATCTCCTGCGGGGCGCTCAGACGGTAAAGATCGCTGTGCCAGATCTCCAGATCACCGGCCTGATAGGTCTGGACCAGCGTGAAACTGGGCGAGGGCACATCCTCGACCACGCCGAATTCCGCCAAACGCGCCTGGATGACGGCGCGCGCGAAATGCGTTTTCCCGGCGCCCAGATCACCCTCAAGACACAAGGTATCGCCCGGCCCCAAAAGCGGGGCCAGCGCGGCGGCGAAATCGGTCGTGGCATCTGCCGAGGTCGGGGTGAAGTCAGCCAAAAGGCCGCGATCCGGGGCAGATAGGGGGAGGGCTTGGTCCGACATGGATCCGACTTTAGCGCCCCCATCCGCCGCCGCAACCGGATGCGCGGGGTCAGCCTGCGGAAATCGCCTCCGGCAGGTGCTCGGCCCGCGTCTCGGCGGTCTCGTCCAGGGCTTCGAACACCACCAATGTCGCGCCACCTTTCAACGGCCCGACACGGCAGCGCAGCGCGCGGCCATCCTGCATCTGCAACGTGTCGACCCACGGCTTGCGCGCGCTACCGCCGCCAACAAAATTGCGGATCTCAGCCCCGAAAGGCGTCGGCGCACCCTGATCGGCCCAGGCCCGCGTCGCATCGACCACGTTGATCATCATCGCATCGGTGGTCGCGGCCCCCCAAAGCGCGTCATAGGCAGTGTTACGAAGGGTCAGCTGACCCTCATTGGTGAAAACGGCCATCGCGGCATCCGAATCATCCATGATCGCCTGATAGAGTTCCAGATCGCCGCGAAACTGGCGCGTCAGCGACACTTCCGAAGTGATATCCTCGAACATGAAGGCCACCGCACCATCGGCATGGGGGCGCCCGATCACGCGAAAGGTCTGACCGTTCGGCAGAGTCCAGATATCCTGATAGGTGCCATCGCGCGCGGCCTGTTCCAGCTCGGCCATTTCGGCCCGCCAGGCCTGGTAATTCTTGGGCTCGGGCATGCGTTGATGCTCGCGCAGTTGATCGAGAAACGAAAACAGATCAGGCCGGGTCGACAGCCATTCGGTCGACAGAGTCGACAGGCTGACAAGCGCGGGGTTGAACAGCACCAGTTCGCGGCGTTGATCAAATATCGCCAAGCCGATCGGCAAATGCGCAAAGGTGCGCGACAAGGTCTGGACGAATTCCCTGAGCGAGGTTTCCGCCGCCACCAATTGATCAATCGGGCGCGCGGTATAAAGCGTGCCGACCGCCTGCTCGGTCATCGAGATGTCAAACCAGCGCGGCAATGCCTGGTCCGGCATCTCCAGCGAGCACCGCCGCACCCGGCCTTCTTCGGGCGGCGGCGTGGTGTGATCGCCAAACACCGGTTTAATCGGCCAGACCAGGGCACCAGCCCCCGGGTCGGCATCCTGCAGCAGCGTATAATAGGGCCCGTTGGCCCAGGTGATCTGGCCATCCTCGGCCACCCGCCACATCACCGCGCTGCAATGGTCCATCGCGGTGCGCAAGAGATCCACCTCATGTTCCAGCGCATCCAGCCCGGCCTGATCGATCGTGCGCTTGGCCCGGCGCGCATCCAGCGCCGCCACCGTTATCACCGATTGATCTTCTTGGCGGTGCCCGGTGACCGACAGGCTGTCTTCGCCGATTTTTCCAATCAGGACAAAGGATTCGCCCTTTTCGCGCAGCCGGTTCATGCGTGCGACCGCATCCGCGTTCAAACTGCCCAGACAATCGGTCAGATCCTGCCAGGCCCCAACCCGATCCGAAGGGTCGGTCAGAAACGCGTCATCCGCTTCGATATCGGTCACGAGATACCCGTCCCGAAACGCATAATTGCGCGGCAGGTCAAAGCCCTGCAGCATAACATGGCCCGGCCCAGACTTAACCCGGGCCAGCCAACTGCCGCCGAATACCGAAAAACCGGCGGCGGCCAGACTGACACCTGCCAGAAACAGCAGCGTGATAGGATCCGAAAGCATCATTCAAGCCCAATCGAGACAAGGAGATGCCAGTTCAACAGCGAAATGGTTAAGGCCGCGTTAAGCGTTGATCCGCGTGTTAAGGCCCAGCGCGCCCTTGGCCTCTTGCGCATCCCGCACGATGGCCGCCGCAGGCCAGATCACATCGACAACAGCCCCACGCCGGGCCCCGCTTTCGCCCTCGAACAGGAACGGATCGCTGGCGTTGCGAAAGGTGATGGTCGCGCCGGAACGCTCCAGCAATGTCTTGGCGATGAACAGGCCCAGCCCCATCCCCTCATATCCCGGCCTTTGCGCCAGATTGCGGGCAGCTTTGCCCCGCCTGAGAAAGGGATCGCCCAAATGGCCCAGCAGATCCGGCGGAAATCCGGCACCATCATCGGCCAGGCGCAGGCGAATGTCATCGCCGCTCCAACGCCCATCGACCCAGACATCGGCACGGGCGAAATCCACCGCATTCTGCACCAGATTGCGGATACCATGGATTATTTCGGGACGGCGGTAGATCACCGGTTGCTCGCCGCCATTTTCGGATGAGAAATCAAAATGCAACGCAATACCGCGATCGCCATGCGGCTCGGCGGCTTCGCGCACCACGGCACCGAACGGGGCCGATCGCATATGCAAATCATCTTTTCCGGCACGCCCCATGTCGCGCAGGATATCGCGGCAGCGATCCGCCTGTTCGCGGATCAGGCGCGCATCCGCGGCCAGCTCGGCATTGTCCGCCAACTCCTCGGCCAGCTCGCTCGACGCCAGCTTGATCGTGGCCAGGGGGGTGCCCAGCTCATGGGCGGCTGCCGCTACAACACCGCCCAGATCGGTCAGCTTCTGTTCGCGGGCCAGCGCCTCCTGGGTGGCCAGCAGGGCCCGGCTCATGGTGTGGACCTCCAGCGACACCCGGCGCGCATAGATCGACAGAAACACGATGCCGATGACAATCGCGATCCAGAATCCGAACAGGATCAGCCCGGGCAGCTCCATAATCGTGCCATCGGCCTGGCGCAGCGGAATATGATAAAACGCCACCATGGTGATCATCGCCACCGATATGGTGCCCAGAATCAGCGTCGACCGCAGCGTCAGCGCGGTCGCCGATATCGTCACCGGGGCCAGGATCAGCAGCGCAAAGGGATTGTTCAGACCACCGGTCAGGAACAGCAGAAAGGACAGCTGCGTCAGGTCAAAGAGCAGCGTCAGCATCGCGTCCCAATCGCGCAGGCGCTGATTGGGCGGAAACACCGTCATCGCGATCATGTTCGACAGAACGGCCGACCCGATGGCAAGAAAGCTCAACCCCAACTCAACCCGCAGGCCCAGCACAAAACTGGCCACCACAATGGTGACGGTCTGGCCCAGAATCGCCAGCCAGCGCAGCAAGAGCAGCGTGCGCAGCCTAATCCAGCCGCTGCGCAAATCCTGCGTCAGGAGGCTGAGGGATGGATCAGTGGTCAGGGCCATGTGCCGTATCAGGGCTTTCTGTCGCGGGGATACAGTCGCCAATTGATAGACGGAGAAATATGAACGATCAATGTCGGGCCGACAGAAACGGAGATCTGCCGACATGCCACGCCTTTACACCGCCAGTGCGATCGCGCTGATAGCCGCTCTATTGGGCGGCATCGGTCTGACGATTCTGTGGGGGCCTACCAACCGGGACGCGTATCGCTTTGCCGAGTGCCGGCAAACCCGCGTGGCCGGTGGGGCGGGCGAGATCGGTGGCCCGTTCGAGCTGATCTCGGAAACCGGCGCGACGGTGACCGATACCGATATCATCACCGGCCCGACGCT
>Ga0316207_10001049_pt1 | contig 37039 bp, 31 predicted proteins | sample 6weekpyrite_MG_FD_204943 | JGI IMG/M metagenome (GOLD analysis project Ga0316207, IMG submission 204943) | Microbial mat bacterial communities from mineral coupon in-situ incubated in ocean water Damariscotta River, Maine, United States -... | ecosystem: Environmental > Aquatic > Marine >... | reverse complement strand
CTCATACGCTGTTGAGATGCATTGGTATCGAGATTGGAGTGACCAGTGTAGCGAGGCCTGTAGGGTAGCTAGCTGTTATGCCAGCACCTCAGCAGCGAATGAGTCTGTGATTATATTGGAAGATTTGCATGCTGTGGGGTTTTCACAAAGAATGTCTGAGCTTGATATGGGCGGCGTGAAGTTGTGTTTGCGCTGGCTGGCCAATTTTCATGCGACCTTTATGGGTGTGAAGCCTGAGGGATTATGGCAGACAGGTACTTATTGGCATCTTGAAACACGGCCAGATGAGTTAGCGGCGATGGCCGAGGGCGATATAAAAAATGCCGCTGCGGAATTAGACCGGCGCTTAAATAATTGCCGCTACCAAACCTTGGTCCATGGTGATGCCAAGGTGGATAACTTTTGTTTCTCTCCGGATGGACAGAATGTTGCCGCAGTGGACTTTCAATATGTCGGCGGTGGTTGTGGTATGAAGGACGTGGTCTATTTTATCGGTAGTTGCCTCAGTGAGCAGCAGTGTCAGCAGTGGCAAGATGAGTTATTAGACTATTATTTCTCTGAATTGAAGCAGGCGCTGAAGATAACAAACAAGCTGCTGAAGCTGGATATAGACTGGGATCAGCTAAAGACCGAGTGGTTGACGATGTATGCTGTTGCATGGACCGACTTTTACCGCTTTCTGCTGGGCTGGATGCCGAGCCACCGCAAGATTAATCTTTATAGCCAGCGTTTAGCGGCAGAGGTGATTGCTGAATTGAATAAGTGAGGCCAGCATTTATTTTTTTACCTCGGTATCAAAACTAATCTCAAGAATGAAAAAATTAAACATTATCAAAAATATTGAACTTTAAGAGCTATTTGCTTTTTACAAATACACAATTAATGCATTGATTTTTATGGATGAATCAATTCAATAAACCCAGTTCTATGGTGGTAAAGAATCATCAGTACTAACCCGATAACTCACCAGTGAATATGGGTAAAGTAATGCATTTTCCAACCGTGTACAGGCGAAATAATGTGACTGATGCAGTGTTATTCAGTAGGAAACTAAGGATTCGAATTCAGTCATGAAAATACCAGATATTCCTGACAACGAACCAAGCCGCATCGCCGCGCTGTGCGGCTTAGCCGTTCTTGATACACCGCCTGAAGAACGCTTTGACCGAATTACTCGCATCGCTCAACGTCATTTCCAGGTTCCTATCGCGCTTGTAAGCCTGATTGACTCAGAACGTCAGTGGTTTAAGTCACGTCAGGGGCTGGATGCCACTGAGACCCCACGGGACATATCGTTTTGCGGCCATGCCATTCTCAGCGATGAGGTCTTTTATATCCCCAATGCGCTGGAGGACTCTCGCTTTGCCGATAATCCACTTGTCAGCGACGGCCCGAAAATTCGCTTCTACGCAGGTGCGCCCTTGCATTCGCCAGAGGGTGAACGCATTGGTACCTTGTGCATTATTGATGATAAAGCGCGACAATTTTCCAGAGACGAGTTGGAATTGCTACGCGATCTGGCAAATTGTGTTGAAGAGGAGTTTTGCCGAGTCGATCTAATGAAGTCCGCAAGAATCCTGGGGGATCAGGAGCAACGTATTCGCGCGCTGGTCGATACGATTGTCGATGGCATCATTGTGATCGACGCCAAAGGCCGCATCCAGACCCTCAATCCGGCGGCCGTTGCCCTATTTGGCTATTCGCCTGATGAAGTGCAAGAGCAGAACATTAAGATACTGATGCCTGAGCCCTATGCCGCTGAGCATGACGGCTATTTGCACAATTACCTGACGACGGGGGATAAAAAGGTCATCGGTATCGGCCGTGAAGTGACCGGCAAACGCAAGGATGGCACTACCTTTCCGATGGAGTTGTCAGTCAGCGAAATGGAGGTCAATGGCGAACGCATGTTCACTGGCATCGTCCGTGATATTACCGAACGCAAACTCGCTGAAACGGAGCTGCAGACAAGTGAAAACCGAATTCGTGCGCTGTTCGATACGATAGTTGATGGCATCATTGTCATTGATGCAAAAGGGCGTGTTCAGAGTGTTAACCCGGCGGCCGTTGCTCTATTTGGTTATTCACCCGAAGAACTTCAAAACCAAAATATCAAGATGCTGATGCCGAAGCCCTATGCTGCTGAGCATGACGGTTATCTGCATAATTACCTGACGACGGGAGACAAAAAGGTCATCGGTATCGGCCGTGAGGTGACCGGCAGACGCAAGGATGGCAGCACCTTTCCGATGGAGTTGGCTGTCAGCGAAATGGAGGTCAATGGTGAACGCATGTTCACTGGTATCGTTCGAGATATTACTGAACGTAAAAAGGTGGAGCAGATGAAAACTGAATTCATTTCCACCGTCAGCCATGAGCTGCGAACACCACTGACGTCCATCAGTGGCGCCCTGGCTCTGGTGCTTGGAAATGTCACAGGCGAACTGCCGGAAAAGGCACGGCTGATGTTAGAGATGGCTGCTCGCAATAGTGAACGATTGACACTGTTGATTAATGACATACTTGATCTGGAAAAGATCGAGGCGGGACGTCTCGATTTTGATTATAGAATTGTGGATATGGTTGATCTGGCAACACGTGCCCTGGAAGACAATGAAGGTTATGCCGGTAAACACCAGGTTCGACTGATGTTAGACAGCCAAATCACACAGGCAACGGTGCGGGCTGACGAACACCGTCTATTGCAGGTGTTTTCTAATCTCATTTCCAATGCAGTGAAGTACTCGCCTAAGGATGGTGTGGTAGAGGTTACCGTGGCTGCGCATGATTCAGGCATTCGGGTTGCAGTTAGGGACTACGGCACAGGAATTCCGCAGGAGTTTCGTAGTCGGATATTTCAGCGCTTTGCTCAGGCCGACAGTTCCGATACCCGTGAAAAGGGCGGTACAGGTCTTGGCTTGAGCATAACCAAGGCTATCGTCGAACGTCATGAAGGTGAAATTGGTTATAAGACGGAAGCCGGCGTGGGTACGGTTTTTCATTTTGATCTACCGCTATGGCAAGCAGTGACTAAGACAGATAAAGCTGACACTGGTATTCGTGTATTGATCTGTGAAGACAACCCTGATGTCGCTAGAATTTTGGCTGATATGCTTGAGCCAGAAGGCCTGGTCTGTGACATCGCTGCCTCTGCTGCTGGCGCAAGAACCTTACTGAGTCAGCATGTCTATCGCTTGATGCTTTTGGATTTGACCTTGCCAGATGCCGATGGCCTGATATTTCTGCAAGAGTTGCGTGAATCCCCGGTTACCGCACAGCTACCGGTTATTGTCGTCTCAGGTCGTGCCCTCGAAGGGCGAGCAGCCTTCCACGGTGATGCTGTCACTGTGGTGGACTGGATACAGAAACCTGTGAATCAGGAACGTCTGGAACAGGCGCTACAGGAGGCATTACGCCGGGTTAAACGGCCGCGCATCATGCACCTGGAGGATGACCCTGACATTGTTCAGGTCACCCAGGCGTTGCTTGAGCATTTGGCAGATGTAGTGCACGTTGAAAATTTACAGGATGCACGTCAGCTAATTGCTGAGCAATCCATTGATTTAGTTATTCTTGATTTGGGACTGAAGGATGGCTCCGGCCTGGAACTGCTGGATGAGCTCAAGGGCTATTGCCCGGTTGTGATCTTCTCGGCGCAGACCCCAAGTCGAGCGATCAGCGAGCAGGTGGTCGCTGCACTGACCAAGTCTGCTACCAGTAATGAGCAGTTATTGGTGACCATTAAAAATAGCTTGAATATGAATTAAGAAGTCAGGAGGGGTAAGCAGGATTTATGCGCCTTCGTGTCATTATGCTGGTTACAGTCTTATGCTTGTGTGGATGCGGTCAATCGCAGTGATGACTCGATTTAGGCTTGATCTTGGCCCTGCTATTGCGGCATCTTCTTAATATACAACTCAAGTTTGGAGTAGGGAATTTTGATTCCCTCAACCATAAAGCGTTTGTATATGGCGCTGTTAAATGAGTCAAAGGCTCTACCACGTAGCTCAGGATTTCCTACCCAGCATTGCAATTCAAAGTCGAGGCTTGAGGCAGCAAAAAGAACAAAGCCTCGTCGTCGGTTCCTTTTGCCAGGCTGCCGAGAATATTTACAACAATAAATGTAATTGCCTTGGCCAACATCAGACTGACCAAAAAGACAAAGGCGGCCTTCAAATAGGGATAATTGTCGAATAGCTACAGCATTGGTAGCAGAATACCAGGTAGTGTTTGACTATCCTTATGTTGTCTTCTAGTTACTCTATATAATGGATCCAGTTATATAGTATTTCACCATTTAACACGGCTGTTGGCCACTGTGAAAAGCCGGGCAGAGAGTTTTGTGCACAAGTATGGTTTTTTATCAGGGAAAAAATGAAAAACATTATGTATTGGTTAATCGGAATTATTCTGGCACTAGCTTTGCTGACGCTGGGATTTAAACTGTTGCCTAAGGGGCAAGCCAAGCTTGGCTTAATGGCTGGCCAATTGAGTCCTTGTCCGAATACGCCAAATTGTGTTTGTAGTGAAGACAAATCTGCATCCGCCTATATTGCTCCGTTTGTATTTAATGATAGCGCTGATAGTGCCTGGTTAAGACTCAAACAGGCGCTAGTGGCCAGCGGTGGCCGTATTGAGACGGAAGAGCCGGCTTACCTGTCGGCAAGTTTTACCACTAAGTGGCTGGGCTTTGTCGATGATGTGGAACTAAGAATGGATGTTGAAAATAATGTTATTCACATTCGCTCTGCATCAAGGCTGGGGCGATCGGATTTTGGCGTTAATAGAGGACGAGTCGAAAGGCTGCGTTTGTTGTTCAATTCGTCGCACAGTCAATCTGAAAATACAGTTCATAATTAATAGGAAACAGCATGTCAGAAATCAATATTATGGCCTTACGCCATTCTGTTTTTTATAGCCCGTTATTAATGACCATCGCTGGTGGTTTTTTACGTGACGAGGGGCTTGAACCTGGTTATGTGGTGGCAAGCCCTAACAATACCGTGGTGGATAACATCAATAATGGCAACTGTCATCTGGCGCAGTCGGCCGTGGCCACCTCGTTTGCGGACCTTGAGCATGGTGACGAGGTGAATATTGTGCACTTTTCTCAGATCAATGCGCGGGACGGTTTTTTTATTGCAGCACGCGAACCTGACCTCGAGTTTAAATGGCATAAGCTCTGCGGTAAGAAGGTGTTGGTGGATCATTTTTTTCAGCCGCTGGCCATGTTCAAATATGGTTTGATGAAACAGGGGGTGGACTTCGTTGATCTTGATGTGATTGACGCCGGTGATGTGGCGGCAATTGAGGCAGCGTTTCGTAATGGCAAGGGCGATTATGTGCATCTGCAGGGGCCCGCACCGCAGCAACTCGAATACGATGGCGTTGGTTATGTGGTTGCCGCAGTCGGCGATGCGGTTGGACCAGTGGCGTTTAGTAGTTTATGTGCATCGCGCCAGTGGTTGACCACTGACATGGCGCAGGCATTTATGTCTGCTTATCAAAAGTCTTTAGGTTATGTCATCAGTGCACCGGCAGAAGAGATTGCAGCGTTAGAGTATGAGGCAAATTTCTTTCCCGGTGTAGACAGGGATGTGCTGACACAGACAGTGAAGACCTATCAACAACTGGGTTGTTGGGAGGTTGATCCGGTTATTTCAAAGCAGTCTTATGCCAATTTACTGGATGTATTTTTGATGAGCGGTGCCATTACGCATCATCATGCCTATGATAAGGCGATCGTTTTGCCTCCTGTGGCGTCACGATGATATCAAGTAAGATTTTTAGGTTTATTACAGCACAAAAGCCCTAATCAAATCTCGCACTAGCAGTCACTCTAATCTAAACTTGCAGTCTTCTTGTAAGCATTCAAATGTGCAGCTAATTTTGCTGTGCTAACCAAAAGGATTTGGGAATGAAAAAACGATTTACAGTTCCATTGTTGTTTTTAAGCTCGATGCTAGTCAGCTGTACTTATGTTTCTGAGGGCATAGTGGCTAGCGCTGACCGCTCAGCAATGCCATTAACCGATGATCATTTTGGTGACTCGACTGAGAAGGTTGTCTATCTCGATCAGAACTGGGACCGCTGGGATAGCCTCTGGTTTTACAGTACGACTCAGGGCTCTGATTTTATGCCCTATGATCTCTTTCTGCATCTTGAACAGGCCAATAGTCAGGCTCTATTTCGTAGCGTCGACAATATGAGCCGATATCGTTATTTGATCCAGGATGAAAGTTGGAACAACCCAGATGCTCTGCCCGTTGGTTTTGTTAAAGATACATACCAGGATAAGGAATACGTGGGTTTCACCTGTGCCGCATGTCATACCGGACAGGTAAATTATAAGGGGGTTGGCATTCGTATCGATGGTGGCCAGGCGCTAGCGGATATGGATGGCATGTTGCGGGCCTTGGAGTTAGCATTACAGGCGACACTGGCTGATGAGTCCAAGTTGACACGCCTGGCGCACAACATGTCCCAGGATCTCTCCACGGTACGTGTTGAGCTAAAGGCGTCACTGGATTGGTTGCAGGGTTACAACCAAATCAATCTGCCAGTTAATGGTACCCAGGTGGTTAATTATGGTTATGGCCGCCTTGATGCCTTCGGCCGTATCTACAATCGTGTCTTGGGGCATATGACGCCGGGGGATAGTTCTAACTCAAATCCACCAAATGCCCCAGTGAGTTATCCATTTTTGTGGGATACACCGCAGCATGATTATGTGCAATGGAATGGTGTTGCCAATAATAATGATGGCCCCCCTGCTGGTTTTCTCGGGCCATTGGGCAGAAACACCGGTGAGGTGCTGGGGGTGTTTGCCAATTTTAGCCTTGAAGAACAGGAAATTAATCTGGGTTATAAGGCTTCAGTCGACAAACGTAATCTGGGCCGGTTAGAAAGACATCTGGTCAGTCTGCAATCACCGCTTTGGCCTGAAGATATTTTACCTGCCATAGATACTAAACTGGCCGAGCAGGGGGAAGAGGTGTTCAGGGCCTATAAATGCCAGTTATGTCACAGTGATGATGAGACTTTTGTTCGTGATGATGATAAACGCCTAGTGGTTGCACAGTTTGCCAACGTGTCTTCAATAGGTACAGACCCCCAGATGGCCACGAATGCCCTGACCTATCAGGGTGATAGCGGTATGTTACAAGGCCGTGCTGTTGGCTTGGATGGTAAGGATGAATTCGGCGACACCACCCCTGTGGTGTTTGCGCTGCAAAATGCTGCTCAGGGGGTGATTATTGCGCGCGATCCAGATAAGTCCTGGCTACGGGCAAGGGCCGAGTGGCTATACGATATCATCACCGCGTTCTTCAATAATCCGGTCAAAGGCAAGACCGAGTTTCATCTAGATTTTGAGATCAATAATAATTTCCCTAATAATTTGAATGCCTACAAGGCCAGACCTTTGAATGGTATTTGGGCAACTGCGCCTTATCTGCATAACGGTTCAGTACCTAGTTTGTACGAGTTGTTTCTGCCCAGTTGCAGTGATGACGAAGTAATAACTGGCAAGGCCTGTCGCTCCAATCGCTTTACGCTCGGCAGTCGTGAGTTTGATCCGCTCAAGGTTGGTTTAGTGGCTAAAGATAAGGCTGATTATCCCGATCTGTTTGAGTTTGATACCTCATTGCCTGCCAACTCCAATGCGGGGCATGAATACGCTGTTGGTGTGACTGCGGTGATAAAGGTTGATGGCTCTGGCAAGGCGATTAGAAAGGCGGATGGATCGTTTGAGCTGGAGTGGTTGCCAGCCATTGATGATCAGCAACGCCTGGCCTTGGTTGAATATTTAAAAACGCTTTAAAAAAAGTCTAAATTAAAAGGCGGCATGTTTATTTGCATGCTGCCTTTTTTATCTATCCCATGAAAAGTGATACTGTTCTGGAAAAGGCTTACCGAGGTATTCCATTGGGCTGACTACTTTAATACCGGGGCGACGTAATACCTGGCGCACCATCTCAGGGATCATTATCAAACCGATGGTCTTGCCCATACATTCATGTGAACCGAAACCAAAATGGAAACTTTGGCCATAGGCTCGTTCGGGATTGAACTGGTCAGGTTCATCAAAGGCCGCAGGGTCAAACATGGCAGAGGCAATTACATTGAGTACGGTGCTGCCCTGAGAAATGGTGGTGGCTCGTTCTGTGCCCCGCCCCAAGGTGTAATCCATACTTGCCTTTCGAAAGATATAAGGGGCAATTGGCTTGAAGCGCAGTGCCTCCCAGCAGATCTTGTCGAAGGCTTCAGTTTCATCCTGTTGTGCCAGTTCAATTGCTTTGGCAAGCATCTTGGGGTGCTCAACCAGCTGGGTGAAGATATGGGCGACGGCCTCAGATGTCGTTTCAACGGCGCCCACCAATAACCCACCGGCATTGATGCCCTGACGCAGAAGGCTGAATTTTGATTTTTTTGGATAATAATCCTGCAGCATGCGGGTGACAGTATCTTTTTTTGGTTTGCCACGAAACATGTGCCACCATTTGCCAAGCAAAAGAAATGCAACATAGATTCCCAGCATACGATTGGCTTGCCTGGTTTTTTCGTGGACAGTTGCCGAATCACCCGTTTCATGAAAATGCTGGTTTCTGAAGGCATCATATTGATTCCAATATGACCACTCGATAAGCTTGTCTGGTTTTATGCCATCAAGGCCGAATATGTTCTGTACCATTAACGCTGGCACCATGCGACCGTATTGATTGATTAGCTCGATTCTGCCGTCAGCATTCTCAAGAATATTGTTGCCCGCTTGTGCAACGTAATTGCGAATATGCGGAAGGTCCTCGCGTTTAAGCAGGGACAGCATAATTTCCTTTTCTGTGTTATGCATGTCGGTATCATCTTCGGTCATCAGATACTTACCCATTTTGGGTTTGTATAGATCGACGGTAAAGACGGTGGGTTGCTTTAAAACTTCGGTCACATCATCAAAGCGTGCCACCAGTGTGCATTCAGGCGTAACCAGGATTGGCCGTTTGGCACGTAATTCCTTGTAGAAGGGCAGAGGGCATTGCTTCATCCATTGTCTGACTAAGGGCCAGCGTTCAGCTTCAGGTGTAAGGTCGAATTGCGAAATAAAATCGGTTTTTATCTCTGTCACATGGTGAAGACTATCTGCCGCTAAAGTATCTTGAGTAGTTGCTGCCATGGCTCTCTCCTTGAGTGACATAGATGTAATACTGGCAAGTGATACTTGATTATAGAAGGGTGAGATAAAACTTCATCATAAATCTCACCACTGTGTTCGTCCTATTGCAGTTAATCTTAATATACAGTTGAAGGAAAGATTGATGCTTATTGTTGCCAGTCTCGTAGCCCAATCATATAAGCATTAAGTATATTGCCGACCCTCCAGGTGACCTGGTTCGAACCTGCTTGTTATGTTAAACACAGAGAAGATCAGTAACTCATCAAAAACAGCGGGAAGTTTTTTAAATATATGCTTGTTTTTTGCCAATAAATAACCAATATCAAAACTGTGGGTTAGAGCTTATTCTCTTGTATCAGTGTCTGTATACTCACTTTTGTAGCAACCGGTTTTTCATTGAAATAGGGGTGTCGTGATTTTGTTAAATAGCATTAAGAACAAGATCCTGATCTTTGCCATTCTTGCCACACTAATCCCTTCATTGGGGTTGGGGCTGATTTCATTTTGGCAGAACGAAACGATGATCGCCGACAATGTTAGTCATCAATTGCGGACATTGGCGAGTGACGCCAACCGTGAGTTGGAGTATTGGTTAACGGAACGGTTAGAGGGGCTGCGTGCGCTGTCAGGTTCCGATACGATTATCAATGGACTTTCTCAGCATTTAAACTTGTCTTCGGGCAAAACCACAGAATCCCCACAGCTGCTGCCGCACTATCTGCGTTTGGTACAGGAAAAACTAGATCCGCTATTGGAATTGACAGTATTGGACGCTAGTGGGCAAATAGCTGCCAGCAGTGTCACTGAACCCAAAGTGATTATGCTGCCAGATATCTGGACGCAAGCGGCTACTACTGAAGGGATTATTATTGATCCACCTCACTGGGATGAGCTTCATGCCACCGCTACGCTGACTATAGCCGTTCCGGTACTGTCGTTGGACAATGGGGTGCTCGGTTCGCTGGTAGCGGTAGTTAATTTGGATACAGCATTGCCTCGTCTATTGCAGGCAGCGAATTCCTCTCCGGGCGAGGTGGTGTTGTTGGACCTGACAGGCAGGCCGCTGTTTGGAACCTATAAGGATGCCAGCGCATTGTCGGCAATAGACATGAAAGTAGTGCGGGATCTACAGGCACAAGAAGGTGAGCCTATGACCTTTGAGGGGCATTTGGAACATCCGGTCTTCGGACTCGTCGAAATATCTCAGGCACTGTCGGTTTTGGTCGTTGCGGAAAGAGATCGCGCCGATATATACCAAGCCTGGATCGTCTTTCGCAATATGTTTCTGGCCTTGATGGCCGGACTTACATTATTGGTGGCGTTGGTGGCCTGGCGGATGGGACGGTCAATCGTCACGCCGCTGGAATCTTTGACCACAGCCGCAGACCGAATAGCTGATGGAGATCTAAGTATACAGCTACCGATAATTCGGAGCGATGAACTTGGTCATCTGACACGGGTGTTTAACCTGATGGCAGATAACCTGCGTCACAGCCACCAGGAATTCGAGGCTGCCAGCCTGGCTTTGCAGAAACAGAATAAGTTACTTGAAACACTATCCATCACCGATAGTCTCACTGGACTTTATAATCGCAAGAAGCTCGATGATATTCTGACCGATCAGTTTGCACGTTACAAACGTAATCAACGTCCATTTGTCGTACTCTTGATTGACATTGATCATTTCAAAAAACTCAATGACACCTATAGTCATCTTGCCGGTGATTATGTCCTATCTAGTGTGGCCAAGACGTTTACCCGATCAATTCGTAGCATAGATTATGCGGCGCGCTATGGTGGTGAAGAGTTTGTTATCGTGTTACCAGAAACAAAGATATCTTCAGCATTGGAAATGGCCGAGCGAATTCGTACCCAGGTGCAAACAACGAGCTATGCTTTCAAAGGTCAATCTATTGCGGTTACCCTAAGTGTGGGGGTTGCGGATAGTCGACAATCGGACGACACAGCCTATGCGATCATTGCACGCGCCGACGAAATGCTCTATGAAGCCAAGCGTGCTGGCCGTAACCAGGTGCGCTGCGCGGATTGATATGGAACAGTTTAGTTGGTGAGGTTTAGTTTAGTGAACACTGATTAGCTACCTTTGAAACTTAGCGCGGCACAACAATATCAGCAAGAATCCAGCCAGTGTTTCCATCTTCGGTCTGCACGTGCAGCCATTGCTCCTGGTAGGAGCGTGCGACTACCGGCGTTGTCTTTTGTAGCTCATCGAGCACAGCGGCACGGCTGTGTGGTTTGCGGCGTAGCTGGCTTTTGAGCTTTGTTTGTAGCGGAATTGCAACCTTGAATGGAGTGTCTGAGGCTATTCGTAAGCCCGCAACCGCCTGATCATCAATTAGTATGTCAATGAGTTGCTCTGCCTGTGCAGCGTAATCTGCTGCTGCGCTGTACTTACCTTGTTTGAATGAAGTCGAAGCTTTGTCCAGCAGCCTCTGTGCCAACACCTGTAACGGTTGCTCATGATCTGTATTTAAGCTGGATTGTAATACCTCCATTGCTAGCTCAACCTCGGCAAGTCGTGACGCGACATCAGCCTCAGTGGCAAATCGGCGTAGCTTAACTTCGGCGCGAGCTACCTGGCTTGTGGTTTCTTTCAGTTCCTTTACCTGATCCTGTTGATGAGCTCTCAGATTACTGATCTCCAGCTCCTTGTCCTGTTGATTAGCCCTCAGGTTACTGATCTCCAATTTTTTGTCAGCCAGTATTTTCTGCAAGCGTATAATTTCATGCTGTTGTTCCATGCATGACGGGGTTAACAGCACAGGCTGCCGAACGGCACATCCAGCCATGGTCAACAACCATAGTGTAAACGCTGCCCATCGTGTTACATGACTACATCCCATCTTCACCCACATCTGTTTTTATAACCATGCTCAGTGTATTGACCTGACAAATAAGATAACACTGTCAGTGTTAGATAATTACCTTTTTGCCGCGGTTTTTAATTATTACGTAAGATTACTTATGAAAGATAATACTATTATAGTGATTATTACAGTACATTATACGAACCATTACATCAGTGAGTTAAAAATACTATGTACTGAAATATATTCTGAAATATAAAATAATTATATCTGATGTTCTAAACAGGTTTTCAATTGGATGAAAAAAGGGAGCAAACAAATTGACTAGGGAATCAAGAGGGGTGTTTGCTCCCAAGAGGGAGAGATAATCTATTTTATAAATTTTAATTTCATCTCCGGAAAAATGCCGAAATCCGGAATAATGAAATTAATTTAATAAATTATTTATCTTCTTTGCTGTAAGCAACAAACTCTTCTTCATTAAGCGAACCATCATTGTCAATATCCGCCTTTTTAAACTTGGCAAGCTTTACGCCCTTAACGCCCAGTTCTTCAATATTTATTTTCATGTCATGATTTGTATCGATTTTACTGAAAACTGATGCCATAGCCTTTTCAATTGCTTGCTCTGATGCATTATTAGTTTCTTCAGCAATAATTGGTGTTGCGATTAAGGCCATCAAACAAGTAGTAGCTGCAAATTTATTAGTCATTAATGTTCTCCTTCATAGAATATATATTTGAAGACGTACACAGTGATCACACTGTTCGGCTATAAGCCTTGTCGATTTGTTATTAGCAATCACCGTGCCAAAAAATATAAAGTCAATTAAACAAGGAGTTACGAAAAATATAAGTCTCAGGAATAGGTAAAGTTGTCGCCTGATGGCGACACCATTTTTATGAAAATACAAAAAATGTAAGCAAATCAAACGAAACCCGTTGTCACCCATTGGTGACAGTGTTTTCTAAAGTTGAATATAAAATTGAAGCTTATGAGACGTGATTAACCTCGTCAAAAAAACCTGTTTGCATTAAACGACAAGCCATAAGTTAAGTGGTGTAAAATCCTCAAATCAAAGCCGGTCATTCATGTTGTTGTGGAGCGAAATTTATGAAAAATATTTGTTTGGTTGTATTTGTTTCATTCTTATCACAGGCCTCTATGGCAGCACCAGAGTTAACAGGAAGTCCGTCAGAATTGAGTTCATACTTGCTTGATGCGCGTAAGATTATCTCAATTGGCGGGACTGCAGAGACGAAGGTTGAGGCTAACCAAGCCATTGTTGCCTTGACGATTAAAAATGAGGCGCGATCCTTAGATGGCGCCTTGCAAGAGAATGAACGACTACAGGCGCAGGTTAGCAAGTATTTGCTTGAGGCGGGTATTAGCAAGGATAAGATTAAGGCAGCCAATTTCAGTTCTACACCAGATTATGGTTGGTTAAAGGATAAACCCAAGTCTTATGAGATTAGTCGTGAGGTTAAGGTGACCATTGTAAATGCCGCACAAATGCGTGCCGTCGGCAAGGTTGTCGATAGCATTGATGAGGTGTTTATGGGCGCGATGAATTTTGAGGATAGTAGTAAGATTGATAACGAGCTTATGACAGTGCAAAAGGCATTGGACAATATCCTCGCCAAAAAGGTGATTTATGAAAAAACCTTTGCCGTGTCATTGATGTTGGTGAAAGTGGTTGACCAGGGAGTGAGGCCTGTCTATGCAGCGCCTCGCCTGAGACGAGCGATGAAAACTGAGATGTTATCCAGTGTGCCAGAATCGAGTATGGGTGCTGATTCTGTCGCCTCAGGCCAGTTTTCGGGCATTAGCTATCATGCCAATGCGATGGCTGAATTTGTGGTTGCTCATTAGGGCTGTTGCAGTAATAGTCTGAGAAAATGAAAGGGGACAGAGCTAAGAGGTACTCTGTCTCAAGTGTTGGTTTTACTCTTTGATACCGCGTTTATAGATGATGTATCCATCCAGAAAATGGCTCAGTAGCTGGTCACTACATTCTTTGTAGTTTTTATGCCCTTCTTTGCGGAAGATTGCCGCCAGCTCTTGTTTTTTGATCTCATAACCTGAGAGTTCAAAGATCTCAGTCATGTCGAGTTCCTTGAGGTCGAGGGCGATGCGCAGTTTCTTGATGATATCGTTATTAGTCATGGTGGTATTATTTCTTGGTCCGTTTTTCGGTGGCAATCTGCACGCTGATCTGTTTGTCGAGAAATGTGGTGCCGTCTTGCTTTAAGGCGTTTGTTGCTGAGTTCTCTTGGGCAAAGGTGATAAAGGCATAGCCTTTGGTTTGTTGGCTTTTCCTGTCGCGCGGCAGGTTGACCTCGGTGATTTCACCATATTCAGCAAAGTGTTCCTTAAGCAGGGTGTCTGTGACAGTCTCATCGAGGTTATTCAGGTAGATCTTGTTATTGGACATGCAGGACTCTGATTATTTAATGAAAAGTGCGGCTATTATGGGGGAGAAGCCGGCATTTTGCGATAGTCATCTGTAGCTTATATTTGTGACAGGTGCCTGCCAGGATAAATGCTAATATCTCTGGTCATTATTTACCGATTTATAATTATTTGATTCTGCCTGCGCCAGCTATTGCGCAGGCTATGAGGTATTCATGAGACCCTGGGAATTACTCGATACTGCAACCGTGCCTGGTGAAGGCAGTGAATTGCGCCTTTATCGCCGTGGCGAAGAGTTCTCCATCAAGACCGGTTATACCGAATTGATGAATAGCCGTGTGCATGGCTCTGAGGATGCTTTGGCTGAAATGGCCTGCCTGCGGATTGCAGACAGGCCCACACCACGGTTGCTGATTGGTGGATTGGGCATGGGCTTTACCCTGGCTGCCGCATTAAAGCAGCTTGGCGCAGAAGCCGAAGTAGTTGTGGCAGAGCTGGTACCGGCGGTGGTGGAGTGGAATCAGGGGCCGTTGGCATCGCTTGCCGGCAATCCACTTGATGATCAACGGGTGACGGTGCATGAGGGCGATGTTGCTCAGCTGATCTGCTCGCAACAAACGGCTTATGATGCGATCTTATTGGATGTGGATAACGGTCCCGAAGGGCTGACTCGCAAAGAAAATAACAGTCTCTACAGTCCGGCCGGACTGGCCGCTGCAGCGGCTGCTTTGCGACTGGGTGGCATATTTGGCGTCTGGTCGATAAGTCCTGAGCAGAAATTTAGCAAACGGCTAGCACACTCTGGTTTTAAGGTGGAAGAGATTCGGGTGCGCGCCCGCGGTCGTCAAGGTGGTGGCCGGCATATGATTTGGTTTGGGACAAAACAGTAGAGTTTAGTCGGCACTATAGAATATTTAAAATTTATTTATCTAACGCAATAATTTGTATTTTTTCAGGAGAATGAAATGGAAGGTGTTTTCAATCTGGCATTTAGCTTTTGGACAGGACTGGCGATTGTCATTGTCATTCTCATCAAGTCATCGATTAAGTTTGTTCCCCAGAACCGTGCGTTTATTATTGAGCGTTTTGGCAAATACAATACCACCCTGGTTGCTGGCCTGAACTTTATTATTCCTTTCATAGATAAGCTTGCCTATAACCGCTCACTAAAAGAATATGCGATCGATGTCCCCAGCCAGGCGGCCATTACTAAAGACAATATCGGCCTGACGGTTGACGGTGTTTTATATCTCAAGGTGATTGATCCTTATAAAGCCAGTTATGGTGTTGAGGACTATGTGTTTGCTGTGACTCAGCTGGCGCAGACAACCATGCGTTCCGAGATCGGCAAGATGTCGCTTGATAAGACCTTTGAGGAAAGAGACACCCTGAATGTTGCGATTGTAAATGCGATAAATGAGGCCGCAGAGCCTTGGGGTGTTCAGGTGATGCGCTATGAAATAAAGGATATCGAGCCACCTCGCAGTGTGCTTGAAGCGATGGAAAGGCAGATGAAGGCTGAGCGTGATAAGCGTGCCACCATTTTGGAATCTGAAGGTGAGCGTCAATCGGCAATCAATGTTGCCGAAGGTGATAAGACAGCCAAGGTCTTGGCTGCGGAAGCAGATAAAGCCGAGCAAATTTTACGGGCTGAAGGTGAAGCCAGAGCGATTGAGATGATCGCTGATGCAAAGGCCAAAGCACTGCATACCATCGGTGAGGCGGCGGCAACTCAACAAGGTCAGAAAGCGGTACAGCTGGATCTTGCAACCTTGGCCATTGAGGCAAAACAGGCCATTGCCAAAGAATCAACCGTGGTATTGATGGATGGCAAGTCAAACGAGGCGGGGTCTTCAGTGGCTGAGGCCGTTGCAATTGTTAGCGCCATGAATCAAAGCAAGGCCTTTTCTGTTGATGCTGGTGAGAATCGATAATGATTGAATATTTTAATAATAATATTTACAGCTTCTGGTTTGTAGTCGGGTTTGTATTGCTTGCGATCGAGCTTTTGGCCTTTGGCTTTTCAACCGGTTTTGTTTTTTTTGTTGGCCTGGCAGCGTTGATTACAGGTGGCGCGATATGGTTTGGTCTAATTAGTGCGACATGGTCGGCCAGCATAGCCACGTTTGCTATTAGTTCGGTGATTGTCTCTGCTGTGCTGTGGAAGCCTTTAAAAGTATTGCAGAATAGTCGTGAGATTCCGGAAAAGGACAATACTAGTGACATTATTGGTCTGAAGTTCAGGCTTGATGATGATATCAGTGTCTCAAAACCAGGAAAAACTCGCTATTCGGGTATCGAATGGCAGGTTGAAATTGCGCTTGATTCAGATGTTACAGAGATCAGTGCCGGAACCACGGTAATCGTTGTCTCAGTTGATGTCGGTAAATTTCGCGTCATCAAATTGGTAACTGAGTAAAGGTTTACATCCTAACGTCATGCATTGATTTATAAAGCTGCCACATAGTTCATAATGTACTTAGCATTGTTTGATGGAGATGATTGTCGATGACTTTTATCATTCAAGGAATAAATGGCAGTGAAGTTATGCCTTTGGGTAAGCTTTTCAAGCCGGAAGGCGTAACGAAAGTAGAAGCTACTGCTGCTGTGCATCCAATAGGTGAAAATGAACACAATGAGGCAGCAAAAAAACGTGGACAACAAGCAGCCGTTGATGTGGCTTATCGAAGTGTCGATCAGCTGCCACAGGTAGACAGCGCTCTATTTTCGGCTCAAATAATGAGTTCACCATTAATCACCGTGACACCTGATATGACTATTGACGAAGCAGCAAGGCTGTTTCAAAAAAGCCAGTTTCGTCATCTTCCGGTTGTTTCAGAGATGGGAAGGCTTGTTGGCATGGTTTCTGATCGGGACATTCTGCATTATGTCGGCGGCATAGGCGAAAGTTACCGGCCAGTGGTTCCGCATAAGTTAAATGATAGCGTTGAGCTAATCATGAACACCCCTGTATTAACTGCAAGTCTGGATACCGATGTGCGTCATATTGCACGTTTATTTGTTTTTCAACGAGTTGGTGCAATGCCAATTGTTAATGAAGGAAAATTGATGGGCATTATTACCCGTAGTGACATCCTGGAAGCAGTGATGTCAAATTTTCTACTTGAACTATGGGCATAACTAATGGACTTGCTTTCCTGGTTTTTTTAAGCAAAAAATAAGAAAATTTCTTATCAAGCTAAGGAAACATCTACTAGTAATATTTAACCACCGAACGTAATGTTTTTAATGACTATGGATGGTTAACAGATTGTTGTCATTGCGCAAGGATGCGCAGGTGTTTTTTATACAGTTAATATTATTTCCAGAGACTTTCCAGACCAGTAACGGATAAACCTGCTCTGGAATAAACATAATATTCAGCTAGTATATAAATTCCCTTACTAGGAGAACACATGACTGGAATGGCTATGCCAATTAGTATGCAACTTTCTGATACTCAATATGTACAAAGGGAGAGAAGAAGGGTTGCACGCAGACCGTTAAATTTGCGAGTCGATATTTTAGATTATGATGGTTTGTCTCGAAGATTTACCGGGGAAAATATAGGCTTGGGTGGTGTTTTTTTTCATGCTGACTCATCCCTGTATAAACTTAATGACATTATTAAACCTCGGTTGTATTTGAACTATAACGGATTGTATAAACCTTGCAGTATTGTGGTTCAGGTCATGCACGTAAGCGAGGACGGTTTTGGTGTTTGCTTTCACCGATATGACAACCGCCTGTTTCGTTATATCTATAAAATGATGTATGAGCCTATACATCAGATTATATCAATCCCAAACACATCGACCACTAAACAACGCACAGATAGTGTTAATAACTAATCGATGGTTATCAGTTATATGGCGACATGTGTAACAACCTGTGTCGCCAACAGTAATTTCAGGAGTAATTGCAAAAAATAGTTTCTAGCCAATCGAATTGGCTATATTTTTGAGTAATAATGGCTGTAATCATGGGGATTATATGGAACTTCGTTGGAGTAAACGTTTTAACGTCAATGTAGATGTATCGCTATACCATCGTGGTAAGAAGCCAATGAAATGCAAGACATATAATGCAGGTAGCGCAGGTATTTTTATTAAACCTGCACCGCAGTCCTTAACAAAAAATTCATTTTTAGAAGTTGAATTTGAAGAAGGATAGAATCTCCGTTACAAAAAGAAACGAAGTCACTTAATGCGTGCACTGGTAGTGCACACCTCAAAGCAGGGTGTTGGGCTTATGTTTCTTAAGCCTGAACCTGAAACGATTCTTGCCTAGCGGCAGGTGATCCGAAGGGCCCGCCACCAACCATCCAGTTTAAGATCATCTATTAGAAAAACATCTCTCTACCCTGAATTGTCAGCCGATTACATGGCTGTTTCAAAGTCAACCACATAGTTGCAGAAATGAGGTCGGACGGAGGCGAGGTCAAAGTATTTAAATAATTAGTACTTGTTACACATCTTTTGTAATTTAGGGTAGCCTTAAAATTATTTTTGTATTCACTGGTGGTTACCCATGGTAAAGAAATCAACCAGCAAGGCAGCCCCTAAAAAAGGTCGTCAGAAACAGGCTAATCATAGCGATTTTATTAAGATTGAGGATGGTAGTTTTCCGATTGTCGGCATCGGTGCCTCCGCTGGCGGCCTGGAGGCCTGCAGCGAGTTTTTTGCTCAACTGCCTATCAACACCGGCATGGCATTTGTGCTGGTACAGCACCTGGACCCCAGTCACAAGAGCATGCTGACTGAACTGCTGTCACGCACCACCCAGCTGCCTATTGATGAGGTGAGGGATGGGATGATAGTTGAGCCTAACCATATCTATATTATCCCCCCCAACACCGAGCTGGGCATTCTGTACAAAGAACTGCATCTGTTGCCGCGCAACGAAATTGCCAGTCCACACTTGCCCATTGACAGCTTTATGCAGTCGCTGGCTGAGGATCAGGGCAGTATGTCGATTGGTATCATCCTCTCGGGTGGAGCCTCGGATGGAACCATGGGGCTTAAACGCATCAAGGCGGCAGGCGGCATTACCTTCGCCCAGGATGAAGGGTCAGCTAAATACAGCAGCATGCCCCACAGCGCCATTGCCGCTGGTTGCGTTGATTTTGTTTTGCCACCGCTTGATATCGCCAAAGAATTAACCCGCATAGCACGCCAACCACGGGTGCTGAGGAATATCGCTGGGATAACAGAGCAGGGGCTGTCGGAGGAGGGGAGTGATGAACTCAATAAAATCTTCATGCTGTTGCGCAACCGCACCGGCAATGATTTCACCTACTACAAACACTCCACCATTTGCCGTCGCATTCAACGCCGCATGGTGCTGCATAAGCTTGAGCGGCTCAAGGATTATCTGAGTTTTCTGCGTGAACATTCAACTGAGTTGGATGAGTTGTTCCAGGATATTCTCATCAATGTTACTGGCTTTTTTCGTGATTCGGAGAGCTTTGATGCACTGAAAAAAAATGTCTTTCCAGCCATCGTGCAGACGCGTAAGGATGAAACGCTGCGCATCTGGGTGGCTGGCTGTTCCACTGGTGAAGAGGCCTACTCGATTACCATGGCCTTGCTTGAGTATCTGGGTGATCAGGCCGGTGGTACGCCGATACAGATATTTGCCAGCGATATTGACGCCAAGGCCATCGACAAGGCCCGTCTGGGCATCTATCCAGAGGGTATTAAGGCCGATGTCTCGGCGGCACGGTTGCAGCGCTTTTTTACCAAGGTGCCGGCTGGTTATCAGATTAGCAAGTCGGTTCGTGACCTGTGCCTGTTCGCGGTGCAGAATGTTGCCAAAGACCCACCCTTCTCACGCATGGATTTGATCTGCTGCCGTAATCTTTTGATCTATCTCAGCAATGTTATGCAAAAAAAGGTGCTGCAGGTGTTTCATTATGGCTTGAGGGTTAGAGGTTTTTTGCTGCTGGGTGCGTCGGAATCTATCTCAGGCTCGGCTGACCTGTTTTCGGTATTGGATAAAAAGAACAAAATCTATACTAAAAAATCCTTTGCCAGTCTGCGTCATTATGAGTTCAGCAGCACGCCAACCAATGTCGCGCGTTATTCTCCGGAACAGACAATGCCGCAAACCGTAACTACGCTGACAGATATTGTGCAACAGGCCGAGCGCCTTATCCTAAACGAATATGCCCCCGCGGCAGTAATCACCAACCAGGAGTTGGATATCCTCCATTTTCGTGGCCATACTGGCCCATACATCGAACCGGCCCAGGGCAGTGCCAGCCTCAACCTGATGAAAATGGCACGTACCGATTTGCTGATGGAATTGCGAACTGCCGTACGCCAGGCGTTAAAGCAAGGCAGCAGGGTAAGACGCGAAAACGTGAGGCTAAAAATCAATAATGATGAACGGCGTGTGCACCTGCAGGTGATACCACTCAAAGGTCCGCACAGTGGTGAATACTCTCTTTTGGTCTTGTTTGAGGAGTCTGATTCAAACTTCAAACCTATCGCAGCGGCCGGACTGAATCAGCTCATTGCGGAAACGGGCACTAACAAAGCTGTTGATGACAAAGACCAGCGCATCAGGGAACTGGAACAGGAGCTATTGGCAACGCGGGAATATTTACAGACCATCATTGAGGATCAGGAGACGACCAACGAGGAGTTGCAGTCCGCCAATGAAGAGATCCAGTCTGCCAACGAAGAGCTGCAATCCACCAACGAAGAGCTGGAGACCGCCAAGGAGGAGCTGCAATCCACCAATGAAGAGTTGGTCACCGTCAATGAAGAACTGGAAGGACGCAATATAGAGCTTAATCAACTCAATAATGACCTCAACAACCTGCTTAACAGTGTGCAGTTGCCTATTGTTATGTTGAATGAGGATCTGAGTATCCGTCATTTCACCCCTGGGGCAACCCAGCTGTTCAATCTCATCCACAGTGATGTTGGCCGGCCCATCAGCGACATTAAGGCCAATGTTGATATTTCCAATATGGAAGAGCGGCTGATGAGAGTCATGGACACGGTCATGCTCGAGACCCTGGAAGTGCGTGACACTGCCGGCAATTGGTATAACCTGCGGGTTCGGCCATATAAGACCATGGATAACCGTATTGCCGGGGTGGTGTTGGTGTTCGTTGGTATGAGCAGTGACATCGAACGGCGTCTTGCAGCGGTGGTTCGTGATGCCAGCGATGCGATTACCCTGCAGGATTTCGATGGCAATATTCTGGCCTGGAATGGTCGCGCTGAACAAATATTTGGCTATAGTGAAACTGAAGCCTTGGCGATGAATATCCGTAATTTGATTCCGGAATCGGCACGGCTGAAAGAGGCGGAAATGGTTGCAGCGTTGCGGCGTGGCGAAGAGGTGGCACCACTGGAAACAGTTCGTACTGCCAATGGCGGTCAGACAATCAAGGTCTGGCACATCAGTACTGCGCTGGTTGATGAGCATGGCCGGCCCTATGCAATTGCCACTACCGAGCGATTGCTAAAGGGCTCAATTTAGTCAAATGGGGGCGCCTGGGTGAGCAAGGACCTGCCAACGACTGACACAAAAGGATGTGTCGATTATAAACAACTCAGTAAAACTGGGCTGGATAGCTGCCTGGACGAGCTATTGGCACAGCCCGCCAGCAACCAACAGGCGAGCGAATTGCAGCATTTATTGCATGAACTGCAGGTGCACCAGATTGAACTGGAAATCCAGAACCGGGAATTGCGTGAGTCCCAGCAGCTGCTTGAGGAGGCGCGTGACCGATACGCCGATCTTTATGACTTCGCCCCGGTGGGTTATCTGACTCTCGATGATAAAGGCAGCATCCTCGACATCAATTTGCGCGGTGCCGCCATGCTCGGGCGCGAACGTAGCCGGCTGATCGGTGTGCCACTAGTGCCTTTCCTGGCGCCGGGAGAAAGTCCCGGCTGGTTTGCACATCTGGCGCAGGTGTTTAAGACAAGCTCAAAGCAGATGCATGAACTTCGTTTGAAACCTGTCGATGGCAAGTCCTGCGTGGTACTGATACAGAGTGTTGTCGTTGGCGGGGGGGAAGATGCAGTCTATAGCTGTCATTCTGCGATAGTCAACATCACCCAGCAGCGACAGATGGAGGATGAATTAAAACAAAGTGAAGCGCGGTTGCGTGTCATTTTTGATCAGGCGGCAGTCGGTGTTGCTGTTCTTGATTCCAACAGCGGCATCTTTCAGAAAATCAATAAGAAATTTTCCGACATCATCGGCTATTCCGCCGATGAAATGCTGTCGCTGGGTTTTATGCAAATAACCCACCCAGATGATCTACAGAAAACGCTGGATAATATGCACAAGTTGAAGGCGGGTGAGATTCGCGAATATTCGCAGGAAAAACGCATCTATCATAAAAACGGTGCCATTATCTGGGTTAATGTCACCGTTTCACCTATGTGGAGTGTGGCTGATAGGCCTGATTTTCATATTTCCATTATTGAGGATATTAGCCAGCGCAAACAGGCTGAAATTGTTTTGGAAGCACACAACGAGGTGCTTGAACTGATGGCGCACGGGGCCAGCCTCGACAAGGTACTGACCAGTTTGGTCTGTATGACAGAAGAAGTATACCCAAATATGTTGTGTGCGATATTGAAGCAACAGGGGGATGAACTCATGTTATCTTCCACTACGCCCGCGTTGGCGGAACTCTTTCATGGCGCTAACGGCAAAATGACTATTGATCATGAGAGTGGTTGCTATGTTGCGGCTGCATTGACCGGCCAGCGCTTGCTCATCGAAGATATTATGACGCACCCGAATTGTGTTGTTTGTCGTGAGGCTGCAAAAAAGACCGGGGTGACATCCTGCTGGTTAGAGCCTGTGATCTCATCTACTGGAGAGGTGTTGGGGGTCTTTACTGCTTTTAGCCGCCATAACTTTACTCCAACCTCTGAAGATCTGAAGTTTATCCATGGTTCGGCACGCCTTGCTGGCATTGCCATAGAGCGTGATCTCATCGAAGACCAGACCCACCAACGTCAGGCCGAACTGGCTCACATGGCGCGGCTGAATATGATGGGAGAGATGGCTACGGGCATGGCTCACGAGCTAAACCAGCCTCTGACGGCGATTGCGACTTATGCCGATGTTGCTTTGAGATTGTTAGACAGCGACATCAAACAGCCAGGTCTGCTGGAAGAAGCATTGCAGGGGGCTCGTCAACAGGCCGTACGCGCCAGCGAGATCATCCGTCACCTGCGCCAGCTGGTGCGCAAACAAGCGCCGCAGAAGGTGGATGTCGATATTAATATGCTGATTAGAGATGTGGTTGAATTCGTTCAGTTCGAGGTCCGTAAATATGACATTCAATTCACGCTGAAATTAGACAAAGCATTGCCCAAAACCTCTGTTGATAGTATTCAGATCGAGCAGGTGCTGTTAAATCTGGTCCGCAACAGCATCGAGGCCTTGCAATTGGTGACTGATATAAAACGTGAAGTCACGATTCACACCGGGCTGAATCGTGATGGCTGGCTGCAGGTCGAGATCGCCGATAATGGTCCTGGCATGAATGCCGAAATCCTTGACCGTCTCTTTAAACCGTTTGTTACGACCAAAGGTGCCAGCGGGATGGGGATGGGCTTGTCTATTTGCCATTCCATTATTGAAGCCCATGGCGGGCGCTTGTGGGCAGAGTCCGAACCTGGCCAGGGGGCGAGGTTTTTTTTAACCTTGCCGTTAAATGCTCAATCGACACAGGAGTGACGTGAGTATGGAGCCTACAGTCTTTGTGGTGGACGATGATGAGGCGGTTCGCGCGTCCATTGTTTTATTGTTTAAGTCACAGGAAATAGAGGTGGAGGCCTACGCCACAGCTGAGGAATTCCTTGAGACCTACCGGGCTAATCGTCCAGGTTGTCTGGTGCTGGATATCAGGATGCCCTGCATGAGTGGGTTGGAATTGCAGCAAAGCCTTGCCGACAGGCGGATTCGAATCCCGATTGTTTTTGTCACGGGTCATGGCGATGTGCCTTTGTCGGTGCAGGCAATTAAGGCTGGTGCATTCGACTTCATTGAAAAGCCGTTTGACAATGAACTGTTGCTGGGACGTGTGCGTCAGGCCATTGGTTGGGATCTGCGTTATCGTCAGGAAGTGGCCAGAAGCATTGCTGATGCCACTCGGGTTTACGCTGAGAGCATCGTTGACACCGTACGAGAGCCGTTGCTGGTGCTGGACGAGCAGCTCAACATTATTTCTGCCAATCGATCATTTTACGATGTCTTTTTAATCTCTGCGGTGACAGATAAGAAACAACAGCTTGCTGACTTTGCCAAGCAGTTATGGAGTGACTCGAGACTAAGAGATCGCATCAAAGCGATCATTCCCAATAACAGTGAACTGCGTGATTTTGAGATCAACAGTGACCTGCCTAAGGTTGGCAGAAAGTCACTCTTGCTTAATGCCCGTCACTTGCAGCAGCGAGACGATCAGCGCCGCTGCATTCTGTTAGCGATGGAGGATGTTAGCGAACGTAAACAGGTACAAGATTCCCTGTTTGAGGAAAAAGAACGGGCCCAGGTAACCTTGCGTTGCATCGGTGAGGCGGTAATTACGACTAATGCCGATGGCATTATCGAATACCTTAACCCAATTGCCGAACAACTGACCGGCTGGAGTGAGGCCGAGGCATGTGGTCAGCCGATAGATAAAATTTACAAGATTATTGATGAAGGCAGTCATGAGCCTGGCGACAATCTGGTCGCTCGTTGCTTGCAACACGGTCAGAGCATTAACCTTGAACAGGACATCGCCATTATCAATCGCAGTGGTCAGCAGTTTGCTATTGAAGATACTATAGCGCCGATTCGTGGCAGCGGGGGCGAGCTACTGGGCGCTGTCATTGTCTTCAGGGATGTCACCAAACAACGTCGCATGACCAAGGAGTTGATCCACCATGCCGGTCACGATGCTTTGACTGGTTTGGTGAATCGGCGCGAATTTGTAAAACGTTTGGAACGTGCAGTGGCTATCGGTAACTCACAGCATGTCTTGTGTTTTATCGACCTGGATCAATTCAAACTCGTCAACGATAGCGTGGGGCATGCAGCTGGCGATGAGCTATTGCGGCAAATTGCCAGTCTGTTTTTAGAGAAAGTTCGTGACAGAGATACCCTGGCGCGGCTTGGTGGTGACGAGTTTGGTTTGTTGCTGGACAATTGTCCGCCAGAAAAAGGCCTGGTGATCGCCGAAGCCATTGTTGGCGAGCTTCGTGATTACCGCTTTGTCTGGGAGGGGTATTCTTTTCAGGTTGGCGCCAGTGTTGGCCTGGTGCCGATTGTCGGCAAAGCTGACAGCGCGACTGCCATTTTGAGCCAGGCTGACCAGGCCTGTTATTCAGCCAAGGCGCAGGGACGCAACCGAGTGCATGTTTTCCAGCTAGACGGCGATGAATCGGCCCAGCAGCACGGCGAAGTCATGCGCGCCGCCAGTTTATCCAGCGCCATGGATCAGCAGCGGCTGTTGCTCTACGATCAACCCATGCTCTCACTTGTGGCTGGCCTCAAAGATGTGCCTCATCACGAACTGCTGGTAAGGCTGCTGGATGTCAAAGGTGGCGTTATCTTGCCGGGGGCATTTATTCCTGCTGCCGAGCGTTTTGGCCTGATGGTGGCTATCGACCGCTGGGTAATACATACGGCCTTTGAGCACTATAGCGAGCTATTCGCAGCAATGCCTAACACCGAGATCAGCATTAATCTGTCAGCAAATTCACTTAACGATGAGTCATTACTGGAGTTTGTGCGCCAGCAGTTTGTTGAGTCGAGCATGCCACCGCAACAGGTCTGCTTTGAGCTCACAGAAACAGCCGTGATACAGAACCTGAAACAGGTCAGCCGGTTTATTACTGAGCTAAAAAAAGAGGGCTGCCATTTTTCGCTGGACGATTTTGGCAGTGGTGTATCATCCTTCTCTCATCTCAAGAAACTGCCGGTTGACTATTTAAAAATCAATGGCAGCTTTGTCCGCGGTATGCTGGATAACCCAGTCGATCATAGCGTGGTTGAGTCCATCAACAACATCGGTCACAGCATGGGGGTGCGTACTGTTGCAAAATGGGTTGAAAATAGTGCCATTACCGAACGTCTGGTAGATATCGGCGTAGATTATGCCCAGGGTTATGCGATACAGCCACCAGGCTTGCTTGAGGAGGCCAGCGTTTGATGATGATGATTATCTATTGTTGAAGTTTTATTATTTTGTAACAATATTGCCATGAATAAAATTAGCTCAGATGCAGTGGTATATATTGTCGATGATGATGCAGCTATTCGACATTCGTTGGAGATGTTGCTGCATTCGGTGGGTCACAATGTAAAGTCATTCGCCTCTGCCAGAGAGTTTCTTGACTCATTTGATTCGTCCATACCAGGCTGTTTGTTGCTTGATGTGCGCATGCCAGAAATAAGTGGCCTGGATCTGCAGCAGATACTCATTAAAGACGAAATCAAGATACCGGTGATTATCATTACCGGTCATGGCGACGTGCCCATGGCCGTTCGTGCCATGAAAGAAGGAGCTGTGGATTTTATTGAAAAACCGTTTCATGACCAGTATTTGCTTGATAGTGTTGCCAAGGCACTTACCAAGAGTATTGAAATTCAGCAACGGCAAAATGATCAAATTAAATTTAATGAACGCGCCAGCCGCCTTTCACCCAGAGAGCGGCAAGTGATGGAAGTACTTGTTGCTGGTAAACACACCAAGGAGATTGCTTCAGAACTAGGCATCAGCCCAAAGACGGTGGATGTCCACCGCGGCCACATCATGGAGAAAATGCAAGTGAAATCCATGGTTGAGCTGGTGCGTTTGTCCATGGCTAATACATAGTATCTATAATTTAAAGCAGTAGGATGTTTTATCTGTTTTCTTACTGTAAAAACAAACCACCTTACTTTCTTGAACACGGCCTTCAAGACTGATTTGCGTTGTATCTCAATTGCCATCCAGCCGTTACAAACTTGATTCCAGACAATCTGCCAGAATACGTTCATGCTTCTTCCTTACTGAGCCTATTCGTTTGCCAACGCTAAATAACTATTTAGTCGCACATAGTTGTTATTCACGTTCTCATATTTAATTGCTCATAGACATTAGCCTCGGCTGTTTAAAAATGTATAAATGGCATTAAAAAGAATGACGATTTCTCTTAATAAAGTGTTAAGCTTAAATAGCCATTTGAAATATATGTTTTATCAAGCATATCGTTTATTTTATCTTTGTCGCCGTACTGCTGAAGTACGGATTAGGGTCAGAAAATCATGAATTTATCCGCTATTCTCGTCATCACGGCCGCCGCCGAGGTGGAGGCTTGTATGGCTATGCTTGCCAGCCTGGCTGGAATCATCGTGCATCATTCCGATCCCGTCACCGGCAAAATCATGCTTACCCAGGAAGCTGAATCAATCGATGCTGAGATTGAAGGTTTAAAGCGCATTAAGTCGTTGTCTGGTGTGGCCATGGCGGAGATGGTTTACCACTATTTTGAAGAAGACGACGCATTGGAACAGCGTATCCCCGCTGAGCTGGATTCATTTCAAGGCTTGGGTGAGCTGCCTGAGTTTTTGAAAAATAACGCCAATTAAAATGACAGGCTTGCAGGTATTTGTAACAACCGTTGCTGATAATACAGACCTTAGAACGTCCATGATTTCAGGGAGTCACCCATGAGCATCACCTCTAAGAATATTTCCCGCCGAGACTTTTTAAAAACCAGTATGGCCGCGGCTGCCGCGGCCAGTGTTGGCATTCCCTTGAGTTCGGCAGCCAAGGAAGCCGCAGCCAAGGTCGATGCGGACTGGCGTTGGGACAAGGGCGTGTGCCGCTTCTGCGGCGTCGGCTGCGGTATCCAGGTCGCCACCAAAGATGGCCGTATCGTTGCCACCAAGGGTGATCCTGATTCCCCTGTTAATCGTGGCATCAACTGTATTAAGGGTTATTTCAACGGCAAGATTCTCTACGGTGAAGACCGTCTGACTCAGCCACTGTTGCGGATGAAAGACGGCAAGTTCGACAAACAGGGTGATTTTGTGCCGGTGTCATGGGATCGCGCCTTTGACGAAATGGAAAAACAATTCAAGAAGACCTATAAGGAACTCGGCCCTACCGGTGTGGCGGTGATGGGCTCGGGCCAGTACACCATTCAGGAGGGTTATGCCGCCGCCAAACTGATGAAGGCCGGTTTTCGCAGCAACAACATTGACCCCAATGCGCGTCATTGCATGGCCTCGGCAGTCGCCGGTTTTATCCAGACCTTTGGCATCGACGAGCCTGCCGGTAACTACGACGATATCGAACACACTGACACCATGGTGCTGTGGGGTGCCAATATGGCCGAGATGCATCCCATCCTTTGGGGCCGCATTGTTGATCGTCGCCTGTCGAATGACAAGGTGCGCATTGTTAATCTCAGTACCTATAGCAATATGTCGTCCGATCTGGCTGACCTGGAAATTATTTTCAAACCGCAAACCGACCTGGCGCTGCAAAACTATATTGCCCGCGAGATCATCAAGCGCGATGCGGTGAATTGGGATTTCGTCAAGAAACATTGTGCCTTTGCTACTGGCCCTTACGATATCGGTTTCGGTATGCGTGGCAACGACACGTTTGCTTTTGATGCGGAAAAGGATATCCAGGCCAAACAGCGCAACATCAGCCTTGATGCCGCCGAGGCCATAGGTCAACGACGCAAGGTTGGCGAGCAGGTGGCACAGACAAACAGCAACTCAGCCGGTAAACACTGGTTGATCGAGTTCGAACATTTCAAGCAGGCAGTTGAGCCTTACACCTTGGATTATGTCGCCGAACTGGCCAAGGGTGATGCCGATGAGCCACTGGCGCAGTTCAAGCAAAAACTGCAACAGTTGGCTGACTTTTACATTGAAGACCAGCGCAAGGTGGTGTCGTTCTGGACCATGGGTTTTAACCAGCATCAGCGTGGCACCTGGGTCAACGAACAGGCCTATATGAATCACCTGCTGTTGGGCAAACAGGCTACTCCTGGCAATGGTGCCTTTTCACTCACCGGCCAGCCTTCGGCCTGTGGCACGGCCCGTGAAGTGGGTACCTTTGCCCATAGGCTGCCGGCCGATATGGTGGTAATGAATCCCAAACATCGCGCCTTTACCGAGGATGTCTGGAAGTTGCCTGCCAAGACGCTAAACCCAAAAGTAGGTAGTCATATCACCAAAATCATGCGTGACCTGGAAGATGGGTCGGTGAAGTGGGCCTGGGTACAGGTCTGTAATCCCTTTCAGGGAACGGCTAATGCCAATCACTGGATTAAGGCCGCCCGCGAGATGGATAACTTCATTGTCGTTGCCGATGCCTATCCCGGCATCTCTACCAAGGTCGCCGATCTGGTATTGCCCGCGGCGATGATCTTTGAAAAATGGGGCGCCTACGGCAATGCTGAACGTCGCACTCAGATGTGGCGCGAGCAGGTGCCTCCGCCAGGACAGGCGCGCAGCGATGTCTGGCAGATCCTGGAATTTTCGAAACGTTTCAAACTGAAAGAGGTGTGGGACGAAAAAACCATTCCCGGTCTGGAAGACGCGGGCTTTGAACCAAACATCTTGCCCGATGTAATCGACGCGGCAAAAGCAATGGGCTACTCAGCCGACAGCACCTTGTACGATGTGTTATTCGCCACCAAGGAACACAAACAGGTCAAATGGCCCGACCCAATTGCCAAGGATCACGATAACCACACGGTAGATCGCCTCGGCGATGGTTGGTTTGTAGAAAAGGCTCTGTTCGAAGAATATGCCAAATTCGGGCGTGGCCATGCCCATGACCTGGCGCCCTTTGATCTCTACATGCGTGATGATGTGCGCGGCCTGAAGTGGCCAGTAGTGGATGGCAAGGAGACCCATTGGCGCTTCAATGAAAAATACGATCCCTATGTCAAAAAAGGCAGCGGTTTTGAGTTTTATGGTAAGGCACTGAAGGCCATCCCCAGTGGTGACCTTGATGGCGTCACCAACAAGGAAAAAACAAATCTTGCCGGCAAGGCCAAAATTTTTTTCCGCCCCTATGCTGCACCAGTGGAACAGCCGGATGACGACTACAAACTGTGGCTCTGTACCGGTCGGGTGCTGGAACACTGGCACAGTGGCACCATGACTCGTCGTGTACCGGAGCTGCATAGGGCCGTGCCCAATGCCATGTTGTACATGCATCCGCGTGATGCTGATGCACATGGTTTAAAACGCAAGGACGTGGCCTGGATTGAGTCACGCCGCGGCAAGGTCAAGGCATTGGTTGAGACCCATGGTGGCCGCAACCGCATGCCTCGTGGCACGGTCTTTGTCCCCTGGTTTGATGAAGGTGTATTCATTAATAAGCTGACCCTTGATGCTACCTGTCCGATCTCAAAACAGACCGACTTCAAGAAGTGCGCGGTCAAGGTTTACAAGGCTTAAGGGGAGCAGACATGAAAAACAGAATCATGAAAACAACGCTGACACTCTGCCTGGCAGGCTTGATGAGTTTGGCTCAAGCGGAAGAACGCATTATTGATAATGAGACAGGGCTGAGTAAACAGAGTGTCTTTGATGTGCCCACCCCAGAGGCTTTTAATTATCAAGGTGTGATGCCGGGGACTGATCCGGTCTATAAGCGTGCTTACCCCGGTGCGCCACCGCAGATCCCGCACAACATCGAATTGATGACGCCAGTAACTGCTGCGGTGAACTACTGTCTCAGTTGTCATGGCAGTTCGGCAGAACTCAGTCAGCCCTTAAAGGACAAACCGACGCCGATTCCTGTGAGTCACTATACTGATTTGCGTCACCAGCCTGACAAGGCCGCTAAAAAGCTGGTCGGGGCACGTTATGTCTGCACCCAGTGCCATGTGCCGCAGGCGGATGTGGCACCGTTGGTGAAAAACAAGTTTTGAACAGCGCTTAATGTCAGGGACAGAAAATAATGTGGATAATGGTCGCCGCGCCTTCCTGCGCGGCGCCTTTCTCACCCGTGAAGGACGCGAAGGCTATGAACAGCAACAGCGGCCTTTAGGGCCAGCACCGCCCTGGCATCAGGGCCATCTCGATGCTGAACGTTGCCAAGCTTGTGATGCTCACTGTGTCGATGCGTGTCGCCCTGGCATCATTAAACTTCATCCCGAAGAACATCGGCATTCCGGCCAGCCTTATCTTAACTTTGAAGCATCAGGCTGCACCTTTTGTGCTGACTGTGTGACGGCCTGCCCGATGGAACTGGATAACGCCACGACACCAGCCAAACTGGGACAGGTACAACTGAATAAACAAACCTGCCTGGCCTGGAACGACGTTTTTTGCATGAGTTGTCGTGGCCACTGTGACCATGGCGCCTTGTCATTCGATCAGCAGCGCCGTATGCAGCTCGATACAGACGCCTGCACGGGTTGTGGTCGCTGCCTCTCTGTTTGTCCCAATCAGACACTGAGTTTTCACTTAAGGAGCCTCTGAACAAGTCTTTGGTACCTCTGGCTTACAGACTAATTCGCAATCAAGGCGCGAGTTCGAAAGCATGCCTAGGCCTGGTGAGAACGAGTAACGCAGAGTGCGGGTTAGTCTGTAAGCCCCGCAGGGCGGGCCTGAAACGCACAGCTGCGGCGTTGTGCTTCTTGCAAAGGACTATGGCCATTTGCTACGAAGCACGCCTTGCAGCTGCACGTTTCAGGCTCCGCAGAGATGCCATAGACTTGTTCAGAGGCTCCTTAACTTAAGTCATAGCGTTATAATCTGCAGCAGCTGCTGGATTCATCCGCTGTTTAGGCAGGTTACTGCTCAAATCCTTCTATATTTAAGGCTGTATTCTTACTATGAAAGCGACCGTTGAGTTACAAGTTATCCCGATTGGCTGTGGCGTCTCTGTCAGGCAGGAGATCAGCCGCGTCGTTGAATTACTTGAGAGTTATGATTTTATACTTGAGACACATGCCTCAGGGACCAACATCGAAGGTGAGCTGGCTGAGATACTCGCCGTTGTCGAGAATATTCATGCGGTTTTACATCAAGAAGGTAGCATTCGCCTGGTGAGTTATCTGAAACTTGAAACCCGTATTGATAAGACGCCAACGCTTCTGGGAAAGAAACTTTAATCTCACTGTCTGCTTGTCTTTCATTGATAGATAATCAATTATTATTACTGTTTATAATAAAGAACAACTACTCAAAAAACGTGATGAACTGTGTCAGCGGTTGGAAGAGTTTGAAAAAAATGATCACCAAGGCCTGGACCCTGATTCCGAGGAATAAGCTATTCAACTTGAGAATGCCGAGGTGCTTGAGGGCATAGCCAAGGCCACTTCAGAGCACTTGCAGGCCATTGAGAAACACTTATCAGAGTTTGCCTAATAACTCCAGAAAACGAGACCGACTATGAAACTCTATGCATCACTGACATCACCTTACGCAAGAAAGGTGCGCATTTGCTTGATAGAGAAGGGGCTGGATTATGATTTTATTGTCGAAACGCCTTCAGACCCGCAAGCAAATGTAGTCCGCCTTAACCCCCTTGGTAAGGTGCCATTGTTGCAATGCGATGATGGTGAGGTAGTGTTTAATTCACCGATGATTGTTGAGTATATCGATAGTCTTGGTGGCATGAATTTGATTCCAGCCACGGCCAGACGTTTACATGTGCAACGCTGGCATGCACTTGGAGACGGGATTGTCGATGCGGTTGTCGCCCGCATGCTAGAATTGCGCCGGGCCACTGAACACCAGGATGCAGCGATAATTCAAAAACAGGAAACCAAAGTGGCCGCGGCCCTAGACTTTGCTGATGAGCATTATCAGGGTGGCGGGTTTCTTGAAGCTGATCAGTTTAGCCTTGCCGATATCGCCTTTGCCGTGGCGTTGGAATACATCGATTTTCGTTATCCGCATGACTGGCGATCAAAACATCCACGCTTGGCCCAGTGGCTAAGCGACATCAATCAACGACCATCCTTCCGCACGACAGTGGCTCAAGAATAGTCAGTTAAAGAATTTGAGGTTTGTCGAGTGTCTGAGACAAAGCAAAGTGCTGAGAAATTAAAAGAAATCGCTGCCAATACGCTTGATTACTATAATCAAAAAGCAGATGATTTTTTTGCCGGCACAATTGATCACGATGTTGAGCAGAATATCGCTGCATTGTTGCAACATATTGAAGCGACTTCACCGTTTACAATTCTGGATGTCGGTTGTGGTCCGGGGCGTGACCTGAAAACATTCACACAGCGAGGCCATATTGCCGTCGGCCTTGAAGGCGCTGAGCGGTTTGCCGACATGGCGAGATCCTATAGTGGTTGCGAGGTGTGGTTGCAGGATTTTCTTAACCCCGACCTGCCAGCCAATCATTTTGATGGCGTTTACGCTAATGCTTCCTTGTTTCATGTGCCCAGTCAGGTATTGCCCGCTGTGTTATTAAAATATCACGCAGCCCTAAAGCCAGGCGGGGTGTTATTCAGCTCTAACCCACATGGGATGAATGAGGAGGGTTGGATGCGTGGGCGTTATGGCGCCTACCATGATTTGGACAGTTGGCGTGCTTATATGCAGGCAGCCGGGTTTGTGGAGTTGTTGCATTATTATCGCCCTGAATGTGCTCCGCGTGATCAGCAGCCATGGTTGGCAAGCGTTTGGCGAAAAATCTAATTATTATTCCAAGTAAGTCGCTATTCTTTAATATGTTTGTTTGATTATGTTTCTTTGATGTAGAACAAAATCACTGCCTGATGAATCAACAAAAATTCCATATTGCTGCATTAATTTTTTTTATGAGTGCCTGTGGCAGTGTTTTTGCTCAGCAAGCTATTACTCCTGAAGAAGAAATACTTACACTAAGCGTTCTAATAGAGGATGATGAGATTCAGCCAAGCAGTATGCTTGATATGGTGATTGGCAGGCTGGATACAACACATACCTCCATTTCCAGTAAGCTTGAAGAAACGGCGACTTCAATAGACTCTTTCTTTGCTGATGACGTCGTATTCGAACAGACCAATCAAAGTTATATGCGTGTTGCCCTTGATATGGTTTCTGAAGAATATGATGGAACGGGGTTTGCGGGTGACTTGAAATTAAAGGTTGACTTACCGCACATTAAAAAGCGTCTTAAATTATTGATAGAAACCGATTCACAACGCGACTCAAAAGAAAACCTGGAAGAATTACCTGCCGATGTCGTGCACGAAAGAGATTTTTTTATTTCGCTGGAAAGACAATTAGGCGGGGTGAGAAAATGGGATATTCGACCTTCTTTAGGCATCAAAGTGCGCAGACCCATAGATCCATTTGCACGTATACGTACATTTAGATATTTTTCACTCGATAATTGGTTGTTGCGGGCCTCAAGTACGCTTGCCTGGTTTGACTCTCGTGGATATGGTGCTAATGGTTCACTGGAGTTTGACCGAATAATTAAAAAAGGCTTCTTGTTTCGAAATACATCAAAGCTGAGCTGGCAAGAAGAAGAAATGTTCAGACGTTTTGATCTGGGATTTTCGCTTTATCAACATATTGATGAACATCAGAGTATGGCCTATCAGATTGCCGGTTTTGCCGATGACGAATTTGATTGGCGATCAAACAAATATTACACCCGAATCCGTTATCGAAAAGGGCTTTATAAAAAGTGGATGTTTGGTGAGATTATTCCGCAGTTTACCTTTTTCAAGGAAACTGGTTTTCACAGTGAGGCATCGATTACCTTTCGCCTGGAAATGGTATTTGGTGAGAGTTATCGATGATTTACAATAGGGTTAATCTTGTTTTAGGAATTCTGAGGATTGCGATGGCCGCAGCCGGACGATTCATTTTTTAAGTTGGAGGTGGGCACGACAGTTGTGCCCACCTTGATTTGGTGGTTTAATTTCCGGTGTAATTAGCTGCGATATAGTGACCATCCGGGCTGAAAAACAGATACAAGGTTTGTTTTGTCGTATCACTTACCCTGTCATTCTTAAATGTAATGACCCATTCAGGCCCCTTAGAGTAAGTTTTCTGCTCTACACTAGCAGCTTTCACTCCTGACCAGCTGGCATCGATTTTTCCTGCATCTGCCAGTTGTTTTACTTTCTTTGCTGCTCTGTTTACAGCCTCATCACTGGAAACCGGAGCGAGTGAATGTCCGCCATCAGCATCATGACTGTGTCCAGAGCCAGCCATGACTGGTGCACCAAGCAGTAACGATGATAACAATAATGTTGTGGTTAAAATTTTCATAAATTCTCCTCAGGTATTTTGTCGATTGAGTCGTGATGTTGTGGGGCATCATCATGCGGATTCGATTCATCATCATGGGAGTGACCATGATCCGAACAGGCCGTGACTGTGGTCAGCATAAAACCAGCCGCCAATATTAAAAATAATTTACGCATAAGTGTTTTCCTTTAGTCAAGAGAGTCATGTGTTGTTTCATTTATCATTTTGGCAGTACGTTCCTGATCCATTTTGATATGTTCATGAATATGGTTGTCGGCGCTAAAGCCGAATTCATCAGGATCGGTCACGTGTGAATAACCGTGCATCTGCATCATGAACAAAAACATCCCGGCAAAGACCAGTCCGTAATTGGATATCACACTGAAGGGTTTAAATGAGTCTGCCTTGCGCCAGCCTGCCAGCAATAACAACATGGCAGCCAGGGCCATTATTTGTCCTACTTCAATACCGACATTAAAGGAAATGATATTCATCAGCAGCTGATCTTCACTTAAGGGCAGCTGTTGCAGTCTTGTTGACAAACCAAGGCCGTGAATTAGGCCCAGGCTAGTAATCATCAGCAACATGTTGGGTGGGTTGATATCCAGAAACTTCTTAAACCCACCCAGATTGGTAAAGGCGATATAACAGACGCTCAAGGCGATCACCGCATCAATCAGGAAATAATTCACCTGAATGCCATTAAAGGTGGCGAAAATAAGCGTTGCACTGTGCCCTAGGGTGAACGCAGTGATGTATTTAACAATGTCTTTGAACCGGGTTAGAAAAAAGATGATGCCAAATACAAACAACAAATGGTCATAACCGGATAGCATGTGGGTAGCGCCAATCCACAGGTAGCGCAGATTGCCTCCCTCGACAATGGATTGTTTTTCAGCCTCTGACATGCCATGGCCAAAGGCTTGAGTTGTCAGCAGCGCTGCTACGATAGCTAAAAGCCAGCGTGATTGTTTGATCACAGATAACATAAATACCTCGATAATAGGTTGTTTAAGACGATAGGTGACGTCTTAATATTTTTTTAAATTGTGAAGTATTAAGAGAGCTGGGGTGGGGCGCGGAGAAATATCGTTGAACGATCTAGGTAATTCAGTTTGGTGTTGTGGATCACAGGAAGATCAGTATTAATGGGCTGAAACAGAGTTATTTGTAGGAGATTAACCCTAATAATAGCAGTGGTGGGCGTTTTGATTTTCCCGCCTGGGATATTGTATTCGTAATCAAGCTCGACAACACTTAAATCACCATTTTGGTGAGATGAGTCAATGTTATCTGTATGGTGGTCGGCCTGTTGATGGGCATGGGCCTCAATACTATGTTGATGATGACTGCCATCATGATCGTGATGCTCGGCTAAATGGATATGCGTCGCTGACCACTGCATAGTCAGGAATGCAGTGATTAACATAA
>Ga0316207_10001048_pt1 | contig 37071 bp, 52 predicted proteins | sample 6weekpyrite_MG_FD_204943 | JGI IMG/M metagenome (GOLD analysis project Ga0316207, IMG submission 204943) | Microbial mat bacterial communities from mineral coupon in-situ incubated in ocean water Damariscotta River, Maine, United States -... | ecosystem: Environmental > Aquatic > Marine >... | reverse complement strand
ACCCGACCCATTGCCATTGGTACAGGCACCAAAACCACTCCAGTTCGAATTCTGACTGGGATCACAGAATGAGACCCAGTCTTCATTCATCGGTTTATAGTGTAACCGGACGCGTAATTTGCGGTGCGTGTACACTTAGTTTGCTAAGATGGTTTTATTCATTAAACCCGTCAAAACAGCCCTTTTAAGGGCCATTTTGACGGGGGTTAAAGGCTAGATATAGTCCTCATATCGAGATGGCTTTTTAAAGCCCTCTCGGGTCACTCTTCGGTTTACTGTCCGCTCAGATGGAAGCTCCCAACCCTTCGACTCCGCCACCTCCTGTGTCTTACAATACGCTTCACGAACGCTTGTAGACCGAGATTCATTATAGACGGCTAAAAAGTAATCCCATGCAGCCTGACTGAACTCGACAGGAGTGCCTTCACTGTTCCATTTAGGCTGAAGAGCAGAAGACCACTCCCCGCGTGGTTTCCCCTCTATCAAGCGGTACCATCGATATAATGTTGAAACGTTGGAGTCGAATTTACCGGCAGCCATCTCCCAAGCAGTCCGTGGCGGCTTACCTTTTTTTATCAGCTTGAGGGCATACTCGATGGCCTCACAGCGAACCTTTACTGACTTTGCCATTATATCCCCCTTAAACTGACCGCAAATGCGGAGTACTGCCCACCTGTTTCGATAGCGCCAACAGCGAATCATCCAACTCTCGCAAGATACTATTAAGCAGTATGGCGAAGTGATCAGGGTTAACAAGATGCATGTTGTCGCTCCCATCAGCAGACTGAGCTAATAGTTCGTCAATCGCATGGAGTTGAGATGCGCAGGTCTGCGCACGGTCTATAGGTGTTTCTTGATATCCAGCCATGATGGCCTCCTGAGAGTTTAGTTAGTAGTTGCCACTATAAAGTGGCGGGACTCAACTACCGCTCTCAGGCGGCGCAGGGTATTCCCATTGCTGGTATTGTATTTCCCCATCTCATCCCGCAAGAAGGAGCTTACACGAAACCAAACATTATTGCCGCAGTGCATCTGAGAGTAGTAGTAAAACAACATTAATCCATCTTGATCCCCGTGTCAATAGTCGCATTTCACACGTCTAAAATCAGTTTACACACCCACCTTTCCGACCACCGCCGAAGCGGTATTTTATCGCCAGCATATTCAGCCCGGTGTCTTTCTGCTCAAGAGAACTGATGTGCAAAAAGAACATTTTATAATCCCCGTATCGGTAGCCAAGCTCACCCATACCGAGACCATTTGGCCACGACTCCCCGTTTGAGCGTACGCTATCATACTGCTCAGCGTGAGCGCCCACCCCAGCCTCAAGGTAAAGACCATCAGCAAGCAACACGGATGGCAGCAGTAGTACCGCTAATAAAACGCACCTCATCGCACCAACATCCTCATTAAGCGGTCAGACGTGCCATACCATATATACCTGCCATCAAAGGCTACACCATAAGACCAATCCATTAGCTGCTGTGTCTGTACCCACATCAGGTCTTTAAATACAGTTATCGACTGAAACTGGAGTCCCACCGCATAAATCGAATATCCATCAAATACAACCTGACCGACATCTGAGGTGCCAGCAGTGTACGGTAACTCCATAATCGTTTGATGCGTGTCTATGTCTATCTGAATTAAGCGATCACGTCCCCGAGCAGTGACCCACATCGTTCGGCCGTCAAATATAGGCCAGATGGGGGAATCACCAGCAACCAACGAAAAACTAGTCACACTATCGTCAACAGGATTTAAAAGTGACATCGTGTCATTAGCACTATTGGCTATCCAGATATGAGACCCATCAAAACACATCCCCCAGGGTGATGCGCCAGCGGCTAATGCGATCGTTGAAACTACAGTAGCACTTTCCGGATCAATTTTAGACAAGTTGTCCGTTGTTGAATTGGCGACATAAACAAACCCATTAACATAGACCAATGACCGCGGGCCACGGCCAACTAAGATAGGCCCCAGTATCGTTCCATCGGAAATAGTCACACGATAGACAGAATCATCACCGATGCCGCTCTCATTAGCCAGCACCCACAAGTAAGTGCCATCATCGATCACAGGCCCCTCGACGCTTGACGGGCCAAAAGAATAAAGACCCACGACAACCATCGTTACAGGATCAACTTTAATCACAGTATCGATGCCATTATTTGTGGCCCAGATAAAACCAGCGCCATAATACACACCGCTGATAAAACTAGATGTAGGAGATACAATATGATTCATAAGGTCTGGCTCATACGTTAATCCCAGCGATGCAGCAGCAGCCGGGCTATTAGCTGCACGCCCATACTGCCTACTATTCAAAGCATCTGATATCTGCGTATCATTCTCGGGGTCTAAAGTCTCACCAGCAAAATCCTCGACCACTGCCACCAGCTCACGCTGCACGGTATTAGCCCAGTTGGCTCGTAAATCCGTGGGCGTAGACGTCTCACGAAACTCACCGTTCACATCAGCAGTAGGGGTATCGTTACCTATTTTATGCATGTCGCTGCACCTCGTAATTATATGTAATTGAATAATCGGCTGCCGCACCGTATGTAAATGTAGGCACGGTGTGCGCCTGGTTTAACCGCATAAACGCACACTCTAACGCCTGCTCGTTACCATAGCTCCGCAGTGGGCTACCAACTTGATGACCAGCGCCAACACCAACACTAAGGCGCTGCGCTTCAACACCTGGCACAACAATCTCGTAGTGATATGGCGTTATTTTATCGATGATCGATACCTCAAACCCCATGCGTGACGCAACGCTAATTAGATACGGGATGTTATGCCCGCCAACGCCCAGGTATTTACCAACCACCGCCGCGCGGCGTTCTTCGAGCGTGGGTGCGATCGTATTACTACACGCATCCGGCAACCCTAATGCGCGCTCCCAGTCGTCGATCATTTCAACTGTAGTGCGTGGGTCAGACTCTTCCTGTAAATCATCCGCGCGCTGTTCAACTCGCGAAAACTCATCGCCGATCGCGTGCATCAATGCAGCCATCATTGAAAACAGGCTACGCGTCCAGGCACGGCCACGCGGCAACAGACTCAACAACTGATCACGATAATCAATCGATGTCATAGCCATGTAATAAAACCTACGACGGCGATCTCGCTCGGCAGTGACGTGACATCAGTGACCAGCCCGGTAATGGTGTGATCTTCTTCGCCGTCAACGATTGATATCGCCTCGTTAATCTGGGACAGATAAACGCCGCCACCTGGTACTGCACGGCGTCGAAACAGATCATTAATCTCAGCCTCAGCATCTGCACGAATCTGCGCGGTGTCCGGTGTAATCGCGATAGTCATATCAATGGGCTTTGTGGTCGGAGCGGCAGCAGTCACCGCCGCAGTGGCCGGGCGTTTACTATCTAATAGTGTTTGCAGTGTCGCCACATCACCCAGTAACGGGATGCCATCGCCATACGTGTCATCCATCATAAATCTCACCACGACCGTGCCATCGCCATCTTCTAATGGGTATGACCACGCACGCGTGATGCCCGCCATACCGAGCGCCCATGAAACATAATCACTCTCACTGCCACCCTGCGTTGGTTGCTGCCAACGAGCCAGCACGCGCACACGATAGTCATCAATAGCCTCAATGTCAGCGCCGCCGGTTAAACCGGCCACATCAACAATAGTCGAGCTGTTAACCCCCGCGATCGGCTGCACCAGGGTCATCGCAACGCCTGGCAACGTCACACCCGCCGCGCCAGCATCTAATGCCGTTACCGAAACAGTAGCAGAGCCAGAGACCACCGTTACCAGCGCATCCGTTAAAAACTCAACACCATCGGCGCGCTGCATTTTTGTGCCCGCAGGTATATCAATACCGTCTGTACCTGTAAAAACAACATCGCCCTGTGCCGTTGTCGCTGCATTACGCGCAATATCGCGCACGTCACCGTGGCGTAATAGCCATTCATCATCTGCCGTGTCAGGTAAAATCTGGAGGCTAATCCATTGCAAAAAACCGTATAGCAGATGCACTGCGCCAGCGACCACATCCGCGATCACGCCCAACACTGACAATCGCAGGCGCGATTCAGCCCCCGGCATACGCGTATTGATACTTGAACGCATTCGGGTTTTTAACTCTTCAAGGGAAGGCCTAGTAAACGCCATTTAATTGCGCACTCCATATGTCTTCGAATTTAAACGTCGCGGTACCGTTTGGTTTAACAATCTCAATTACCAGCAACATCACACCATCACGACTCCACTCAGCGTGCGCAGCAACAGCACTCGCCACGCCGTCGTCAATCAACCATTGCAACGCCTCAGTGCTGTAATACTCCGCCCGGTCTAATGTCTCTTTCGTTGTTGTCGCTCGCTCTAGTAGCCACAGCCTCGAACCAAATATGCGAGACCACCAACCACGTTTATCATCACCATCAAGCAGCTCATCATCATCTACTCTCAAGTCAGTAAACAGGCTAAGGATCACCGCATTTTCAAGCCCGCTATGTGTAGTCAGATCACCGCGATCGAGTGATATATCAAACGCGCCGCTGTCATCTTGTTTTAATGCAATATCACTCATGCCATCGGTACCGTTGGCGCGGCCGCTGTTGTACCGCTCACCTGTTGTGTATGCACGTTATAGATATCTCGCATAGCTTGCACCGTGCCGGTGGCGTCACTCAGATCGCCATCGGCAGCGATATTGCCAGTTGCTTTGATGTTGCCGTTAAAGGTTGAGTCTCCAGCGTTAACGGTAAGCGCCAGGCTTGTGTCGATGGTGACACCATCGGCACTAAGGGTGATTGTCTGGCCACGAAAGTCATAAACCGCTACATCACCGTTAGGTAGGTTTTTGATTCGATAGCGGGAGTCTGTGGCGCACACAGCGATGCGGTATCCACCGAGGCACAACACCAATACTTTTGCACCAACCAGCGGGGTACTGGTGAAACCATATAATTCATAGTAGGCCACGCCATCATCGGGCTGGCCTGCCTTTGATGCGAACTGCAATAGCGTTACGCCATTGCTCGTATCCACGCCGGTGATTGTTGCGCGGTTGATCATGTTGGCGATGCGGCGGCGCAGGCGAGATAGTAAACGTTGGTAAACGTACTTCATGAAGTACTCACAGGCAGTGGTGGCACGTACACATCATCATCAATCTTCCTGGGCAATGGCACAATGTCCAGCGCCTCTTTAGGCATCACGGTAATGCTAGTAGTGCTCTTTTTATTCCGCGAGTATTCAACACTCACAATTAAACGCTTCCCTTTAATTCGTGAGCGCGAGTCATCAATATCAACCAGTGTGTTAGGTCGCCATAACCCCGTTTTATGGCGAAAACCACTCACCACATAAGTGATCGGCTGGCTCTCACCAAAGCGGTCGTTACGCTCGCGTAGACCATAGCGCTCAACATCGCCTAATGTTACCGAGTCATCTGGGTCAATCACTTTAGTACGCGCCTTGCGTACGTCCTCATCCAACACCACCGCATCTACCTGCACCGACTCATCATCCGGGTCATCTAGATACGAAACCTCACCTTGGCCCACTACCATGTATTTATAAAACCGGTCGCGTACGCTATTCGTCGCATTCGCGCTAATGATGTTTTTGCCCAACACCAACGCGGTCGGTGCTACCTCAGTACCGGCACGGGTGATTAACAGGTCACCTTCGGGTGTATCGGTGAGAATCACACCGCGTTCATCTGCGAGTTTCTTTAAAAACTCGATATAAGTCTCACCCACCTCAATGGTCGCTTTAGCAAAGGCGGCATCGATATCGGTAACGCTCGCATCAACGACAACTTTAAGACCAAAAAGATCACAACAAAAGGTTGCCAACTGCACAAACGTCTGGTTAATAAACGGCGCATGTATACCCGAGCTATCAATCAGGTCGCGCAGTTTGCTACGGCCTTTAATCTTAATCAGGTGGCTGTTTTTATCGTACGCAACATTAAACTCATCGACATAACCACTCATTACCAGTGCGTCATCAATCAGCAAATCAAACGCGTCATCAGGCGAGATCGGCCAGCCTGTATCATTACCCGCCCACGCCTCAGTTAACGTCGCCTCAAAGCTATCGCTGATCATCTGCACGCTAGAACGTGCGGTGAACGATTTCCAGCCACGGTATTTCACACCATTTATTTTCAGTGCGATGTCAGACATCCAGTACCTCCAGCGCCTCACCACCTAATACAAAACCGGGATGGCTAATTTTATTACGCGTTACCAACTCATCCGCCCGCGTGGCATCACCATATAACTGATGTGCCACCACCAACGCAGGTAGTGTGGCCGATGGTGTGTAAGCGGTGAGTTTAGGTAGTTGTGCGCCACGTTCACGAAGGTCGATCATCACCGTTGCTTGCAAGGTGGTTAACGCGGCATAGACCTCATCACTAATCGGTGAACCATCGACCACGCTTTCACTAGATGCATGGGCTTCAATGGCGGTGGCGATATCGCCTGCATCACGCAGGGCATCGTCCGATGTTAGATATTGCATACTCGCTGTGACATTGGCAGCCTCAGCCATCGCGGCACGCTGCACCAGGTGTTGCAGTGCCTGTATGTTACCCACTGTTTTTTTCTGGCTTGCCGTGGCAGTTGAATAACTACCATTTGAACCGGCATTAAACAGGCTTTTATAAATGTTTAAAGCGCGCCCTGGTTCTCCAATGGTGATGCGAATGCGATTCACGCCGCCCACGATCGCGCCCGCCATTTCGGCAGGGGAGCGAATCAAATCAGCGATCGGGCCGGTCACGTTGCCGATGGCATCATCCACCGCCGCCATTGTGGCTGCGATTTCATCAGTGACGGCCTGCACAGCATCCGCCGCCTGGCCCAGCACATCGAAGCTGCTGGAAAAGTCTTCCACCGCCTGAACCAATGTCTCATCAGCCGCGTTTTTGGTTTCTTCCTCTGTGATCTCCGTAATCGTTGGTTGTGGGAAGTCACTGCCCACCACACAGGTAAAGGAAAACTCAGCCCGACCGCCCTTTTTAGTGCGATGCGTTACCCGAGGCTTAATAATGGAGACCTGCATCGCGCCATAAAAAGGGAGCTGTAATGCACCAGAACCAGGTTCGTTAATCGCGGCAATTAATTTATCACGCTCGATATCGAAATTTTCACCGGTGACAAAAACGCTCAATTGGAACTGGTTTTTAGCTGGCCCACTATCCTCCACCCAGGGAAGCGCCGCTAACGGGTACTCATGCACCTCATTGTTACGTCCAAACTCCAGGGCATCAGTGCGTAGTAAAAACAGTGCGTTACGGAACTTTCCGGCGTAGTAGCTCTCGCCATCGATGGTGATCAGTCGATCTCGCCAGCTCATAGTGATATCCTTGGCTGACGATATAACGAATAAGACAATTCACCGAGGGCGAAATGATGCGAGCTTTGATACTGATGATGGCTGTTTTTATGGGTAGCGTGAACGCTGAAGAAAAACGTGAGCATTACTATACGATTAATGATGGGTATGATTATGCATATGAACTCAAAAGTGGGCCGAAGCTGTTCTCTATTATTTACCTTGGTGAGAAAGAAGGTGCATACCAAATTGTTGATACTAATGGTATAGACGCTATCATTTATCAAGCAGATAAAAATGGAAGTTTCGCCAAAGTTTTCAAATACAAGAGAAACACATTTCGAGGAAGTAGCATGCTTAAACTGAACCCCAACATGGCAGTAACGCAAGCGTTTCTTGACGCATGGAACGGACGGCTTAAACAGTTCGTGGACAATAAGGGAAGGTACACATGGGTTGATGGCCGCAAAGGGAAAGTCAAGACAGTGGCTAATCATTAGTCCACCACCATACCAGTCTGTACTTGCAACTCAAGTCTCTCGTCTGCTGATAATTGGACATCACGAACCTGACCATCTTTAAGATCAACTTCAATCGTTGCCTTAGCCTCACCCATCTTATCCGCAGCAGAATCCATTTTCTCCGCTGCTAGGCCTAATGTTTCTAACAGCTTATTCCAGTCTTCAATCGCCTGCGTCTCAATGGCGCGGCCCTTGACTCGATTATCATAAAACGAACCGCCCATCTCTCCCGCCGTGATGCCTGCCCCGACCCAACCGAGCAGACGGGCAAAACCGCCGACTGAGTAACCACCGGCTTTATGTTTCACATCATCAGGCAGGTCAAGGAAGGGCACCACTGCACTGTTGCTCCGCTTGCCACGGCCGCCACGCTTGCCGCCTCTACCTTTACCACCGCCCAGGCCAAAGCCTTCACCTGGCATGTTTACTACATAAACAGGGGTCACGCCTGCCGCTTCTTCCAGCACCTTGCCGGTAGCCACGCCACTGGCCACGCCGAATATCTTACCGCGCATTGCTTTAATGCCTTTGCCGCCGTAGCGTGTTGCCAGCGCAGCCGCTACCACGGCCGCCACACCACCACCCACAAGTTGATTGCCCGTCAAGTCCAGCTTATCTTTATCTAAGCCAAACTTAATCGCATCGGATATCACTTCATTAATTGGCCCGGTAAAGCCATCAGCTGCCTCACGCAGCACCGCTTTTAAACGGCCGGTCTGATCAACTGCATTATTCAATGCATCTGGCAGGTCTCGCGCAATGGTGCCTGCAGCATCTTCAATCACCAGTACTTTTTCATTCACGTTATCCAGTGCATCACCAGAAAACAACAACGCCAGTCCCTTTTTAGTATCCAGATCCGTCTGCCCAAAACCGGCCTGCAGGAAACGAGCACGCTGCTTATCACTCGTTAAACTCTGGTAAATATCACGCATATCTTTCAGCACATCAAAGGCGGGGCGTGATGCGTCATTTTCATCGTAAAAAGGGACGCCTAGTCTCTTTTGCGCGGTGCGCTTATAGTTTTCATTGGTAAACAGGCGCAGCGTACTGTCTGCCAGTGTTGCCAGGCGCTCGGGATTGCGCTCGATCTCAGATAACTCTTCGATGAAACCGAGTGTCTGTGAGAACCCAAGATTTGCCCGTTTTGCATTCTGACCAACACGGGCAAAAATACCGGAAAGGTCTTCCAGCTCGGCATTACCTAAACGGCCTGCAACCACCATCTTGTCGATTAACTCAACCGCCAGCCCTGGTTGCGAGAGATCAAAATCAAACGCCTTAGCAGCCACCGTTAAACCACCAGACAATACACGAGGATCGGAACCCGTTACCGCGCTAGCGGGGTTGATAGCAGCAATGGTGGCTGATGACTTTCGCCAGTCCAGGCCGGACTGAATCAAATCATTAAAACCACCCTTTAACCCCTCAAGCTCCTGCCCGGTGTCGCGTGTCAGCTCGAACAGTTCAGCGCGTAATTGCTTTACCTGGTCAATGTTTGACCCAGCGGTTTGACCAATCTGGGTGAGCGACTTTGTTAACTTTGCATTTTGCATCAGCAGCGCCGTGGTGCCGATGGTTAAACCCAGCGATGCAATCTTGCCCTGAATGCCACCAAAAGCGTTTCTGAGTTCTTTTAACTCACGTCGTGCCTGTGTAGAAAAACCGGCAACACCGCGTCCAGACTTACGCAGGCCACGCTCAAATTGGCGCGCCTCCAGAGTCAGTCTCGTTGATACCATTAATTCATTCATTTTTCTTTCGTCAATACACTCAGGTAATAGGCAAATTCATCAGCAGGCAAAGCAAGCAACTCACTTCTTGACCAGCCCGTTTTCATCGCTAGCAATAACAGGCGATTCCATAATGGGGTATGGGTTTTTACTCTTACTTTCCCAGTCTGTCTAACTCCGTTTGCTTAGCGCGTAATATCTTATAATCCGCCGGGCTAAGCTCGCCGATCATGCTAAACAAGAATGGCCCCTTAAAGTCACCCACGCGCACTAACTGTGTCGCCATCATTGCGCCGTTAAAACTCAACACCGAATCAACAGAGGCATCTTGCTCTGCATTAAACATTTCTTGCATCGAACCGACCGGACGCATCTCAAACTCTTTATGAGTTTTTTCGCCGATCTTCATACCATCTTTAAAAGTACCTGTTATTGTCTCGCTCATCTTTTCCATCCTTATTTTCTAATCAATTGTGTTCAGTGCTATTACATACGTTCTGCAATACCACCAATCCGCCATGCAGCCTTACCAGAGGGGTCATATTCAACAAGGCCAATCGTGTAAGCCTCGCGCAGCATGTATCTCACGCCAGTGTTCGTTTCAATCACAGCCACAGCCCCGCGAATTCTATTCACCTCATCAATATCGACCCCGTTTACTAGCAACAGGTTAGTTGTCAAGGTGGCTGCAACTTCACTTTCATCATGAATAAGAATTTCACCATGCAATTCAGGCTCGCCAGCTGAATCGCCGCCGGGGTTAAAGGCACCTTTGTGGTCAGTCGGATAACGCTTTCCATCCACGGTCTCTACAATTACTTTATTGACAGATTCCATCACTCTCTCTCCTTTAGCGACGCGTTTGTGTGTTGATAGCCAGCACACCGAGCGGTCTAACATGCTTTGGCTGGTCTGCAATATTCAGGCGCGTTTTAACATCAGCATCGATCGCTGCGAGCGCCGTTGCCTTATAACCTTCGTAATCTTGCACCCAGCCTTTAGCCTCCTGATTACGGTAGAGGTTTAGCATTACTACCAGCGCACTTTTTGGCTGGATCATCTCAACGCCGGGCGCGGGTCGCGCATTATCCTCAGCCAACAAGTGGCGCGCATAAGGGGCAAACGTGGCTATCTTCTCGAAGCGTACACGCTCACGTAGCTCGACATCATTCACCAGCAGTAGCGCATCGTCTTCTATACCTGCGGTATTCTTCTGATACATCGTGATGACCCACTGAAGATAAACCTCACCATCAGCGCCCACGGTTGAGGTGCTGATACCATCAAACAGTGCAAGATTGTTCTCTTCTTCTGTCCAACGATCTATCGGCTTAGGTGCCAATACATACCCCTCAACAGCAGGCACCTTAAGACCATTCATCTGCTTTGCAGGGTGTTTAGCTAGTGAATCAGCGCTGATAATTCCGCACATCGCAGCCCAAATCCAGACTGGCGCGGGTGATATCATCGTGCCAAACGAGGTCACGTGACCGCTATTACGACCGTTACCATAAGTAGTGCTAGATGTATGCGTACCACGGTGCGCAGTAAACGAGCGACTCCCTTGCTGGCGCGGTGGCTGGTAATTAAGTTCGAGCTGCGTCTCGATGATAGTGAGGTTAGCCGCATCAGTGTAAGGATGAATGATGTAGTTATACCAATCGCTACCCATAGCATTAATGGCATCGGTGACATCCGGGTTGGTGGTGCCACCCGTCATGGTGGCAGCACCAAAAGCAACAGCGGTACCGGCGGGTGTCTTTTCGCCGTAGTAGTTCATCCGCAAATCAATGCTGTTCCCTGTTTCGCCATCATGACGCGCGACCAGGTTTATCTGGTTGGCATTTACGCCGTCCACTGCGGCATCAACCGAGCGGCGACCATCCGCATTAATAACATCGGCTGCGGCAGTTGCCTGCACATCCTGCGTGTCACCGCTTGCCACACCAATCTTATAGCGACGGCCACCAATGTAAGCGACATGTGTGCCAGCCTCGGTCGCGCTGCCGGTAAACGTCATCGTTTGAGTGCCGGCGACACCAGCAACGTCGTCATCAAGCGCAATTCCCCAGGTCTCAAAAAACGGATTAACCGCCTTGATCACGCGGAACATCTCAGCAATCTGTGAGCCACGCCCCCAGTACTCTTCAGCTTGAGCAGCATTGGTAATACGGCGCGCCTCACCAGCGGCCACGGTACCTGTTGCGAGGCGTTGCCCCCAGACGCAGGCATTAAGTACCTGCTTAGTGGAGGCACTAAGATTTTCGTTAAACTCAATCAGTACCTTTGGAATACGGATGTTTTCTGGGATGAAATTAAAGTCCATCGCTTATTGCTCCTTTGCTGGGGCTTTACTGGCAGCCTTTAGTGGTTTAACTGGCTGTGTTTCTTCGACAGTTTCTCTCGCCTTAGTAAAACGCTGGTTAATATCTTTACCCGCTGTTTTTTGCGCCGCTTTTTCGGCTTTCTCGAATTCTGTTTTAGTGATACTCACCAAATCTTTATCCGCCATGCGGCGCTGATAAAAAATAACATTAGGAACCAGTGCGCCGTGCGGTGGCATGATCTTGCCGCCGCGATCTGGCATACGGACCACCGCACCTTCAAATCCTGGCTTTACATAAATATCTGCTTTCTTGCCCATTTTTGGCTCCTGTTATTGAAACGTTGTATCGATGTTTGTGGTGGGTACGTTTTCACCCTCACTGCTTACGCCAGTGTGGTTTAGGAATTGATCAAAATCAGCGCTATCACTAATGCCGCCAATCGTCATCCACTGCGACCAGGTAAAGCCCCACATCGCAACAGCGTTTTCTTTTAGTGCGGTAGAATAAAGATTACGGCCATTTACCTTTTCCGGGGGGCGGCGTACCTCATCCATACCCCAGTGGTTATCAGTGAGATGTACGGCGAGGAAGTTGGCGAGTAACATCGCGGCTTCATCCCGTCCAATACCCGGTTTGTCTTTGGTAACGATGATCGCGGCAAAAGCGATATCGGCATAGTCACCGAGGGCATCGCTATCAATGCCACCCAATGCACCGGTTGATATGAATATGCACGGCGCTTTAGCACCGATACTCTTAAGCTCTTTCGATTCGAACTTACCCGCGTGGGGTTTAACGACGACATTACCAAGCGCAGCGATAACAGGCATATTGTTGGCGATATCATCAATCACACCCTGGCGAAGTTCAAAAAGGTTTCTCATTAGTGCATTACCCGCTCGATGTGATCTTCAAGAAAGAGATCCACTATATGTTCGATGTCGTCCAGGTTCTCTTGAGAAAAACCAAGATATTCACGTGCGGGGTGATTGGGCCGGTCTACTTCTTCGCCGCCGAATTGTTGAATGGCGGCATAGACCAGGTTGCTACCGAACTCACCACCGGAACCATCAAGATAAATAAACGGTGCCAGGGAATCATCAAGGTCGCCTTCATTCATCAGCAAGCTATGGCCACCATGACGGGTCTCGGCGTACTCATCAGACCATGCTGCCCAGGGCGTGCCATCGGGCGCTGTCTTTTCACGGCGCAAGCGACGGCGGGTTTGGGTTTCGATTTCGGCAAAGATTGAATCGAGTAGTTCAATTTTATCTAGCCGACCCAGTTCATTCATGCGATCCGCGAGGCGGTCGATGGATGAGAGATCAAATTCCAGTGATGTACTCATCGTTACAATAAACCGCTCATTGAATCGCGATTAAAGCGGCGGTTACTGCTGCTTGACTCAATTACATCACTGGATGTGGTGGTGGCTTCTGCTACGCCTAATGTCACCTCACCTTTAGCAATTAAACGCAGCAACGAGCGCGCATCGTCATAGCGCACTCGCTTTTCCTCGGTGCCAACATCCGCGCCATCGGCAAGGCGGTATACAACAATATCAACACAGAGGCGGGTGAGTACTTCAGGCAGTGGCGTGGCCATTGGCAATGCATAACGTTTAGCCACGTAAGTATCGATCTCCGCACTGGCGTCATTGATGGCGGGGTCTACTACCTCGCTATCTGCAATGCCATCGCCGTCACGGTCTGCAATTAGCAATAGCAGGTCTTTACTGTAACGGTCGATGATGTTTTGTTGAGTGGCGTAGGGCATGGTTATTTACCTGGTAAAATCTCGTAGAGCTTGCCGTCTTCAATATTCATACTTTTCAGGCCACTTTGTACGCGGGGTAATCGAGTTTCTTCGCGCATCTGCAAAAACAGGCAAGTATCATTTTTGTCATCCTGCTGGACTAATGCCGACTCTTTATCGTGGATAATGTAATCACCTGGTTTAAGACGTGAGAACTCGCCGCTTTCCATCACCTTCATTTCTAGCGGTTCGGATTGCAGAACCTCGGCGATATAGACCGCTGTCATTCCCGTGATCCAGATCACTAGATGATCGCCCTTGTTAGTTGTGTATACCATTCGCCTAAACCGCTTACGTCTTGCCGACGTATTCTTTATCCAGTTCAAGTGTGCAATGTGTAATCACCAGATGCGGCTCATTCTCTAACGCTTCTAGCTGCTCTTCAGAGAGAGCGTCCAAAGTGAAACTGATGCCTTCCTGGTTAAAACCAAAACCTGCACGGCGAAACGACTTAAGACCAGGGATGGTCTTCACATGAATACCTTCCACCGCTTTTGGTTTAGGCGTCTTTTTAACCGGCGCTTTTTCAGCTGGCGCTTGCTGGACTCCGCCGCCCAGTGATTGAGGTTTTTTCGGGGCCTGGTTGGCCTGATCCGTTGACAGTGAATTTTCTGTTGCCGTGCTGCCAGCACTGGCACCTGATTCACCACTTTTTTTCGCTACCATGATTAATCACCTTGAGTTATTCGGCATCCCTCGGCGCAGATGCGCCGAGGCTGCTTTGTGGTTAGGGTGACGTCACCCTTTTTTGTGGTGGGTTATTAACCTGCGCCGGTTGAGCCGTAGCTTAGCTGCCAGAACCCGTAACCAGGCACCGCACGTGCTTCAACGGAGTAGAGGAACTTCTTGCGCATAAAGACGGATTCGCTATTTGATGCGTCGGTCATCGAAACAAAGACAGGCTTCTTGCGCTCTTGAATAAGAAAGGGTTTCACCTTCTTAGTGGTGACATGCAACATCCATGCGGTATTCGAAGTAAGCAACGGATTGACCTTAACGGTGAACTGCCCCTTGAATGGGTTAGGTGAACCGTCCGCTAGCTTTTCGTTATTAGCCAGCATGTTGGCAACATTTTTTAATGCACCCGGAACCTCTAGCAAATTACCTTGAAGATTTAATTTTTTACCACCATCACGAGTGACGTTCATGATCGCGATTTGAGCGGCACCGATACTGGCTTCGGCGGCGGCTAAACCCGCATTCGATAACACGGCTGTGCCTCTGTTGCTCACACTGACAGTATCACCGCCAGCATCTTCGACAGGATGATCGGTATCGTAAAAAAATTGATCGTCGTAACACTTACTTATGAATGCATTGTTTTTCAAACCAGCATCAAGATCATCAAAAAATTCACCCGCCGATTGCCCAATCATTTCAGCCTGAACTGAGTAACCACCTAGATTGCCATCATCGATATCATTACGATCAACTTCGATGGTTGCTTCCCAGTCTTTATTAGCCAGCACATACTTTGCCGCTTTTAAACTGTTGATTACCTTGTCACCAATCCACTCACGCATCTGCGGCCAGTTAGTGAGCCACTTATAATCATTTTCAGCGCCACCGGACGGTATTACCATTGTGGTCTCTTGCCACGTGCCAGTAACGGCATCTAATGCCTTCTGAAAGGTTGTTTTAATATTCCTCGCCAAACCATCTAACGTTTCTTTATTCACAATCAAACCCGCCGCGCCGAGAAACGGCAGCACACTAGCGCCATTCATATCACTGAGCGCTAACATGGTCACGGCCTCGGCTGATAACGGCGCATCAGCAATGGCGGCAAAAGAGACACCCACGCAAGCCAATAGCCCGAGGGTGATAGTTAAAATTCGTTTCATGATGTAATCCTCTTACGATTCTATGAGCTTGGTGTTTTTTTCACCCACGCAGCCCCATTGAAGGGGCTGTTATGCGGGAGTTAAGCTGTATTTACTACGGCGCTTCAACCCAGACGCCATTGGCATCAACGGCAACAACGACACCCGCGATTGAGCGAGTGCCCGCGCCATTGGTGGCGGCTACCGTTTGATCATCTACGATGAAACAGTTTTGACGGACGTTCGCCTGCGCAACTAAGTCCGCGCCGTGGTTTTGCCAGTAGAACGCTTTGCCTCGGCGAATCAAAATTTCTTGATCGCCATCTGCACCACCTGTGTTATCTACCGCCTGTTCAAAGCGACCAAACGAAAGCAGGTTAAGCGCGGTGGTGCCGGGTGCGGCAAAGCCGGTCGCATTAAGCACCGCCAAGCCACCCGCATGACAGACGGCATTCGCGGCAACCGGCTGCGCAACTAGCTCGGCATCCTGCATCTTGGTGTTACGATCTTCAGTGAGTGCAACCATGTTTAAATCCTCTTAACTTTATCGGGCTGTTTATTTGTGAGTCGGTCGGTTATTAACCGTACTTCGCCAGGTCTTCAGCGCTGTTACCGAATTGATCCGCTAGCGCTTGCTCTGCGGCATTCATCGCGGTGCCGGTTTCGTCGTTCGGGTCTTTCTTGTCCAGGCCGCTTTCGGCGGTGATCACTGGTTGGGCTTCAACGTACTTATTGAACTCATCCAGGCCACCTTCCTGCTGACACCGTGCTGTGTGGTACTCGACTGAGGCCGGTGTGATCTTGCGATCTTTTAACGCCTGATTGATCGCGGTTTCAATCTCACCATTGAGCGCGGTTTTTTTAATTTCCGCCAACGCACTCTCTGCCGTTGTTGCGCGATTAAGTGCGAGTTCATGATCACTGCGCGGTACAAACTTATCCAGACTGGGATTCTGCGCCTGGTTTAATGCGGTATCTTTATCCCGCTTTAACGTGCTGATTTCGGCAATCACTTGATCTTTACCACCACTTGTATCGATACCCAACGCCTGACATAGCGCCTTCAGAAATTCTTCCATTGGTTTATCCTCTTGGTTTGATTGTTTGCCCTGCGCTTGATTGAGGGCGGTGACGAATAGATTGGGGTTGTTGGTTAACCCAACAGATTTAATGCCGACGATACGGCGCGTGGATTTTTCAAAAATCAAAACGGGGGAGATGTAGCGGTACTCTTTATTGCCGACCGCGTTTTGGCCGATTGCGTTCCAGTCCGGTTTCGCCCATATCTCACCATCGCCGCGAATCTCCATCGCCTTACCCCATGCGGCAGCCGGGGCGTTCTCACCTTTAGGCGCTTTAAGTTCGGTTGAATGCTCGAAATCAAAAACCAGATCGCGGCCTTTGGATTGCAGCGCGGTGAAATAATCGACAACACCTTGCGGCTGATCGTTAAGCCATGAGCGGCCATCGATACCGACGACATCTCGACCAGGCGGAATCAGCTGCACCCATTCCGGCACGCTGCCGTCGTCCGGCATGGCGAAATTGAATGCAACACAAAGCTGGCCATTATCGGCAGTAGCTTCGAGGGCTGAATTTAGCGCAATGGCAAGTGGGGAATTTCTGAACATGTCGCCATTGTGACGAACAAGACTCAGGCTGTAGACGGGAACGCGTTCCGGCTTGTGGATTTCCGATGCTGGGAACAGTAATACCACCCCGCGCGGGATTTTACCACCCGAAGTGATTCAGGTCGCCGGGAGGGGCGTTTAAATCGATTCAGAAACGTTTAATGGGTTTTGAGGGGCGTGGATGTTGCGGGTAAAGCGGGATCGGGCCTTACAGGGCTTCTGAGGCGTTATTCTGGTTTTCGTCATTTGACAGGTCTGCGGCGGCAAAATAGCCCTCATAAAGATAGCCGTACTTCTCCTGCTCATCCGGGCGAATATCCGCCTCTAATTCCTCCAGACGAGTCAAATCCGCCATCGTAAGCGGTTCTTTCTTCAGGATGGCGAAGGCCTCCTGGAATGCTGGGCTATCTTGAGACATATTTACCCCTATGATCTATTGCTATTTAACGGCCGTTGTGACCAGTTTGTCAATATATTCCGCTACTGATTTATCCCATTTTGCCAGTGCGTCACGATTTAGCAGCCAGGCGGCGAAATGTTCGGCGTGCCACTCCATGTCGTTGGCCTCGCTGTAGCGGGTTAATGCGGGCAGACCGGCGGGTCTTTTGGGTGCGCCCGCCTTGTAATGCACCTGGTGGCCCATCTCGTGCGTCCAGACACCGACGGTCTGAGCTGGGCCTGACATCTCATCTGGAATGGCCCAAGTGCGCGCTGATCCCTGGCTTGCTTTCACCGCCACCTCAACTGCGGCGGCCAGATGTGTGGGGTCTGCCTTCGATAGCTTTTCAGCTGCCCTGGCTTTAACCACTACATGATCAAACTGTCGATTAGTGAAGCCTAGCGCACGCGTTGGTCTGCCCATAGTGAACGCACCAATTGCAAAGCGTTTCCAGTGATCGCCTAGAAATCCACCGATTTCCCTTTCAATCTTATAAGCACTCTTACCGCGCGCCATTTCGGCGGCCTTAATAACAACGGTTTTAATCGGGTGCGCTTCGAGAAATTGCGAGAGTTGCGCTACCTGTTTTTCTGCACCTGGTACGCGCTTTATCACATCAGTGATACCGGCCTGATCAATTCCCTTGATGGTTGAGAAAACCATAGGTTCTTCCTGCGGCCATAACGAGGGTGGCGCATCCGGTAGCGGCGCTTTAATCACGCGGGTGGCTGCGGCCTTCTTTTCGTTTAATTGCCGTTCAGCGGTCGTTTTACGGGCGAGGCCTGGATTGGTATCCCAGCCGGGATCGATACCACGCGGCACCATCGTCACTTCGCCTGTGCGCTTGTTTAGCCACTCGCGCTGCTCAATGGTTGGCGCTTCAGTGAGGTAGTTACCGGTTTCATTTAAGCGGTCATACTCGCGCTTTGATACTTGCCTTATCCTGCATTTACAACCCCAGCCATTCGGCGGGTAGTGGCTCTGCCAAAACGGATGATCGACCGGCAACATCAACCCAGCCCAGGCAACGTGTTCTGGTCGGTGATTTTCTGATGGGCCTAGTTCATAAACAAAATAGGGGTGTGTGCGCTTTGTGCGTTGCGCACGCTGCCACTGACCCGCCGCGCGAGCGGTACGCATGTTTGCTTGGTAAATTGTTTTAAGGCGACGTGGGCTGCCGAGCTGCGCCGTTACCGTTTCACCTGTTAGCGGATCAACAACATCTTTAACACCCCACCAGCCTTTGGCCTGTAATGTTGGCTTTAAATCTTTTTTGAATTGCGCGAAGGGAATACCATCACTCAAAGCATCATCCAGCGATTGGCGAATATCGGTTAGTACATCATGCTGCATTGCTTTTGCAATGGTGAAGTTAGTAGCGTGTTCTTCGCGCCACACATCACGCCAGTCGAAGCCGGGACGCAACTTCTTTGCTCTAAAGTAGCCGAGGGCTTCTTTGGATGGTTTGGCTGGAAAAGAGAAGCCGGGCTTGGGCGTGTAGTCGCTCATTGATTATTTAAAAGCGAGGCCCAAACCAACGCACGGCGTTGTACATTAATTTTGCTTTTGTTTCTGTTACGTCATCACAACACATGGCATCACAAAACATACGATGAACGGCCGCGCTGTTTACCTTTTTGTTTTTGCAGTAGACATCATGCAGCACAGAGGCGCGGCGGTATTTACCAACGAACGGCGAACCCACAATATGCCAGAGAAACTTTGGAATACTGGCACCATCGATTATGTCGCCACTTTCGGCCGTCCAGATGCCACCCTTACCATCATCAAAAAAAACCTCTTCAAGTAAACGCATTTCGCGTTTATTACCATCTAACCATTCTGTTTTGACGGTGTTGCTAAACCTTGCCTCACTCATAATGAACTCCTATGTTTTATCTGTTGCATCACCGAGGCCACGCGCCTTGAATGTTTGAATGGCTAACTGCCTGACCAGCTCGCTGCTATCCATCTCTTCAAGTAAACCCGGCAAGCCATCGATAAAGTCCTGGTAATTTTCGGATTCATCCGCCAGCCGTTGAATCGGATCGATGATCGGCGCTAGCTGTTGCGCCCAACCATCACCCGCGATATCGGCGAGGCGGTCTATTTCGTCTTGTTCTGCTTGCGCTCGGTTCAATGCGGTGCCGTGGTGTTGACCGCAACTAGCGCAGGCGCGGTTGGCATCGGTGGCGATCGGTGACGTAGTGAGTGCAGCTGCTTGCAACACCTCGGCATCGTCAGGGGCATCGGGAATGCCAAGCTTGTCATTGATCACCGATTTTTCAACACGTAGACCGAGTGGCACCAGTTTTTCAAGCGCATTAACCAGCGCTTCCATGTCTTCCGGTTCGAGTACCTGAATCTGAATCGCTGGGTAACGCTCCTGAACACCGTGATTAAAATCGACATACGGTTTAACCAGGTCGCGATTCAGAGTGTATTCAAGCTGCTTTACATCGGCCTTTAAAATATCCTGGCGCACTTCGTCCTGTGCGTCATTGCCGCCGAGTTGGCCTGGTGTGCCTTCGGTGCTGCCGACTTGACCGAGCACGGCTTTCGAGATGAGTTTATCCAGGTATTCCGCCAAGCCTTTAAATATCTTGTCGCCGCCGCTTTGCGTGCCAGACTCTTCAAAGTCGATGCGCATTGAATCGGGTATCACTGCCGCTGCATCACTGCCGATATTAGCGACGGCGTTAATCAGCTTGCGAATGTCTTCTGGTTTTGCGGTGGTACCGTAACGCCCAATACGCAGCGGCATACCAAACACCTCAGCAAAGGCGAGCCAATCGGTGATCGTATAGCTTTTGCACATGTAGGCCACCGCGACCAGTCGCGCCAGTCCACCACGGATCGGCGCGCCAGATTTTAAGCGCGGTACATGGGTGATAAAGCGATTGCCTGGTAATGGTGTCGCGGTGCCGTCTTCTGCTTTTAGGCAGAGTTTGCGCGTGTTGTTCTTATCAAATTTAAAGAAACGTGGATCACGCCAGGCGTAGCCCTCGACTTCCGTCCAGGTACCTTCGATATTTTCAGCCCGTGAGCGAGGTGCCCACGGTGCCTTACTGGTATCCCAGTTCATCTCAATGGCGCTATAGCCTTTACCCAGGCCATCGAGCAGGTCGTCTACTGCAAAGCCAAACTCGGGGTCACGCAACAGCTCGCGGATTTCATCGGCAAGTTCCACATCTTTTTTATCATCGCTGGCGGCTTCTACCGTGCGCGCGACACCCGAGATGGCACGCTTACGGGTGCCAAGCACTGATGCATAGTGCGGGTCTCGCTCTTCCATCTCTTCAGCAAGTGTCAGGTATGCGGTGGCATCACCACTAGCGGCATCGCGTAAAATATTTGCGAGGCGATAAGGGGTCAGGCCTGACGCGACTGACTCTTCATCCCAGCGGCGATTTGTGCCGGTTACACTGACAGCGATGGGTTTTGATAACCCGCTTTTATTAACGCTTTTACCCGTGAGGCGATCGGTGATCGTTTGTTTTTCCATTACAGCATACCTCGTGTAAAGCCTGCGGTGGTGCGCACGGCGTGCGGGTCTTGGTCTTGTTTGGGGTTGTGTGTTTTCTCTACGCGGTGATAGTCGAATATTTCAACGTCCATTAAGGTGGCGAAATAGGCAAGGAACAATGCCACCGCACTATCGGCGTGACGCTTCTTGCCGTCGCTGCCGTCGTACTCGCCATCCTTATCAATCTTCGGCACACCCTTCACTAATGAAATTGAGCGCAGGTCTCGACGTACATCGACACTGCGCGGGATTTTAATCAGGCCATCTTCGAAGGCCGCCTTAAAGGTTGTCATGTTGGCGCTGTAAAACTTTTCACTGAGCTTTACGCATTCGATTTTAGTGCCGTACTTATCCATCGTGTATTCAGCTAGCGTTTCACCATTACCGGTTGCATCCATTGCGCCTGACTGAAAGCGTGGCAGGTGTTCTATGATGTGCCACAGGATTTGCTCTTGTTGCCTGGTGGGTACGTTGCGCATTTCAATAATAAACGGCACCCAGCGCACTAGGTTTTCAGCGATCATCATCGGTGAGATGACAGATAGGTGACCTTTGCGCGCGAAATCCTGCCCGTAGGTATGCAACATCTTACCGTTGAGGCCTTTGAGTAACGGGTCTAATTCTTTTTTAATCCACTCATCGGTATCAATACGGCGTAGGTTTTCCGCCATTGCAGCGAAGGCATCATCATACTCAAGCCGTAAAATAGGCGCGTCGTACATTGCCGGCTCGATGAGTATCGACGGGATATAACTACCGCTACCTGACTTGGGCGTGACGTCTAGCTCTTCGACGGCATCATCGCCATAGAAGTCATAAACCTCGGCTATCCATTTTTCCTCGCCTGCTTTGCTATAGGGTTTATCAAGGCGTAAACAGACGCGCTCATATAGCCCCTGTTCGACGGCCTCTTTGAAAGTGGTGCGGTGGACGCTACCTTTACGAGTGCCGTTTTTTATTTCGGTAACCAATTCACAAAATGGATTGTCTTCGCCATCATGCGTGGAGATAACGCGCACCTTACCGCCCCAGATTAACAGCGCTAATGCAGCCTTTAACAATTCACCGAGCTTGTCGTGGAATGCGGCCTCATCGATTACGATAACACCTTGTTTACCGCGAAGGTTTGCGGGGCGCGATGATAGCGCAACGATACGGTGATTCGATTTTGGAAACTTGATGGTATAGGTTTTTATGTGCTTGTCTTCCTGGTCTTCTTCCCAGATACCTTCTTCTATTTCACTCGCGGCATAATTAAAGGCCTTGGCCCACATCGCGCAGGCTTCGATGTACTCCAGCCCCATGTCCTGGTTATAGCCGATGTAATAAACATTTTGACCGCCTGCGGATTTGTCCGACATCGCGGTTAATACATTATCCGCTGCCTCTGCCCAGGTAAGGCCGATACGGCGAGACTTCTCGCCAATCTTAAGTTGTGAGTCGTCCGCTATCCATCGTTGCTGGTAGGGCAACAATACCGTAGGCAGATCGCCATTAATGGGGTGGCCTGCCGTATTGGGAATTAGCAGGCTATCAGTCACGGCTCACACCAAGAATACCGGCCTTAATGTTTTCGATGGTCTCTTTTGTTGCGCCACCTTTGCGCGCAATGGTTGCCGCTGTTTCGGCTGCGGTTTCGCGCTCCTGGTCTCTGATATCTTTTTCACGCTTAACATTTTCAGATGATGCGACCTCTAACCGCATTACTGACAGCGATAACTCTTTTAACATTTTGATCACGCCGGGCATTTGATCAGGGTCATCAATATCATGCAGCTTCATCGATAGATCAAAGGCCACCGTGCGCAGGATTTCATTTACGAGATTACCCACATCACCTTGCGGGGCGGCACCAAGTTCATTGATCCACATCTTAGAGACTTCACGCGACTGTCGGAGTTTTTCACCGACCTTTTCCATGCGCATTGAATAGCGGTTAACTGCTGATTTACTGATCGGTTGTTCGCCCAGTGATAGCAGTAAATCGTTAACCTGTTGCGTTACCTCAAGCTGAGAGATGCGCGGGTCTCTTAATAGCTCCTGAAGCTTGGCCAGCACATCTGGGGCAAGTTTGGCTATGGTTGATGGGCGAGCCATGTTACGCCCCAGGGCGAGGGCGCTTAACACCCGGCACGGTGGCGCGGCCATGTGCGACATCATCACCACGCGTGCTGAGTGTTGCAATCAATACGCCATTATCCTCAGTGGTAAGTAGATCTTGTTCTTCTAGCCATGCAATTTGTGTTTTCACGACATCGCCACTAACGTGATGACCGAGTTGGGCCAGCGCTGCCTGGATTACATATTCATTGTGGCTATAGCCAGCATCTTCACTTAGCACCCGCAGGATGATAAGGCGCTGATCTTCGGACACGATCCTAGATAAGCTCATTGTTTCCCCCTTTCCAGTAGGTGCTGATTGATATTGTTCATCGTGTTATTTATTTGAATCATTTGCCCTTCAACATTCTGCAATCCCTGGCCAAGCTGATCTACTCGACTATGTATCTCACCAATTTCTCTATTGCCTGGCTGGTATTCATTAATAGACTCAAGTTTCAATACGCGATCTTCGGCATCACGCGTTCGCTTGTTTAGTTGATCGATCTCATCCTGGTTTGCTTTTCGTTTATTCGATACCCAAACGAAAACAGATGTTCCAATGAGCCATACTGCAAGCGCTGCATCCAGCCAGAAACTAGCCCCTGAAAAATTAATAGTGTCGCTCACTGACGATCTCCGTTATCGATACTTTGTAACTGTTATTGAAATGGTTCGCTGATCCCTTCGACCCGCTGCCGTTAGTATTGACGCGGTTAAGATGCAGACACTACCGACGACGGCTGCGCCATTTGGCCTAACGAACGCGACAAATGATGCTGAATCAAAGGTAGGGTTAACCAGGTCAAACTCGGGTGAAATAGACCACGTCACGCCTGTGATCGTGTCGCCATTTAACCACTGAGTGATATCCTTTCCAAAGTCCAGCTCTCCACCCAGCGTAATACTGTATGGCCTCATGCCGCCGTAATCCTATGTTCGTACGGGATGGTTTCCATTCGCTCTTCGTAATAAATAATTTCAAGGCGCTCTGGCGGTGGCAAATGATGTGTTCCACCCAAACTCAGCGCCCCAGAGGCGGACGCCCGCGCAACGGCAGCACCATCAATATCAAAACTAATTTTGATATCCCCCCCCGCTAACGCATCAGCGCTAGCGTTTGCAGCAAGATTAAAACCTATATTTAATGCCCCGACCGCCGCTGTTACCGATGCGGCACTACCACTGACAGGGAAGATTGCGCCCAATCCGCCAGCTGCGCCGCTTGTTGATATTGCCGCGCCACTGATTGGTATATCCATCGAGGATGACGCCGACGCGCTCGCGCTTGCAGTTGCGTCGCCAGATAATGGCACCGATGCAGCATCACTAGATGATAGATCCGCCGTAGCGCTTGCGGCTGCGACTGCGTTACCCTCTAAACCAAGGTTGATTGACAAACCACCGCTTGCTATCGCGGCTGCAACCGCGGCACCCGAAACACCCATATCAGATGTCATTGCCGCTGCACCGATAGCCTCAGCAACCGCCGCACCGTTGATGTTGACAGCTACAGATAGACCACCGCTTGCGCTGCTTACAGTTGCCGCTGCGCCCTCGATTGGGATGCTCGCTGCAACAGTGCCCGCGGCGGTTGCGAGAGTAATCGCTGCACCGACCAACGGGATTGATGAATTCACCGGTGGCGCAATGCTTATTGTATTAACCCACATTTCGGTGTCGGTCACGTTTTCGGCGATCACGACTACGCCGCTATCTGATGATGCTATGAAATCACCCTGGTGCGTCATCGAGTCGTTGAACACGTCCGACCCTGCTGTATCCTCAAACAATACCACCTCTGATGAAAACAATATCGTGTCTAATGGCGATGTTTTATAGACAACAGTCGGCCCGTCGCTCGTTGTATTAACAACGATCATCAGCTCTTCGTCAGTTGAGCTGTCAATCTTCTTAACGAGCAGCGCAGGACGCGTTTTATTGTCAGCAGGTGCCCATGCTTCATAAGACCCTGCCCACGTACCCGCAGCGGTGCGTGTGACTAATTTAATCGCGTCGGCATCATCTTTATAACCGATGTATAAAGTATGATCGCTAGATCGAGCCATAGTGACATGGTTGTCGGCGACTACCCCGGCATCAAGCGCGGGTATGTCGTCGCTTTCATTTATCCAGTTTGTAAGATTTGTTATATCAGCGTCTTCGTCGATGACGTAAAAGTATTGCGTAGCGCCGCCTACCGCTCCATCTTCTGCGCAAAACACGCAAACGTAATTAGTACCATTATGAGTAAACCAGCAGCTACTGACCGAGCCATGGCCATTGTTATCGGCTATCTTGACGCGATCCGCTAGCCACGTAGCGCCACCATTGGTTGACCGCTGGACTTTTAGTCCAGTGCCGTCTAACTCAAACGCCCAAAGGTACCCGTTCGGGGACTTTGTCAGACTCAGAGTCATGTCGTAAGTAGACCGCGACAGACCCGGCACGGTTATACCGCCAGCGCCCGCAGTGCCTACAAGCGGGGAATAATCACCAGTTTGGTCATCGTAGAACGCTGACCAAAACCTGACCGTCGAATTGTGAGGGCCAAGACAATAGAGTATTTTCGCCGGGTCATCCCAGTATACATCTGGCCGTCCAGAACTCCTGTTTTCCATTTGCAAATTTGTGAAAACGGGAGTACCGGTAATGTTTTTACAGACGTAATGATCCTCTGATGTGCCGTTTGTTTTCGGGAGGAGACCGTCGTACTCACCCGACGCAGTGTTAAGCCAGTGGCGGGTAAAGTCTTTGCCCGCGTACTGCTTGCCGCCGCCCACGTTGTGCAGTGACGCAGTGTTAGTACCTGATATTACAGCTCCAGCCATGGCGATAAAATCTAATTATCTTCTTGGTAAGACAACTGCCCATTATTAAACTGGACGTTCGTAGCTGCGCTTACTATTTGTACAGGCCCGCCCTGGAATTCTGACCATAGGTACCTACCGAGTGATACATCGGTGTCATCAATTAAAAATCCGAATACCCAACCCCAGTCGCCTGTCGGGTTAGGGAAAGCAACGGGCGCATTGTTACTTGTAGTTGCGCCGACACCGGTCGAAACAGTGGTAGTGTCCGCACCGTGAGTCCCTGCCCAGTTAGCCATATTCGATACTACCGCAGCGTTTGCATATCCATTGCCTACAGGTGTCGAGATCGACGCGCCACTTTCAAGCCCGGCATTTTGCTGAGTGAGCACAGCACTGCCATCGGCAATCACTTCATTGTTAACCCCTGGGTACGATGGCTTAACACCTGCCGTAGTTCCCGCAGTTGTGACCATGTAGAGCCGCCATTTATTGCTATCGTCCTGCACAGCTATTAAGTCGTTTAGCGTTAGAGGTGTACCAACAGCATGGACGCCATTACAGACGATCAATTTGATGTAAGTAGTTGCTGGCGGCACCAGCGATTGCCCTCGCAGCCAGAAATCGATAAGTGCATTTTCGAGTGCGTTTGATTTTGCGCCCATAATCTAATCCTCTATAGTTTTATTGTACTGACGGTTACAATCCCGATTTTTATCATGCAGATGAGCAATTATTCCGACTCATCTTCAGATAGTAGATGACCATCGGGCGCGGCCATTTTCCCAGCCAGCCATGCCTGCACATCGAACCCCGGACAGGTCTTACCTTTATTAATTTGGTTATGACCAATCACGCGCGCGCCTTTAAAACGGCTCTTCATGCCAATGGTTAACACGCGTAACGCGTGCCATTGCTCTTTGGTGTATTGATCTGTACCAATTAAACAGATGGCAATTGATTTATGGTTATGACCACGCACATGTGCGCCTGCTTCACGGATGCCACGGCACGCTTGAACGGCACCTGACGTGGGCACAACAAAGTGATAGCCAATGTGCGGCATGTGCTGTGCGTTATGGCCGATTAGGCGTGGGGCTCGTTTAAAGTTTCGTTCGGCGTGCCAGCGATCAACATCTTCCGCCTTGTGCCAGCGCCCGTTGGGCGTAGCTGAACAGTGGATGATAATTTCGTTAACGTTAGCAGGTAGGAGTATGCGGCTCATATCTGGATCATAGATATAAGCAGTGGCACTGTAGCGAGGAAGGCGTTCCGGCTTGGAGGTGTATTGCTTTTATTAAGTTACCGGTAAAAACTTAATCGAGCAAGTGATTAAAACAGTGATGCCTGTGGGTTTTCAATGCCTATGGTTCCATCGGCCTCAATCGCTTGTGTCGCACGTTTTAATACATTGCGTATGCCGCGCTCGGTGAAATCATATTTTGATGCGAGTGCACCTAGCGTTTCCCCGGCTTGTCTATCTGCATAGATTGCCTGGTCTCGCACCGCTCGCATGGCGGCAACGCAGCGCGGTATATCAATTTTTTGGCCGTTATAGTGCGCGCTTAATTTTGTGACGGCATCTATGCCGAGTAATTCAACTAGCCATGGGCTGAGTTTTGGGTCTGTTGGCATCGATACCTGACGGCCTGCACGCGCACGGATGAGTACCAGCGTGAGCGGTACATCGATCACGCTGATTAATTCGTGAATCGAATCCGGTAACAGATAGAGGGGCAGGTGATCGCTCATCGCTGGATATGCTCGAGAACTGCTTTGGGTGTTGGCCAGCGGCGGTTTCTTTCTGCTTCGTCCGTGATGGATTTGCGCAACTTATTAGCCCCAAGCTCACGAGAGGTAGCTACCCATTCACGGCGTGGCCACAGCTCTTTTATGAATCGGGTGGCGGCCATCTCCATGACATCACTCGCGGGGGTGTTATCCAGGCCGAGTAATAGCATGTCGATATGGGCATCACACACCACGCGGGTAAACCACTCTGGAATATCACGCGGTGCGGTCAACCCTTTTAATATTTCAATTGATTGCGCTGTTTTAGAGCTGCCCGTTAATGGTGATTTAATCGCCGTTGAATGCGTTGTTTCGCCACGGGAGGCAATTGAGTTGATAACGCTGCTTAAGTAATTATGATTCGTGAGCGGCTTCCAGCTTGCCTGTTGGCGGCGCTCTCGCATTGACTCCACCGTTTCAACCATTGCAAAGTTTAACAGCGCAGGGTCATCACAGAGCGCTAGTGCTGTGTTTGCAAGCAGATACGCGCGGCTCCAGCGTAGTGCTTGTTTGCGTGGTTTGAACAGGCCGAGGTAGGCGACCATCGCGGGCGTAATCTCTTTTGACAGTACCCCGAACAATTGGCGCGCGCTGTCATCTTCGCTGGCAGCCTCTATGTTGATGGGCGTGTGGCAATGTGGGCACGGGATATTCATCCGGTAAACCGCCCTTGTTTCTCGGCATTTTTTACCAGAGCAGTGATGATGCCTTGCAGTTCGGTAACACCGCAGAACTCCAACCGTTCACGCTGGTACATTCTTTTAGCCATACCAACAGCATACGACCATGGGCGGCCAGCCTCTGCGAGTAGTGCCTCGATCTTTTTTAGTTGTGGCTCACAATCAATGGTGTGGGGTGTACCGTGGTGCTTACCGATGCGTTTTTTTGGCTTAATCTCTAGCCTTTTTCGCTTGAGAAAATCGATCACCTTATTCAGCTCGACCAGTGACATATTGGCGCAGCTAGTTTTACCGGTGAGGTTCTTTAGCATCTTCTGATATGTGCTGAGTTGGCCGGTGGCGTCGTCGCCGTCATCGTTGGCAATGTTGAGCTGCTTGATGCCGATGTGAATGATGGCGATACGGCTGCGTATGGCTTTGCTTTTAACTGTCATTTTCATTCAACCATTCGATGTTGGTGTTGTTTTTTGTTAGGTGTGATTTCATGCTTCTGAATGATGTCCAGTGGGTGCTATATTTTTTTGCCTTATCAAAATACCCCTTCTTTTTGGCTTCTCGTTTACCCAATATTTTCACCATGTCCTTTGTTAACGTTACCGGCCACCTGTTAACCTCTACGCAAGGAAAAAAACGACGAAGCTCTTCGCACACTTCGTCTCTATTTAAAAACCACTCGCCTTTAAAAACCCCATTAACATAAATTGACACTGCATTATTAAAGGTACTAATACGAACAAGTGTAAGCTGAACCTTATAACCATCAATCATCAGGTCAACGGTATTATAAAAACTGAATAGCTTTTCGGTGATGGCTTCCCATTGTTCTTTGGTTGGTTGGCTTGGTTTAGCTGCTTTGGTCACGTTGGTCTCCTTTAATTAAGCCCCTGCCACAACGTGTGGCAGGGGAGTTGTGCAGCCCTTAGCGTGGGCTAACCGGCAAGGTCTTGGGCGGAAAGGAGTCACCCGTCCTTACTGCCAGTGTTTAACGCCACCGCTGGCTGGGCGTGCCCGTTGCGGGCTTGAATTACTCGGCGTTGGCAATGTCTAGTGACACTTGTTTAAAGCGTGCGCCGGGTTCTTTGCGCTGATAAATTCGCAGGTACTGAGTGGAGCCGATGACCGTCATTGAATCGGCAATGGCGCGCATGGCGTCTTGCCATTTTTCATCTTTGATATCGATCTTCTTTAGGCTAAGGATTCGCGCGCGGTTTACCTGACCTTCTCTATCTACTTGAAAGGCGTGCTGTACCAGGGCTTTGATGTTGACGTGTGAATCATCCGTGCCGTTGCTTTTACTCATCCACTCGTTAATGCATTCGTCGATTAATACTTTTGCAATCTGTAATTTTTCATCAAATACCAGGTGATCACTAATGGCGATTTGAACCTTAGTGTTGCCGTCGAAACTTAACAGGCTGAGATTGCCCTTTTTCCCGCCCATGCTGGCGTTGTAGCGTTCTGCGGATAGTTCCACGAACGCCTGGATATCTGCCAACGTTCTGCGCTTTAAATTAACCAGTTGCTGACTAAGTGCCAGCGCTTCATAAGCGATGTTGGTAACCAGCTCATTTTTGAGCTTGTCATGATCAGAAACCAGCGCAGTCGGCACCAGATGCCCCTGCGCGTTGATCATGTGTTGATCATTGACCGTCATGATTTACCCCCTGCCTTGACTCCAGAACGTTACTGCCTTTGATTAAGGCGCAGGCCATAAAACCGCACCAGCCGCCTGCCATGAAAATGATTACTGCATAACCGATATTCCCATCCATAATATGGCCTCCTGTGTTTAGTGATTTACCCATTGAACCTTGCACCCCTGAAAATTGATGTAGCTAACTGGAGCGCCTCTGTCCCCGCGATTATTAACGTTGGTAATCGCTGAACTAATTTCTGTGACGGCCTTACATGGCACCACATCAATTACTGGCGCACCTGCTGTGATCATGATGCCGTTAACCTGGATACCTTTTTTCGCCAGCGCTCTAACGATGTCTGGGGTCTGATTTAATCTTTGGATAATTGCCTGGTCATTCATATTGCTCACCCCTCTGTGGTGTTGTGTTGGCATTGGCGGCATGCCTGGAACAACTGCACCCGCATTTGATTAGTGTTGGCGTAGGGCCTACGCTGGATCTCAACACAGCGATTAGCTGGGATTGAATCAAGCACCGGGCATTGCACGGTGACGTTCATTAACGCGCCCCTGACTGCCTTTTCAAAGGTGGTTAAATCTGACGGATAACGATTCCCCAGCACTTGATTAATACCAGAGTTTGAATAGCCGATTAACGCGCCCACTTTCTTCTGACTCTGGCCTTTTTCATCGCAGGCTTTGGCGAGTGCGATAACCCAGTCTGGCGGATTGTTATTCCAGAACTGATTGGCTCTATTCATTGATGCGCTCATTGCGGGCGCTCCACGGGCTTAACGACTTCGCCCAGGTTGGGATCGAACACCTGCTTAATGCGCTGCACCATGGGTGCTTTGCCGCCGGTATTTCTGGCTTTTACAAAGCGATAGCGGGCAGGTGTCGTGCTTCTGTTTCCCTTTTTCTCTTTCTGAGTCATCATCAGATAACCGACTCGATAGAGGTGCTTGATGTAATCACGCGCGGCGGATGGCCTGATCGGAAACTCTTTTGTACTTGCTAACGTGGCGAGTTCTACATAGTTAAATTCACCGGTTATTTTCATGGTGCGCCACATGTTCTGCTGCGCAGCCCCCTGGGTGACTATCTTCCCCTCGCGAGTAACGCGCGGGGCATCAATGCCGATATCGTTAATCAATTGCCAGATAATGGCCTTGAAGCTTGTGGGCGAGTAGCCAACTCGATTTTCCCCCGTTCGCTTAATAAACCCGGCTTTCTCCATACCTTTAAGATAGGTGCGGATGGTTGGCACCTTGATGCGTGTTACATCTTCGACATCTGATGTAGAGAAGGTTTTCTTTTGCCGCATTGCCTCCCACATCACCTGCCTACCTTCTGGGTGTTTTGCGTTGGTTGATACATCGACTGGCTTGCGGCCTACGTATTTTCTGGTCATAAGGCACACTCCACATCGGGGGTTAGGCCGTTATGGCGCAATATTGTTCTTGCGAGCCGGTACGCGTCTTTAAAGCCGTTTGCCATTGAGACATAAGCAGATTGCTCTTCCCAGCGATCAAAATTAAATGCTCTATTTTGCAGGCGCTCATATCTGTAGTTGTATAAATCAACCCGAAGTTTTTCACCTTGCAGCCAGATACGATCTCGCATGGGGATGTTTAATCTTACTTGTGTTTTTTCAACCATTACGCCACCTTCCTTTGTGGTGCTTTGCCGATGTAAATGGGTTGATCCGCCCATTCTGTCAAAGAAACATGGGAGTGGCCTTCATCGATGGCAAACGACTGAACATTGTGAAGGTTAATGCATAGCCTCCTAGTACAGCCTTTTATAGCTGTCATTATTTTTTTTAAGAGATCATCGCCGATCACGATTTTGGGAGAATATAGTTGCTTTAAAAGCTCTGCGTCACTATAGGTTGCGGGCTGGGCAGGCACCCATTTTAAAACACGATTATGAAAGCGCTCATTTGCGGATAGATTGGTTTCCAGCTGCTCTTCGCCGATCAGTAGGATGGCGGCGTTGCTGCCTTCGTAAACATCACGGACGATTTCCTCGTAACCTTTTGCGACCATGTAATCGAACTCATCGATAATTAGCGGTCTGCCCGATAGCGAGAGCTGTTCTGCGACCTGGTCGGCCATGTCTGAAATGGTGCGTGCCTCTTTTATGCCCATTTCTTTAAGCACGTTTTGAAGGAATGCTTTTGTTGTCCACGATTTTTTACAGGCGACATGATAGGCGTTGTATCGATTAGCAGCGTAGGCGGCGGCGAATGATTTACCGTAACCCGATGGCCCGTAAAAACTCACTAGCCCTGGCAGTGATCCGGGGCGGCTGATTGCTTGTTCTAATACACCTGCACAGAGTGCAACATTGGTAAGCGGTGCAATATTGTTGACGACTGCCTCTTCTTGGGTCATGCTTCTCTCTCCTTAGTTGTTTCCGCTGTGCCAACAGCGGGTTTAGTTGGCCTCTCCAATGGAGAGGCCAAATTCTTTAAAGAAATCCTTCATCATTTTGTAACCACTACTCTGCTGGTAGCGTTTTAGTGCCGCTTTTAAGTCATCGCTCACTGGCTCACCATTTTGCATTTGGTGCTCGACTCTTGCCCATCTTCTGTAGCGATCTTCTGGGGTTTCTGATTCGGTAATATTCAGCACTACTGGTTTAAATGTGTTGTTGGCGATCTGCTCTTTGATCTCTTTTTCTCGTTTTGTTTCTTCAGGTGCTGTTGGTTGTTGTGATGCTTCTAGCCCGGTGACTGATTGAATGGCTGGCGTGGTGTGTTCTGTGCTTTTCGGTGGAAAGGCGTAAATTTTTTGACTCTGTTCAACCTGATGTTGGCGAACGACATCTGCCACATTGTCGGTGATTTCCTTCTTATACCGTTTGTACTGTTTCGATTGCTCGTTAAGGAATTTTTTCTGATGCGCTTTGATGGCTGCCGCCGCTTCTTTGCGCGAGGTACCAAGTAATTCAGGGCATTCTGCCCAGCAAATAAAGCAACCAGAAATATAGACGGCGAGACGCCCGATATCCTGCTCATCGTAACGGATGGTGACCTTTGTCTTTTCGTGATCGTCCATGTGTTCAAATAGTTTGGGGTTGCAGTACCAGTGTTTTTTGAATCGGATACCTTTTTTCTGAATTGAACATGTGCCGGCAACTTCTGCGAGTAGCATATCGAGCACGCGTTCATCTGAGATACGGCGTACTGGCGCTGTCCATTCTGATGCTTTTTGGAAGGGTGTTTTTCCATCCATGTCATCAGCACCATGAATGTTGTGCATATAGAGGTGGTCTGTCCATTCATCAAGAATTACTTGTAAATCGTCACTCGATAACGCCACATCAACCACGGCATCTTTATCCATAATGCGTTGCGCGAAGGCTTTGCGTGATTCAATCACTTTACGTTCTGCGACGTTGTGGCCTATGAAGCCGGGGAGTAGATCGAGTATGCCGTGGCTCATGGTACGCATGGCGCGTTCGATGGTGCCTTTCTCTTCTGATGCAAAAGGGATACATACCTCATGTTCTAGCTCTAAGGCTTCAACTACTTCATCTATCTGCTTAGATACATAATCTTTGCCGTTATCGGTTCGGATCGCTTCGGGTATACCCCACGCGATGGCTGCACGGCGGAACACCTGACAAACGGCGGTGGCCTTTGAGGTCTTGGATACGTAAAGTTTGAGGCGACGTGAATACATATCAATAACGCCGACTACGGAGTGACGGCCGTCGGTGAGCATCCAGTCGCCAGGGGTGCTATCCATCTCCCATAATTGATTAAGGCGGATGATCTGGTCGTGATGCGAGCCGACCGCAGCCATGTAGATATTTTTCCACTTGTCGGGATTGGTGATCTTTGTCCACAGTTGCGCGTTGTCTGCTTTCCACGATTTTATATAGCGATCAATGCCCTTGATTGAGACGATATCTAGTTCTGTGTGGCCTGCTTCGATATAGGCTTTGATATCTTTGGCTGTGATATGCGGGTATTTAAAGAGAGTACCGAGTACGATCTTTTTCAGTGCTTCATTGCATTCGATTTTGCTGCGGCCTTTGTTTTGGCCGTAGCTATCGACCAGAGCCATGATGCCGTTGTTGAATAGATCATTTTCCCAGCGGTGCAGACTGGCGGCACTGAGGGTGTGAGTGCCGTTGTATTTGGGCATCTGCTCTCGCACCCACTGTGGTGGGTCAATGGTGTCTTTGTCGAGCGTGTGGTCATTGAATGCCTGGGCAAACTGGGCACGGCTCGATTGCTTGGTGCCGCCGTGGGTTTGGCGGTAGATGTTAAGGGCTTCGACTGTCCATTTACGTGCTTTGGCGCGTGTTTTTTTAGGCCCAGCGGGCAAGGCTGAAAAGTCTTTTAACGACTGCTCTTTTCTGGTTAATCTCGCCTGGGTTGATTCTGCTAACGGCCCCATGATTTTATCGAGTGCGACTTCGTTAGGCAGCGGCGTTGCTGCGCTCATGACGTTGACGGCCGCTACCGCTTGTTGATGGCGTAGGTGGCGTTGGGTTTCTTCTGGCAAGCTGTTGATGTGGTATTCGCGGCCTTTTCCTTTTGCTCGCTTTCTACTTTCCCACGATTCACGATCGGCAATCTTATTGATGCCTCGTGGCGTACTAGGGAGCAGTGGCAAACCAGCAAGATGAGCAGTGGTGAACCATTCCTGATTCATTGGTCGCCGCCGTCGTTAAATAACGCTAGCTCTGGTGACGCGCTCTTTTTTACATTCTCGCGATGCCAGGCGATATCACTCATGACTCGGCTGAGTGCGGAGAGTGTTTCATCCGCCTCGCCATTATGGTTGTAAAAACAGATAAGGTGGTTCATCGCTTCGGCAAACGAGCCTTGCACATCATTCAATTTTTGGGGGCATGCCTTGCGCCCTGTGGGGATGTCGATCATTAATTTATGACACGATGCAGCAAGGTATTGGGTCATAAAATCGATGCCGCAGGCGGCCTCAAAGGGGCGAATTAGGATGGCTGGCATCCGGCCACTTTCCAGCCATTTATAGAGGTTCCATTTATTGGGAATGCCCATTAAATCGGCAATGTTATCCACTGACCGGTTGTGCTTGGCCAGAGCGTGTTCCAGGCACAGTTCTTGTGCGTGGCGCAGGCTGTTGGGTTGGGCTTTTTTCCAATTCCGTTTAGCCATTGGAAACCTCGATTTTTGAGTGTTTCAAAACGCGGCGCGCGAGTGCTCTATCGTGACGCTGGTGGGGCGTGAGATGATTTTCACATCGACGAAACAGGAGAGTGATGATCATGCGCTATACGCCTCTATCTACAGCACCGCTGACGGTGGTATTCTGGGGGTATCGAGTTGGCCAGATATCTGAAGGCGGAACACCAATCGCATCAGCGATAAGGCGCTCGCCTTTGGGCCATGGTCGATCTAGAGCGGTTTTGAGTGTAGTGGGATCAGAGTAGTCGTGATGCTTTGACAGCTTGCGTAGCGACCAACCGGATTTTCGTAATGCAGCGATAATGTCAGCACGATGCATATCCTCTATGACTCTTTTTTTTGTCTGCGTTGATTCACTCATGGGTAGATAAGTTACCGCAGATATTCGTGCTTAGCAAGCATATTTTCTTGTTCCGATTCCTTGGGCTTAAGAATATATGCGTAAATTAAACTAAATGGTTGAAATTATGGGTAAATTATGGAAAAAGGAACAGGGAAGAGAGAACGGGAACAGCGTTCCTTTTCAACTGGAGGGAATCGGAACACGAATATCTGAGGTGTCTCGTGGGATTGGCACTCGAAAAAAGGCCGCAAATATTGCGGGCGTGTCTACCGATACTCTTCAGCGCTACATTAGCGAAGATGTTAAGCCGTCGTTTGAACCACTAGCACGCTTATGTATAGAGGTTGGTGCGTCACTAGAATGGCTAGCGACTGGTAAAGGGACTATGCAGCCCAATATGGTGGCTGAGGGCGAGGTGGCGTATCAGTCGGGCAAAATGATTGTTAATACCGAGCTGTTACAGGAGGTGTTAGAAACGGTTGAAACCGTCCTGCAAGAGCGAGGGTGTGAACTCAGGCCAGATAAAAAATCAGAACTAATTTCAATTATTTATGAGGAATTTAGCCAGGAAGAAAGCGAACCAGACACTAATAAGATTGTTCGACTGATTAATTTGGCGAGCTAAGCGCCTTCTCGTACTCGATATAGCTTTCATTTCCTTTAAGGGCAGCACCGATTATCTTAATCTTTTCTGCTTCAATTTCCGCGCGTTCTATTTCACTTTCATGCATTGAGTGAGTGTAATAGGCTTTGTATTCAGGTGCGATGATAAACCCCGTTAGCACAAAAAAAGCAGTTAGAAGCACGTACTTAGTGGTCATGCTCAATCTCCATATATTTTTATTGTAAGCGTCTACTTACAATATCGACTATAACGGAGTTCTGATTAATGATAGAAAGCTATTACTTAAAGGACAACGATGTGTACCCAGCTTAATATTAGGCCTGCGGTCATTAGAGACATAAAAATCAGCCTCACATCATCCTGACGACAGCTACATCGTTTTTGATAAGTGCTAGCTAGTAGGTGCTCTACCTTCTTCTTCATACGATTATTCATACACAAAATATATATCATTTAATCGACAGCGATCACTGTATAATTTTACACTAGAGTTTCAAACTACTTGTCCACGTCGTTATTTGGCGCATCAAAAGTGTGTCTCGCAGATTTTCGCGGAATTGATGTCAGAGCTATTTAAGTCGTTGTATTGTTTAATTTTCCCGAAAAATCCCGGCCAATCCCGCTTAATCCCATATCTTTCATACTAAACGTCTAGTCACACAACAGGCCACACAGTGCGCTTTTACCCAGCAGCAAACGTCCCAGTCGATGGCGATTAAAGAGATGCGCAATCGCACTACCATTATGAGGC
>Ga0316207_10001047_pt1 | contig 37125 bp, 30 predicted proteins | sample 6weekpyrite_MG_FD_204943 | JGI IMG/M metagenome (GOLD analysis project Ga0316207, IMG submission 204943) | Microbial mat bacterial communities from mineral coupon in-situ incubated in ocean water Damariscotta River, Maine, United States -... | ecosystem: Environmental > Aquatic > Marine >... | reverse complement strand
TTGTTACAGCAATGGCTCCCCCTGTACATTCGGTTACATCCTGTCCGGTAAGTTCAAGATGTATGCCTCCTGCGTAGGTACCTTCTGCCTTATGGCATGCAAATACCTGTTTTACTTCTTTTAATACCCGTTCAAATGGTCTTGTTTTGAGGCCGCCGGATGCTTTTACTGTATTCCCATGCATAGGATCACAAGACCAAACTACCGAACGTCCTTCTTCCTTTACCCGTCGCAACAAACGAGGCAGATAATCTTCAACTTTATCCGCACCAAACCGACTAATAAGCGTAAGGCGCCCAGCTTCGTTTGAGGGGTTAAGGGTATCTATTAATCGGATTAAGTCATCAGGGTCAGTTGTCGGTCCTACTTTTGAAGCAATAGGGTTGGCAATTCCTCGTAAAAACTCCAAGTGAGCGCCATCCGTTTGGCGGGTTCTATCACCTACCCACAGCATATGTGCAGATGTATCATACCATTCGCCGCTGGTAGAATCGACACGTGTTAACGCTTGCTCATACCCCAGCAGTAATGCCTCATGCGAAGTATAAAAGTCTGTACCCTGTAGCTGCCTAACATCTCCGGGATTAAGACCGCAAGCTTCCATAAAGGAAAGCGCCTCACCAATTCTATCGGCAAGTTCCCTATATTTTTCACCGGCACCACTTCGTGAAACAAAGTCTAAATTCCATTTATGCACAGAAACCAAATTTGCATAACCACCTTGGGCAAACGCGCGTAACAAATTCAATGTTGCCGCAGACTGACTATAAGCCCGCAACATTCTTTTAGGGTCAGGGATACGGGCACCTTCAGTAAAGTCTATACCATTGATAATATCACCGCGGTAACTTGGAAGAGTTATGCCATCAATGGTCTCCATATCGCTAGAACGAGGTTTTGCGAATTGCCCTGCTAAACGCCCCACTTTTACAACAGGACAACTTGCTGCAAAAGTTAATACAACGGCCATTTGCAACAAAACACGGAATGTATCTCGAATATTGTTGGGGTGAAATTCACGGAAGCTTTCAGCACAGTCACCGCCTTGCAACAAAAAAGCTTTTCCTTCTGCCGCATCTGCTAGCTGGCTTTTAAGGTTCCGCGCTTCACCTGCAAATACTAAAGGAGGATAACTAGCAAGCTCTTCTTCAACCTCACTAAGAACTTTTTGGTCAGGATACTCTGGCACCTGTACAACAGGGCGTTTTTTCCAACTATCTGGGTGCCACTCACTCATCACCAAACCTCAACTCAACATTTAACTTATATTCATTTATTTCAAAAAATAACACATTTACGCAATTTATTTAGCGTTTAAATCATGTGGCCCTACAGGAATCAAGGATATTCGTAGGAAGAATAATTTAACTTGGGTGTTCTATAACAGATATGGATAAAGCTTGCGTTCTAGCTTTTCTTGCCTATAGCTACAGCCGTTCTTTACTAACATTCAACAGTTTCATTTGAGACCAATAATTTATGATCACTTTTCCTGTCCAAAAAATACTTTTTGATCTTGACGGCACACTTGTAGACACAGCTGCAGATTTGCATGCTGCAACGAACCATACCCTAAGCTCTGTTGGGAGAGAGCCTATCTCTCTTGATCAGGTGCGAAACCTGACCGGATATGGTGCGATCAGGCTAATAGAGTTAGGGCTAGATGCCACAGGTGGACGTGCTGGCTTGGACATGACATCTTTGCGCCATGAATTCCTTCAATATTATAGCCAGAATATATGCGATCATTCTTCTGTGTTTGAAGGCGGCTTTGATATGTTGAATACATTAAAGGAAGCTGGGTTCCAAATGGCTATTTGCACAAACAAGCCAGAAGCCATGGCAGTTAAGCTACTTGATGAAATTGGCATATCTCCATATTTTAATGCTGTTACAGGCGGGGATAGTTTTGACTTTAAAAAACCAGATGGCCGCCATTTACATAAAACAAGCGCCATGCTTGAAGGAGCTGGAAATAGCATCATGATTGGGGATAGTTCCCCAGATGTTAATGGCGCAAGATCTGCTGGTTTCCCGGTCATTGCTGTTGATTTTGGATACCCTGATCGCCCTATCAACGAAATGGAGCCTGATGCGATCATCAGCTCTCTTGGGGATCTGCCTTCTTTATTAACTTTAACGCCCTCCTCATAAACTTTCGTCCTAAGTGCAACAAAAGAAGATGCAATGGCATGCGTAAAAAGTGACTGCGAGTAAATAGTAGAAATTTCGCAAACGTAGCAGATTCTACGTTATTTATTTTTTGCGTTAAAGCATAGCGTACTAAAGATGATACGGGTTTCAAACCATACTGCCTAAATAAACTTGCCGCTGTTTCGTCTTGATATAGGGTTGAAAGCGCCCACAGTGCTGTTGCTGTAGCCTTAATTCCTCCAACTTCTTCAGCCCTGGGTATAAGTTTATTTATTTCCGATACATTCAAATGTTGGAGTAAATAATGTAGCTCCAGAATACTGCGTGCAGGTGTATCAAAGGATCCATCTGCAAAGCTATGAACTGCGGAATGAATGAACATATCAATCGGCTGCAACACTCTCAAAGCACGGCCTTCTATTGATATTGATGCTTTAAGCATTAAGTCGGTACGAATTTTCATTCGTGATGTACGTGGCAACAAACTATGATGTACATCAATGATAGTTCGGCGCTTATTGTGTCTAAGCGGCGGTAATTCATGCATGTATTTTCGGTAATAATATAGGTCATAATCATTATCGACACCTAGATCAAAGGCCCAGCCGGTGTTGATCAAGCATTCTTCCACCTTAGCAAGTTCATTTTCACACACCAAAACATCAATATCTGAAACGCGCCGCCCCTCTCCTGCTTTTGTACCGCAAGCCACATATGCTGCGCCTTTAAGCAAAACAGGTTGAACTCCAGTTCCTTCTAGTGATCTTTCCAGCCTATCCATTTCGAACTGCAGCATACGATGATCAAATTCCGTACGCAGTAAGCCATTTTCCAGTACATCTTTCATTTTGCCTTTGGCTTTACCAGCCCAGGCAACAGCCATTTGACCTAAAACATGATGAGCATCGGCAAAATCTATCAGATTGGCTCGTTCCGCAATACTTTTGGGCATTGGAGATTCAGCAGATATTATTTTAAGCCATTTTAAAGTCATAGGCCCGCACCAGACGCCAAATCCCGAACCATTTGCATGCTGTCTTCTGTAGATCCATATACAATTTCGTAAGCACGGGCCCCTTTTACAAGCTTGAGGAGGCCCTTAAATGCAGCCTCACCTAGCAAATGATAGTTGGTTGAGCTTGGAATAAGCTTCATTAAACTTTCTGCTTTGGCAAGTTCTCGTGCGTGTGGGGATGCTCCTTCTATAAAAGTAGGAAACAATATTAATTTTGCAAAGGCTGGCGTACTGGACTCTTCAATATCGCTTGGCCGAACCCGCCGGTAAGCAATATCACCCTTGGGTGTCCCAGTTAGCGTTTTTGTTATCCACTCCGCCCCAGTAAACTCTTTAACAATATCAATAGATTGCCCCTTAAGGGATACTGGCCGAGGGTGGGCCCACAAGGATGCATCTGACATATCCATTAAACCAAATTCATCTGAAAACAATCTGTATCCATCATTCATTAAGGCGGAGGCTAAAGTGCTTTTACCCCCACCAGAATGTGCACTTATTAGGATGGCCCCTTTCTCCTTCGCTACTACTGCGGAGTGAAAAGTTGTGAAACGGCAACACTTTAACGCTACAGATAAATTTAACCCCATTTCCAATGCAAGAGGTGAAAGCCTAGGCGGCAAGGGTGCTGCTGGCACAATAAAACCCGGATCAGCTATCACTTGACGACGTATATAGCGCCGAAGAATATTAGGCGCATGTACTTTAAGAGAAATGTCCGTTACATCGCTGAGTTCAAGGTTGGTTGGCACATCACGGTACGCATCATATAGGAAATCTAGCAACGTAGGATCAGTTGCCTTTATGCGCATACTAAAGCAACCAAGGGTCATTTCCACAGTGCCTTTGAGCAGAGCTTCAGATAGTTCTGTGTGGTGGTAAGTGGATAGTTTGGTAAGCATCACTGATTGCCCCTGCTCGGCGCTATCAAGTCAACCTCATCTAATTGAAGAATTGTTTCCTTAATTATTCCATCAGGACAATCTGCTTCATCAAGCTGTATATAGTTTAATATTTTTGGCGTGGCCGAAGCAAAAGTCTCTGGCCCTTCAGATAACACAGCAACGACCGCTGCAGACATAAAGTTGAGGATATGAGTATCACCTGAAACCTTATGAAAGGCGACGGTAACATCTTCTAATGTCTCTAGAATTATTTTATCGGGGTCTGCGCACCATTGTGTGTCATCCGAATATGGGCCTGCAGGCATACTAAATCCTAATGGCTGTGAATTAAGGCCAAGATGTTACCTGAACTTGAGAAAATTGAGTTACTGACCAAGATAATTGAGAACAGAGACAATACAGGAAATGCCAGGCCAACTACCATTGCCCCCATATTCATCAGCATAAATCGTAGAAAGCGCCAAATACAGCCCAACATCACCGCTTATTGTGAATCCATTACCTGAGACATACTCCCCAGGGTTAATTGCCATGCCTCGACGATATTCATAAAGTGCATATCCGCAATCTCCATTACCTTGAGTATGCCCATGATCGTCACATGCAGGATTATGATTATGGCTGTCATCATCGCCACTGCCAGCTAAATAATCAGTCATAGCATAATTGCCATTGTTATCTGATAGGTGTGCTAACAGGTCAGAACTGCTTTGCTTGTCACCATTAGCGTCAGTGTACCAATTATCATCATCGTGGCCATGGCTATGGCTGTCATCAACTTCGCATTCTTCACATGCATCTGGCCGGTATGAGGCAGGTGCGCTACCCTCTGGGTATACGAAGTTCGCTCTATCCTTAAACTTCTTCAGGCTGCTAGCCTTATAAGAGCCATCTCTCTTGGTTCTGATATTTCGGCTACCCACCCATGCAGCACCTGAATCATCTACCAAAATTTTAAAACTATCCGCTAATGTAATAACACATCGTAATTGGGAAATAATCGCCTCTTGAGCGCTGGCACGTAAGGTTAATACCATCGGCATGCCTGCTGCGCCCATTTTCAACAACTGGCGCCGGCGCTCCAAAAACAAGTCACTCTTATCGTTTTTATTTTCCATAGAGCAAATTCACCTACAAATTTCGCAACCGTCCAAGCCATATATAAGCCCTGCATACTATTTTTACAGTGTAAGGCTTGATGGGTCTATAAACATTTTAACAGTTAAAGTTTTAATTTAATTAACAAAAACGCATATTTTCCGAAATATTCTAATTTTAATACCGTCATAAAATTGAAACATAGGTATTTTATTTCATGATAGTAGTCATATTGTGCTCAGTTAAGTGCATTGTTTTCAAACCTCTGGCCATCGCCAAGTAATAAAGATTTTCCTCCATGAAAGAGCAAAAAACATTGCTATGGAACTTAATGAATGAGCGCACCATTGTCGTTATCTTGGTGTCTATGACGGCGCTGGCATGGGCGTTTAATCAATTAAACCTTATCGCTGCCTTAGCTATCGCCGCAGTTTCTACCGTTTTGCTTGTTCAGCTTGAAGTTAAGCGCCGTATTGAGGAATTAGAACGTCGGCGTGAAGATGCACAAAAAAAAAGGCAAGACCGTAGAAAAGGTATTAGATCTTTACGAGCAAGTGCACTTAACAGCCTGCCTTCACCAATTTTGTTGGTAGATGAAGGCAAACAAATTTCTTTTGCCAATGACGAAGCAATTAATTTATTAGGCGAAACCATTTTAGAAGACGATGTGTATCTTTATTTAAGACAAGCAAACTTCGTTGCTTCATTAGAAAGTGTTCTTGCCGGAACATCAAACAATGACGGCGCCATTCGCTACACTACAAGCCAAGACCGATCATTTGACATCACTATAGCTCCAATCTCTGGCATAAAACCGGATGGTTCAAAGCGTCTTCAGGCTATGGTTTACTTTCATGAAGTTACCAGCCTTTTGCAAACTGAACAGATGCGTGTTGATTTCGTTGCGAATGCCAGCCATGAATTACGCACGCCCCTCACAACAATCACAGGCTTCATTGAAACCTTACAAGGGCCAGCAGCTGACGACAAACAAGCCCAAAAACGCTTTTTGTCTATAATGCAACATGAATCAGATCGTATGAAAAGGCTCATTGACGACCTTCTTTCATTGTCTCGAATTGAAATGTTGCGTCACGTAATACCTGACTCGGTTGTTGATTTGTCTCGCATTGTAAAAAGTGCCGCCAATGCCTGCAAGCATAGCAGTCAAGAGAGAGGTATCAGTTTTAATATTGCTTTAAATGAGTCTGTCTCCAAAATTACCGGGGACGAAGATCAGTTAATTCAAGTATTTTTAAATCTTTTAGGAAACGCAGCTAAATATGCAGACAAAGATACCTGCGTTACTATTTCAGCTGTTCCTGATCCCTCCAATTCACAGCAAGTTATTGTTTCCATTAGGGACCAAGGCCCAGGGATAGCACCTGAACACCTTGCTCGATTAACTGAACGCTTTTACCGAGTTGATACAGCACGATCTCGCAAGATGGGCGGCACAGGACTAGGGCTAGCAATCGTGAAACACATCTTACTGCGCCACGATACAGCTCTCGAGATCAAAAGCCAATTAGGGGTTGGCACAGTTTTTAGCTTTAAGTTTTCTGTCGCTGATTCCTAAATCATATTTCATTGTAATAATACTGTAACAATTCACACGTATCCACCGTCACATGCCTGTAACATTAGGCATGTAGAGATCTTCTCAAGGACGCACTTTTGATAGGCAATCGGGCCCCTTACACAGATCAATACACACCTAAAAAGACAGGTGCATAGGAGATACAGAATGAAAACGTTAGGCATTGCAGCAGCGCTTCTTTCCGTCGCAGCTCTGAGCTCAACAGAGGTAAGTGCGCAGTCACGCGATCAAATTAGGGTCGTTGGCTCATCAACAGTGTTCCCATTCGCAACTGCAGTTGCAGAGGAATTTGGGCGCTCTTCAAGCTTTAAAACTCCGATCGTAGAATCGACAGGTTCTGGTGGTGGTTTGAAACTGTTCTGCGCTGGTATTGGAACGAACCATCCAGACATAACAAATGCATCCCGCCGCATTAAACAGTCAGAGGTTGAACTCTGTGCTAAAAACGGTGTTGCAGAGGTTGTTGAAGTTAAAGTTGGTTACGATGGTATCGTGATTGCAGCAGATAAATCAGCAGAAGCCATGCCGTTGTCACTTCGTGATTTATATCTCGCCTTGGCAGCTTATATACCTGCGCCAGGCACTGATGGCGGCGAAGGTAATATGATAGAAAACCCGAACAAGACATGGAAAGATGTGAACGCATCTCTTCCGGCAAAGCCTATTGTTGTTCTTGGCCCTCCTCCAACTTCTGGTACAAGAGATGCATTCAATGAGCTTGCTATTGAGGGTGGTTGTAAATCATTCCCGGCAATGAAAGCGATGAAGAAATCCAATAAAAAACAATATAAAGCACTTTGCCGAGGTATTCGTGAGGATGGTGCATTTGTTGAAGCGGGCGAAAATGACAACCTGATTGTTCAAAAACTTCAGGCTGACAAAAGCGCTGTAGGTATTTTCGGGTATAGCTTCCTTGACCAAAACACGGATGTTATCCAAGCTTTCCCCGTAACAAAAAAAGTGGGCGGAGTCCCAACAGCTCCAGAATTTGAAGCTATATCAGACGGTTCTTACCCAATTTCTCGCTCCTTATTCTTTTATGTTAAGAAAGCCCATGTTGGCGTTATCCCTGGCATTGAAGCATATTTGGGTGAATTCACCAGCGACAAAGCAATGGGTGAGTTTGGTTATCTTACTGACAGGGGCCTCATTCCATTGAATGATACCGAACGTGCAGAAGTTCAATCTGCGGCAACTGGCCTTAAGCCTTTAAGCCTTAACTAAAATTATGGCGGCTCTTATAAAAAGGGCCGCCACCTAACTAAAAAGATAACACAGAAATAACTTTTGAGTTTAGATCGAGCGACTATGACCAATTCCGCAATTTTTGTTACAATTACAATATTAGCGCTTGCAGCCTTTGCATTTGGTCGGCAGCGTTCACTGACTATTGCATCAGGGAATATCGCACGGCTCCACTCATTACCGAGGCACCATGGTTATTTCGCAGCTAGTTGTGCAATGATCCCTGCTCTAGCAATCTTTACGATCTGGACCATTTTCGGCAAAGATATCCTTGAAGGCCTTATGATTGCAGGGCTCCCCGAAGAAATGGCGGCGCAATACCGTGAGCAGGCAGCTTTAGTCTTAAACAGAATCCGCCTAGTTGTTGAAAATAGCACAACAAATGAACAAGACATAAACATCATCTCAGCAGCAAATCACTTCAAAGAGCTTTACCGCTACGGTATATGGGCATCTTTTACATTGTCCATTGCTTCTGGCTTGATAGGATTACTTGTTGCCTTAAATAAAACGCAGCCTGATTTTAGAGCCCGCAATCATTTCGAAAAAATTCTTTCGATTATACTCATTGCGAGTTCCACAATTGCTATAATTGCAACATTAGGTATTGTTCTTTCGCTGTTATTTGAAAGCCTGCGTTTCTTTAATGAAGTTTCCATAATAGATTTTGTTTTTGGCACGAAATGGAGCCCTCAAACTGCGCTAAGAGCCGATCAGGTTGGTTCTAGTGGCGCATTTGGAGCCGTTCCGCTTTTTGCAGGAACACTTCTCATTAGTTTCCTTGCAATGCTTATTGCAGGTCCTATTGGACTTTTTTCAGCTATTTACCTTACGCAGTATGCTAGCAGGCCTGTTCGCAAGTTTGGCAAGCCCCTTCTTGAAATCTTGGCAGGTGTCCCAACTGTAGTATACGGCTTCTTTGCAGCACTCACCATTGCACCATTATTCAGGGACACAGGCGACCTTTTAGGGTTAGCTATTTCAAGTGAAAGCGCCCTTGCTGCCGGTTTTGTTATGGGCATCATGATTATTCCATTTGTGTCATCATTATCTGATGACGCGATAACCGCTGTGCCCCGTTCACTTAAAGATGGTTCACTGGCACTCGGTGCTACGAAATCAGAAACAATCATTAAAGTGATTATTCCAGCAGCCCTGCCGGGCATTGTTGGCGCATTCCTGCTGGCTATTAGTCGTGCTGTTGGAGAAACTATGATTGTGGTGATGGCTGCCGGCATGCAGCCAAACCTGACAGCAAACCCATTTGAGGCTGTTACAACAGTTACAGTACAAATTGTTGCACTTTTAACCGGCGACCAAGAGTTTGATAGTGCTAAAACACTATCTGCCTTTGCTCTTGGGTTAGCACTATTCATTACAACCATGCTTTTGAATTTTGTCGCGCTACGCCTTGTACGTAAATACCGCGAAGCATACGAGTAGAGTCTGACTATGTCTGATACGATTACAGAAAGCCCCACAGACTGGAAATCCGCAGCAATGCGTAAACGGGTCAAGTCGCGTTATCGCAAAGAACGTATCTTTAAGTCATTTGGGCTTGTAGCACTTCTCATCGCAGGCTTTTTCCTGGTCTCACTCATCGGTAAAATCGTGATTGATGGATCTGGCGGTTTTTTCCAAACCAGCATTGAAATTGATGTTCCTTTCCAAGCCGACATTTTGGGTGATCCGCAGGAAATGGCTCTTGGTGATTTCGAGAAAAAGGTTCGAAGCACTAACATGATGCGCCTTATTCAAGCTGCGATGGCACTTCATTTTCCTGAGGTTAAAAACCGCAGAGACCGCAGACAGCTAATGAGAATGATGAGTACGGGCGCTCGCGAACAATTGCGAACAATGATATTGGATGACCCTGCTATAGTTGGCACTGTAAAGCGTGTCTCTCTGTTGGCATCAGATGATATTGATCAGGTAATTAAAGGCAATATTGATATCAATCTGCCTGAAACAAGCCGTAAAGTTAAAGACAAAGAAGTCGCCTGGTTGAATAAATTTCAATCAGAGGGCCGCGTATCCGTAAATTTCCATACTCTTTTCTTTACAAATGGCGATTCACGAGAGCCCGAACTTGCAGGTATTTGGGGCGCGACCATGGGCTCGTTATTGACGCTTGTCGTTACGCTTTTCACTGCTTTTCCTATCGGTGTACTCACAGCTCTTTATCTTGAAGAATTTGCTCCAAGAAACCGTTTTACAGACTTTATTGAAGTAAACATCAATAACTTAGCTGCTGTACCGTCTATTGTTTTTGGATTGCTTGGCCTTGCTTTGTTTTTAGGTGTCATGGGGCTTCCACGTTCTGCTCCGCTAGTTGGCGGTTTAACACTGGCGCTAATGACACTACCAACAATCATTATTGCTGCTCGCGCATCTATTAAAGCTGTTCCACCTTCCATACGGGATGCCGCACGAGGTATGGGCGCATCCCAAATGCAAGTGGTTTTCCATCATGTCTTACCACTCGCAATGCCTGGTATTCTCACAGGTACCATTATCGGAATGGCTCAAGCATTGGGGGAAACAGCTCCGCTTCTAATGATCGGCATGGTAGCCTTCATTGTTGATATTCCTAGCGGTGTTACTGACGCGGCAACAGCGTTACCTGTACAAATTTTCTTATGGTCTGATAGCCCTGAGCGTGCTTTCGTTGAAAAAACGTCTGCTGCGATAATGGTATTATTGTCATTCCTGATCACCATGAACGCAATTGCCATTTGGCTTCGTCAGAAATTCGAACGGCAGTGGTAAATATGCTTAAGATCTCACCAGAGTTAAACGATATGACACAAACATCTTCCGCTAAAATGTCTGCTAAAAACGTTGATGTGTTTTACGGAGACAATCATGCAGTAAAAGGCATTTCACTTGATCTGCATCAGGATGAAGTAACTGCTCTTATTGGGCCTTCAGGGTGTGGAAAGTCAACGTTCCTGAGATGTTTTAATCGCATGAATGATACCGTTGAAAGCTGTCGTGTTACAGGCACAATAGAACTGGACGGCGAAGATATTTATGATCCCAAGCTCGATGTAGTACAATTGCGAGCTCGCGTAGGTATGGTGTTCCAAAAGCCAAATCCATTTCCCAAATCTATCTATGACAATGTCGCCTATGGCCCACGCATTCACGGTCTAGCGACTGCTCGTGCTGATCTTGATGAAATTGTTGCTACAGCACTTGAAAAAGCAGGTTTATGGGATGAAGTGAAGGATCGTTTAGAATCACCCGGCACCGCACTCTCTGGAGGTCAACAACAGAGACTGTGTATTGCTAGAGCTATTGCTGTAAATCCAGAAGTTATTCTTATGGATGAACCCTGCTCCGCACTTGACCCTATTGCTACGGCAAAAGTGGAAGCCTTGATTGATGAGCTCAAGGGTAAATATGCCATTGCTATTGTTACACACAGTATGCAGCAGGCAGCCCGCATATCACAGCGAACAGCTTTCTTTCACTTAGGTGAGTTGGTTGAGCAAGGCGATACAACAACAATTTTCACCGCCCCAAAGGAAGACCGTACACGTGATTACATCACTGGTCGCTATGGTTAAGGAAAAGACAATGAACGACCATATTGTTACATCGTATGACGACGAATTAAAGGAACTCCGCAGTATTGTTAGCCGGATGGGCGGATTAGCGGCAGACCAGCTTCAAGGCGCGATGAAAGCCCTTCAAGAAGATAACATTGAACTCGCGCTTCAAGTGCGTGCTGGTGATAAGGAACTAGATCAGCTTGACCGAACTGCAGAAGAAGCGGCAATAGGTGTATTTGCTCGACGCGCGCCTGTTGCGAATGATCTGCGCGAAGTTGTTTGTGCACTGAAAATAACAGGTATGATAGAACGCATTGGTGACTATGCAAAAAACATAGCTAAACGCACAGAGGCAATGCACGGTAATTCATCGGTTCCTGTGCCTCATACATTAGATGCTATGGCATCGACAGCCTATAAAATGATCCAAGATGTAATGGATGCTCACGCACACCGGAATGCAGAATCTGCGATGGAAATATGGGAGCGAGATGAAGCTCTTGATAACCTTCATAACGCAGCTCACCAACAAATTTTAACTCAGATGGCTGATGCCCCTAATTATGTTGGTCCTTATACGCATTTCTTGATGATCGCAAAAAACTTGGAACGCATCGGTGATCAAACCACTAATATTGCTGAACAAATTTATTTCACCACGACTGGACTCAGACTTGAAGAGGCACGCCCAAAGCATGACCTAACAAGTCAAACTTTAGTCGAATGATGCATAGAGCGTAGCAAGCTTTTCAAAGGAAACAGTTGTGACAACACGCATATTGCTAATCGAAGATGATGAAAATATCACGGAACTTGTTCGCTACAACATTGAAAAAGCCGGATTTCAGTTTGACTGCGTATCAGACGGTGAAGAAGGCCTGTTTAAAGCGAGCGAAGAACAACCAGATGTTATTTTATTAGACTGGATGTTGCCAAACGTTTCTGGCCTAGAGATATGTAGGCAACTGCGCCGAAAGCCAGAAACTGCGAACGTACCAATCATTATGTTAACTGCACGTGCTGATGAACCTGACCGTATACGCGGTTTGGAAACTGGCGCTGATGATTATATGGTGAAACCCTTTTCACCAAAAGAGCTCGTTGTACGTATACAAGCAGTGTTACGCCGAGTACGACCGGCACTTGCTAGCGATGAATTGGTTTTTGAAGACATTCGTCTGGATAATGTCTCACACCGCGTCACTCGCGGAGGGGCACCTATACAATTAGGCCCTACAGAATACAGACTATTACGCCATTTTATGGAAAACCCAGGCAGAGTCTATTCCAGAGAGCAGCTTCTTGATTCTGTTTGGGGTAGAGATGTCTATGTAGAGCCCCGCACAGTAGACGTGCATATTCGGCGGCTTAGAAAAGCAATTAATATTGAGTCAACTAAAGACTATATACGTACAGTTCGCTCTGCTGGATATTCACTTGACCGCGACATATAGTTTACAAAGAAAGCCCTAGATTTGTGAGGGACCTGTCAAGCGCTAACAATGCCCATAATGTCGTATGATGGTCCCTCGCCTCACGTAAATGTTCACTCACAAGGTTTTTGATACCACGTTGATCAATAAGCCCTGTATCAAGCAAGACTTCGCTATTCTCCAAGCGACTGAGCTCAGGTGCTAGCTCATTTCTAAGCCATGAATTTATAGGAACATCAAAGCCACGCTTTGGACGATCAATAATTGCATCAGGAACAATGCCTTTTAGGGCATTCTTGAATACTGCTTTTCCTTCTCCATCAACAATTCTTGTTTCAGGAGGTAGTCGCATTGCAAACTCTACAAATTTATGATCCAAAAGAGGCACTCGAACTTCCAGCGAATGCGCCATACTGGTTCTATCGACTTTGGTTAAAATATCTCCAGGCAAATATGTCTTCAGATCAATATATTGAACCATAGAAAGTGGATCAACGCCCTTAACCTCATTGGCAAGCTCGTTAAATCGTTCATGAGGATGATACCCTGCCAATACCCGTTTCATTTTCGGTGTGTGTAATCTATAGCGCTCTCGGTCTGGTGTTTTACTAACTGTTTGACAATAAGCTTCTGCCGATGAACGTGCTAGTGCTTCAAAAGTTGACTTCCCGCGCAAAAACTGTGGTGCCCAGTCCATTTTTGGATAAAGAGCCGCCAAGGATTTAAAAATAGGTCTCCTTATCGCTAAAGGTAATATCCCCCTTAAATGTTCCTCAAGCATGTGAAATCGATGCCGGCGATATCCTGCAAATAATTCATCTCCGCCGTCACCAGAAAGAGCCACCTTTACTTTTTCATGCGCCAAACCACACACACGGTAACTGGGCAGTGCCGATAAATCCGCAAATGGTTCATCGAAAACTGTAGCCATACGATCAAGTAAAAAGCCATCATTAGCTGAGGCTAAACGGAGCCTATGATGGGTGCCAAAATGATCTGCTGCTAATTGTGCAAAACCACTTTCATCGTAACTCGGATCCTCTGATCCAATTGCACATGTTTCCACAGGATCGTGGTTATTTTTACTCATCAAAGCTACAACGGCTGAACTATCTACTCCTCCAGATAAGAACGCACCAAGCGGAACATCTGCGATCATTCGCATACGTACTGCTTCATCCAGTCGTGCTATAAGTTCAGATTGGTCAACCAGTTTATTAGCTTCTCGGCGCTCAAAATCAGGCTTCCAGTAGCTAGTAATTTTTAGTTCAGGTGAGCCTTGACGTTTCAATAAAGTGCAAGATGGCGGTAATTTAAAGACACCGTCTACAATTGATTTGGGATCGGGAACATAGCCAAGAGTGAGGTAATCTTCTAAAGCATCAGGGCGTAATTTACGGCTCGCTCTGTCATGCTTCAAAATAGCTTTGAGCTCTGAACCAAAAAGAAACGTGCCATCTGGCAATATCGTATAGTATAGAGGCTTAATCCCAAGCCTGTCCCTTGCCAAAAACAACTCCCGCTTGCGATTATCCCATATTGCAAACGCAAACATTCCTCGTAATCTTGTGACACAGTCTCGGCCCCATTCCAGATAAGCCTCTAGTAAAACTTCTGTGTCAGAATTCGTACGGAACTTATGCCCCAAAGCTTCAAGCTCTCTCCTTAAATAATGAAAATTATATATTTCACCATTATAGCTGAGAATAACCTGACGTTCTTTGCAGTACATCGGCTGTGCCCCGCCCTCAATATCTATAATACTGAGACGGCGATGACCAAGAGCAACAGTTTGGCCAAAGTAATAACCATCCCCATCGGGCCCTCGGTGAGCAATTTCGTTAGTCATTGCACGTAGAGTTGTTTGATTAATATCAGTGCCAATAGGAACCATTATGCCGGTTATGCCACACACAAATTATGCCCCTCACTTGATGGTTTCAAACTATTCCATAAGAACTGATCTTGAGTAAATGTCGATAAGAAATTTTCAATTTTTTCAGTACCTTGAGCAAAAGAACTACTTCCTGAGACAATAATAGCATAAACAGCGCCAGCAGATTGGCCCGTGACAAGCCTTTCAATCGCAGTTTGAATTTTAACATCCTGTTCGGACACAGTTTTCTTATTATTCAAAAAATAGCCAACAAAAACTATACGGCGCTGATTTCCTTTCCAATAGGTTTGCTTTTGCAACTTCCAACCACCAGTAATAATTATAGGCTGTCCCAGTCCAGGTAAGCGCTCCCAGCCGACACCTGCAGGTAAATTCCCATATTGGATCAACTTACTACCGGGGCGTTGAGGGCAGTAAAGCGCCCCGGATACAGTTAATACTTCAGCGGCTGAACGATATGATACTTCAAAACTGCTATCAGCAGCTCTCCAGGAAGACACTACCTTATCAGGGTTAGATTTCAGTAGACGATAACCACAATCACTACACTCTGGAGGAATGAAAGAATAAGGAATTTCAAGCTGTTGAGCTTTATCTGGGGCTAATTTAAGCGCAACAATAGGCAGCGCCATTATCATAGAAAACAAAAGCATACTAACCCATTGCGGGTGTTGGGTATTTATGTATGCCGCCTTAGTATTGCTTGCGTCAGTTTCACTCACTGTTTTATCAGAAAATTTATAGGCGATAGTAATCAGTACTATGAGAACTAAGGAGAGAAACCCCCAACCGTAAACCAAATGATCAATACCTTTTGCAAAAGAAGGGTCAGTACTCTCGGCGATTACTAAAATCCCTAAAACCCGGAGAGCATTTGCGATTATTGGCAACAACGCAGCGGCTAACAATAATGCCAATCTATGAATCCATTTTCGGTATAATAAATGAGCTAATAATACGCCGACAACCATGCTGGTAAAAAAGAACTTTATGCCTGCACATGCACGAGCCACTTCATAGGTGCCACTTGAAAGTGTTAGTAAAACGCCTTCGACCTGAATAGACACTCCTGCTATCTCAAGTAAAAAAATCACAGTTTCAGCGGTAATAGTTTGCAAAATAGGGATTAGGCCTTCACCAAATGGAATGGCCAAAAACAAGAATAAAAATGGAAACAGATAAGCTCGATAAAGAGCCTTTCCCAAGCATGATAAAAGAACACTCTGAATGCCTAATATGAAAGCAAAGTGCTGAATCAACTTAATTTCAGCCGCAGCCCCTATAAGCCATAACACTGATGCAATCGCTATTACTGGTATACCTAACCAACTAAAAGATGGGGCAGGCAACAATGTCTGATCTCGCTTATTCCAGATTAAGCCAAGTGAAATGAAGGGAACCCATAATCCGTGGGAATAACCATCAACACTCCAGACAATTGAAGCTAGATGGTTAAAAGTATCAAACCAAATGATGACTAAACCAATGATGCCTGTAAGGCACAGACCAGAATGTACAATCAATCGTTGGCTTAATTTCATGTCACTCGTCCAACAAAAGGCTGTTCAAAGTATCAAAAGAAATATCCCATGAAAACTGTGCCTGTACAAAACTGCGGCCTGCCCCACCAAGCGTTCGGCATTCATCTTCATTTAAAAGTAAATCACTTACAATATTTGCAAACTCATCCGCCGTGTCCGCAATTCTAAGATGCTGACCATCAACAGCATTGATTCCTTCATTAGCTAAGCTGGTGGCAACCGTTGCTTTTTCCATTGCAAGCGCCTCTAATACTTTATTCTGAATTCCTCTGGCAGTTTGGAGGGGTGCAATTGCTATAGTCGCCTTGGCCAGCGTTGCTGCCATATCCTGTACATACCCCAGCGCCGAAACCCCATTAATTGCATTTAGCCTTTTTATCCGTGGGGTTAAGGGGCCTCCAGCAATTATAAACACAGCATCAGCATGGTTACTAAACACTTTTGGCCAAACATTATGGCAAAACCATTCAACGGCCTCGATATTAGGTTGATAGTCCATGGCTCCCGTAAAAATTATGCATTTTTGAAAGCTTTTAACTGGATAATGCCCCGGATCAAATATTGCAGTATCAACCCCATTTGGCACTGCGAATATTTTTTCTGCTAAGCTATTATTTTTATCCCGAAACAAATTTGCTTCATCTTGGCTAACTAAAATAGTGACTTGGCTTCGCTCCGCTATTTCAGTTTCGAACGCAGCCAACTTTTTCGCCTCACGGCGATATATCCATGACATTGGCCACCATGAACTTTGAGCATAAGCACCCCACTTTTCAGAATCTACATCAACTAGATCAGTTACAATTCTGCCAGTATATTCTTTTGGAATTAAGGTAGCTGTTGCTGAAGAAAATAAAAATATACAGTCTATTAAATTGTTTTTTATCAGATAATTAACATATTTTTTTAATTTATTACTTGAATATGCACATTCCGTTAAAGAACGCCCTTTAAACAAACCAGACACACTTTTAATTTTTTGGCGAATGGGTGAAGTTTGTTCATAGCAAAGGCTCCGTACCGTATTCTCTAGAAAGAGAATGTGCTCAAGGTCACGTTCGTCATCAATATAGAAACCTGCATGTACTGTATGAATAGCCGCTAAACGAGATAGAAAATTCCACGATCTGATTTTATCGCCTTTATTAGGCGGATAAGGAATTCGGTGCGCTAAAAACAAAATATTTGCCACAACACCCTACCCTAAATGACGAGAGATGCTAGGGCCTAACAGAGTGGCCACAGAAAGAGGCAGTTTTTTCCAAAGCTTCACCATCAACTCAAACTTTTTATTAGTGGGATTTAGTTCAGGTTTTTCCACCCCAGGGGCAAGCCTTGTTTCATACTCTAGTGGTATTGGTGCGAACCCCCAGTTCTTTTTAAAGTTATATGGTCCCGTTCCAATCTTGCTGCGCCCAAAGTCAAACATTGTTTTTCCTTGCTCTGCAGCGCGTATCATCAATTGAAAATACATATAATCATGAGCTGCATATTTTCGGGCAGCCGGTGAGCCCCCCGCATAATAAGGAAGAACCCAATCCCCATGATAAAAGCTCATTAAACTTGCCACTGCTTCACCATTAGGAGTGCGAATAACCTGAATTTCAACATCATCAGCAAACTCATGCACAAACTCTTGAAAGAGAGGCTTAGGAAATACAGGAGTACCAAGGTTCCTCACACTTTCGGCATACAAAGCATAAAATGTATCAACATCTTTGTCCCAACAGCATGTTAAACCAGCTTTCAGTCCCTTTCTAACGACCGCACGCTGTTTTCGTGGAATATCTAATAAGATTTCGTCCTCACCGGATTTTAACAGCTTATGGAAAGTAGCTGCGACATCTTTCTCAATAACCCATTGAGAGTTATCGTTGTGACGTGCCTTGATCGATCTATATTCCATTGACCCAGCTCTAGCTGTTTCGGTTAAGCCCCAAGCAGCGGCATCCAATTTGTTATAAACTTCATCTGTATCAGCAAGCGGGCCACCATAAACCGCAAACATACTCGAAATAGACGCATTCCCGAACAACAGGCTTTTTCGCTGTACCAGAGGAAGAACTCCAACAATCTTTCCTGCATCTTCAGCTAATAAATATGGGCACTTCTGCTTTGCCCCCTGACTTATTACTTGCTTCCAACCGGCTCGGTGACAAAAGGTTCCTTGGTGGTGCTTGAAAACATAAGTGTCCCAAGCTTCTTTATCACTTTCAGTCATTTGCCTAACAGTGATTGTCATTTATGTGTGTCTCACATAATCTGACATAAAGTCCTGAAAAACATCATCCATTCTTCCCCACTTAAAATCGCGAGCTAGTTTTTGCAGCTTAAGAGGTAATCTGGCTTGGGCTGTATAATGACGAAATCGAGAAAGCAACGGTGCGTCTTTTACATATGGCTGCTGAACATCCAACTCCCAGGGGTGCATATAAAATATACCAGGTGAACCAGCTTGCTGAGGTCCTTTTCGAAGCATATAGCGTGATAAAAGGTATGGTAACAACCGAAAGTACCCTCCCCCAGAGGCTGGAATTCTACGCAATGGCAGGTCACACACTGTCATAGGAATCTCTATTAAATGGCCATTATTTCGCGGTAAAAATGGCTTTCGCGGAGCCATTTTAGCCCCATAATGATCTGTTTTAACGGGGTATAAACTTGAGGAGTATTGAAAGCCTGCTTCCTCCAATTCCTCGTACACCCACCAGACATTTGGGGTTAATGAAAAGCTAGGAGCCCTGTAGCCTTTAACTTCAACACTTGCTGTTTGCTCAAGAAGGTCTTTCGCTTGTTTAATATCTCGGGAAAACTCTGAGCGTGACATTGTAAAAAGCCGCTGATGATCCATGCCGTGGCAAGCTAATTCATGGCCAGCATCAACGATTTCGACAATTGCTTTTGGAGAATGCTGAGCAACCCACCCCAGTGAAAAGAATGTCGCAGTAATATTAAGATCACTTAGTAAAGAAAGCAGCTCCATCGTTTGATGTTCTGCCCTGCTTTCTAAGCTATGCCACTCTGAACGAGAAAAACTGGTTTCAAATGCACCCACCTGAAACCATTCTTCAACATCAACTGTAAATGCCATCTTACCATTCACAGTAAAGTTTTCACCGTCTACTGGCTTAAAGTTCTGATTTGCAAAGAAATCAGTCGTCATCGCCCTTAGAACCACCTGCTGCTAGCTGCGCCATAATATTGGTCAGTTTCTGAAGCGTCTCATCCTGAGATTTCATCATGCCTTCCAATTTCTCTAGCCGTCCTTCCATTTCTTCAGCCTCTTTACTTTGGCCCTCAAGTGGGATGGTGGCATCATTTGCAGTTGAAGGTGGCTGCATTGTTGGCCTTGCTGAACTTGTGGTTACAACAGGTCGAGTATCACTCGACATATCTGCAACAACAGTGTTTATGACATTTTCGTCAATTGTATGAATTTCTTCCAATGAACCATACAATAACACCCTAGAACAAAGTGTATTCAATCGACGGGGAACCCCTGCACTGTGATTATAAATAGCTTCCACAGCTTCTGCAGTGAAGCATGGGTCATTATCCCAGCCAACTAACTTTAAGCGGTGTTCTATGTAATATGCGAGCTCTTCGCGCTCCATAGGCTCAAGATGGTGAGTTGCTATCACCCGCTGACGTAATTGTTCTAATTCCGGCGCTACAAAAATGCGCTCCCTAAACTCTGGTTGGCCAACGAGAAAACTTTGTATTAATGCTGTATCACCTTCCTGAAAGTTGGAAAGCATACGCATTTCTTCAAGTGCTGCATTAGATAGGTTTTGCGCTTCATCCACAACCAAAAGCGCCCGACGACCCATTTTATATTGTTCGCGCAGGTGCCTCTCTAATCTTGCCAGTAATTGACCTTTGTCTTCAGCTTGAGCATCCAAACCAAAAGCAGCAACAACACTTCGGAGTAAATCCTCAGCGCTTAGCTGTGTGCTAACAATCATGGCCGCGATAAATTCGTTTCTATCAAGCGTGTCAAACAAATGTCGAACTAAGGTGGTTTTACCTGTTCCTATATCGCCCGTAACAATGATGAAGCCTTCACCTTGGTTAAGGCCGTAAGTTAAATAGGCCATCGCTTTTTTGTGAGTGCGCGAACTATAGTAAAAACGCGGGTCGGGCGTTAACTGGAACGGTCGTCCTTGAAGATTGTAAAAGCTCTCATACATACCGGCTCAAAAAGTCCCCCGTAAATAGAACGTTAATGCGTTCTCTTCTAAATCCGCTCCAGGCTCATTGGATTGTCGTTCGGAATGACTATATCCAATTGCTGCCTTAAAGTATCGCGATAATGTTGCTGTCCAGTCAAGGTTTGCTTCAATATAATTATCTATTCGAGTTTCACCTTCAAACTGACTGCGGCGAAAACTTATTCCGCCTTCTATGCTAGAACGCTCGGTGATGTCCCTTTCAAATTGATAGGAAAGCCCCCAAGATTTTGCAGTGCCAGTACCATCGTCAAAAGTTCGCCACTCCATGTTTCCTCGCCACGCCATACGTGTCCGTTTTTGACGTAGATTAAACGCTCCAGATGCATTTTGTCTTCGAAAGTCTACATCAGAATAAGTAAAAATTGGGTCAGTTTCATCAATAGGCAAACCAGAGCCATCAGATATACCCAAGTTTTCATCAAACCGAAAGCCTTGCAAACTATCATTAGTCACAATTGTGTTTGCACTTAGGGTATCCCGATATGTGGCGTTAAAATCAAAACGTGTCGAGAAAAAATATTGCAGATTGCCGTACCAAGTTTCTCGGTTTCCCTCTTTACCTGTTGAAACTGACAAATCAAGCTTACGGCCTGGTGTCCAACGGAATCCGGCCTCCCACCCTAAGCCATCTTCTGATAATATGGCGGATTGAAAATCGTTCCTAGAATACCCTAGCTTCCCATTTATCTGGAAAAATCGATTGAACTTATAAGTGAGATCACCGCCTACATGCTCATTTCTGAAATCATTAACTTCCAAGCTGCGGGTTATTCTGGAGCTATCAGCGAAAAGTCGCCACTCAAAATTATTAAATCGATTACCTGATCCAATTGACGCTACAATTTCCTGTGAATTAGTATCGGAAAAATTGACCGGTAAAGTTTCATCGGCAAGATTATCTGCTGGCGTACGCGTAAGCCCATACCGGTAATTAACACGCCAGTCAGCAATATCTTTAAACCCACCTTTGAGAATTGCTGAGCCAGTATAATTTTGAACTAAACGACGATTACTCGTTCTGTTTGATGAATTATTTGAAATTGACCCGCGCTGATCAAGAAACTGCTGACGCATGCTAGCGCGGCCATTGATTGTAAAATGGTTTTTAATTATTTCAGCATCCAAGGTAGCAAAGCCTTTATGCCTAGTGTCGCTACTATTATCAGAAAGAAAATAATAGTGGTCAAAAGCATAATCCACGCCAGCAGTGATGCGCTTGCTTTCCCAGCGTACATTAACACCTGGCGAGAGATTAATAACCGCATCCTGTATTCTATCTTTTAAAGTAAGGAAGGAATTGTCGGTTAATGTTAACCGTGCTTCTGCTCTTGTTTCCAACCATAGGTGCTCTTGAGCGAACACGGGTACACCACTGCTAGAAACTAACAGCAACCCAAAACATAATTTTGAGATACTATATGGCCGATTGTCTGCCAATGCGCCCCTCTAGCGTCCGCCATAACCATAATAGGTGGCGAATTTCTTGTTGCTCCCGCTAAACCGTGTCTGATTCAAAAGCAGATTAATATTTTCACAAGCACTGATCATATTAAGGCTTTCCTTAATCTGTGGCTCTGTTGTTTGTTCAGCCTGAATAACAAAAACAATCTGTCCCATATAAAGGGCCATCACAGAGGCTGCCGAGCTTGCAAGAACCGGGGGTGAATCAAATAGAACTAACCGATCAGGGTAGCGGTTCGCTATTTCATCGACGATCATTTCCATACGCTCTGATGCAAGTAACTCTGTCGTTAAATTATGCTGGCGCCCCGCTGGTAAAAGAACCAGGTTAGGAACATTTGTACGAATAAGGCAGTCCCCTACTTCCAATTCACTATCAGCAACAACATCCATTAGGCCACGTCCACCAGCAACGCCAAGCCTATTCAATACTTCAGGCTTAGAAAAGTCAGCATCAATAAGGAGCACTGTTGTATCTTGCTCAGTAGCAATGGAAAGTGCCAAATTGATAGCACAAAAGCTTTTGCCTTCTCCTGGATTTGAACTGGTCACCAGTACAATGTTGCTATTTTTACTCTTTTGAGTTCCCTTGGAAAACGCATTAAGCAAAATAGAACGTTTGATAATTCGAAACTCTTCCGCCATCAAATTAGGAGGCATATCTGGCGTTATATAACCTGCATCTCGCAGGCTGTTGATGTCTATTTCTTCAACTTTTTGTTCACGCCTTCGAACTGTTTTTTTACTTCCACCAGCCTCTTCTGCAGTTTCAGTCATACCGATAGCTAGGGACTTGGGTTTATCTTCAGTATCTGTATTTGGTGTTTCAACATCTTGTTTTCTACGTGCAACAGTAGAAGGAGAACCGACCCCAATCCCGGTAAAACCAGATTTAGCATCTACATCTGCTTCTTCACCAGAATCATCAGCCTCATCCTGTGGTAAAACAGCAGGATTCATTGAGGATGGATCTCTACGCTTTTTTGCTTGTGGAACACCAATGCCACCAGCCGCGGATTCAGCGAAAGGCTGCTTTTCAGCATTTTCTGCAGCGCGCTCTACAAGAGAAACACCTTTCTTCTTTTTTTCCTGCTTTTTTGCAGCGCGTTCAATCAGATCCATGAAACTCTCAACTCTCTAACTTCATCCAACCGTCGGAGAACCGATGATGTCTAATATTATAAAACCAGCGAACACAAGGAAAAGCATAATGGTAGCCCCGGCAAACCCAAGCATTTCTATACTTCGCTGCTTTGTTTCCGCATCAGACATGGCACGCGTAACGTTCCCAAGCACAGGTAAATCAAAGTGATTCCGTAGCTGTTCAACAGTAATAACCACTGGCTTTAGTTGAGATAGAACAAGAGCCACACCAAAACCGGCAACCAAAGCACCAACCAAAACAGCGCTCATAAACAACATCCGAGGTGGCCCACTTGGACGCTGAGGCGTTACAGGAGGCTCAACCACCCTAAATGCTACAGCGCGGTCATTGCTGGAAATGCTAATGCGCACCTCATTATCTGCTTGTGTTTTCAAGAAATTGCGATGCTGACGACGTAGGGTATCATAACCACGTTTCAGTTCGCTTTCTTCAGCTTCAATTTCGGGTACCTTTTTAGCCTTTTCTTCAAGTTCTACTACTAGGTTTCGCTGTTCAATTTCTCTTTGTTCCAGTGCACTAATTTGACCCAAAATACTTATATTTTCTAGCATCAACTGCTCATAAAGGCGATTTGGTGTTTCTGTTACCAAATTAGAGTTTTTACCTGTTTCGGCTGACCCTGAAAGCTCAGCTTCTAAATCTTTCATTTGCTGTGCTTTTTCAGCGCGAACGGCAGTTAGCTGACGATTAATATTAACAATATCAGGATGCCGTTCTTTGTATCCAAGAGATTTGAGAGAATCTAACTTCTTCTCTAGGTCTGCAATACGTTCATCTAATGGGTCACGGTTACCCGGCCCAGCTTTTTCTGAAATTGGCTTTTTAATGGTGGCAGGTACGCTGTCTAACTGCCGTTGAAGCGTTTGCTGTGTTACTTTCAGTTCCGCAAACTTATTTCGTGTTTCTTTTAGGTTGGTTCGTGCTTTTTGTAGCCGAGTGATAAAGTTTACATTGCCTAAAAACTCGATATTTTCCTGCTTAAACCTTGCGTGAGCAGCCTCTGCTGCATTTAGCCTTTCGCTTAAGTCTTTCAATTCTTTTTCTAAGAAGTCAGCAGCTTTAGTAGCTTCATCACTACCGCTATCGTCCGTTCCTTCACGGAAAAATGCTAATAAATTACTTACAACCGTTTTAGCAACTTCTGCACGCTGACGATCACTCAGACGACTTTCATCTACTTCAAACTGAATTTGATAATGACCTTCATCCAAGGCAACTATTTGAATATCACGTTGCATTCTATTGATGAGGCCATCAAGCTCGCCACTATTCTGGGCTAAGCGCTCAAGATATTCAGAACGCCTGATAATAGCTTCAAGGTTCGGACGAGAAACCAACGTATTCCGAATGGCTTCAATTTTCTTGCTGCTATCTATTGTAATACCCAAATCCCCTGCGATTTGAGGTAATAAAGATTCAGTATTTACAAAGATACGGGCATTTGCCTCATAACGATAAGGCATTGTCTGAACTGCACCCCAACCAGCCAAAGCTATAAACCAAGCAGTAACCAGCATATACCAACGCTTTCGCCAAATGCCGTAAGCAAGGGCCTTAGCCTGTTGATATAATTCATGCAATCCCAGCGCTTGCGCTGCCATTTTCTTCTCCTAAACGTGCCCCCTCAGGCTCGTTTCACTCCTATAGCTTCAAACACTATACTACAGAATGCTCTCAGGTATAATCAGTACATCACCCGGCATTATTTTAACATTCTTATCAATCTCACCGTCTCGGATTAGTGAATCAATTCTAAGCCGATATTCTCTCTGCTGTCCCTCTTCAAATCGTACCAGCGTCGCTTGGTCTCCAGCAGCAAATTCTGTTAAACCACCGACATGGATCATCACGTCCAAAAGCGTCATATTAGCTCTGTACGGTATTGATTGCGGACTAGCAGCCTCACCTACCACACGAACTTGTTGGGAAAATGGCCCTACAAACCCTTGTACCATTACCGAAACAATTGGCCCATTAATAAAGTTTGCTAAGGCTTCCTCAATATCTCTCGCTAACTGTGTAGGTGTTTTACCTGTTGCAGGTAAATCATCAATCAGCGGTATACTCAAATAACCGTCAGGACGAACCGTAACAGTATTCGAAAGCTCTGGTTGCCGCCAAACAAATATGAAAAGGCTATCTTGTGGGCCAATTATATAATATGGCCCGGGCCCTTCATTTGGCGAAACAAATGGTTCAGAGGGTAACTCATCCCTAACACCATAAAACAATGAGCAGCCAGCCAGAGTTAACGTTATCAAAGCCGCCGCAAAAACGCGTACGCTAGAAGCTAAAAACTGAGACACCGCTTCAACTCTCCTAATTCTATTGCCCATTATATATACTAAATTCTTAACATATTCTGTTTATGCCAAGTAAAACCTATATGAATCAAGAACTAAACCTATATTTAAAATAATATTAAAATTTTACCAAACCAATACTAGGTATCTATGGTTGACTGTTCAGGTCTATTCTTTTTCACAGGTGTAAACTTCTTGTCTCGTTTTTGTCCTTGGAAGTCAGCCTGATCATCGTTTCTAAGTGTCCAAAAAACAATAAAGGCATTAGCAAGACAAAAAACTAAAAAGTATATTGTTTCCATTTATGTTCACCTATTCCAGACAATTGAGGCTATTTATTGGCCCTTATTTACTGAATCAGAATTTAGTTTTTGATCCCAGTTCAATGCAGACTGTATAATTTCGTGTAGATTATCATACTGTGGTTGCCATTTTAGCGTCTTTTGCACTCGGGAGATATCGGCAACAACAGATGGGGCTTCCCCTTCTCTCGCCGCCACTACATTATGAGGAACACTTATAGCAGAAACTTCCTCAAGGCATTTTACAACCTCACGCACACTATGGCCCCGACCATAGCCAAGATTTACATGCAAATTATCGTTTGTACTATTCAAGAAGGCCAAAGCTGCAAGGTGCGCCTGTGCCAAGTCATAAACATGGATATAATCTCGAACACCAGTGCCATCTGGAGTTGGCAAATCATCGCCAAAAATACTCAAAGGGCTAGCCTTCCCTGTCATGGCATCAATAGCACGACCAATTAAATGGACTGGATTTTCTAAATATTGTCCGTGGCGAAGGCTAGGGTCAGCCCCAGCAACATTAAAATACCTTAGAATACCATATTGGAGGCCCTTTGCTTTAGATACATCCTTCAGCGCACGCTCAGTAAATAGCTTTGACCAACCATACGGATTAAGCGGAAGCACATCAGTCTCTTCGGTAACCGGCCCATCGCTTGACACTTGACCATATACCGCTGCAGTTGAGGAAAAAATGAAACATTCAACAGCCGTGTTGACGGCAGCTTCAATCAAACATCTGCTACCCTCCGTGTTATTCTCATAATATTTCAAAGGGTCTGCAATTGACTCGTCAACTTTAATGGAGCCTGCAAAGTGCAACACCGATTTAACATGATGTTCTCGTAAAATTTTTTCGACAAGCGCTTGGTCTTGCACTCGCCCATGATAAAAACATGCATGCTCATGAAACGGTAACCTACGCCCTGTCGACAAATCATCAAGTACAACAACATCTATGCCCATGTCTAAAAGGCACAAAACTGTCTGACCTCCGATATAGCCAGCACCTCCTGTTACTAAAACAGGGCCTGCAATATGTTCATGAGGGTGGGAAATCACCATCTTATTCCTCACCAACGGCTTTTTTACTGGCATTGTCAGCAATTGCCTTCTCAAAGATTACTTTTTGCCCTTTGGATGTGGCTGACCAATCATAAGCCTCTGCGAAGGCTCTAGTCTCGCTTCTCTCGGGCAAATTACTCAACATATTAACAACGGCATGGCTTAGGGCTTCTGCTGTATCAGCACGAACAATTCTACCTGCCTCTGGTTTAGTCACCAAATCAGGCGCTCCCCCAACTTCTCTGCTAATTACTGGCGTTCCACATGCCATTGCCTCCAACAAAACATTGGCCCATCCTTCTCGGTCAGATGGTAATATGAGTATATCCGCACCGCTGTAAATAGCAGGCATTTCCTCAGGTTTTATCTGGCCTTCGAAAATTACCCTATCAACAATACCTAGCTCAACAGCTTTGTCTGCCAATTCTGTTCGCTGCGGTCCATCACCAACAATTACTGTTTTTAAATCAGGTATAGAAGCAGTAACACCCAGCACTAAATCAAGCCTTTTACGGGGGATAAGCCAGCCAGCAAACAACATAATAGGGCCTTGCCCCCAACGTTCCCTCGTTTGGTTTCTATTAACCTCATAAAAACGCTTCAAATCAACGCCGTTGCGCAGTGTGGTAATTTTTTGAGGATCACAACCCATCGAAATTAAATTTAACCGTAAATTATTGCTCACGGTTATAGTGTGAGCTGCCTTGCTTACTGCCTCTTTAATCATTGCTTTTGGGGTTGATATTAAAGCGATTTCTGTAACATCACTTCCACGGGCGGTTAAAACAAATGGACGGTCTATTGAAGCGCTAAGTTTCGATGCAGCAACCCCATCTGGATACAGATAGTGCGCATCGATAACGTCAATCTTTAGGCCTTGCCTGATCAGCTTCTGAACACATCTATTTACGCTCCAAAACATAAACAACGGTGTAAGCATCATCCCAATTTTAGGAATAACAAAATACCGTGGATGGTGAATAGTAAGCCCTTCACGGGTTTCCACACGGGGCGCTTGAGCGGCTCTGCCGTATTTGCCAAATAACTTTCCTTTAAAAGGAAACCAAGGAACAGGGGCAATTACAGTTGCCTGTACGTTCTCTTGCGCAATTAAATGAAGCAACCTGTTTTGGACAAATATTCCAAGTGTAGGCTCCCCTTTATGAGGAAACAGTGAAGATAAGACCAACAGATTAATAGGCAATTTTTCCATAAATATTACTATTCAACATCAGCGAACAGCAGCCCCTAACAAATCTATTTGCCTACGAGCCTCATCCGCTCCCTCAAAGTTTGGATTGAGATTGATCGCTTGCGTTAAAGTTTGAAGGGCGTCATTTTTTCTATTTTGAGCCAGATAAGCCATACCCAAATGATATTTATAGGAAGCATTCGCAGGTGATCTCCTTACAGCCTTCTCCAATGACTTTATGGCCTTAGACGTATCTCTACCAGCCTGAAGTAAAACCCAACCATGCACATCAAGTATGTAAGGGTCATCTGGTGAAATCAAAAAAGCTTGCTCAACTAACCTTATACTTTGTCTGTTATTAAGCCGTAAATAAACCGATGCTAGCTTTGCTGCTGTTTTAGCATCAGCAACACCATTGCGTAATATTTCACGGTATTGCTCCGCTGCAGCTTCAAATTGGCCCCCAGCTTCGTATCGAGTAGCAAGTTCAGTCCGGACAAACCTATCTTCAGGATGATCTGCTATATACTGAACTAAAACCTCTATTGCCGCAGGACCACGGTTTTGTGCACTTAAAGCTCTCGACAATCCTGTGGCAACACTGCCAGTTTTCTGCTTCATATAAACTGTGCGATATGCATTCTCGGCCTCAGCAAGTTGCCCAGCATGCATCAATATGTCCCCTATCACACTAGCAGAAATATCAGCAGGCCGTTTTGTCATATCCAACGCAGCTAACTGGCTCAGTGCAGGTTCTTGTTTTTTAGCCAATGCATCTGCGGCAAATAAATACCAATCAATAATTGCTTTTTCTGGTTTTTCAGTCGTTGAATGCCGTGCACGATCAAAAGACATTTTGGAACCGGTATAAAGGCCCATACTCAATAGAGCCCTGCCATGAAGTAAGTGTGCTTCACCCGAATTTGGACGAAATGCGACATGCCTAGAAAGAGGCCTTTCCGCAGCAGCAGCCTGTCCTAGGTCTAATAATAATAAACCCATGCGCTTTAAGGCTTCAGGCTTGTCAGCGCCCAACTTCGCTGTGGCCCTGGCTTGCTCTATCGCTCTTGTTGTATTTCCTGACAAGGCGAGCGCTTCTGCATAATCTCCTGACAATGCTATGGAATTGGGAATGTCTCTGATTGCCTCTTTAAAATAAAGTAACGAATCTTCGGCTTTCCCTGTTGTCAGCAAGGTTTTACCTAAAACAGCTTTAGAACGCGCATCATTTGGCAGTAATTCTAATAGCCTCTTCAGGTCAACTTCAGCATTAGCGAAATCCTTTAGCCTAAAGTAAGCAAGTCCTCGATTTCGAAGTGCCGTAAAATATTCAGGATTACGCTGAAGAGCCTCACTAAAAGCATTTACGGCACTTTCAAACTTATTTTCTTTAAATGCCAAAGTACCAAGCATATTATAGCCAAGAGCCCTTTGAGGAGCTGCATCAATAATCCTAGAAACAGTTATTCGTGCAGCGCCAATATCTGCATTCCTGATTTGCATACTGGCCATAACACCCAGTTCGCGAATTTCTGTTCCGATACCACCAGAAATACTTGAAATTATGGAAATGGCTTCATCAGTGTTTCCAGACACAAATTGTGCCATTGCCAGCTTAGATGTTGCACTTGGGGCTGTCTCAACCCCTTGGTCTTTCTGAAGATCAGTAATCCTCTGAAAAAGTACCTTACCGCTTTCAATATCACCAGCTGCCATAGATGCTGTTGCCGCCATAGACAATATTGTAACATCGGCTGTTTCTTCTGTAGTTAAAAGCGGTTGTAAAACCCGCAACGCTGCCCTAGGACGCTGCTGATTAGTATATGCCCCAGCTAGAGCCATTCTTGCTGGCTTATTATTAGGTCGTACCTTTAAAACCTGCTCAAGAGCACGAACCGCAGGTTCATTTTTACCTAACTGATAGGCCACCATGCCACGCACATATATGGCTGGCAGATAATTACTGGTTAACTGAGGAACACGCTGTAACAATAGCTCAGATTCCTCATAATCACCTCTAGTCGCTTGTATTACAGCTGTTAAATAAATTGCCATTGGCTGATTAGGGGCCACGGCATAAATTATATCTAGATAACCTTCCGCTTCATCTATTCTGTTTTGATTTATTCTGATGCTTGCCAATTCAATATTAGCCATGAGGTTGTTAGGAAACAAACGAACCGCTTCAAGAAAATGGTTTTCAGCGATCTCTGCTTCACCAAGATATCTATTAATCAGCCCTAACGTATACTGCACCATTGTATTGTTTGGGTCTTTTAGTGAGGCTTTTTGAGCTAAACTGTGCGCACCAGATAGGTTCTCATTCTTTAATGCCAGCCGTGCAAGCCCTAAGTATGGTTGAAACTTATTGTCGTTAGTTTCTATCGCCAGCAGATAATCTCTCCGAGCTTGCTCAGAATTCTGAAGGGCAAAGTTGGCATCTCCCGAAACGATATACGCATCAACTTGCTGATCTTTAGGAATACTAACGCCGCGCATTGCACTTAATGCATCCCGATACTTCCCTTGAACCAGCAAAGCCTTGGCAAACGGCACTGCTGTTGAAGCATAATCTGCACTTAACTCCCGTGCGCGTTCGATTGCAGTTGCTGCGGCAATCCCAGCCCCTAATTCAAGTTGTACACGAGAAAGCCATAAATATTTTTCAACAGCTAGGGGGCCGCGAACGTCCATCCTTGTAAGTAACTCTTTGGCTTTTTCAAATTGTCTATCATCAAAGAGTGCCTCCACTTGAGAAAAGGTCTCTAATTCAGGCTTATTCTGTGCAACAGACACATTAGACAGCATCACCACCAAGCAAATACTAAGGCTAAGCAATGACTTAAAACGGATATCTCTCATTTGTGTCTCCGACAAAATGTCGTTTGAGGAAAATGGCTACCGAACGCCAATTGGGAATAATACTACTCTAACCGTCTGCAAAATTATCAGTATATCGAGAAAGATAGAATAATTTTTAATGTAATAAAGGTCATATTCCAGCTTTCGCTTACTATCTTCAAAAGAGGCGCCGTAGGGATACTGTATCTGTGCCCATCCTGTAATGCCGGGTTTGAGGTAATGCCGCTCCTGATAAAATGGGATGTCTTTTTCAAATTGTCTGACAAAAAACGGTCGCTCGGGCCTAGGACCAACAAAACTCATGTCCCCCCTAAGAACATTCACTATTTGAGGTAGTTCATCAATTCGAGTTCGCCGTAAAAAATTACCAATCAAAGTGACTCTAGGATCAGATTCTTTTGCCCACTCGGGCTTTCCAGCCTTTTCGGCGTCTTCCTTCATGCTACGAAACTTCAGCAAGTTAAATGTTTGTCCATACAATCCAACGCGTTCTTGTTTGTAGAAAATTGCCCCCCTACTGGTGAGGCGAACCATAATGCCAGCGACCACCATAATTGGAGCCGTCAACAAAAGCATAATTGAGCTGATCAATACATCCAGAACCCTTTTAGAAAACCTCTCGAAGCCGCTACCTCCTCGAAAACCATCTGAAAATATAATCCATTCAGCCTTAACAGAATCTAGGGCAACGTAGCCACGAACTTGCTCGTAGAATGATAAGCGGTCTTTGATTTCTGTACCATTTAACTTGCATGCAATAAGGGCCTCTATGGGCAGATTGTGCATGCCATCATCCGCGATCAACACCATTTCGGCTTCCATATCATTGGTCAACGAGCCAAACATACTCATATCTTCCAACACAATAGAATCGTCTATTCGATGCGGTTGACCCGGAATTTGTACAACACCAACAATATTTAGCCCCGCTTCGGTTGCTTTTTCCGCATATTCTTTTAGTTCCTCTGCCTCTTTGCCTGCTCCTAAAATAACAACTCTACGGCTTAGGAATTTAGTGTCAGCGAATAATAAAAAGAAACCATGAATTATCAGCACAATGGCACTAGAGAAAACCATCGATAAAACAAGGATTGAACGCCACAAGGGCAACATTGGTAATAGATATAAAAAAGCTGATAAAGCAAGACTTGATGCCAAAATGGCCACAAGTAAACGTACTATGAACACACGGAAATCACGAATAGAATCTGACTGATACCCCCCCACGCCAAGCAGGATAGGCACCGTAATCACCGGCACCAAAATCTTGGCCAGTAAAGTCTGTATATCCGTACTAATATCTAGGCCAAGCCATGCATAACGTGCCCATTCAGCCAAAAATGTACAGGCTAAAATCGCTATAAAATCGGTTATAGCGAGCGTTATTTTTACTGGAGAAACATAATGGCGAAAAATTCGAACCATATAAATTTGTTTCCTTTAGTGCACCCCCATGCGCACTTTAACCTAAAACCCTCACGCTCGAAGCGCAAGTCCTTGATTATTATTGCCTTTTATCTACGTGCATTATGTAGTGCGTACCGTATCAATTGCAGCCTTAAAAACTGAAACAGACAATGCTGTACCACAACCTGATCCTGCATCAATATATGTCCCAACAATTGGTTGAATACCCAATGCAGAAGCAGCTTGTTCCTGTAATCTGTTATGGCAAGAAGCTAATCGAATATGATCGGTAACAGACACATTAATAGCCTTTAAAACCGCGAAAGCAGACATTGCTGCCCAGCCGTCAATGCTAACAGGCAAGTTTTTACTTCTTGCGGCAATGAAGGCACCAAGACAACCAGCCACTTCGCGCCCACCCAAAAGCCTTAATGCTTCAAGAGGCTTTACCCTTGCGTTAGAATGTTCTTCAAAAACATCAATGGCGACATCATTAATATCGTCACAACCATGCAAAGATCTCAACCAATCAGCACCAAGTTCCGGATCACAGGATGCTATAAGAGCGAGCTTTCCAGGAACATTTCCAGGTGCGATATCACTTACACCCAGCAAATCACCTCCGGCTGCTGCTGCTTCCATACCGAAAGCCACAGCTCTAGTACAATCAATCTCGGTCCAGCTATCTCCAACTTGGTGTGGAATTTCAGGAGCCATTTCCAAAACACGTAACCCGATACCATGATCCACGCAAAACCGATTAACAGGAGCCATGCCTTTAGCTGCTGCTCCAATAAAGTCTGAAACCTCTTTTGGATCAGCCCCCCCAGTATAACTTGATGCAAAAACACATATATGCGCTTCAGAAACTTTGGGAGCTTCCTGCTTTTGGCATTTTGAAAGCCAACCGTATATATCGCCAAGCCCGGCGTTAGTAGATAGTCCTGATGCAGTCAATCTTTGTTTAACATCACAGGCTAATGGCACTTGCCCCAAAAGCTGCTCATTAATAACACGAAGAACATCTTCAAATGGATCGTTTGTTAACATGTTCTTCAACCTCATATACTACACTATATTTCAGATATTTTGTTTATATTGAATATAAACAATGGCGATTAAGCCAAAACTATTTTGTGCTATCTAATCGCCAAATAAAGTTGGGGCTAGCATTATTTTTGTAATGCGCCTAAAATACTATGTTGTCTATTAATAGATGCAGGAGTAAAAAGACCAATGTTTTCAAGTAATAAGTCGCTTGTCATTGCTACCTTATTAACAGGAACTGCTGTTGCTTCTGGCACGCTCTTTTATGGTATCATCACCAAGGAACATGAAGAGCTAATTATTCTTGATGACACATTACCGCCCGTTTTAGGCAATGGTTTACTCCCTCCTCCTGCAACATATATAATGACAACGCCGCCGCCAACTGACATCCCCGGTATCCGTAGGTTAAAAATTTCTCGGCCATCGATAACTGGTGCGGGGACTGATGCCGGACAAACAGACGAGGCCTTTTACCTTACAGGAACGCGCAGTGCGGAATTAATTCGCACTCCTGTTGAAGCTCGTATTGAAACTTTCCCATCAGTATCCCTTGAAGAAGCTGCAGAAGGTGCTTTAGCTGTCGATGAATGGGGCTTTCAAGTTGTCCAGTCATACTTAAACCAAGCTTTAGGGGACGACCAAGCCCTTAAAGAACGTATGACGGCCCTCCTCGAAAAAATTGAATCTATGGCAGGCGATTACGACCTTGGTACTATTACTGATGCCGCTAACCTAATAATTGAAGCTGGAGCCAGAGCACACTGGACAGCATTTATGTCGCCCTTTGTACTGGACAAATCATTCAAACTTAAAGAAGGCGCTATCGGCTGGGACTTTGGTCCATCTGACATGAAGCCCTATGACAAATTTACTCGTGTCAGTGCCGACAGTGAGATGCTTCAGGGGAAAAACAAGAACGACGAAGGAAGTAGTAATGGTGCCTCAATCTTGCGTAATGGTGTGCGTAACGCAGATCAATTCGTAGCAACAGGCCTTAAAAATGGGATGTACCGTGTTGTTATCCTAACTGCCCCACGCTCTAACGGAACTTCACCTTTATACCCCTTTGGTGTTGATGTGAAACGTAATGGCGGCAAGGTTAACATGGTTGATACACGCGCAACCGATGATTTAGTGCCGGTAATGCGCCTAGCTACAACTGGCCCAGGACGCTTATCTGAAGCCGGCACAGCAAAAGAAGCAACAACGGAGGATGCATTTGATAAATCCTCAGGTGATACATCAGACGCCTCTCCTTTCAATATGCATTATGCAATTGGGCCAACAGCCCCCATAAACATTGCAAGCGATTCATTACTTGCCGTTAACAGGAATGAGGCAGGCCTTGGCCTGCAGTCGATGCGATTAATTGAGCCTCTAGCCAAGGCTGGAGATTTTGCACCTTTCTTCCAAGCAAGAGGCTCAGGAGGAAGCAGTATACCTGAAACTGGGCACATGCTGGTGACACGGGCGGAAGTTGTTGATGGAACACTGCGCATTAGTTTTCGGCAATTGGGCGGGCAGGATACATATGTGACTGCGGTCATTATTTATCCGGAACCTGAATTAGACATTACCACGGAACTTCAGGAAGAAATTGTTGAGTTTCTAGAGAAAATAGCACCCGCTGCTGGCGCTGATTTACCGCAGTCAGCAACAGAAATATTAGCTTCTGACCTACCCGTTGTTAACGTGGAAGTCGTGTTCGCTGATGCTTCAACCGGTCTCCCCTCAGAGGAAGCTGCCGCAGCTACTCCAGAGCCAACGATAGCCGAAGTAGTGACGACAGAAGAACCTGAGCCTGAGCCGGAGCCTGAGCCAGTTGACGAGGTTGCAACTGATGCTGAAGAATTAGAGCCTGAGCCAGAGCCAGAGCCAGAACCTGAGCCGGAACCAGAACCTGAGCCAGAACCAGAACCTGAGCCGGAACCAGAACCTGAGCCGGAACCAGAACCTGAGCCGGAACCAGAACCTGAGCCAGAACCAGAACCTGAGCCAGAACCTGAGCCGGAACCTGAGCCGGAACCAGAACCTGAGCCAGAACCAGAACCTGAGCCGGAACCAGAACCTGAGCCGGAACCAGAACCAGAACCAGAACCAGAACCCAAGGAGCTAATTCTTGATGCGGGTGGTGGCGATGACGAAATTTATGAACCAGTTTTACTAGGTGAAGACTTTTTACTTGATGGCTGCGGGTCTACATTTGAAACAGAACTTGTTTGCTCACTTACAGATACATCTGACTTTGAGATTGTCTGGATTTTGAATGGTGAAGAAATTGGAACAGGCCAACAATTATTAGTACAAACTGGTGCGGGAACAAGTTTTGAAACCGCTGGTGGTGTCTCGGTATCAACCGAAGTTCGTTATGATGGCCGTTTATTGAATAATGGCGAAATTATCAATGTACTGACAGGTGGCTCACTCTTCTTGCCTGGTGACATCATCTTAACGAGCCTTGATACTGCTTTTATCAATATCTACACGGTGCCAGAGCCCGAAGCCTTCTTCTTGCTCGCACCAGGATTAGTTTATTTAGCTCGCCGTGAGAGGCGCCGTAAAAAAAGCAAAAACAAAGTGTGATTAATTTTGCACTAAAAAAGGGCAGGAAATATTTCCTGCCCTTTTTTTATATCTACTATGATGATTTCACGGTATGTGCGTTACCGGAAAACCTACATACCGTATTCATCAACACCGCTAGCCAGTAACCGAGCTAAACCAAGAACTTTCTTTCGAATTCTAGGATCGGCAATTCTGTAATAAGCTTCAACAAGCTCTTGTGTTTCCTGGCGATCAAAAGCATCGCCATCAAGCGAGCCCATCGCATCGCTATAACCAGGAAGCTTAGTTTCTGCTCCTTCAAAGAAATAAGCTACAGGAACATCTAAAGTTGTGGACATACGGAACAAGCGACTAGAGCCGATCCGATTAGTTCCACGTTCGTATTTTTGTACTTGTTGAAAAGTTACACCTAGCTCTTTACCGAGTTGTGTCTGGGATAACCCTAACATCTTACGGCGAGCACGCACCCTTTGACCCACATGTACGTCTACGGGATCAGGACTTTTAATCATGTTAATCTCTCTCCGGTGATTGGCTTCACTATTATATGCTCTCGACGGCCCCACGCCTAGGCTATAGTCCTATTATACCCTCTATGCCAAGTTCATTTTTTCAGCTATTTTTAAAGAAGTTGGATTTCTATAACGATATCAAACACTAATATTGAACTATAAGTATCTTTAAGCAAGCGACAATACCACTCAACTTATCCGAATATTTACCCGGAAAAGGTGCTAAGTTTCAATTTTTGGCCGAATCACCTGTATTTAGTTCAACGACTTGCTACAGAGCTCTCGAACGTCATCACTAAGCTCTTCTTCCTCTAAGATCCGCTTCAAAGCTAACTTCATCTTAAGTTGTGCATCTGAAGGTAACCGCAACCAGCGGCCTAGAGGAGCAACCAACCTCGCCGCTGTTTGAGGATTAACCTTGTCAACTGTTACAATAGTTTCCGCCAGAAAACGATACCCTTCACCTCCGGGGGTGTGAAAGCCTGCCTGATTAAGCATTGCAAACGTTGACACTAAAGATCTAAGTCTATTAGGGTTTTGATAAGAAAACGCAGAATAATC
>Ga0316207_10001046_pt1 | contig 37137 bp, 30 predicted proteins | sample 6weekpyrite_MG_FD_204943 | JGI IMG/M metagenome (GOLD analysis project Ga0316207, IMG submission 204943) | Microbial mat bacterial communities from mineral coupon in-situ incubated in ocean water Damariscotta River, Maine, United States -... | ecosystem: Environmental > Aquatic > Marine >... | reverse complement strand
AAGCCCAAGCGTAGAACATATTTAGATGTTCAGATTGTGCAAGAAATTCTGAATTATACTGTAAGAATTCGACGATAGTCTTTGACTGATTCTTTCTACTGAGAGCACGAATCAGTCGTTCCGCGTCAGGAAGTGAACGAGTTTGTTCAAATAGCTGTCTGCCAAATTCGCAAATATCGTCCCAGCATTGATGCTCCTCCAGCTCGGCAACCAGATTGATCAGATCTCCCAAATCACCTGTAGACTCGTACTGCTCTTTGCGAGAAGCGACTGGGTCACTTCCTCTAGCCTCAGAAATGATACGTCGAAGGTTATTTTCTTCTTCGGTAGAAACTCCCTGCTCAAGAAGACAACCCAACACCTCATTAGCTCTATCGGTGAGACCCGCCTGAGAATACAGCTCAACTTGCCTAAACCTCATAAGCCTGAGATCAACATGAGAAGAAAGCTGTTCTTGATGGCGAAAGATATAGTCGGCAGCTTCTCCAGCAGAAGGCTTGGTAAAAGCAATGGCAAACCTGGCGACCGCTGCCTCTACCGTCATACCGCCATTTATTGCTATGTTCCGATCAATTTCACGCTCAACTGCGGCGATGTCCAAATCAATAGAAAAACTAAGAGCGAGGGGAACACAGCCTAACGCGGTACTTATATCGCGAAGTTTATCTTCAAGCCTGCTTTTCCCATACTGACTCTGAGTTGGGTCGCGTAACTCAAGCCATAGCGCAAACTCATCATCCAAACTTGCCGCACGAGGACAATCTAAATCGCTAGCAACTTGCGCAGCCAGAAGAAACCGATCATGCGCCGCACGACGCCTCTCCATCGACACCGCATCAGATGCCAGCCGAAACCCGTTTGATTCAAGAGGTACTTGCGATAACAATACCCCCCGGAAGTCCAACGGTGCAGTAGTCGCCAATATTGCTACTGCTGACAGTCGAAGCAGAACCGGTGCTTTCTCAAAATCACTTTCAGATAGACTATCTACTGACTGGATAGCATCATCCCAGCGACCTAACTGAAGCTGGCTGGAGAGTATGACGCTCTTTCCATCGGAATCGAGGCTATTGATCGTGTATCCCGCGTCTGACATCCACTGAATAGCAGCTTCAGCGCCATCATAATGCGCAACTGTCATCAAACTGGCCGTCCGTGATTCAGCAGAATCAATAGCACTCAGAATCTGAAATGCTGAAGATTTCTCCCCGTTTTGAGAAAGTACAAAAGCATCAGCAATGCTAACCTCTGCGCCAGTTCCAAGGCTTTTGGCTGTTTTCAAATACTCTTCAGCATCATCAATATGTTCTGAACGCGATAGGAACCGAGCACACCACGCCAACCCACAACTTCTGACGTGAGCCGAGCCAACAGCCAGATCGCCATCGAAAAGCCGTTTACCCAGTCTCAGTGATGCGCCGACCGGATCAAACTCGGTGAAAAACCGTGTTATCCGAATGACCGCAACCAGTTCCTCAATTTTTTCATCAACAAGTTCTGTCGGAATATTCTCTTGCAGAATAATGCTGACATTTCCATCTGCGATAATGTTTGTAGAGTCATCACCTGCAGAAATAGACTGGTGATCCTTATTCCACATCATTGTTATTGGTTCGCTTATCAATAGTGACTTTGACGTCTCCACCAGACTGAATATTGGTTGAACCATCGCCTGCTTGGATTGATTGAGTTGCTGCGGCCTGCCTTTTCTTAAAAAAGAATTGACAGATTAATGTAATGACTACTATCCCAACACCTGAGAACAACCACTCTTTGTTATCTATTAAAAAGGTCACAATTACGTCCAACTTCGCTCTCCTTGAATATTCCCCAAAACTGATTCTGCTATAGCTTTAATCACTTGGGCAGTCTGTAAGCTATCAATCCTGGCTCCATGAACACCATCCAAACCGGCCCTAAAATCCTCAACCCCAAGCTCCTTCGTTAACAAATCCAGTGAAGGGCCTCTGTGACTGCACGGCAAGCCATTGACTTGCGCCCAGGGAATGGCCGCTTTTTGGCTACAGAATACGCCTTTGACGGGCGGCATAGTTAAATCGTATCGTTCTACATGATCCAACAGAATGGGCCAATCGAAACTGGCGTTGTGGATGACGACAAGTTGATCCGTTAGGTATTCAGCGATCTGCTTCCACTGAGACTCGAAGGGTTCAAATGCGGCAGCTTGTTGGTTGGAAATACCGTGTATAGACTGCGCTTCTGCAGATATTGGCTTTTGTGGCCGAATTTTAAACTCCGTGGATTCTACGATTGTTTGGTTTCCGGCGACTGTTAAACCCAGTGTAATGATATCGGGTAGACCGTTCTCATCGGGTAGCCCGGTCGTTTCGGTATCGAGAACGATGTAGTTGTCGGGGAGTTGAGTAAATACCCACAGCAGTTCGTTGTGCATGGCCGCTCTCTCCTATTAAAGGCTCCTATCGCTCCCATCCAGGGATTCAACTTTAACAATCGCCCCCTGATCATAGTGGTAACGCAGGTAGCGCCAATGGATTACATCTGATAATGCTCGGGGACGCATCACGCCGTAGCATTCGCCTTGTGCCCTGACACTTTGGTAATGAACACCGTAGCTTTTGGCATCACGTAACGTATAACCGAGCTGTTGTGCTTCTCCGTAGTCATCGGGATGATATATGCGTTGACCGGTCAGTTGTCGCACGTCGTGGAGCGATGTGGTCAATTGCGCTCGCAAAACCCGCATGTCCTGGGTGGTTTGTTCGATTCTCGATTCCCTGAGAAACCGGGCGCGGTGAAAAGAAGATTCAGCAATGGCAACCGATTCATCAGCCGCGCAGTAGTAGATACCGAAATCTCGATTGAAACGGCCACCGCGACCATCGACTGGAGGGTGAGTGAAGGCGGCCATAATCCAGGAAGCACCATCACCGTAGACGCGGTCTTCCGGTGGCACCAATCGGATATCACCCACCTCATCACGTAACCTGGGATTGGTTAGGGACTCCACCGCATAGAGCACATCCCAATCTTCTGGGTTGGATACACGTTCAAATAGATCAACCTGGGGATAACGAGAAAGAATGATCCGATAGACCGGCTCATTCACCTCGCTCATGGGCAGATCGTCAACAGCAATCACCAGCCGCCCCGCTCCGCGTCAAGAAAGTCCCTGACCACCGCCAGATCAATCACCTGGCCAGCAAGGAGTCGATCCAAAGGTGCAGTGCCATTGAATAGCGGATTGTCGTTGGGAGTCGCTAACCACTGATCGGACAGCATCTGATCAGACAACAGGATTTGCAGGGATTTATAGATACCGAGGATATAGCTGGTTCTTTCCAGGATATCCCGAGTCAGCTTGGCCTTCTCTGGCTGGTTTTTCCAGTTATACAGGGTTTTTTCGTTACTAAGTCCCAGCAAGGTCATTTGCTGGGCACCGGTTAACTGCCACCGGCTAAAAATGTTAAAAATCGCCGGTAGCAGTGAGCGGGTTACACTGGAACCGCGTTGCAGTAATTGTTCAGCTTGAGCAGCCATAAGCACCTCCACCACTGTATTAGTACAGCATACAAATACAGTCTAGCTGACCGTATTGTTACAGTCAAACCAAGAAGCTACAACAACCAAGCCTGAGTACAGGTTTTATATTCCTAACCACCTTCGCGCTTTATTCTGCAAAAGTGTGCGGCCTGAAACAGGATCTTAGTGCTCTTTGACAGCCCTAATACCATGATTCTTTAGGGCTCCTTTTTCGTTAAAAAATTATTTAATATCAGATAGTTAGATATTTTCAATACCATGAACCATTGAAAACACTACTCATGGTACTGAAGCTTGACCTTAACTAGGTCTCAGGCAATACCATGAAAAATACCATTGATAATGCAGAATACCCCGTTAACAAGATTTATTTTTTACTTATATTTCAACAGGTTAAAAATTCTGCCTACTCCCACTCAATGGTTGCAGGCGGTTTTGATGAAATATCATAAGCCACGCGGGAAATACCCGAAATCTCATTAATAATTCGATTCGATACCCGTTCAAGAAAATCATAGGGTAAATGCGCCCAGCGTGCAGTCATAAAATCAATCGTCTCAACGGCACGCAAGGTCACGACATATTCGTAACGACGCGCATCACCGACAACTCCGACGGACTTCACCGGTAAAAAGACGGCAAAGGCCTGACTGGTTTTATGATACAGGTCCGCCTGGTATAACTCTTCGATGAAAATCGCATCCGCTTCGCGCAGAATATCGGCATACTCTCTTTTCACTTCGCCCAGAATACGCACACCTAAACCCGGCCCCGGAAACGGGTGCCGGTACACCATGTCGTAGGGTAAACCCAGCTCCAGGCCAATTTTGCGCACCTCGTCTTTGAACAGCTCTCTCAAGGGTTCGACCAGGCCCAGTTTCATTTCGTCTGGCAAACCACCGACATTATGGTGTGATTTGATGACGTGCGCCTTGCCGGTTTTGGCAGCCGCAGACTCAATCACGTCAGGATAAATAGTGCCTTGCGCCAACCACTGGACATTGTCAATTTTAGCCGACTCCTGATCAAACACTTCGATAAAGGAGTTGCCGATTATTTTGCGCTTCGTTTCAGGGTCAGCTACGCCTTCAAGTCGAGACAGAAACAAGTCCTGGGCATCTGCTCGAATAACTTTTACCCCCATATTGTCGGCAAACATTTTCATTACCTGGTCGCCTTCATTCAGCCGTAATAGCCCGTTGTCGACAAAAACACAGGTCAATTGCTCGCCAATCGCACGGTGCAATAATGCTGCAACCACAGACGAATCGACCCCGCCAGACAGACCCAACAACACGTGATCGCTACCGACTTGCTCGCGAATACTGAGGATTGCATCTTCAACAATCTGCGCCGGCGTCCACAAGGCATCACACTGTGCAATATTCAGCACGAAGTGCTCCAGAATCCGTTGCCCCTGCAAGGTATGGGTCACTTCGGGGTGAAACTGTACTCCGTAAAAATGCTTTTGCTCGCAGTACATTCCCGCAATCGCGCAAGAATCTGTTGACGCCATGAGTTCAAACCCTTCTGGCATCTCGACCACTTTGTCGCCGTGACTCATCCAGACATCGAGCAAGGCACCACCCGAGTCATCGACGTGGTCTTTGATATCCGCCAGTAACATCGAGTCACCGAGAGTATTCACCTGCGCGTAACCGAATTCTCTTAGATTGGAGGGTTCAACCTTGCCACCAAGCTGTTCTGCCATTGTCTGCATGCCGTAGCAGATTCCCAACACAGGAATACCCAGGTTAAATACACTCTCGGGTGCACGCGGCGTATTAGCCCCAGTGACAGACTCCGGCCCACCAGCCAGCACAATCGCTTTGGGTTGATAGTCCTTAATCTCGTTATCTGACATATCATAAGCGCGAATTTCGCAAAACACGCCAATTTCCCGGATGCGACGTGCGATCAATTGGGTGTATTGAGACCCAAAATCAAGTATTAGAATTCGATGCGCATGGATATTTTGAGTCATTTGCTTTGCAGCTACTTTTTCGTCAGTCATTGAAACGGTTAAAACCTCTTAAAACACAAAACGGGGTATCCCAAAGAGCTTACCCCGTCACAAAATTCATTGTACTGTGGTGAACGACTTAACCGACTCGATAGTTCGGTGCTTCTTTGGTGATCGTCACATCATGCACATGACTTTCCTTCATGCCCGCCGCAGTGATCTTGATGAATTTGGGTTTACTGCGCATCTCTTCAATATCTGCGCTGCCGGTATAACCCATACTGGATCGCAGTCCGCCCATCAGTTGATGAATAATGGCTGTCATTGGGCCTTTGCAGGCAACTCGCCCTTCGATGCCTTCCGGCACCAGTTTATCTACACCCGACTTAATATCCTGGAAATAGCGGTCACTGGAGCCCTGAGACTGTCCCATTGCACCCAGTGAGCCCATACCACGGTACGCTTTGTAGCTTCGGCCCTGAAATAATTCAATTTCACCCGGCGCTTCATCGGTGCCTGCCAGCAAGCTGCCGATCATAATGCTGTTTGCGCCGGCGGCGATGGCTTTGGCAATATCGCCCGAAAAGCGAATTCCGCCATCAGCAATAACGGGCACATCTCGATCCTTCAATGCGCCTGCAACATTCGCGACCGCTGTAATCTGCGGCACACCAATACCGGCAACAATCCGGGTGGTACAAATAGAGCCTGGCCCAATACCAACCTTAACCGCATCGGCTCCTGCTTCTGCAAGCGCGATGGCGGCCTCGGCAGTCGCAATATTGCCACCTATCACCTGTACCTCAGGATAAGTCTCTTTTACCCAGCGAACGCGATCGATCACGCCTTGTGAATGACCGTGCGCGGTATCGACAACGATCACATCGACACCCGCTTTAACCAACGCGTTAATCCGCTCTTCAGTGCCTTCACCCGTGCCGACTGCAGCGCCAACCCGTAACTGCCCATATTCATCTTTACAGGCGTTGGGGAAATCTTGAGATTTCTGGATATCTTTAACCGTGACCAGCCCGGACAGCTCAAAACTGTCGTTGACCACTAAAACCTTTTCAATTCGATGTCGGTGCAACAAGTCTTTGATCGCCTCGCTGGTTTCACCTTCTTTAACGGTGACCAACTTGTCTTTCGGCGTCATAATATCTGAAACGAGCGTATCCAAACGACTCTCAAATCGGATATCACGCCCGGTCACGATGCCAACCAGATCTTTGCCATCCACGACCGGCAGACCGGAAATACGATTTGCTGCGGTAATTTCGAGCACTTCTCGAACAGAGGTATTGGGGCTCACCGTAATCGGGTCTTTCACGACACCGCTTTCGAACTTTTTCACCGCTTTTACCGTCGCCGCCTGTTCTTCGGCCGTCATATTTTTATGAACAATACCAATACCGCCTTCTTGCGCCATGGCGATCGCCAACGACGCCTCTGTCACCGTATCCATCGCGGCAGAGACTAAAGGGGTGTTCAGGTTGATATGACGCGTCAGGCGTGTTTTTAGCGAGACTTCGTTAGGGAGAATTTCCGAATAACCGGGAATCAGCAAAACGTCGTCAAACGTCAATGCTTCTTGTGCGATCCGCAACATAGATATAACCTTTGCCATGCCGAGATAAAGCGAGCGATTATATAGCTTTATGGCCACCTCGTAAAACCATTATTTTAGCTGTATTCATTGCAAGCAAGTCCCTGCAGTTACATGCCTCCTGCTCGGGTATCCACAAAAGAGGAGAGCGGATAACCTGTTAAAACCGTCTCAGCATTTTTTGTTTTTGACGATTCCACATCACTGACCAAGAGTTGCAATTGCTGTTCAAAGACGGCCATCCCCTGAATTCTGCCAAAGACGCTGACAGGAAGTTCGGCGCCTTTGAATTGCCCGTTACTGTCAAGATAAAAAGCATCAAGACGGTATTCATAGTTACGCCCACCGCCAAACGAAAAGTCAAACGATTTATCGTGCACCCGGGGAACAATAAACTCCTGAATGCCATCGTTGTTCAGATCAACACTCAACGGTGCAATCTCAAAGGAAGCCGTTTCATGCAAGGTATCCAGAAGGTCCGGGTCGAGCTCATACAATACCGAAACCAGGCTTCCACCGTATCCCGCTTTACGTCTTAACTTTACGTCATCCCCCGAGCCAATGAGTAACTGGCCATCACTAATCGTAATTGATTCAAAAACAGGCTCATTATCAAGCCGGTCACCGTCCAGGTCCTCGATCGCGCTACCCGTCACGGCAAAGCCTCGAGGCAGGTCAAACGTCAAGGCCTGGTATAGAATTCGATCAGCACTGAGTTGTACCCGTTTAATGCTTTTTCCAAAAAAGTTGCTGTTTGAATAACTCTGGGCAAGCAACACTTCTTTGCGATCGTCTTTATTCAAATCAAAGGCGCTCAATAAATACGGTATATTTCGACGCTCAACAGTTAATTTACCTTGATCGAAACTTAAGATATAACTTTCAAGCAACACCTCTTGATAAGACAACTGCTTGTCTTTCCAGACGCTAACAACCGCTTTGGGCGAGGCACCTGAATCGGGTGCCCACCAACTTACACTGATGACGGTGCCCGGAAATGCGTTTTCCAAAGTCGCAACCGCATTGATGCCATTTGCGATCGAATAAACGCCGAGTGATGTGCCGTCTGACGCTAACATGTATTCTTTATTCTTGTATTCGATAAAATCTGAGGCGACGATACGCTGCTTGACTGAACCCAAACGCTTGCCGACACTATCTAAGGTCTGATTCGCCAAGACAGATTTCACAGAAGACTTGATACCCTGAGCGTGCTCTGTCGCGATAGCCCCTGCCGCGAACGAATAACGGGAAATCAATTGCTGGTCACGATCTCTAACGCTGATGGCGTTTCCATCGGCAAGCAAAAACAAATCCGCTTGTTGTTTAGTCTTTGTTGAATAGGCTTTAGTGTTTGCCGCCGTTTTGTCGACAATGTAGTTTAACCAAATCAGGTTAGGCAAAGCGTTTCGAAGCTCAATGAATGCACTTTCGTTGTGGCCAGTTGTGTCAATGAATGCCACCTTTAAATTGTGATTCTTAATTACGGTGTCGCCGGCACTTATTTCACGATCCGTTTCAACGGCACGAATCAAGGCAAAATCTTTCTTTGCTTGCATGACACGATAAATGCCTATTTTTTTGTCCACGGTTAACGGCTTTTCATGATCTCCCATCCCCGGAATGATCTGCTCTTCAGTCAAGACAAAGAGCTCCCCAACGTTGATATTACGTTCGTCACCCATATTGAGGTACGCAATACCGTCGTCAACATGCACAACCTCCGCCTCTTTTTCACCCAAGTCTCTCAATAGTGCTGCGTAACGATGCGTGTCGGCGTAAAGCGGATAACTCTGACTCAAAAACAAAATTAAGGTGGATAGAGCAGCCAGGATGAAACGACGATAAAGCAGAAAATGAAGCACAATAGGTTTCCTGAAGAGTTTGTGATTTCGTGAACGAATGGATGCACCGAAATAATATTTTGAGAGAATTGAAAAGGGCCTCAAGAAAGGCCCTTTTCTGCTGCCGTTAAACATGGCAGATTTTTTTGTTACTCATTTCCAGTCACTTATTAGAACTTGTAACGCAGTCTTGCGGTTGACCTGATAATGTCGTTATCGGCATTACCATCACGCTTCACATCATAAAAGTCCATTGCGTCGTCTGAAACGAGATAGCCTACGTTCAGGGCAAGCTCCATGGTAGGGTAGAGTTTATACTTGGCATAGGCATCAAATTCAATACCCACATCCGTTGACGAACGCCCCACGCCGTTATCATCGGTGTACTTAACATCTTCTGCTGTCAAAAAGTGAATGGCGGCACCACCCATAGTGAGCTTGGACGAACATTTGTGGTCGATGCCAAAGCGATTCATGATGATCCCTTTGTCCAGTAGGTAAGATCGCTCCGAATAGGCCTGGTCGTCAGTATAACCGCCTTCGAAAAATGCGATACTTTCAGTACGGTCAACGTCGGTCGCCAGAAATGCATCCATATCGCCATCGTTAGGGTTATCATCACCCGAGGCATACCAAAGCGTGTAGCTGTACTTGGTGTTGCCTTGTTCAAGCCCTAAAGACAGGTTCACGAAATAGGCGCTCATATCAAAATTATTCATACTTGAAGTACTATTTGTGCTGCCCATTCCGACTTCAGTGGAAATATAATCCGCATTGTCGACGCTACCGTTTTGATAAATTACATCCCAGTTCACAAACGCCGTGCCAGAATCGAGTGGCATACTGTGTGAACCCTCAAGCCCTATCGACAGAATCTCAAAGTCAATATCACCAAAGTATTTGAGCTCATAGCCCGCCGAGGTAACATCACCATAGGCCGTAGGATCAGAAACATCTGCATCACTGGTCTGGTAGAGCACGAAAGCACCCAGTTTGGTATTTTCGATACTGCTGTTGTCTATACGAAATGAATAACCATCGACCGCTTCTTTATTATCAGACTCAACGGTATTTCGACGCTCTTTACCGCGCATCCACGCCGCCGAATAGCGCATATCTTCGGCCAACGGGCCAGACAAAGTAATACCGGTTGCCGTTTCGTTCCATAAAAAGCCGTTAATCTTGTAGGGCTGTAAACCAACGCGAACAGAGTGTGCATCATTGGAGGGTAATTTGAGTTCAGTGTAGGCCCATCGTGTCTCGACGTTTGCGCCATCACCCGAGAAACTACCACCCTGAGATCTGCCTGTACCAGACCGGCCAAACCTGACGCCACCGATTTCCACCGCATAGACCGCTTTTGCGCCACCATCGTCTGTCGATGCGCTGCTCCATAAACGATATTTTATTTCACCGTAGCTATCTTCAACCGAAGCCTTACCTGAGGGCGTGTTGCCACCCAGTTTTGCTCCCCCTGCCGGGTTATCATAGGTATAGAAATTATTCTGATTGGTATAGACTTGAAAACGATTATTAAAATCGCCATGAAAATCAAATTTGGCTGCATTCACACCACTTGCAGCGGCCACCGTTGCGATAAATAAAGCGGATCTTTTAAACATTTATTAACTCCTAAAGCGATTTATATTTTTAATTTCCGTTAGCGAGTAAGGCAAAGCCTGGTTTTGGATAGCCGTTACCCTATTCCGGCCGATATACCTCCAATATTCCTACAAGCACCTCCAGATACCTACAACGTAGTAGTACGTCACACGTTTGATACTAGCACCGATTTATCAAACCGTCGATATATACGATGGTCGCATTGCTAATGTGTAATGAGGCTGTTACGACTGCGTTTTTTGTGCCTGGCTGAGATCTCAAAATACCGCTCAACGTAAGTCGAACCACCACCAAAACCATGGCCCAACACGAAGAGCTGCGCGCTTTAGACTGCGTTTCCCCGTCGACCACCGTGTTGTTGCGACAACAAACAAACGCCTCTATTTAGATTACATTTTGGTAAGAATAGAATCAGCACTGCGCCGCCCAACTTTAAGCTAAATTTACGGGCATGAATCAATTAATTGGGCCACTCGCATCGCCGAAGCAATCGCCCCTTCATGTAAGCCGTCCCCCAAATACGCACCGGCGTGATACGTATTATTCTCACCATTGTTGCTGATCACTTCATCTCGATACCGATAGGCTGAGACCGTATAGAGCGGAGTATGATGCGATTGCCTGTGAAGGATTTGAGCTTCGTCGATTAAAGACGCCAACTTAAACGCCAAATTGTATTGCGTTGGTGAATTCACACCACAGATTTTGTTCAAGGCGGCATTGTACCCCCACCCCGTCTCCGTCTGAAAAAAATCGAATTCAGAATAAGCGTCGATGCCGTAGCGAGCGTATAAAGAGGTATCTGTATGCAAGACCGTTGTCACCTGGTTCGCTTGCCAAGGCTGAAAACGCTTGATCTCTTCGTGGCTTGGGTCAGAGAGTAATACCAGCACTTGATCGGGAGGGGTGGCAAACACCAGTTTATCGAACCGATGCGTGCGGTCACCCTTAAGCGCGACATTAACACCGTTTGAATTTCTGCGAATACCGACAATTTCGCTATTCAAAATCACGTCGCCATTGAGTTGCTCTAGTATCTTTTCGATGTAAGAAAAAGTCCCTCCTTTGATCCGAAACCACCCCGCCCACATGTACTTTCTCAGAACGGGTATCACCAGTTCAGCTGGCATCTCATTCACCAAATCATAGCGGATGGAATAGCTATACATGCTCAACAGCTTAAGCCAATCGTTTCGAGTGCATTCAGCGCCCAAAAACTGTCCGATGGATTGAGGGTGCAAATGCCTGGTATCCGTAAACAGCGATTTCAGCCACAGCTTCATAGTCGGAACATAAAGACTCGCCAACCTGGCATAGGCTTTAATACGCTTCATGCCCAACAGGTTTTTACGGATCATGGAAGGGGAGAGAAAGTAACGGCCGTCATTCAAAAAAAGCGCTGTGCCGATATCCACCGACTCTAATTCGACCTTAAGCCCTTGCATCAGCCGTCTGAAATGCTGAAATTCGTTGGAAAACTCAAGCACTCCGCATTCGAGAAACAGATCATTGCCGACATGCTCACTCGTTACGTTCCGGTTGAGGGTACGAATGTTTCCTCCGAGTTGTGCCTGCTTTTCGAACACCGTAACCTGATGACCTTTCTGGCTTAGCAGATAGGCCGTTACCATGCCGCTGGCGCCACCACCGACAATCGCAACCTTCATAAAATACGCTCTCCCGACAATTTCTGGTACAACATTGCGCCGGTCCAGAACGTTCCAGCAAAGCCCGCAAAACCGGAGGAAGCATTGCAGAAATAGAGATTTTGCAGAGAAGATTTATGACTCAATCGGCCCAGGCCGATATTGTTGGGGGTAAGGTTGGATCCGTAGGAATTACCTTGCGGACACCCGCAATAACGCTCGTTGGTGGTGGGCGTACCGGTAATGCTATACACCAGATGCGCCCTCAAGTTGGGAATATAATGCGCTTCCATCACATCCAGCATCGCATCCAGGATCTCGTTTTTGCGCGTGTTATAAGCTTTTTTCCCGCTTGCCTTTAGTCGCTTAAAGTAGTCGTAGTCCGCCACCGTCAGGAACTGGAGAACCTGATGTCCTTCTGGACAGTCCCGGACTTTATCGGTCAGGAGTGTGGGCGTGGTGATGGCGAAGCTGGGGTTGGAATAGTCATGATGCTGATACATTTTGGCGAAAGCTTCATTCAAATTCTGATGACCCGAATGAAACGTGTTCCATTTGCCGAAGCCGTAATCACGCAGGTCTAGATCGTTAACCACACAGTAAGCGACAAAGTTCGATGGCGAATAATCGTAATTGAGTTTCCGGTGCAAGGTATTCGAGAAATGCTTGCCGCCAATCATTGAAACCGCGCGTTTCGGATCCATGTTGCAGATAACGCTGTCACCCCGAAAGGTTTTTGTTTGCTTTTGCTTGAGGTCGGTTGCCTGCAACTCAGTCACCTGCTTGCCTGAAACGCTGAAGCGGGTGACCTCATAATCAAGCAACACCTCTCCCCCCCCGGCTTCAATTACCGCCACCAGAGAATCAATGACATGTTCGAAATGCCGGGTTGGATAATAAGCTCCCCGCTGATAGCCGGTAAACAGCAAAACCCAGGCAAAAAAGGAGAGCTGATCAGGGGGCAATAGAAAATCAGGCCATTGTGACGCTAACAAAGTTTGCGCCGCCTGCGGCAATCTAAATGCGTCAAATACATCTTGCAGCGTGCTGTTACGGTATTTAAAAATACACGCCAGCGCACTGCCATGCCGAAAAAGCGCGGAAGGGCTCACCCAGGAAGAAGGTTTACCCAAACCCTCGCTGGTGAGACTCAGGTCGGTGAGAAAGGCCTGAATCTGCTTGCGGTGGTTCGGAAACATCGCGCATAAGCGCCTGGCCAACTCATCAGGGTCTGAAGGAATCGCCAGCGAATACCCTGGCATGCGCATGTGATCAAAACCATCAGGATCATAACGTTCAAATGTGACTTTCTGGTCAAGGCCCAGATGCCTCAATACCCGATTGACTGTCTCCCCCTCGCCGCAATTCCAAACGTAGTGTAACTGGGCATTGAAGGTGTACTTTTTCGCCATGGTAAACGTGTGACCAAACCCGCCCGGATGACTGTGCGCTTCCAGTATCGTAACCCGCTTGCCAGCATCAGCCATTAGCGCGCCAAACACCAGGGCAGATAAGCCGCTGCCAACAATCAGGTAGTCTGCTCCCATACTAATTAGCCATTGATTAAAGTGTGCGCATAAATACTGCCGGCATACCCCAGCAGTATCAGCCAGCTCCATTTAAGGTGGTCAGTGAATGTATAAATACCTTTGCTCTGCCCCATGAGCGCAATGCCAGCGGCGGACCCGATAGACAACAGACTCCCCCCGACACCTGCCGTTAGGGTAATGAGCAACCACTGGTATAATTCCATCGCCGGGTTCATCGCTAAAATAGCGAACATCACCGGGATATTGTCTATCACCGCCGAGATGATCCCCAGGAGAATATTACTGTTCGTTGCTCCCAAATTCTCGTACATCAAAACAGACGTGAGCTCCAGATATCCGATAAAACCAAGGCCACCAACACAAAAAATAACGCCGAAAAAGAAAAGTAGTGTGTCCCAGTCGGCATGGGATAAATTGATAAACACTGTGTCTTGTCCAAACCCTAGCGGGCAAACCGGGTACCGATTTCTGATGTAGTAGGAAAAAATAAACAGGTAGGAAAGGCCCACCATCATTCCCAGAAACGGGGGAATATGCAGTAATTGTTCGAAGGACACGGCCGTAACAATCGTGCACAAAAATAGCACACAAACGACCAGCGCACCCCTTTTTAACGGCTTCTCTTCAATATCGGTATTCGGTTTTCCTTGAGGAATAAAAAAGCTCATATACACAGCGGGAATAAGGTAATTCACCACACACGGAATAAATAAGGGGAAAAAATCAAAAAAAGGCACTTTACCCGCCTGCCAGACCATCAGCGTTGTAACATCACCAAATGGACTGAAAGCACCGCCAGCATTCGCAGCAATCACAACATTAATACAAGCTAGACTGACAAACTTGCGATTACCGCTGCCGACGCTCATCACAATGGAACCCATCAGCAAAGCCGTTGTTAAATTGTCCGCGACAGGAGACATAAAAAATGAAAATATGCCCGTTATCCAGAACAGCTGACGATAACTGAAGCCTTTCTTAATGACCCACACCTTTAATGCCTCAAAGACATTCCGCTCGTCCATTGCATTTACGTAGGTCATTGCAACCAGTAAAAAGAAAAATAACGCGGCATATTCGTGTAAATTGTCATTCACTACCGTTCGCAAAACGGCTTCATCATAACCTTGTTGATAAAACGTCAGCGCGATTAGCAGCCAGATAATTCCTGCGGCAATCATGACCGGTACAGGTTTTCTTAGCTGATTAATCTCTTCCGTCATAACCGCCAGATAAGCAACAACAAACACACTCACTGCGGCAATACCCATGAGTGAACTCGTCAGGCCCAGGGTACCAACCGCCTCATTAGAAAATGCCTGGGGTGAGAATATGAATAGACAAAAGGACACAAGCGTTCGAAAGATGCTCACTGATCACCTCTATAAATAATCACGCTGTAGCGCGATTGCCCACTAAGGGCGTACCAGATACCTTGTTACCGCCTGAGCGATTAGACTTGCCACATCAATTTGAGCATGAGACTGTGCGATACTGTTGGTCGTGATTAATCGATCGGCTCCCGCAGCCAACAAACGTGTATCGGCGCTCTCAGCAAAGATACCATGTACCGCCACACACCAGACCGGATTTCTAAACTGTTGTTTAAGCTGCAACACCGCTTCGATCATCGTGTGACCGCTCGAAACAATATCATCGACCAAAATAATGGGCTGGTCATCTAGAATATCCAGCGTTGGAAAATGCACCGTGACACTTCGGTCTCCATGTCGCTCTTTACGCGACACGCCGCAAGGCACACCCGCTTGCCGGGCAACATCACTCACCCACTGCTCACTCTCTTCATCGGGGCCCAAAAGAAAGGCGTCGTTAGCATTTTCCTGAATCCAGGCCGAGAGCAGTGCTGCGGCATGAAGTGATTGAGATGGAATGTTGTAAATTTCTGACAGTGAATGATAACGATGCAAATGAGGGTCGACCGTCACCAGCCAGTCAAATCGCTCACTGATGAGAGAGGCAAATGTTTTCGAAGTGAGCGCTTCGCCTTTACTGAACTTGGTATCCTGTCGCATATACGCCAGGTAAGGCGATATAAGACCGACATTTGTGGCGCCGAGATCACGCAAGGCATCGGCCAAAAAAAGTAATTTAAGTATCTTGCTGTCAGGCTGGTTCAATGAACACAGCACGACGACATGCCGTCCTTCAACCTCACTTTTGACATTGATATAGCTCTCGCCATCGGGAAATTGCCGCATTGACAAGCTCCCTGCTGTAAAGCCGAGCTGACTTGCCAGCGTTTGAAATAACGACTGGTTGCCATCAATAGAGAATAATGTTCCGTGCGAACGGACGTGCTTTAAGGCAGGCTTGTTCATGGCCGCTCTCCAATGGTAACGATATCTGTATTTTGCATTAGATATTCATAGGCGTAATTCAGCTCGCCCCTCGTTTCAGCATGAATTTCCAATATTGATTGATCCTTTTCAATGCTCTCACCAAGATGCACTTTCCAGTCAACACCGGCCACAGGAGATGCAGGTGCCCCTGCCAGCTTGGCCAATCTGGACAGTTTGCGATTATCTACCTGCTCAATAACACCGGCGTACGGCGCATCAAAAGAATAGGTACAGGCGGTATTTTGCAAGGGTTTCAAGCCCCCCTGAGACGCACATATGTCCTTAAACTTCTGCCACGCCAGACCGCTTGCCAACGTGCTGCGCGCCAGCACATTGCCCTCTCCCTTGGGGACTTTATTTCCCATTTCTAACATTAAGCCCGCCAAAGTCAGTGCGCGTTCTTTCAAGTCTTCAGGCGCATCGGTTTCGCCTTTGAGTACCTTAAGTACATCTCTGGCCTCAAGCCCGGCGCCAATACCTCGCCCAACCGGTTCGTGACCATTGCTAATAACGGTTTCGACCTTTAAATTAAGACGTGAGCCCACTTCAATCAGTTGGCGACTCAGTTTGTTGGCGGCCTCTATCGTCCTGACCTTGGCCGATGGCCCGGTTGGAATATCGATTAGCACATGGGTAGAGCCTGCCGCCAGTTTTTTTGACAGCACTGACGCAATTAATTGCCCTTCGCTATCAAGATCCAGTACTTTCTCCACCCGAATCAACATCTCATCGACCGGACTTAACCTGACATTTCCTCCCCAGGCGAGTGAGGCGCCGGTGGTTTGCACCACGTGTCTTAGCTGCGTGATATCCAGATTGACGTTGGTCAGAACCTCCATGGTATCGGCTGTTCCGGCAGGAGAGGTAATGGCTCGGGAGGAGGTCTTGGGAATAACCAGGCCGTTCGCCGCGACAATCGAGACAACAATTGGCGTTGTTCGGTTACCGGGCAAACCGCCCACACAATGCTTATCCAGTACAGGTTGCATTCCCCAGTCCAAGCGTTTGCCAACATTCACCATGGCGTTGGTAAGCCAGGTAATCTCATCAATACTTAGTCGATCACCTCCACATGCGGTCACAAAACTGGAAATTTCAATATCGTTATAGCGCCCTTTGGCGATATCTTCGACAATTCCGATCAAATCTGTTTCGGAAAAAGGCTGGTTATATATTTTTGCTCGCAGACTCGATAAGGAATTCACTATCGGAGCATGACTCACCTTGACACATTCCCCCCCCTGCAAATTTAATTTCGCAAACGCCGCATGAGAAAGCCCAACTGTTTCCGCATCCAGTTGATCAGTATCGACAACATAGAGTTTGGCAATAATGGCGTTCTTCCCACAGGACAATTTAATGCTGGCGAGCGCCTCGAAACCCTCTGAGCGGCAGACATGGCAATCAGAACGCATAAAGGCCACCAATTCATGGTGGGTATTGATCCCCATAGGGATAGCCGTTAACGAATGTATGGTCTTGAGATTGTTCATGGTGATAGCTCACTTCAACTCAAAGGTTTCACCCATTTCGGGAATAATCGCATTCAGACCTGATTTATCTTTTATGACACGCCTTAAACTGTCAGACGCTGCGGGTTCCCCATGACTGATAAAAACCTGGTTTGGGCTGGTTTCCGAGCTTTGTATCCAATCGTTCAATTCGTTGTAATCGGCATGCGCTGAAAGCCCCGAAATTTGTCTGACGGTACACCTTATATCGGTGTATTTACCGTAGGCCTTTATTTGGCTTGCACCTTCCAATAGTGCTCGACCTCGCGTGCCGTTTGCCTGGTATCCGGTAATCATAAGGGTATTGCGGCGATCGTCTCCAAGTGCAATCAGGTGATGTAGAATTCGTCCTCCATTTAGCATGCCGGCCCCGGCAACAATGATTTTGGGGTGTTTATTCAGCATCAGCTGCTGAGACTCCTGAGGCGTTCGCACAAACTGCACCTCATTGCACATTCGGTGGCATTGTTCAGCGTTCAGTCTATGCTCCGAACTAAATTCGCAGTAAAGCTTCGTGACATCAATTCCCATCGGACTATCGAGATAAACAGGAATATCCGGGATAAGGTCTTTCGCTTTTAACTCACTAATCGCAAACAATAAACCTTGCACTCGACCGACTGAAAAAGCAGGAACCATCAGAATTCCGCCTTTTTCCGCAGTTTCCTGAATAACGGCTTGTAGTTCGGAAACAACGTCGTTATTGGCATGCAAACGATCGCCATAAGTAGACTCAATCACCAAATAATCAGACGAGACCAAAGGGCGTGGCGCTTTCATGATGAGATCACACGATCGTCCCACATCACCACTAAAGACAATCGAACGCCCACCTAGCTGTAACTTAATAAATGCGGAACCCAAAATATGACCCACTGGGTAAAAAGTGAGCTCAGCCTCCTGCACTGAAAGTGTCTGATCAAAGGGTATACCGCGAAAGAGCGCCATCGTTCGGTCAACATCAGAAGTCGTATAAAGAGGCTCTGCGGGTTGGTGCTTGGAGTACCCATATTTATTGGCGCGACGCGCATCTTCTTCCTGAATATGCGCCGAATCTTTCAATAAAATTTCAGCCAGGGCCCGGGTGGCCTCGGTACAATAAATCGGCCCCTTGAACCCGGCGTTGACGAGTCGCGGTAAATACCCGATATGATCCAGGTGGGCATGGGTCAGAACAACGGCATCAATGTCCCCCGGTGGATATGGAAAGTCTGACCAGTTCCGATTCCTCAGCGCTTTTACGCCCTGAAATAAACCACAATCAATGAGCAGTGTGGTCTGACCGTGGCGCACAAGATAACGAGAGCCGGTGACGGTACCTGCCGCTCCCAGAAATTGAATATTCATGATTTCTTCCCTTTGTTAACGTCCATTACATCGCCCTGGACAAACAGGACATGACCCGCGTCGTATTTTACCAGACGCGGTTAAGCTCAAAGTGATCGAACGAAGGATAGAAACTACTTTTTCTTTCCGCTTGACTCCCCCTTAGAATGACACGACCACGGCTCATGCTTGATGTTTGCCTTGATATTTTCGTCCGTATAGACATACCAGCTCTTTTTCGTCCGAGTCCACCAGTCTTCGGCCGTGTGAATAAAGTGCGCATCAAGAATTTTCTCGATATCCTCCAGGCTGTTATAGGATGCGTCATAGGCAACGGTAATCGTATGCTCATCCTTAATCAGGTGAACCTCATCAATCCCCATCAGTTGATCAATCTCTTGCTCAATTTGATCCCAGGGGATATCACCTTCGCCTTCCAGTTTAAGGTGACGTGTTACCAGAAATGCCTCATCTACTCCGTCTTTATGCTGTTTTTTGCTCATCACTAAGATCTCCTGTATTTAGTAACTTGTGTTCTCGGTATTTGACTTTATTCGTCTGGGAATAAACCTGGGCGTATGCTTTGCATAGTCTCGGTACTCTTCACCAAACTCTTGCAAAGCCAGTTGTTCTTCGTGCCTGGCTAGCCTGATATAAACCACGACCAAAATAGGAAACATCACCACGGTCGGGAGGGTTGGCCATTGCAATAAAAAGCCAAACATAATCATGATGAATGCAAGATACTGGGGATGCCGACACCGCTCATACCAGCCTGTCTTGGCAAGGGTGGAAGATTTTTGTGCCTGATGAAGCACGCTCCAGGCACTGGATAGCAAAAAGAAACCCAAGATGATGACGATATTGCTCATTAAGTGTAGCGGGTCCCAATGTGCATTTCCTTCGAAGCCAAATAGCGTATGCAATAAGTGGCCGTTTTCATGACTGAAAAAATCAATTCCCGGGTATTTCTCCGTTAACCAGCCCGAGAAGAAGTAGATGGTTAGCGGAAAACCATACATTTCGGTAAACAGTGCTACCACAAAGGCTGAAAATGCCCCCAGGCTGCGCCAGTCCATCTTCGTTTTTGGCTTGACAAAGCTAAAGGCAAAAAAGATGAATATAGCGGAGTTCATGATCACCAGGGTCCACAGACCATAACTGCTGTCACCGTGCATGATGATCGTCCTCATTGTGCTTATGCTCCCGCGCGTCTTTTTGCGCATCTTCATAGCCACGGCGATAATCGTCCATATCGACACTCTCTTTTACTTTTGCTTTTGCTTTACCCTGTTCGTGACTTTCATGACTGCCATGGCCGCCATGGCCGCCATGACCGCCATGCATAAATACATGCATTAGCGGACAAGCTAAAAGTATCAAAAAGGGCAAATACTCAAACACATGCTGCCGATGTTCCATCAACAAGAAATAGCTCGCTGCACCGATCAGTCCGATCGCGGCCAACCCTTTAGGGGATAACCAAAAAGATGGTTTGGATGTCATTAGCTAGCCCTCCTGTTCTACGCTATTTACCCACAATCACTCACTCACAATTAACTCACCTCGATACATTTGCATCTGGCAAGTAAAACTATAACGCCCCGGCTTAAGTGCGGGCAGTTGAATCGATATTTCTCTGTCAAGAGGCAGTTCCTCACTGATATTCAAGTCTGCGAAAACCACAGTCCCCGCACAGGGCGATGCTTCCTTGCGTAAAAATTTAACTGACGTTGCCTGGTCTGCGGGCAGTGTTAAACGCGCTGGCTGATAGACGCCATTTTCGACCGTCACCAAGAGTTCACCGGGTTTTGCACTCGTCTGCGCAGGCTTATACAACCAAAACCACCACACGATACCGGCAATTAATACGATTCCTAAGGCATTTATAATCATCATACTCAATGCTCCTGAGCTTTAAACAAACGAAGGCGATTAGCATTCGTCACAACGGTCACTGACGAGAAAGCCATCGCGGCCCCTGCAATCACCGGGCTAAGCAATAAGCCGAAGAATGGATATAGAACGCCAGCGGCAAACGGTATGCCCGCGACGTTATAAATAAACGCGCCAAACAAGTTTTGTTTTATATTTCGCAAGGTTGCCTTACTCACGGCGATGGCATCTGCCAACCCATGAAGTGAGCCTCGCATCAGTGTCACATCGGCACTCTCAATAGCAACATCGGTTCCAGTGCCGATTGCAAACCCCACGTTAGCCAGCGCCAGCGCCGGAGCGTCGTTTATGCCATCACCGGTCATACCGACTATTTCGCCTTGCATCTGAAGTTCAGCGACTTTGTTTGATTTATCTTCAGGCAGCACTTCGGCAAAGAACTCGTTAATGCCCACCTTGTCGGCCACCGCTTTGGCTGTGGCGCGATTGTCGCCAGTGAGCATCACGACCCTGATACCGTTGTGCTGCAAGCGCTGAATTGCCGCAATTGAATCTTCTTTAATCGGATCGGCTACCGCAATAATAGCCGCCAACGAGCCATCGACTGCAAAATACATCGGTGTCTGTGCCTCGGAAGCGAATTTCTGCGCTATCGAAACGGAATGCTCGATATCGATATTTCTCTCGCGCATAAACTTTTCATTGCCAAACAATAGTAATTGCGCTTCTACCAAACCTTCTACACCATACCCGGCAATGGCTTTAAATTTTTCAACCGGCGATGAATCCAATCCACGTTCTTTTGCAGACTCTACGATAGACATCGCCAGCGGATGTTCTGAGCCTGCCTCCAGGCTCGCGGCGAGTTGAAGCACCCGTGCTTCATCATCTGCATTCACCAGGTGGATGTTAGTCACCTTGGGTGATCCCAGCGTGATGGTGCCGGTTTTGTCCAGAATCATCGCACTGATTTTCGACGTGGTCTGCAAGGCCTCGCCATTGCGAATCAACACACCGGCTTCAGCCGCTTTACCCACTCCAACCATGACCGACATTGGCGTCGCAAGCCCCAAGGCACAGGGGCAGGCAATAATCAGAACGGTCGTCGCAGACACGATGGCAAATGCAACAGCAGGTTCAGGCCCGAAGTTCAACCAAACCAGCGCACTGACCACCGAGATGATCATCACGACCGGTACGAAATAGGCAGAAATTACATCGGCCAGGCGCCCGATGGGCGGTTTGGAATTCTGAGCCCGTTTCACCATGTTAATAATTTGTGCAAGTGCGGTATCTTTTCCGACACGCGTTGCCTTAAAGATGATAGAACCAGTTTTATTCAGAGTTCCGGCAACGATCTCATCACCTTCTTGTTTCTCAACCGGCATCGGTTCGCCCGTGAGCATCGATTCATCAACAGCGCTATGTCCGTCAATGACAAGGCCATCAACCGGAATTTTTTCACCAGGCCGAATGCGCACCTGGTCACCCAGAAGCACCTGGTCTATCGAAATATCCACTTCTTCACCATCGCGAATCACGCGGGCTGTTTTTGCCTGCAGGCCGATCAGGCGTTTAATGGCCAATGAGGTTCGGCCTCTCGCTTTGAGCTCCAGCGCCAGACCTAAATTGATGAGACCGATAATCATCGCGGTGGCTTCAAAGTAGACGTGGCGGGCCATATCAGGTACAACCGAGGGAACGAAAACCACCACCATCGAATAAAGCCATGCGGTCCCTGTACCCAGCGCAATCAACGTATCCATATTGGCGCTATGGTTCCAGAAGGATTTCCAGGCGCCGACATAAAAATGCTTACCCGAGAAATACATAACACCGGCCGTAAGCAGACCGACAATAAACCACACACCCTGTTCAGTTGGGCTGGTGACGCTCATTTCACCGACCACGAGACTGTACGCCATCAGCGGCACACCCAGCACAAGCGCAATCGTCATTTCTCTCATCAAGCGTTTGTAATAAGCAAGGTCGGCAGTTTCTTTCTCGTCGATCAGATCGTCTTCACTGATACCTGAGGTGCCTTTTGCATTGTATCCTGCTTGTTCAACTGCTTTGATTAATACCTCGATGGGTGCTGAACCCGTTACGGAAACAAGCCGTTCAGCAAAGTTCATCTGAGCGTCACTGACACCCGCCACACTTTTTAGGGCGCCTTCAATCTTTCCGACACAACTTGCGCATCCGGCCCCTTCAATCATAAGCTCTTGTGTCGAGTTGTCATCGCAGTGATCTGGATGAACAGAAGATGTATTTTCCATAACCGTTACTCTTAATTTAGCACTGATGGATGTAGCGCTGTTGGCAAGTCACTTTTCATTGAAAAGCTTACACCTGTGTCTAAGTCACGAGTCAATCATTTTTATGTATAAAAGAGTCAAAATTGACTGGTATCAATTTTTTCTACGAGGCCCCACAACAAAACACTCCGTTCGTTCGCCCCATTTAAAATTTCAGGGAAACACGGCTCTAAAACCCCTTTCAGCATCACCATTCATCCCTGAGTGGACGACTCCAATGACGCCGAAAAACTTGACACCCCCTGAAGTGAAACCTGATCCAGTTCGACTTCTTCCCACGTTTCGATCAGCGAGCAAATGGAATCGCCTGTTGGTTCGCCATCGGGCATCGCTTCCCATATACCCACTGCATGCTCCATTCGTTGGTGCAGTTGCTGCATTTCCTCAATCGTCGCTAAAGCGTCTTTAAGCCGTTTTTTGACAATCTCTCTCACCTTGCAACATGGCGAACTGCCATGTGAAGACATCTCGACAATTTCTTGAATTTCGGAAACAGAAAAACCAAGATGTCGTGCTTTAACAATAAAGTTAAGCCGCTTATCATCGCTTTCGTTATAATTTTTATAGCCGTTAAAGGGGTCTTTATCCGGCTTTAGTAATCCAATTCGAGTGTAATAACGGACGGTATCGGGCGTCACGCCCAATTTGCTTGCCAATTCGTTAACTCGCATATTGACTCTCCATAACAGCTGGTTGAACAAGCATCTCCCGATGCGATGTCGGGAAATGCTCAACTAATGGCTTCTATTGCTTACTTTTCGATTGTGACAGCGCTATGCATTCCCGCCTGATAGTGACCAGGAATATTACAAGCGGCCTCTATCTGCCAGGCATTTTCAAATTTCCATATAAGCGTTTTGCTTTCGCCCGGCTCTATTGTGATCGCATTACCGCCCGGCCCGTGCTTCATCATTGGGCTGGCCGCCATCATTTTGCCATGCTCGATATGCTCATCTTTCGTTCCGATCGCAAACTCATGCGCTATTGCGCCTTTGTTAGTGACAACAAACTTGATCGTCTCACCATCTTTAATGTTGAATGGCGCATGTACAAAACGCATTGCGTCATTTGCTTCAACGTGAATGACACGTGACACATCGTCTTTCTTGCCAGGCTCGCCCGCAAGAGACCCTTCGGAACCATGCGCATGCTCGCCTCCGTGGCCTCCGTGGCCTGCCATTTCGCTATGATCGTCCATTTTTTCCTGACCGCCCATTGAGCCCTGGTGGTGGTCGCCTCCTTCCGCCATCGAATCATGATGGTCCTGCATCTTGTCATGATGGCCATGCGCTTCCTTCTCGGTGGCATCATGTTCATGGGCGACATTGGCACAGCCAGCGGTGATTAATGTGGCACTGATTGCAACGCTTAGTACTATCTTTTTCATTTAATTTATCCTCTATTATTCGTTAATTCGATTTGCTTTAAAGGTCTTTAATGGCACACATTTCAGTAAGTGGAAAAACCGCAATCATGCCATCATCTTCTGATCCGGTTTGACAAACACCTTTTATCGTCTGCTTGGCCGCATCCAGATGTTTATCATCAATCACCAACTCAAACTTCGCTATTTCATTGCTCCAGTCACTGCTATAAAAATTAGGGTTGCAGCCGTAACCTCGCCCTTTCAGAATATGAATACAACACAACTCAACGCCTTTGAGTGCTTCTTCAAGCGCCCGTTCTTTTTCGATTGCTACAAGTACCATGACACGTAAATAACGCATTTCACTCTCCTCTATTCTTCATTGATTTTATTCCTGGTTACTTTTTAAGCCTGCTCGCTTCCAGATATAATAAATCGCCGGAATAACCAATAAAGTTAGAATCACGGTGCTGATCATGCCACCGATCATTGGCCCGGCAATACGCTGCATTACTTCTGACCCGGTACCGCTTCCCATCATAATCGGAACCAGGCCGATCACGATGGCAAAGACGGTCATCATGATGGGTCGAACGCGTAAACCGGCACCTTCCAGAACCGCCTGGCGAACATCTTCTCTGGTCATCACACGCCCTTCGCGGGCGAGATCCGCTTTCACCTTTTGCAAGGCATGATCCAGATATACCACCATCAGTACGCCAATCTCGACGGTCACTCCGGCCAAGGCAATAAAGCCGACAGCGACCGCGATCGACATATTGTAGCCCGTCAAATACATTAACCAGATACCGCCGATCAAGGCGAACGGCAATGTTCCCATGATCAACAACACTTCGATAAAGTTTCTGAAATTAATGTAAAGCAGCAGCACAATAATGGCGATAGTCAGGGGCACAACGACTCGCAGCCGTTCTTCGGCGCGAACCATATACTCATATTGTCCTGACCAGGCGATTGAATAACCTGGTGGTACTTCGACTTCTTCGGCAACAACACGTTGCGCTTCAGCGACATACGAACCCAGATCACGACCATCGATATCGACCAGCGTCCAACCATTAAGTCGCGCATTTTCACTTTTGATAGAAGGAGGCCCATCCGCAACATACACATCAGCGACATCAGCCAGAGCTATACGCTCATTGTTAGGGGTCACCAGCGGCAATAATTTGAGCTCTTCCCCGGAATCCCGATATTTCTGCGGGTAACGCAAATTAACCGGATAACGTTCCAACCCTTCGACTGTTTCAGCGATATTCATACCACCGACTGCCGAGCGCACCACCGCTTGAATATCATCTATATTCAGCCCAAATCGGGCAGCGGCTTCACGATTAATATCGACATTGACATAACGGCCACCCGCGACTCGTTCCGAATATACCGACGCGGTACCTTGAATTTTTGGTAAAACCTCTTCCAGTCGCTTACCAATTTTCTCAATTTCTGACAAACTGGCTCCAGCGACTTTGATACCTACCGGGGTCTTGATACCTGTCGATAACATATCTATCCGGGTTTTGATGGGCATCACCCAGGCATTCGTGAGCCCTGGAAACTTGATCATTGCATCCAGTTCTTTACGTAAACTGTCTGGCGTCACCCCTTCGCGCCATTCACTTCTGGGCTTGAGCTGAATCAATGTTTCGACCATGATCAGGGGTGCCGGATCCGTTGCGCTATCGGCCCTGCCAATCTTGCCGAAAACGGTGATCACTTCCGGTAGTGTTTTGATGAGCTTGTCGGTCTGCTGAACAATTTCTCGCGCTTTACCAACAGACACTCCCGCATACGTGGTGGGCATATACATCAAGTCACCTTCGTCCAGAGGCGGCATAAATTCACTCCCTAATTTACTGGCGGGCCACAAGCCAATCGCTAAAACGACCAGCGCCAGTAAAATCACTGTTTTAGGGTAATTAAGGACACTGGTAATAACCGGTCGATAGCTTGCAATCATCAAACGGTTAAACGGGTTTTTATGCTCTGGCGTGACTTTACCCCGAATAAAATAGCCCATCAGAACCGGCACAAGGGTGATCGACAAGCCCGCGGCGGCGGCCATGGCATAGGTTTTGGTAAATGCCAAAGGCGCAAACAACTTGCCTTCCTGGGCCTCCAGAGTAAACACAGGCAGAAAGCTCATCGTGATAATCAGCAACGAGAAAAATAAAGGCGGCCCCACTTCACAGGCTGCCTGACTGATGACGCTCCAGCGATTACTATCGGTGAGCTCGGTCTTCTCCATGTGTTTATGGACGTTCTCGATCATCACTATGGCACCGTCTACCATGGCGCCAATGGCGATTGCGATTCCGCCCAAAGACATGATGTTGGCATTCAGGCCTTGTTGATACATCACGATAAATGCCGCCAGAATCCCGATCGGTAAACTAACAATAATGACCAGCGCAGAGCGAAAGTGAAATAGAAATACAGCACAGATCAGGGTGACGACAATAAACTCTTCCAGTAACTTTTCATAAAGGTTACTAATTGCGCGACCAATCAAATTTGAACGGTCATAGGTGGTGACAATTTCCACGCCTTCTGGCAGGCCTTTTTTCAGTTCTTCCAGCTTGGTTTTTACACCATCTATCGTGGTTTGCGCATTTTCACCGAATCGCATCACAATAATGCCACCCACGACCTCTCCTTCGCCATTCAATTCAGCAATACCACGGCGCATTTGAGGTCCCATTTGGATATCTGCAACATCGCGTAATAACAGAGGCACTCCTTTTTCATTTATCCCGAGAGGCACATTTTCAAGATCTTTTATACTTTGTAAATAACCGGAGACTCTGACCATATACTCGGCTTCGGCCATTTCAACCACTGAGGCACCCGACTCCTGGTTTCCCCTCTGAATTGCGGTTCTGATATGGGCCAGAGGAATGCCATACGCCCGTAGTCGGTTCGGGTCAACCATCACCTGGTATTGCCGAACCATACCACCAAGAGTCGCCACTTCTGACACACCCGGAACCGTTTGCAACTCGTACTTCAGAAACCAGTCCTGAATACTGCGCAATTGGCCCAAATCGGTATTGCCCGTCCGATCGACCAAGGCATAGTTGTACACCCAACCCACCCCGGTGGCATCGGGACCAAGCTGGGGCCTTGCCTCTGCGGGTAAATCACCGGCAACCTGATTAAGGTATTCCAAGACCCGCGACCTTGCCCAATAGAGATCAGTACCATCTTCAAATATGATATAAACGTAAGAGTCACCAAAAAAAGAATAGCCCCTGACAATCGTCGCGCCGGGGACTGACAGCATGGCCGTCGTCAATGGGTAGGTCACCTGGTCCTCAACAACCTGGGGTGCTTGACCCGGGTAACTGGTTTTTACAATGACTTGAACGTCAGATAGATCGGGAATGGCATCAATGGGCGTGCTACGCACCGAATAGAGACCCAATCCCGTTAAAATAAAGGTCGCCAGAATCACAAAAAAGCGATTCGCGATCGACCATCGAATAATTGCAGCAATCATCTTTAACTCCAAACTAATCCAGCAAACTGAGCGAAATAATTGTGCCGGGCTTCCAGCTTATAACGTTACAACTACCCGGCACCTAATCATTATTTGACGACGTTTATTTCAGTAACCAGGTAATTGTTATCCTTATCCACCTGCAGCTTGAAATTAACAAGCTGTCCTGGTTCGAGCTTGTCCAGCTTGACTTTATCACTCGTCGTGAAATTCATTTTCATCTTCGGCCAGTTAAGCGCCTTGATCGCTTCGTGAGAGATATTGACCATATTATGCTTCGCCATCACTTTATTGATGCGACCAGTCCCCATCGCCTCAGTCATTTGCTGCTTGTCCATCATGTGACCGCCGTCTTTATGGTCAGCATGCTCTTCACCGGCACTCGCTATGCCTGGCGCAAATAAAGCGCCTGCGACAATCGCGAGGGCGGCAAACTTTGACTTTATTTCTTTGTTCAACGTATTCATTAATAAATCCTCTATCTTCATATGCTTAAGTGGTTTTAGTTTGATGTTGCTGCTTTTTTTGTTGCTGGAATTAGTGGTGAGACTTTTGACACCAGATAATCGCCATCATCCGTTTCACTCAGATGAAAGCTGACGCGATCGCCCGCGCTGATGTCTGGAAGCTTGTCGGGTTCTGACAAGGTAAACGTCATACTCATAGACGGCCATTGCCACGCCTCGATAGGGTCATGTGCAATGGTGATCATGGCCATTTCTGTCATTAGCTGTTTGACCTGGCCGGTGGCTGAGACCATTTTAGGCGTGCTGTCTTGCTCACTGCTGTTAGTTAATTCGCCGCTATCGTCTGCTCTTTCCGCCATGCGTGCAATTTCGGCATCAATATTAGATTCTGAATCAATCAAAAACTGCGCCGAAGTGACAACTTTGTCACCCTCATTGAGGCCCTCAAGAATCTGAACATTTTTCCCAGCTTCCATTCCAACCCTTACCAATACCGACTTATACCGTCCTTCTCCCTGAGACAAAACGACTCGATTGTATCGGCCACCCCGTATCAAGGCTTCTTTAGGAATGCTAAGCGTATCCTCTGCAATTGGAGCCAATATGCGCAGGTTCGCGAACATATTTGGCTTGAGTGCCTGGTCAGGATTATCGAATCGAATACGAACCCGCAATGTACGCGTTTTGGCATCCAGCACGGGGTAAATATAATCGACCGAGCCCTCCCACGTATGCCCAGGCACAGCTTCAGCGGTCATTTCAACTTTTTGACCGGGCTGAACCCAACTCGATTGTCGCTCAAAGACCTCTGCAATAACCCAAACCGTATCGAGATTACCGATGGACATGACGTCAGTGGAGGGCTTGATGAACATACCTTCACGCACCTTTAGGTTCTCCACAATACCGCTCTGTTCAGCTGTTTCTCGAATCCGCTGATCCACTTTTTTGCGTTTCTCCAAACGCTTAATTTGAGACGGAGTCAGGCCCAGCGATAATAATCTGGAGCGAGACGCGTTTTTAAGGGAGCGATTGCCACTTCTGAGTGCCGACAGGAATTCTTCCTGGGCGTTCACCAATGCGGGCGAATATAATTCATAAAGCGTTTGCCCCTTCTTAACCGAGTCACCCTCACTGGTCACTGAGAGCACTTCAATCCAACCATCGACACGGCTGTGGACATGCGTCAGTTTGTCTTCATCAAACCCCACATACCCCACTGTTTCAATTTGAAGATCGAACGGCCCTCGCTGAACCAGTGCGGTGCGAACACCTAAATTATTTTCAACCACCGGTGAAATTTTTACACCGCCTTCGTCCGCCCCCTGATTATCTTCTTCATAGACCGGAATTAAGTCCATGCCCATGGGTGATTTTCCTGGTTTGTCCCGACGGTAGTTCTTGTCCATCGGCGCAACCCAGTACATTGGTTTCTTCTCACCCGATGAGGCTTGCTCTTCAGACTCATTTCCGGACAGAGCCATAGTCTGAGCATCGCCCAGTACAAATTTTTGAATCGCAACGCCTGTGGTAAACGCAACGATCAGTAGAATAATTACTCCTAAAGCTTTCATTATTTGGAGTCTCCTTGTAAAGACATTAAATCGGATTGAATCAAGTAAGCCTTTGATTGCTCATAGCCTGATAAATCGACAGTTGATTCGGGAAAGTAAAATTGCAAGTCTGAGATCAGTTGCAACCGGGTCGTTTGTAGACGCGCGTAGTCAAGTCGGTCTCTTTGTTCGCTAATATACGAACGCATGACCTCGGCAAAATCAGAAGCGTCTGCCTGATATGCATTTAAAGACGCTTCTGCCTGAAGACTGGCCTGGCTCAATATTTGATCATCAAACAAGGTCAGCTGCTCTTCGTTTTGCCGGATCAGGCGCAACAATTTTTGAACCTCTCCCACCATTCGCCTAAGAGCATCCTGATGAGTATTTTTTTGGGCATCCTTCCGGTACGCCGCACTTTGCACGGATTTATCTTGTCGTGAGGCGGTGAATAAAGGCAGAGAGAGATTCACCATCGCGCCAAATAAATCGGCCCGATCCGAGCCGTCGTTATTTTCACCGTCCCGATACCCATAGTTCAGCTCAACCCCCCATGTCGGCTTGTATTCCTCTTCAGAAAGCCGAATGTCATGATCAGCCACTTCCACCTGCTTTTCGAGATCGAGCAGCATCGGGTGGCTTTGTAACAACGTCGCGATCATTTGCTGAGTCCTTTTAGCACGGCCACTGTCTGCAACTTGCTTGTCAGAGGCATACGCCAGCAAATTCTTGGATCCTGGCTGGGGAATGTCTATAACAGGAAAGTCTGTAGGCCAAGATTCTACCGTGGCAGCCCCACCTATCCAACGTGAAAGCAATGCTCGCTGCGCTTGATTCTGGCGAGTGGCTTTAATGATATTTTCCTTTAGCCGGCTTAGTTCCAGCTCAGCTCGCAAGACATCTTGCTGCTGAACCGTACCCACGCTGTATAGGGATCGCGTCACTTCCAACAATTGCAGAAACAAACTTTCGTCTTCGGTAAATATCTGAATGGCCTGCTCCCAATACTTGATTTCAAGCCACAACGTTCTCACTTGCCTGGAGATTTTCAAGTACCGCGTTTGCGCTTTCTCTTCCAGAGAAAGCGACTGAGTCACCAGCTTGCTTTCCCTAAGAGATAGCGTATCTCCCTGGGGGAACTGCTGCCTGACACCGAGCTTAAACTGAGTCATTGGCTCCTGGTCAAACGAAAGCGTATCCGTTGGCAGGCTTTGAGTTCCAATCGTCAAAATGGGATCCGGTAATTGACCTTTGGCAACAGACTCAGACCGCGCTGCGTTTGAATTATCGATAAACTGTGCGATTCCTGCATCGCTTGATACAGCCATCATTTGAGCCTGCTCAATGGTTAAAGCCGCAAAGGAGAACATTGAGTGTGTGGCAAACGTGACCGCTGCGACAGCTTTCCCAAGTGACGCAGGAGCATGTAAATAACGTAACTTACCTTTCATGGTATTCATCTCAATTAAACAATATTTCAGCCTGGGTATCAGGCGAGTAAAACAGTCTGTTAAGGCAGGTTCTTAGTAAAGTGTGCGTGAACTAAGCACAAGAGCATGTCATCCCGGCGCCACCAATAATGAGGGCAGCTTCAGCACGGTTACCCGCACGTCGGCTGATCATTCGTGTCTATTACACAACCCGCATAAACGGATCTGGAACAGGGATTAGCGAACGAACGATTTTCTGGTCATTCGCGAGCAGGCTCAAATAAGAATACTGGACGCAAGCCTTGGAAAGGGCGCGCTAGTTCAGGAAGGTACAGTTGACCAAGTGTTTTCGGGGATAGTTAAATCGTGCGCGTGGCTCAAGAAAATAATTGAATTTTTTCGATTTCTTGCTGATCTGGTATCCAAACCAAAATATTAGAAAGGACAATAACAAGGGAGCGAAGAAAGTGTATTGTACAGTAGAAACCGCATCATTTTGTTCATCACAACAGCCGTCTGATGCGTTAGACTCGCTGTAATCATAAGAGGTGTGAGAGGCCGAAGCTTGAGTATGATGCCCATGCTCTGACGCGCCAAGATTTTCCGCAAGGTGACCTTCTACAAGATGAGTCTGCTCAACAAGTGCCTCGTTACTTAAGAAGCCAAATAAATTGCTGTTACTCAACGAAACGGTAGACGAAAAAAAACTACCTAGCAACATCGAACAGACAACCATGCTCTGACATAGCAGCCAAATCACGATTATCGGCACAATCACTCGCTTGTGAAACTTTTGCGTGCTAAAGGTAGAAATCATCAAATTAAAATAGTCTGAATGTATCTAGAATCAAAATATAGACCGATTATAAACCTATGTCCAGAACCCAAGTCAATCATTTTTTAAATTAAGTTCTCCATAGAATAGCCTTGAATTTGCCATGCTACATGAAGCTTGCCAAATCCGAATCTAACTGAGCCGCTTGCAAAACGCGTGAGCGGAAATCTGCAATCCCACTCAGAGCTTTGCAAAAGGCTCAACTGTCTGCAATTTTTCGCTCTTTGTACTGTAAAACCAAGCTGTAGATGACGGGCAACACTAACAGATTCAGTACCGTCACCGTTAACATTCCACCTAACATCGGCGCCGCAATGCGATGCGTAACATCTGAGCCAGTTGCACTACTCAACATGATTGGAATCAAGCCTGCAATGGTGCAAACCGCCGTCATCGCGATTGGGCGTACTCTTACCGAAGTAGCGGACAGGACGATCTCTTTAATTTCGGCAATCGATATTTTCCCCGCCCCCTCAGCTCGCCGTTTATTCATCTCGACATCAATGAAACTGAGCACTAACACGCCGATTTGCGCCCCCATGCCAGCGAGCGCGATAAAACCAACAGCCACTGCGACAGAAACATTATAATCAAACCAATAAATCAGCCAGATGCCACCAATCGAACTAAAGGGAATAGACAGCATCACCACGACCGGACCGCTAATATTTCGGAAGTTGAAATACAACAGTAAAAAGATGATTAATAAAGTGGCTGGCGCAACAATGCTTAATCGTTTAGCTGCCCGCTCCATATATTCAAACTGCCCAGACCAGGAGACCGTATAACCGGGAGGAATTGTCACCTGTTCCGCCAAAATCTGCTTGGCCTTGTCGACAAAGCCACCAATATCAGAGGTCGATATATCGACATAAATCCAGGCATTCGGACGTGCATCTTCGCTTTTGATAACGGGCGGCCCACGTCGATAATTTAAATCGGCAACCAGTGCCAAGGGAATTTGAGTTCCCGTCGGTGTCGGAATTAATACCCGCTTTAACGTCTCCATGTTATCCCGAAGCTCCCTGGGATACCTCAGGTTGACCGGGTAGCGCTCCAAGCCCTCTACCGTCTCGGTAATATTCATGCCGCCAATAGCACTGGTAATCACATCCTGAACGGCACCTACGGTCAAGCCATAACGTGCCGCACTCTCCCGGTTAATATCAAAATCAAGATAATACCCACCAACCGCTCTATCGCCAAATGCGGATGTCGTTTCTGGTAACATCGTCATCGCCTGCTCAATATCCAGAGAAACCTGCTGTAAAATGGTCAAATCAGGGCCAGAAACCTTGATACCAATGGGCGTCTTAATACCGGTAGATAGCATATCGATGCGAGTTTTAATCGGCATCGTCCAGGCATTGGCAACGCCAGGGAAATTAATGGCTTTATCCATCTCCGTCATCAAGTCTTTGGTGGTCTTTTTCGGATCTGGCCATTCATTCTTGGGTTTTAGTCTAATGGTTGTCTCCAGCATCGATAATGGCGCAGCATCAGTGGCAGATTCAGCGCGACCGACTTTGCCAAAAACATGATGAACTTCTGGAAAAGTCTTTAATATTTTATCGCTCTGCTGTAAAAACTCTTTAGCCTTGGTGATCGAGATACCCGGAAACATGGTCGGCATATAGAGAATATCACCCTCATCCAGCGGCGGCATAAATTCACTGCCCAGTTTTGAGTAGGGATAGACAGTCACCCCAAGTAACAATACGGCGAGTACAATCGTCACGCCGCGCCAGCGCAATGCAAGATTTAACGCAGGCTTATGAATGAAATGCAAAAAACGGTTGATCGGATTTTTATGTTCGGCAGCAATCTTGCCGCGCAGGAAGTACCCCATCATCACCGGGACCAGCGTGATCGCCAGAATCGCCGATGAAATCATTGCGTAAGTCGCGGTAAATGCCAGCGGGCTAAACAGGCGGCCCTCTTGAGCCTGCATGGTAAAGATCGGTAAAAACGAAACGGTGATGACGAGTAGCGAGAAGAACAGGGCAGGCCCGACTTCGCGACTGGCCAAAAGTATGGCATGCCAACGTTCTACAGTTGACAATTCTTCGCCTTTTTCCTCCCTTGCTATCGCTAGACGTTTGTGCGCATTTTCCACCATCACGATGGCGCCATCCGCCATGGGGCCGATAGTAATCGCGATACCGCCCAATGACATGATATTCGCGTTTAAGCCTTGAAAACGCATAATAATAAACGCCATTAAAATTCCCATCGGCAAAGTCACGATGGTCACGAAGGCAGAACGCGCATGTAACAGGAACACGATGATTGCCAGGCTAACGATCACCAGCTCTTCTTCAAGGATGTCAGTCAGGCTGGTGACTGCCCGCTCTATTAAATCACCGCGATCATATACCGGCACAATTTCTACTCCTTCCGGCAAGCCTTTTGCGAGCTCCTCCAGTTTCGCCCTGACGCCCTGTATTGTCGCAAGCGCATTATCTTCGAAGCGCATAATAACGATACCGGCAGCAACCTCGCCTTCACCATTTAGGTCGACAATACCTCGACGCAATTCGGGGCCAAGGTGCACATGAGCCACATCTTGCAGACGTACCGGCGTACCATTGGAGTCGACGGCAACCGGAATGGAATTGAGATCAGCAATCGATTTAATATAACCGAGGCCACGCACCATATATTCCGTTTCCGATATTTCAACCAGTCGCCCACCTACATCCTTGTTGGACTGTTTAATCGCGTGTTTTATTTTGCTAAGCGGAATGTTGTAACGAAGTAAGGCATTGGGGTCGACTTCGACCTGATACTGCTTAACATATCCCCCGACTGATGCCACCTCTGAAACACCCGGCACTGTTTGCAAGGGATAACGTAAATACCAATCCTGCAATGAACGCAGCTGAGAAAGATCATGTTTGCCGCTCCGATCAACCAGTGCATATTCGTAGACCCAGCCAACGCCCGTGGCATCCGGTCCCAGGGTCGGTGTAATTCCAGGAGGTAGTCGACCACTCACATAGTTCAATGATTCCAGCACGCGTGAACGAGCCCAATACATATCGGTATCGTCTTCAAAAATAATGTAAATAAATGACAAACCAAAAAAAGAATAGCCTCTAACGACTTTGGTTTTGGGCACGGCCAACATCGAAGTTGTCAAAGGATAAGTCACCTGGTCTTCGACGACCTGAGGCGATTGACCCGGATATTCGGTAAAAATAATCACCTGCACATCTGACAGATCAGGAATCGCATCCAGCGGCGTCGTTTTGACGGCATAGATACCCGCCAACGCCACAATCAAGGTCGCGATCAACACCATAAACCGGTCTCGCAACGAGGCATTAATTATCGCATTAATCATAATCAGGCTTCTCCATGCTATCCATTTCCGGAGATTCACTCTGTTGAGGCGGAGCCTTGTTTTGCAGGCTTTCCATCATCTTCGCGGTCGCTTCGCCCAGTTTTGACTCGGAATCCAGTAGAAACTGAGCGGAAGTCACAACTTCATCCCCTTCCTCGACGCCGTCTAATATGGCGACCTCACCTTTCGACTCAAACCCAAGTTCAACACGCCTGGGCTCAAACTTGCCCGGCGCCCGCACCACAAAAACCTGGTTAAAATCACCAGAGCGAACCACTGACTCGGCAGGAATCACGATGACACCTTCTTGCCTATCAGAACGAATACTGACTTCTGCAAACATGTCTGGTCGCAACAAGGATTCACTGTTATCAAACACGACCCGCACTTTCGTGGTGCGTGTTTTCGACTCCGAGTAGGGGTAAATGTAGGCAAGCTCTCCCTTGAAGACTCTCCCCGGCACACCCGTCAGAGTCATATCCACTTCATCTCCGATTTTTACCCAAGGCAGCTCATACTCATAAATATCCGCATAAACCCATACCTGTTCCAGGTCTACCACCATATACAGCTCAGTCTTTGCGGTCACATACTGCCCTTTGCGTGAACCGACACGAATGACGGTACCGGGCACTGGCGTATGAATATGTAATACTCTTTTGATTTGCTGAGTTTTTTCAAGCTCAACAATTTCATGCTCAGCCACATCGAGCAGCAATAAACGTTGCCGCGAACTCTTAAGTAATTGCTCCGCCCCCAGTTTAATCTCATCAAATGGACTGTCTTTCAGCGCCTGCAAATTATTCAGCGCCAATAAATATTCCTGCTGCGTCGACACCAATCGCGGCGAGTAGATGCTGACCATTACATCGCCTTTTTTGACCGTCTCTCCGGTTTTGTCAACCCGTATATCTTCGATCCAACCCTCTACTTTGGGGTGTAAACGTGCCATGCGCTCTTCATCAAATGCGACTCGACCAACGGCTCGAACGGTTCGACTTAAGTCTGATTTTTTCGCGATCGCCGTTCTGACGCCTATGTTCTGAATCACAATCGGGTCAATAGAAACCGTCCCCGCATTACCGGCATTTCCCGCACCGTCTGCATAAACAGGAACATAATCCATCCCCATTGCATCTTTGGCAGGAACAGGCGAGGTCACCGAAGGGTTCATTGCATTACGGTAAAACAGGACTTTCCCCGTAGCAGGTGTCTCTCCACCGTCAGCATCAACCGGATCATCACCCATGCTCATCGTAGCCTTGGCACCTTCTTGTTCTACCGGTGACAGCCAGTAACCCAATCCCAACCCAGCACTCAGCATAATGACTGCTGTCAATACCATAGACTTATTCATAAACTGACTCCTCTCCGACGGCGGCTTCCAAACGCGACAAGGCCTGTTTGGCTTCCGTTAGCGCTTTCCAATATTGAAGTTCATAGTTAAAAAGAGTG